>SXGQ01360421.1_pt1 | contig 25739 bp, 39 predicted proteins | sample 3178371 | NCBI WGS metagenome assembly SXGQ01 (sample SAMN11356859, study PRJNA531348) | freshwater metagenome | isolation source: freshwater sample F1-20 | place: China: Fuxian Lake, Yuxi | collected 2017-12-25 | reverse complement strand
TCTGCGTGATTATTACATCTATAATTTTGTTAATTCTAATTCGCGCCTCTTTTTCATCTTCTGGTATCTGGCCTAAAATATCATCTATTTTATCATCTAGAATATATCCTACAATAATATGTTCTCTGTATAGGTCATTTGTCAATAGACCATGTCTTTCTATGTACCAAGGCGTTTTCAATTTAAAAAAGAAATCGTGACCATATTCATCTTCTGCCTGCACTATAACACCTTCTTTATCTATCTGTTTAGCGGTCAACTCTATTAGAGTATCTAAGTCTTTATAATCATCCTCAAATGGGGCTATTCTAATGGTTCCAATTTTATCTAAAAAATCCTTAATATTCAAATGTTTACCAGTATCATTATTTCTCATTCTTAGAAGAATTAAATCTTCCTCTGTGTATCTAATAACTATTCTATTTGATGGTGCGACATATTCAAATATCGGGGATATATTATTGGAAATGCACCAATTTACAAAAGCATTTATATCTTCTCTTGTTTTGTATATTTTATTAATTCCTTTAGCTTGATCATTATCGAATCCCATTTTTGATTTGCCAATTATTTTACCACTTGGTAATTGAATAAATGATGCGATAGAACCATCTTCCTTATTATTGATAAATTTTATTTTATAGTTCTTTACTATCGAATACATAGTGTTCGGGACTTGATTTAGGTTAAAAAACTTCTCTAAAAGTAAGAATCTTTTGAATAACGATCCGTCTTTGTTGAAAACAAAGGTGAGACCCCTCATTTCAAAGGCCTTTATATTTATATTATTTGGTAAAGGATTATCAAAATCTTTAAACTGAGCTAATCTATAATTAAATATTGATATTGGAAAACCATCTATTAAATATTTAGACTCATAAAAAGGTGAGTTCTCAACAGAACATATTTCTAAACAATCATCATAAGTTGGAATAGAGTTCATTTTTTCAGTATTTGACTCATTGATAAATTGTTTAAAATTACTTATTTTCATCTAGTACATTTTTTGATTTTATATTCAATATGATATATATTATGTGATAAGAATCACTTTAATTTCTTAATAAATACTTGTTTTGAATTAAGTTAAAAAGTCATAATAATATATAAAATATGATAGACTATAAGAAGGAAATAATACCAATTATTAAGTGGCTGGCAGTAGATCTGTATGAAGTTGTACTAGATATTAACTTATCTAATGGGTTGTTATTTAATACAATAGAGTGGCGAAAAGATAAAAATAGGGTTTATCTGCATAAGATTGTCGATAATTTAGACTATCAATTTGATTTTGATGATTTTGACGAAGATACAAAGAAAGAAATTCTTTATTACTTAATGAGGACTTTTTTGAATTAATCTTTATTGAATCGATTCTTGTTTTTATTTTCTAAATATGCTTTAACATCATCGTAAGTTACCATCCCAGGATTTGATTTTATAGCATCCGGATTTGCCTCTTTTTTTGGCTCTATTTTTTTATCTTCTGCTTCTTTTATTCTATCTTCATACTCGGTTTCTATCGTTTTTAGTAAATGACCAAGATAGAAGTCTATTCCTTTTTCTTTAACCATTTTAAAGTCAAAAGGAAAAACAAATTCTTCTTGGTTATAGTATAGTGCCATTACATCTTCATTTATATAATAGTCTAAATAAACTACTATATTACCAAGATTACCTTGCATTTGAAGGTTGGCTTTGTATTGTGAATTATAAAAATAGCTGAATTTATCCTTTTCATTATATCTTCTTTGACCATTATGTTCTATGGTGGTCACTAAACCTAGACTTTGTCTCCAATATCTAGACTTTCTAATTTCATTAATAAGTGATGATCTAGTTACAATATTATACATAGACTATGTATTTAAAAGTCATATCTCTATTTCCAACTCTTCTTTTGAACCAAAGTTTTCATCATATTCAACTTTCAAACTGACTATAAAGTTATCATCGATTGATTCTATTTCTACAGTTTTATCCATTGGTGGGTAGACAGTACCATCTTCATCATATTTTTTAAAAATCACATAGCACTTTTTAATATCTTTATGTGAATATGGTTTATCTTTTTCTCCGATTGCGAATTCCAAAGGTATACTTATGTATAAATCGTATCTCGCATTATCTGAGTCCTCAAAGTAAAACTTTACATTATCATTTAATGATGAGTATTTACTAAATTCAGAATGCACTAAGGTCAATCCTAAATCGGGAAATGATATTTTTGATTTATCTTTTTCTTTATCTTTTCCCTTTTTTAATGCATCACTCATAGTTGTCATTTTGTTAGAATCATCTTCTTTTTTAGGATTTTCAAAATACGAGTCGATTTTAAATTTGATAACCTGAAGAGCGGTCTTTACGTATTCTTCTGGTGTATTGTTAACTTCTTTAATATATTCGCTAAACTTTTCTATTTTCATTTTTTGATGTAATGTTTTATTTTATCAAAATAAATATTTTTTACGATATCTTTTATTTCTCTAATTGGATTATTTCCAGAATAAAAGAAATAAAGTCCAAAGAAAAATACCGCAAGGCAATACATAACCAAATTCGCACTCCAATAAGATCCTGTTAAATCCATCAACATCAATTGAACTGCGTCGAAACCTAGTGGGTTCAGAAACATCCCTATCATCAGAAATACTGTTGCTAACTTCTTTTTGTTTTCCTTGTTCATTATTTAAATTACAACTCTCAGAGTCCATATAATTTTTTTATTTTGAGAAATAATCCAACTTCACTTTCATCAACCACTGATTAAATCTTGATAATACTATATATTATAATATATTACTAATTTTTTTATCTCTAATTTCTTCTTTTGTGGAAATATCTTTATATCTTAATCTCCAGCTAATATTAAATGATTTAATATCAACATACTTTACTAGTGAGAAAATAGCGATTGAACCATACTCCGTCATATCTTCAAAGAATTTTTTTAATTCTTCATCTGATTCAAATTCTATAATTTCGCAACTGTAATTAGTTGATACCAATTGATTTCCCTCTACTTTAGTCAAGTGAAAAACTGGTGATTTTACAACCATCTTAATCTTTGTTCTAAAAAAATCGAAGTATTCTCCGAACCATAAGTCCGGGTGAGCTGTGGCAATAGTCACATTAGTGTTACTTTCAGAACCCATTCTGACACAATTATCATATAATAATTTTAGACAAGATACATCTAAACTGTCATTAAAATATACTATTGTTTCTGACTTCTCCATTTGAGAAAAAAGACTTACATCAAACATATTATATACTTATTTTTTCTACTTTAATTTCAGAATTAATTAAAAAATTAACACCCTCTAAATCCTTGTAATCTTCTATATACACAACTCTTCTTATACCAGACTGAAGAATAGACTTTGAACAATCTTTACAAGGTGAGTGTGTCAAGTATAGAGTTGCACCATCACAAGAATGACCCCATCGAGCACATTTAAGTATTGCATTCGACTCAGCGTGTATTGTATACCAATGTGTCTCCCAATTTTCATTCTCACAACGATTATCATAACCTGATGGTGTTCCGTTATATCCATCCGATATAATCATTCCATTTTTTACTATAAGAGCTCCTACTTTTTTTCTATCACAGTGTGATAACTCTGACCAATCTTTAGCCATTTTTAGGTAGGTGATATCATATTTTAGTTGTTTTTCATTCATGTTATTCAATTGACCAGTTTTTAGGTAAGTATTTACAATCATTATTTTCTATGAAGTGTTTTCTCCAAGACTTCATAAAATCATCAATGTTATTGACTCTTGAGACAACCATTTCACCGTGTGTTCTATTTGAATATTTAACTTCCAAGTTTAATAGTTTACGCAATCGACTGTCGTGAAGTTTCTTTAAACCTAATAGTTTTTTTATTTCACTTCTAATTTCAATCTCTCTTTTTCTCGGCATTACCTTTTTGAAATTCAAGAGAGAATTAGCCAATCTTCTTGCTCTTATAATTTGTCTGTTATCTACAAGTTCTCCATTTATTGGGGCGTCAAAGATTTTTGAGAGATGAATTTTAAATTCATCAGCTTTTCTTTCGTAACTATCGTGACATTTTACACATACTGATAAAACATCGTGAAAATTGTGTGACTTCACCTCTAAAGGAAAGTATTTTCGGTAGCAGTGTGGTACTACATGATGTCGTGTGAGAAACTCTTCGCTTCCACACACGACACAAATGTTTATCATTTCATTCAAACCATAATTTCTCTGGTGATTACCAAGTCCATTCGGTTTAAAATTTAATTTAACAGTTTTAGGATTATGATTAATTATCTCACCTAGATTTCTATTTACATACCACATTGCTCTCTTTTCATCACATCGGAACATTAAAATTCCCTCTGGTGATTGAACTTGCCAGTTACCGTAAATTTTACGGTCCTTTGGTATGAGATTACCAAAGACAGCCATATATTATGCTCTTTCTACTTGATAGAATTCTAAATCTACCATAGTTGGTCTACTAAAGATTAAGACTTCTACTTTAAGTCTTTTCTTTTCCTCATCAATATTTCTAACACTTCCTCTAAAAGTTGAGAACGCTCCGTCAATGACTTTGACTTCTTCTCCAACTGAGAAAAGAGTAGCATCTGGTGTAATACTATCACTTTGCTCTTGGTCTGTCATCATTCGTCTCACTTCAACATCCTGAAGTGGATTTATATCACCGGTTCTAGTTCTTACAAATCCTGCAGCACCTTTAATGGTCTTAAGCATTGTATTAATCTCACCAACATGGGAAGTCTGTATGAAAAGATACCCAGGATATAAAATTCTCTCTTTTGCTATTTTTTTTCCATTTTTTACAGAGAAAATCTTTTCAGTTGGAATCATTGTATGACCAAGAATATCTGATAATCCTGTTCTTAATAATTCAAGATTTAGTTTTTCTAATACACTTTTTTCTCTGTTGTTTTGAGTACGTACTGCGTACCAATTCATTTTTTCTGACATAATGTTAATTTTTCGTTTTATAAAATTTTAATTCTTGTTCTATCATTTCTGCATGATTTTCTATCAAATAAATTAAATCTTCCTCTTTATTTAGTTCTAATTTATCTCTTAAAAGTTCAAAGTCTTTTTGAGGTAAATCAGTCTTTGATAATTTAGGTGATTTTGACCAAAACCAGTTAGGATAAGGTTTATCTTTCATAAAATGAAACCATAAATCCATCGAGGTTACTTTATCGACAGATTTCATATTCAATAAATATGATTTTGTTGGATATTTTTTGGAAAAATATCTGTTAAAAATAAAGAAAAACTTCTCCTTATCAACATCGTTTATTTGGTTCCACTTGTTTCTATCTCGAAACATAGCATTTGCTACATCTATTAATTCAGCCATTTTAATTACTATTAAATACATTATTCATATCTCTTACTACTTCATCAGGAAAGTTATCAATTCTGAGATCTATCAATTTCATATTATGATGAATTTTATCTACTATACCTTGTATATTGGTTTTTGAAATTTTCTTTTTCTCACAGATAAGGTCTGCTATATTTTCAAATAAATCTGGATCTTGTAGTGATGGGTCACCGAATTCACTCAAATAGTTTTCATAGATAGACAATGCTCCTTTAGCACCTATACCCCTAACTTTGCCAGATTTATTAGTGTGATAAACTGATTGTATATTATCACTTACATCACCACTAATTATTTTAATTATCAATGACTCTATATTATTTATTTCACTTATGGTATACTTATTAATAAATCTATTCATTAGATTTAAAAATTCACCATTATCATTTAGATTAAAGATATCATTATTATTTTTATTTGAAATTTTATTCAAAAAAACTTGGTAGTTTTTTGGCAAGAATATCTTTTCTTGATTATACATTTCATTGCTCATGAAATTCATCCACTCATTATCCAAATTGAATAATAATAATTGTTTGATATCATGGTCATTCGATACAATAAAATTCGATTGACCATTTAAATTTGATTTGTGAACTACAAAAGATATCCAGTCATCTCCTTCTATTCGTGGAGACTCAAGTAATCTTACTCCTTTTAGATTTTGCTTGAATTCATCATAGGTTTTGTAAACAAATGACCAATCTATATCACTATCTTTCTTACGGGTTGATTTATAATTTGAATTTACAGACTTTCTCCAAGACTTCTCTTTAGAATCAGAAACGAGGTAAATTGTAGTGAATGGATATAACTTCTTATAATTTGTGATTGTATTTTCCAATGATTGGATTAACGCGCCATATAATAAGTTGTTTTTATGAAGAGTGAAAACAAGCCTTGAAAGTATGTAATTTCCATCGATTATGCAGTTTAATAACATTAAAATTTATCTATTTTAATATTATAGGATTAGATACGTGGATAGTTTTTACTAACTTTTTTTACCGAATTCTGACATTTTTTTAATTATTCGTTCTCTATTCTTTAGGATGTATCTCAAAACATCTGGTCTAATTTTCGAAGATACTTCACCAAAAACTGATTTGGAAAATTTCTTTTCATAGTCCATTAGTGATATTAGTCTTAATTCTTCATTAGAAATATTTGGAACCTCTATTTCAAATCTTATTCCTTTATTTTTGTATTGTGAACTTATTGCTAATGAAAAGTAGTCTGACCAACCTTGTTTTGGAGCAACTGTCATATCCTCTTTAAGTACCATATTACTCATCGTTTCAAAATCTATCAGGTGACAAACTATAGAACTCCAACTACCGGTTATACCAACAGGATAGGCTATTATCCAACCATCAATCTCAGATCTTTTCGTTGAAGTCGATCCAACAATTTTATTCCAAAGTGTTTTTTTAAGCCTATTATTTCTAACTCTAAATAACTTACCTAATCCACCAAGTGATTCTATTTGGTCTTCATATCCTTTCATATATGATTTGTAAGAACCTAGCTGTACTCTTTCATTAGGACCATCTACAAACTTCACAGAGTAATTTTTATCACCTATTGTTATATCCCATCTTCCACCTCTTTTATTCAATTCACCACCATACAACCCACAAAGACAACCTTCAAAGTTATGACCTCTAATATCTTTAGAACTCAATAATGAGTCAAAATAATCAGCAAATCTAACTTTATCATGTGGTTTTCTTGAACCTGGTTTTACATTCTCTCCTAATTTATAAAACTCACCATCTGTGTCAAGTACTATTTTCTTTATTACCTGAGAAGATTTTTCTTTAGGAACTGGAATAGAACCATATAGGTGAAGTAACTCACCTATTATTCTTTCTCTTTCTTCTTTATAGATAGATTCTTCATCATCTTGAAAATCTTCAAATAATCTAATCATAGATTATATATTATTTTTTGGCCAGAACTTACCTATATTATTAAGATTATCTTCTAAATTATCGTTTAGTAATTGTTCAATTTTATTTTGCCTCTTTACTGACTGTGGTATTTCATCTGACCAATCGACTAATCCACTTTCCAATCTTTGATATGAGATATGATAACTATCGTAATATTCGTATTCGATTTCATTTCCATAGTCAAAATCATAAATCCAATAGTCCTGTTCTTCTAATATTTGTCTTTGTTTATGATTCATCTCAATATCTGTTGTAGTTGTATTTCTCTATATAAAATATTAAAGTATTCTCTAATGTCCTCTCTTTTATTGTTAAAATGTTCTTTACCACTATAGTAATCCCAATATTTTCTCTGAACATCTTTATTTGTTAAATCATATACTTCTTTGACAAGTTCGATACAGTTCTCTTTTTTACAGTAATCTATTAGATTTCCAATAAAATTAAATTCAATTTTTGAAAAACCGTCAAAAAACTGGCTCTTTGAAAAATTTCTTAAATAGTTTTTGACATTTATTAAGTTGTATTCAGAAATATCTTGGCCAGGGTCTGCAAAAAGTGGTGATATAAAGTAAAATTCAATATCTGTTTTTTTTAGATTCTTTGTGACTTTTAAAATGTTTTTTGCATTTCTTATATCGAGAAAGATATTAATTCTATTATTTGAGACAATATCAAAAACTGGAAGCCATGCAATATTTTTAACGAAGGCTCTATTATTTGACACCTTCCACTCACCGCTTGGTATTATTCTATCTAATTCCATTTTCTTTTAGTATTTTTAACAGCTGTCTCTTATCTAACTCTCTAGTTCCCATTGATTCTCCTTTAGGTCTCGCATCTCTGTAATAACCTACAGAATTATTTGGTGAGTATTTTGTATTATATCGGTAATAATTATTTGTAGTGTGAGATTTATAGAAAAAAGAATCTGGTGTTCCTATTTCATCACACCATATATGATTTCTTATTCTATCACCATTAGATGTCTCAAACAGATACCATCTAAAAGAATGAAACTTTTTAAGTCTCTTCCTTACGATTGTTTCTTGTTTATATCTTCTCCACTCTCGAGTTCTCATAATAAGCTAATATAATAAAATATTAGAAATATGAAATCTAATTTAGAATTTGATTCTTTCTAAGTTCTGAATTCTTACCAAACCAAATATCTAAATATTCATCAGATAATTCATCTTTCTTTATTTTGGTCAATTTAGGATTATTTATTATTTCCTGATACTCATCATCAACAAGAGCTGCCAATCCCTTTTTATACTTTATTTCCCATAATTTTAAGTCTTCTTTTTGAGACCATTCATTATAATCATTCTGAGAATAAAATAAAAGTTTCTTTTTAGTCTTTTTGTTTATTGAAACAACTATAGGAGTTTCAACTTTAAAGACCATATTTCTATCAAAAAGATTTGGCCAGTATTTGTTAAAGAAATTTAACAATAGACCAGCAATGGAATTACCATCCACGTCAGCATCTACATAAAATAAAATTCTACCATATCTCAAATCCCTTAAATCTGGTTCTTGTCCTAATTTCAAACCAAGAGCTGCCATTAAGTTAACAACCTCATTATTTTGAACTAGTTTCTGATTAGTCAACTCAGACACATTGGTAAACTTTCCTTTAAGAGCGAAAGCTCCCATAAATTGAGGGTCTCTATATTTTCTAAATGCTGATATCGCAGAATCTCCCTCAAAGATACCCATTGAACACTTCCATCTATCTTTATTTTTAGCATCAATTAACTTTTCTACTTTTATTTTAGATAGATTTTTATTTAACTCCCTAGCAAGTTTACTATCGTCAGCATTCTTCTTTTGTTTAACCCAGTCTAATATAGAATCAACTATATCTGATTTCAGAATTGACTTAATAATTTTCTCAGGAACTTGGTATGTATAACCAAAGTCTTTAATCTCTGTAATAAGTTTCTCTTTTGTTTGAGATGAAAAGCTTGGATTTACTATTGTTGAATTTATAAAAATAGTCAAGTGATTTTTTAGTTCCGATGGTTTAACATCAACCTTATGCTTCTTTTGAAAGAATTCTCTCATCTCTGAAACTATTTGATTCAGTATATACTCAACATGTGTACCACCATCATATGTTTCAGTAGAGTTAACAAAAGATACTTGATGAAATCCATCATCCGTACCTGAAACTGCGATAGACCAAGATTTATCTTTATTGGTATCAAAGAAATATGTTGGTTTATAGAATTTAATATAATCTTCAAAAGATTTTATTGAAATCATTTCTCCATTAAAATATACTTTAATACCGGGATTACAGCCGGCAATATCAATAACTCTCTTTTGAATCATTTTGAAATGTGACTCATCAATTCCATTTAATCCAAATTTTTCATAATCTGGTGTGAAATATATTTCAGTATAATTTTTAGTAGATTTAGAAACTTTTGGTTCTAATCTTTCTCTCATATTATTCTTGAAAGTCTGTGTGAAAGTATTCTTACCATCAGCAGTACTGATTGAAAATTCTGTCGAATAAATATTCGTTAAGGTAGAACCAACACCATTTGTCCCTGCTCCTGTTCTTGACTCCTCATCGTTAAAGTTAGAACCGGCTTTCAAATTTGAAAATATCATCTCTGGTATCCACTCATTATGTTCAGTGTGTTTTACGACAGGTATACCACCATTATCCCATACAGATATTATCTTATTATCTAATATGTTAACTTTAATAATATTGAGTTTTGATCCAGGTCTTTTGTGTTCATCAACAGAATTTGTAATAATCTCATCAAATATTTTTAAAAATCCTGGATTATATGTCAAGTCTTTTTGAACCATTTCTCCATTTTCAAAAATATACTTTTTTGAAGTGTGTGGTTTTATTGAACCAATATACATTCCAGGCCTAGTGAGCACGTGACTCACATCATCTAATTTTCTAAATTTCTTGTCTAAACTCATGATAGTTATATATATGTATGTTTTTACGGCTTGTTTTTAAACAAAATTAATTTTACGGTTATATATACTGAATAAAAATCTCAATTTACATGATTATTGAAAAAACTATTACAGAATTTTTATCAAATGAATATAAAGAGTTCGCATTATACTCTATTGAAGGTAGAGCTATTCCATCTATAATAGATGGTTTTAAACCAACTCAAAGAAAGATTATACATATAGCTAGTTTAGTTTGGAAAAATGGTTCAGAGAAGACTCTTAAAGTTTTTCAGCTTTCTGGTAAAGTTGCTTCTGATGCTTTCTACCACCACGGAGATATGTCTCTTTCTAATGCAATTATCAATCTAGCTCAAAAATTTAAAAACAATGCACCTCTTTTAGAAGAAGATGGTCAATTTGGTTCTTTGAGGTCACCACAAGCCGGTGCTCCCAGATACATTGGTACTAAATTGAGCCAATATTTTAGACTCATATATAAAGACTTCGAACTTCTTGAATATAAAGAGGAAGAAGGTGAAATAATTGAACCTAAATATTTTTTACCTATAATTCCAACAGTTTTGATAAATGGTGGTTCGGGTATTGCAGTAGGTTTTGCATCCAACATCTTAAATAGAGATGTTAAAGAAATAATTGATGTCTGTGTAAAGTATCTTAACGGGAAGAAAATAACTACTATTAAACCATCACTTAATGGATTTACTGGTGAGTATATTCTAGATTCTGATAACTCAAAAAAATGGCATATTAGAGGCAAGTTTCAAAGATTGAACACAAGTACTGTAAAAATTACAGAGTTACCACCATCTTTAACATATGAGAAATATGAAGAAATTTTAGATAAATTAGTTGACAATAAAGATATAGTTTCATATGAAGATAATTGTAAAGACAACATAGACTACACAATTAAATTTACTAGAGCTGATTTGGAGTCATTTGATGATGAAAAGTTGGTAAAACTTTTAAAACTTGAGGAATCTGAAACAGAAAACTATAATACTCTTGACGAAAATGGTAAATTAAAAATATTTGAGAGTGTTGAGGATATAATTAAATATTTTGTAGACTTCAGATTACAATATTATCGAATAAGAAAAGAACATCTTTTGAATAAACTTCAACAAGAATTGAAAATCCTTGGAAATAGAGGAAAGTTCATAAAAGCTATATTAGAGGGTAAAATAGTAGTCAATAATAAACCAAAGGATGAAATCATCTCTCAAATAGAAGTGAATTCTATTGAAAAAATAGATGACTCTTACGATTACCTTTTAAGAATGCCAATTTATTCTTTAACAAAAGAGGTTTTTGATAAACTTAAAGAAGATTTTTCTAATAAAAAGGAAGAGATTGAAAGGTTGAAATTAATCGAAGCAAAAGATATGTATTTAGATGATTTATCAGAACTAAAAAAGAAATTGAAGTGAAAGTAAAATGTATAAGTAATAATGGATATAACACGAAATACATTACAGTAGATAAAATATATCGGGTAATTGAGACAGTTATAATACCATTCTCTAAAAGTAGATATGATGATCCCAGTGGTCCGTTTTACAAAATAATGTGTGACTTTGGAGAAGAGAGACATGTCGACTCTTCTAATTTTCGAGAATTAACAGTAAGTGAAAAAAGACAAATCAAAATACAGGAAATTCTAAATGATCGATAATTTTATAAATAACTTTCTGATGTCAATAGATTGGTATGACAATCAGACTTTAGTAAGAGTCAATCACATTATTTTTTTGAATGATACGGAATATATGATTCTAATTGATGATGCTGATAAGATACAAGATGTTTCTAAAATGCCTGATTACATACAGGAAGATTTTATAAAACACAAATCGTCTTATCTTACAGAAGAACAAACAAATGTGTTAATAAAAAAGTTAGAGTGGTGGTGTGGATTTGGAAATGATGAGACTCAAGGGCAATTTCCTAATCTGGATAAATTTGAAGAGTATACGGAGAAAATACAAATATTAAAAAATATTAAAAGAGATTTGAAGATAAAAAAATTGTTATCTTGATTTATTTTCATATATTTGTATAATTCAAAATTATAAAATGCATATTTCTACTCCCGTTGTAAAGACTTTAGTTCAGGTTAATTTGGCCTGTTTTTTAATAACAGTAATTTTTGCCTCATTGAATATAAATGTTTTTAACATTTTTGCTCTTTGGAGTCCATTGAGTGATAATTTTTTCTTTTGGCAATTTTTGACGCATCTATTTCTACATGGTGGTTTATTACATATTTTTTTTAATATGTTGGCTATTATAAGTCTCGGTACCCATGTAGAAAAATACTTAGGAAGTAGTCAATTTCTAAGATTCTATCTTTTTTGTGGTGTGTTCGCTTCAATATTTCATATTTTAATGACTGAATTCTCAGATGTACCGATGGTTGGAGCATCAGGAGCAATTTTTGGTATCTTTAGTTACTTTGCATTGGTTTTTCCACAAGAAAAACTTTATGCATTTTTCATACCTTATGGTATAAGAGCAAAATATTTATTAGGTGTTTTGATTGCTATAGAACTTCTATTATCTTTTATTTCTACTGACGATGGAATTGGACATTGGGCTCACATAGGAGGTGCTATAGCCGGATTTATTTATTACAAATTCAAAATAAAGTAAAATATATATTGAATGAAACCCTTATTAATTTTAGACTTAGATGAAACTTTAATTCACACTGAAAATGTACCGGATTCATTTGCAGACCAATATGATTATGATTTTAAATTTAAAGGTAATGGTATTTCTTTATACTATACAAAAAAAAGACCTTATCTTCAACAGTTTTTAGATTATGCTTACGCTAATTTTGATATATCAGTGTGGACTGCAGCAGGGGAAGACTATGCTAAAGAAATTCTAAAAAACATTGGAATTTTAGAAAAATCTTTATTATTCTTTTATACAAAGGATAATTGCACTATTAAACGTGATTATGAAACTTCAGATTATTATGGAATAAAAAATCTTAACAAATTAAAGAAAAAAGGCTTTGATTTAGACAGAGTATTAATTGTTGATGATAGAAGAGAAACTGCTATTAATAACTATGGTAATTTGATTTTAATCAAACCATTTACTGATAATAATGATGATACTGAATTACTTAAACTTATTTCATACTTAGAAACTATTAAAGATGAATCAAATTATAGAAGAATTGAAAAACGAGGATGGTCGTTATAAAATAAGAAAACTATCTGATTTAAAAATACAAATTAATTATAAAGTTCCAATATTTGCGACTAATGATGATTCGGTTACGGTAATTGATACGATTAAAATAAAAGTTCGTTATAAGATTAATTTAGATGATAGAAGACACTCTAATGAGTTACCGACTTATCACTTAATACCTTTTAAAGACAGATTTATGCAAATCTTATCTCAAAATTGGAAAATTAAGAAAAAATTCATACATTTGCAGAGAAAATCTGGACTACATATAATTGATGGATACCAAATATCAGGATTATACTGTGGTTTTATCTTTGATGATAAAAGCTGGTCAAGAAATTATTTACTTAATAAAATATTAGAAGATGCAACCTCAATCAATTAAACAACATATAGATAATAACATCTCGAAGATGTTGGAAACCGACTCATATGATGTGACTCGTAGTAAGGTATTGAAAATAGTAAATAACTTTAGAGATAGAATTACTGACCATAATCTTGAGCTGGAAGATATTCTTAAAATATCTGATTCAAGAAAAAGATATACTTCTCTATATGTTTATTATGCACAGAAAAGAATTATTGACCTTTACAAGTTAGAAAAAAGATTTAAAAATATAAGTTCAAAGAAGTCTTTTAAATGTCTTCTCTTTAAAGAAAGGTTAGATAGAAGAGAAAATTTACCATTTTCATACAGTATGAAATACAAAAAATTCATTCAATAAAGACAAGTAAAAATGAATAATAATACTACGATTTCGACTAATGATACACCCCTTACTTACATATCACCTTCAAATTTGCCTTCAAATTTATTAGTTATTAACGGTCCTAACAATGAGAAAATTTTAGAAATTACAAATGATGGTAAAGTCCATTTTAGATTGAATGGTGTATTCAAGGAAATTGAATGTGAGAATGATGTATCACTAATGTTTGTTGCTGTTATATCTGGATTGACTGGTTTTACATATAAAGACAAAAATGAGTTAATATCAAAAATTATAAATAACTACAGGGAAAATAAAATTGATAATATTTTGAAATAATGTAAACAATCCTTATATTTGTCTTATGACAAACAAGGATAAGAACATAATCTGGAATATACTCACAAAGTATGATGACACTTTGACTTCTTTGTGTGACTCACTTTCTAATATTTTACAAGAAAAAGCTGATAACTCAGATTACAAGACTGTTTTTGGTAACTATCGGAAAATGGAAAATGAAGATACACTTTTAGTAGATTCTATCTTAGGTGACAAAATATTGGTCGCGATTAACTAAATAGTTTTTTATTAACCCATTCAGAAAAATCTTTATAAGACTCTTTTAGTGAATCTAAAAGAGTTTTTTCTTTTAAAAAGTCTTTATAATCTTGTTTATATCCACTAAGTGATTCATCAGAAGGATCATTTGTCCACTGTCTATTAAAAGAAAGTTCTTTTGGAGTTTTAAATCCGAAATAATTTAATACTTGTTTTTCCAACTCAACTGAATCTTGTCCGTTCCAGTTATGACCCATTGCGACAATACCTGTTTCTTTAGCTTTTAGTAAGTTAGATTCCCCTAATGTAGCATGTCTATTTTCTAACCAGGTTAATCTTTCTATAAGTTGTGTATAAACTGCATTCATCTTACCCCATCTAATAGAACCAAAGAATACTATTATATCTGACTCATATATTTTATTAGCAACTATATACATTTCATCTGTTGGATTATTAACAGAAGCCCAACATCTAATAATTTTGTGTGGATTTTTTTTAGAATCTTTTAAAATAGCATCTTTAATACCACAATTATTCCCATCATTTCTGGAAACATTTCCTTCACAAGGAAAAATTTTTAACTTAGAAACATCAATAATTTCACAGTTTTTTAACTTATTTCTAAATTCTAAAGCTAATTCAGAGGATTTAGGTAACTCTTTATCACCAGTCCAACGATTAGAGGTGGTTAAAAAAAGTATACGACTGCCTTTAGCATCGGATGCTTTCAGATAATTAAAAAACTTCTTGATATTATTCTCCATAATCTATATATTTGTAACTTACATTGTGATAAGTGATAATCATGATGTTTCATGAATTAAAAATTTAAGAAAAAATGGCATTTAAAGACTCATTACAATTAATGATAGAACACCTATCAGAACAAACTACAAATGGTCGGGTAAATTGGAACCCTGTCAGTGATACAAAAATGACAGTTCAAATAGAAGATACTCAATTTGATTTCAATATTGTCTGGAAATTAGAAATTGATACAGGATGGACAATGAGCAATTGTTGGATTAATCTTAAATCTAAGGATTTAGACTTAACAATATATGAACACAATTTTAAAGAACCCATGGGTGAAATAAAAAATTATCTATGTGACATACACTTTGACAAATTGAAGCCATCAGATCAAAAAGTTATAGATAAGATTGACAACATATCTAAAAAATTATCTATACAAGAGTATCGAGATAAAAAAATATCAAATCTTTTCGGACTATTGTGATAAGAGATAGAGATAAAATAAATGAGCATTTTAATAATCTAGATTGGTTTTGGAGTAAGTCAAAACATACTAATAAATTAGGACAAAGGAATGAAAGATCTCAGAAATTATTTGAAGAGTATTTAAAAATATTTTTAATAGAAATGGAATATACCGGTCAATCAAAAAGTGAAATTCAAAAGAATTTTAAAAGAATTGAAGATATAATGAGTAAATCTTCTGATGAATCTAGACAGATATATCTAGCACAAACACAGGCTAATAAAATTACTGATGAATGGAAGGCTATAAACAGAGCAATGGCTGCTAAAGAAATGGGACATGAACATCTTTTTGAGGTTTTTTTTCGAAGAGCTTACGAATTAGGTTCAGTCGGTAAACAACAATATAGAGAATATCAACTATCAAAATTAGGAATATGATTAATTATACTATACAATTAAATAATGATGAATTTAAGAATGCTGTAAATACCATCATTAGTCAGAACAAAATTGACGAAATTATAGAAACAGGTACCTTTCAAGGTGATGGTTCTACAAAAATATTCGCAGAAACCGGTAAATATGTTTTTACTGTTGAGTGTAACTATCACAATTGGGCAACTGCCGTGAATAATCTCCAAAACAATCCAAATGTTTGTGTTATACATGGGTTATCAATGAACAGAGAAGAATTGATTAAAGGTCTATTAAATGAAAAATTTGATCTAGATACAACATATGATTCTAACTATCCAAAGACATTTTATATGAGAGAGATATCACAACATGTTGTTGTAGAAAACGCCCTTGATGTTTTTGTTGATAATGATAGACATCAGTTAGTTTTCTTAGATAGTGCCGGTGGTGTAGGACATTTAGAGTTTAAAAAAGTAATGTCTTATAATAAAGAATTTTTAAAAAATAAAGTATTAATGTTAGATGATATCAGTCATATAAAACACATTCGCTCTGTAGAATTTTTAAAATTTACTGGATTTAATGTAAATATTTCTTCCGATAAAAGATTCGCTTGGTGTTCTTTTCAGAATGAACATAATCAAAACCTCTTAAAACTTATTTAAATTGAATGATGAATTTAAGGTTTCAGACAATTTTCTGAACATTTACAGAAACTTTAATGTCTCAGACCAAAGAAAAAATATGTCTCTTCTAAAAAGAGAAGAGTTATTTATATTATTAGATACCTGTATTGATTTACATGATGAAAATGATCCAATAGTTGAACTTAATTTCTCTCCTTTTATTGAAGAAATTAAAAACCTTCTCACTATTCAATCTGAAGAGATTTCAGACGATAAAATTCTGAGTTCTCTGCAGAAAAGATATGGTCACCGGTTGATATATGAAAGGAAGACTATAAATGGAGATGATTTTCCAAGTCCTTATAATAAAGACGAGGTCAGAAATTTAAAAATTAACAACCTCTTTGAAAAATAAAATTTTATAACTATATTTGTAACCAAATCAAAAAAAATGAAATCTAAAAATAGTAAAGAAAATTCAGTGAAAATTGATGAAGTTGTACTTGATAGTACTCCTGACTTTAATGAAGATAAGTTACCAGTTATTGGTCAATTCAAACCTAAGAGAAAGTTTTTGAATTTCGTAACTGGTCTAAAAGGTCGAATTAGGTTATTGAATAATTATGCTTTTCTTAAAGGTGAAGAATTATCAGGAATGTTAGAAGGAGTTGTTTTTAAGGTAACAATTTGTGATGAAGGAACAATCAACTTCGAAGAAGTTGATACAAATCAAGCGGACTCAGAAATGATCAAACGTTTTATTGATGAAATTGACGAGCGTGATGTAACCGGGTATGTTCAGAAGTATGTGGTATCTGAGTTGGAATTCTATGATGATGATGCAAAAGTCTGTTATCTTGAAGTAGAACATAAAAAACCAATTGATAAACTATTCTCGATTTTTGACGAGAAGAAAGAAATGTCAGAATCTGGAATGTCTATTTTGGATGCTCTATTTTCAAATGATGAAGAAGAAACTGAAGAAATTGTATTGTCTGAAAAAGATGCTAAAATTTTAGCAGAAGCTATTGAAAATCCACCAGCACCAAATGATAATCTTTTAGAGGCATCTAAAGCTTACATGGAAGCTCAGTTTCAAAAGATGAATGATCAACTAATTAGTGAATTAAAAGATAGAATCGATAAGAATGAAAAAGAGTCTACTAAACTAAGACATGAGATCAGTGTTGCTGAATCAAAATTGGAAAAAAACATCGAATCTCTTAAACTTTTGGAAAGTCGATTAGATAGTTTTGAAACTAAAGATGAACTAAATGGATATGTATTCTTTGTTTCAGAAGAACAAAAACCTAAAGATATTGAATTGAGTGAAGATAGTCGAGAACTTGCTGATAAAATAGCTGACATCGCTGGATTGAAAAAAGACGTACTCTTTAAAATGTTGACTCAAGGGTTTTACAAAATTAAAATAGCACAGAAGTCAAACATGAAAGAGAAAGAAGTTAAAATATTGGGTGATATTCTTGAAAAAATGAAGTCACTTGTTAATAGTGATAATTCAAAGGATGCCAAGATAATTATGACCGATTCTGGGCAGTTTGAGTATCGAGGTGGGTTGACTTGGCATCAAATAGTTCAAAAAATGATTCGTAAGGGTTTTGAACAGGACCCAGACTTTGATAAATTGTGTGGTTCTAATTCTTATTCATCTACTGATGAAGAGACAGAAAGCGAAAATAACATTATCTAATCTAATTAAAACTAACTTTAAATGAAAAAGAATAAATTAAAGAGATGGATTTTTTATAAATTAAAGAGGTCATATATACGATTCAGACGTTCTTTCAAAACAGCGATGAAAACAATGGATGGACAATCTAAATCAGAATTGAATGATATACAAAAGCCACTATATGATATTTGTATGAAACTGATTTTAGACTCAAAATCACAACTTAGGTCAAGTCCAATAGATTATGTATTTCAAATAGAGTCCGAAAAATATCTTATTATTATAAGACCGAATAACACATCGAACGCTGAATTGTATTCGATTTCTCTCGTTGAGTATAAAGAAGATAGTAGAGATTTATCTGGTTTTGTAGAAATACCATTCCCGGCAGACTTTACTAGAATAATAATACATCGATTTGAGAAAGAGGTCCAGAGAAGAATGAAGTATAGACAAGTTGTAAAGGTTACAAAAGTATCTTCACATTTGAAAGAAATTCTAAGCGAAATGAATTAATTATTTTGACATTTCAAGAATATTACTTATATTTGAATAAAATAAATAGAATATGATAGTTAAAAACATACACGAAAAACTTCTGAACACGATTCAGACAATGTTGATTGACACTAAAGTTAATCTCCCATACTATGGTGAGTTTAACCTACACGTCAATTTTCATGAACAAGATTCAATTGGTACTTGTGCGGTTAATGTGACCTCTAAAGGAATGAATTTCTTTTATTCACCAAAGTTCCTTGAAGACTTGTCACAAAAAGAGGTGAACTTCATTGCTCTACACGAAGATTTCCACCTTCTTTTCAATCACCCACGTAGAACGATTACTGGTCAATATGACCATAAATTATCAAATATCGCCCAAGATATGATTATCAATCACGTTATCTGGGAAGATATTTCTCACTCATTCGTTGAAATTCCTAAGAATAAGGATGGTAAAAACATGGCTCTCTTTGTTCCTAAAGAATATACTGGTAAACTTATCTTTGAAGAACTCTATGAGTGGTTGAAAGAAAAGAAAGAAGAGTTCCAAAAGAACCAAAAAGACGGTAAGAATAAAAACTCTCAATGTCAATCTTGTAATGGTTCTGGTAAGAAGAATCAACCTGGACAAGGTGATGGTGAGAAAGAACAAGAAGGTAAAGATAAGAGTAAAGGAAAAGGCAAAGGTGATCAACAACAAGATGGTCAAGGTGAATCTTGTCCAGATTGTGAAGGAACAGGTAATGAGGGTGGTAAAGACGCATCTGGTAAACCATCATACGGTCCTTATGGTAAGAGTCCATCAAAAGATGGTGATACTATTGATACTTGGAGCTTAGACCAAATTATGCAAGATTTAGAAAATGGTTCTGGTGAGTATCTTGACAAGCATATCGGTGATGATGTTCCAGAAGAAATGCGTGAGGCAATGGTTCGTGATGTAATGGATCGTCTTGCATCTCGTGGTCTTTCAGCAGGTAATGTTGAGACAACTCTTAACAAACTCCGTAAACAACGTAAAGACTACTTGAAAGAAATCAAGCGTTCTGTTTCTAATATGATTTTTGGTCATATCAAACAAAAAACAATTGTGAAACCTAATCGTCGTCAGATTCAAGGATTGAAAGGTAATCGTAAGATTAAGAGTAAAGTGAATGTAATTCTCGATACTTCCGGATCTATGGGTGGTCAAGGAACTTTTGAAAGAGTACTATCCTATGTATATCGAAATGACATTGAAATGAATTTCATTCAAGGTGATACCGAAGTAAAATGGGTAGAGAGTTTCAAAAAGGCTAAACAACTTGAGACTATGAAGATTCAAGGTCTTGGTGGGACTGTTCTTCAACCATCAGTTGATTATGTAGTTGATAACTTCAATGAATACAATACAGTTTTACTTACAGATGGCTACTGTGACAATTTAGACCTTTCTAAAATCAAAGGTCGTGTTCTAATGATTACAGTTGGTGTGAAAGTTCCAATTGCTAAATCTAATGGCAAAGTCAAGCAGATTGTGCTAGAAAATACTCACTAATATAAGACCCTCTCAATGAGGGTCTTTTTTAATTCTATGATACTGTTAATTAGGTGTGATAAAGAACCACGTAGTTATAACAATTGGGAAACTACGTTTAATTCTGAAATTTCTGATGTTAATGAAGTATTCATTAGTAACGGTATATCCACGATCCTCCTTTACAAAAGAACATTACCTGATGAAGTAAAAAAATCTACAACACATAAAAGAGGAACTAAAAATTTATCATTATTAGATTTTTCTCTTCTTAAAGAAGAATGTATTTTATTTTATCATGCCGATGTAATAACTAATGAGGATAGCGAGTCTATTGAAAAGCTATTTCACTACTGTCACAATAACAATAAACATTTAGTTTTACAATTTAGTTTAGAAACTCAACATTTAATAAACCACATTTGCACAGGTTCTGAGATTTATATTCAAAGAGATGAATTAAAGACATTTCTAACAAGATTAGACCGTGATTTAAAACTTAATAAGTTACTAAAGTAACAGATTTAGAATTCTATTTTTTCCACATTTTCTAAATCTACTTCATATTCTCTACCATCTATTTCAACGGTAATTAATCCATCATCATCGACACTCATCGGATTAAGTGGAATCTCTGGGTCATTATCTGGTAGATTTTTAACAACAGTTGCCCATATAAATCCTTTTGACATAATGCATTTTCTAATATCTTCTAAAGTGAAGTTTTTATATTTAAATGCCTCAAATAATTTCAAGTGTTTCATTTTAATATATATTAAAATCGATTTTTTGAAATGAAGTACTTAAAGAAATTCAATGAGGAATTAAAATCACAAACCTATAGAAGTGCTGCTCGTAAATTAAAGCAGATAATGAAAGAAAAGCCAACTTTGGGTAAAGCTATTGGTGCAGAAGAGAGAGCTGATAAATTACTTCTACATTCAAAAGAAGCTGAAAGGAGAGAAGAGATGTCAAGATGGAAGGAGAGTGTGGAAACATTCAGTAAATATGGTGAGTTTAATATTGAACTATCAAGACCAGGTGCTCCAGCTATTCAACCAAAAGTATATTCATTTTATTTAGATCTTCTTACAGAAATTGAAATGCTAACTGACTCCTGGGAAGATGAGGATCCAGATAATAGAGACATTTCATTTGGTTTTGCTGTGGGACTTATACCAAAAAACATTGAAGATATTGAAGAAATTATAAAAAATTTCAATGGTGAATTTCACAACGGATTTTTCTGGGGTATGTGGATTTGGCCAACATACAAAGTTTTAAATAGTGAAGTCACTTTTAAAGGTATTAATATTAATGATTATGATAGTTCACCAAAACATCAAATAGCTGATAGAAAAACTGCAGTTGCTTTAAAGAGATTGTTAGTAAACTTATTTGACCCTACATTCGATTATCCAAGTGGTTATAAAGATGTTACAAATATGTATGATAAGATTGAACAAGACGCTATCCAAGGGCTTGAAATATCAGCTACTTATGGTATAGATATGGGTAGAATCAAAGAAGATATACAAAAATCATCAATAATGAACTTTTATAAACAATGAAACACCTAAAGAAATTTGAAGAACTGGATATAAAGACTTACATCGAGGCCGGTGAGAAGTTAAGAAAGACTGGTCATACTGATAGAGGTCAGAAAATGATAGATTGGGCGAAAAGAGGACAACTTGATGAAACACCAGAGTTAAATATCTGGATTAAGTGGATGTCTACTTATCAGGCTGGTAGAGGTTCAAAAGAGGTTTTAAGTGGAATAATAAATGAAACTCCGATTAAAGTCAAGGTTCAAATGGTGCATATTAATATTGATACATTAAGTGATGATATTGAATATCATAAAGAACAAAACAGTTTTCCAGTATCTATGACTGTTTCATTTAGTATGGATGAATCAGAGTTAGAGAAAATAAAACCAGAGTATTTATCAGTATTTAAGTCAGAAACTTCAGGAGACCAACTACACCATAACAGGATGCCTTCTGGCAGCTTCTATAAATTATGGACAATGGAACTAAGTACTTACTTCAAATTAGATGAAAGTGGTAATATATCCAGTGTTTCACCTGTGGGATTTTTCACTTATGGCGAAATGGGGTCTATGTTTAGTGATAGAAGATCAGCTAATAATTTCAAAAATATACTTAAAAAGATATTGAGTAATGAAATAAAAGTATATACCGGCTATAAAGATGAAGATGATGGTCGATACTTAACTAACTCTGAGGCCATGTTTTCAATTTTTAGTAGAGAAATACCAACAATCGAAATATCAGATGTTGAAGAGGTGATAGATGCGTTTAAAAATATTAATACTAATATTTTGTATAATGAAAATCCTAAAGAAGCTACTAAGAGGATTTCAAATTAATTTTGTATATTCGCACTATGATAAAAAAGTATGATTTATTTTGCGAGTCATTAAAGTCTGATATGTGGCATGTAATACCGCAATCTGTCAAAGATTTAAATGAGATATTTACTAAATCTGGTAAAAAGTTATATTTAGTTGGTGGTTCCGTAAGAGATTTTCTTACAGGTGATAAACCAAAAGACTTCGACCTTGCTACAGATGCACTTCCAAATGATGTTATCAAAATATTACAATCTTATAACTATGATTTTAATCTACAAGGAAAAGCATTTGGTGTTGTAGTGGTATACACTGGCGACCAACCAGGTGGTATGGAGATTGCAACATTCAGAGAAGATGTTACAAAAGGTAGAAACCCAGAGGTAAAATTAGGTGTTACTATTGAAGATGATGTTAAGCGTCGTGATTTGACCTATAACGCTCTTTTTTATGATTTAAATAAAAGAGAAATTGTAGATTTAGTTGGTGGCGTCTCAGATCTAGATAATAGAATAACAAGAATGGTCGGTGATGCAATTGAGAGAATTGATGAAGATTCATTAAGAATTCTTCGTGCATTTCGGTTTGCATCTAGATACGGTACTCCACTATCAGAAGATTTAAAAGATGCAATTAACAAAAGAAAATGGTTAAAAAACATCGACCCAGAAACTGGTGAGATGAAAAGAATTTCTAAAGAAAGAATCTGGGAAGAAATTATAAAGGCATTTAGACAAGCTAAGTCTTTTAAACAATATCTCGAGTTCTTCAATGAATTCGATATGTGGGATGAAGTATTTCCAGGTTCTGAAATAAACACAGAAATAATCGAGTCTCACGAACTGACATCTTATATTGCTAATTTATTTAAGTATGAAAATACTAATAGACTTGAGAACAAGATGATTATGAATTATAAAATTGAAAGTGATATTGCAACCAAAGTTGTGTTCTTAATTGAACTATTGAACTTATCACCTGAGAATGCTTTTGACTTATACAAGAAGAAAGTGAGGTGTCATATTAGTAACTGTCAAATAATTGATTGGTTAGATACTTGTGGTATAACAAAGACTATTTTCATAAGATTCATAGACTATAAACCAAGTGTATCTGCTGAAGAATTAATGAATCAAGGTTTCAAAGGCAAGGAGTTAGGTGAGGAAATTAAAAAAAGAGAGACTGATAGTTTCAGAAAATCTTTATAAGTATCACATTATAAACTACTTATAAAAAAGTAATAAAAGAGTTGAAAGGCCTGTATATATAAGGAAAATCAACTCTTTTTTCATGAAAAATTTATTTATTTTTTTGAGTATGATATTATTCATCTCAAATAGTTATGCACAAACACAAGTATGTCCTGACCTTGTCTGCATCAACACACAAAATGAAGATTATTTTGTAATCAACACACCAGGTTCAAATTACAACTGGTCTTTATCTGGTGGTGGTTTAATAGTAGCTGGTCAAGGGTCGTCAACAGTTTTCATCAACTGGGGAAATGTTATTGGAAGTTATATTCTACAAGTTATTGAGACTACCTCAAGTGGTTGTATAGGACAACCAGTTACCTGTCAAATAGATGTGGTAGATGGTCCAAATGTAAGTATAAATCCTATTGCTCCTATTTGTGACACCGACCCGATTATAAACTTAGTTGGAAATCCAGCAGGTGGTGTTTTTTCTGGTATTGGTGTTGTCGGTAACACTTTTGACCCTTCATCTGGTAATCAGACAATAACTTATACTTATAATGACTCGAACGGTTGTTCTGGTCAAATAACATATGATATTATTGTGAATACATCACCAAATACTTCGCCAATTTACAAGGAATAGTATTTTATCTACTGGAGTGTGTGATATATAGGTAAACACACACAACCATGAGAATTTTCCTATTAATTTTTATATTTTTATCGAGTTTTCTAAAATCTCAAAGTTTGAGTTATCAAAACTGCGACTCTATAGACAGAATTCAGAAATTTTATGTTGATTATCATATTGGCTCTACATATAATTGGTCTGTAAGTAGCGGTTACATTTTAAGTCAGAGCAATAATAGAGTCACTGTAATATTTCCAGATTCTAATACAATATATTCAATAAATGTAATAGAATATAATGAGAATGGGTGTCCTGGTTTTATTCAAAAAGTATTAATAGAATCATTGCCTTGCCAGACTATATGGATACCTAATTCATTCACACCAGATTATGATGGATTGAATGATATTTTCAAAGTAGTTGGTGATGTTGATAAAAAAGATTTTAGCTTACAGATCTATAATAGATGGGGTCAAATTTTATTTAATACTAATAATCCAGAGCAGGGATGGGATGGTAAGTTTAACAATTCAATGTCTTTAGATGATGTATATGTTTACAAAGTAATATGTAGAATTAATAAAAGATATTTTATTAAGTATGGTTCGGCAAGAGTCGAAATGATTTACCTCAATTGCGTTATCGAACAAAACTAAACTTTCACGTGGTCTACCCTCAATCATTTTTAAATTATAACAAATTCAGCTTAAATAGATGAGGGGTTTTGGGGTTTTGGGG
>SXGQ01814437.1_pt1 | contig 25745 bp, 27 predicted proteins | sample 3178371 | NCBI WGS metagenome assembly SXGQ01 (sample SAMN11356859, study PRJNA531348) | freshwater metagenome | isolation source: freshwater sample F1-20 | place: China: Fuxian Lake, Yuxi | collected 2017-12-25 | reverse complement strand
ATAGCCTAAACGGCTATTTTTAGCGAAGAACGGGATCAGGAACGAAGTGACGCAATCCCCGTCGTGAATCTTTTTCGAAGAAAAAGATGAAACGTTTATCAACAAGGAAAATCTAAAAACGAATTAGCCAAAGGCGACGCGGTCCCAGTCGCTAGTCGTCTTCGAAATCAAAATTTATTTTGATTGAGAAAAGCGACGAAGCCAAGTCGACGCAATCCCGGTCGTGAATCTTTTTCGAAGAAAAAGATGAAACGTTTATCAACAAGGAAAAACTAAAAACCCAAATTTCATCGCGGATATGGCGATTTATTCGCGACGAAGCGATTCAACTCAAAGCTAAATTTGCGATAGCAAATTTAAGTGAAGGTTATTATAAACTGCCGACATTGCCATAATCTACATCGCGATGATATTTGCGTTTTGTAAACGCCAAAATTAAACCAAAACAAATTGCCGTTGCCATCAATGACGAACCACCATAACTAATAAATGGCAAAGTCATGCCTTTGGTTGGAAAAATGCTCAAACTCACTCCCGTATTCACAATAACCTGCATGGTAAATTGCATCATCAAACCGCACAAAGAAAGATAAACGAACAAATCCTCTTCCTCCATCGCTCTTTTAATAATTCGAGTAATTAAATATAAAAAAAGTAGCAAAATAATCGAACAGGAAACGATGCCGAATTCCTCGCCGATCGCCGAAAAAATGAAATCGGTATGAACGTCGGGAATGAATTTTTTAACCACTCCGTTACCCGGTCCTTTGCCAAAAAATGAACCATTAACGAAGGCGTCGATCGCTCTATCCGCTTGATAATTTTTCTGTTCCGCATCTAAAAATCTGTTAATGCGATCTTCAACGTGAGGCAATCCTAAATACGCCCCCACCCCGCCAACAATTACGAACAGAACCAAAGTGGCGATCAAACCCCAAGGCAATCCGAATAAAAAAAGTTGCGTCATCCAAATTGCCGAATAAGAAATTGTCATGCCGAAATCGGGCTGAAGCAACAGAAGAGTAAGTAAAATTAACAATGATAAAAATGATATTCCATATTTAAATTGTGCTTTGGCAAAATAAAATTTTTGTAAACAATAAGCATTAAAAACTATAAAAAAAGTTTTGGCGAATTCCGAAGGCTGAATTGCCAAGCCTCCGAACGAAATCCAACGCGTCGCTCCTTTAGTTTTTGCTCCAAAAAATAGCACCAAAACCAACAAAATAAAAGCAACTGCCATGCCAATAATTGCAAAAAATTTAATTTTATCTCGATCTAAAAATGAAATCGAAACCAGCAAAATCAAGGCCACGCAAGCGAATACTAATTGTTTTTTTAAAAAGAAAAATTTTTCGACATCAATTCTTTTGGCGATTACAGGGCTAGAGCTCGCCGTCATTATCAAACCAAATATTAATAATGTTAGAATTATTGAAAAATTTATTTTATCAATATCAATCCACCAACGCTTAAAGTTATTCATATTACGGCGATCGAAAACGCCATAAGAATTTAAATTCCAATTTTCCATAAAATAATTTTTTTAATAAACATAGATTCTTTTTTAATATAGTTAATTTTAATTTGAAATTTTTTTATTTTTAATTATAAATTTAATTTAAATAAAATTATTTAAAAAATTCATGAAAAAATCATCTTCAAATCAAATGTGGGGAGGCAGATTTGCTGAAAAGCCCGCCACTTTAATGCAACAAATTAATCAATCGATTACGTTTGATAAAAAACTTTATAAACAAGACATTATGGGCTCGATTGCTCACGCTAAAATGTTGGCAAAAGTTAAAATTATTTCCGCCAGCGAAAAAACGCAAATTGTCAATGGTTTAACGCAAATTCAACAAGAAATTGAAAGCGGAAAATTTAATTTTCAAATCGAACTTGAAGATATTCATTTAAACATCGAATCACGTCTCAAAGAAATTATTGGCGATGTGGCTGGGAAGCTTCATACCGCTCGCTCGAGAAATGATCAAGTTGCCGTCGATTTTCGTCTTTTTGTGCGTGAAAATATCGATGAGATTTTAGAATTACTTCATAATTTACAAAAAAATTTAGTTAAAAAATCCACCGAAAATCTTGAAGTAATTATGCCCGGATTTACACATCTTCAAGTTGCTCAACCCGTACTTTTTTCACATCATCTTTTAGCTTATTTTGAAATGTTTAAGCGCGATGAATCAAGGCTTCATGATTTACGTCGTCGCATGAATGAATGCCCTTTGGGAGCTTGCGCCTTGGCCGGCACTTCTTACCCGATCGATCGTCATTTTGTTGCCAGCGAATTAAGTTTTGACCGCCCTACTGCCAACTCGATGGATAGCGTTTCCGATCGTGATTTTGTCTTAGAATTTTTATTTTGCTTAAACACTGTGGCAAGCCATTTATCAAGGCTTTCTGAAGAAATTATTATTTGGATGAGTCGCGGTTTTCAATTCATAAGTCTTTCCGATCGCTTCACTTCGGGCAGTTCAATCATGCCTCAAAAGAAAAATCCCGACGGCGCGGAATTAATTCGTGGCAAAACGGGAAGAATTGCCGGTGCATTAATTAGTCTTTTAACCACGATGAAGGGCTTGACGCTTACTTATTCAAAGGATATGCAAGAAGATAAGGAACCACTTTTTGACGCTCTCGACAGCTCTAAACTCACTTTAAAAGTGATGGCAGGCATGATTGATGACATGAAAATTAATCGCGATAAAATGTTGGCGATGGCTTCGAGCGATTATTCTTGTGCCACCGATTTAGCCGATTGGTTGGTGAAAAATCTAAAAATTCCATTTCGTCAAAGCCATCATATTACTGGCTCGATCGTCAAAATGGCCGAAGAAAAAAATTTACAACTTCACCAATTAAAACTTGGCGATTTACAAAAAATTGAGAGAAAAATTAGCAAAGATATTTTTAATTTCCTCGATGTTAAAAGTTCAGTTAATTCAAGAGAGAGCTTTGGCGGAACCTCTCCAATCATGGTTAAAAAACAAATTATTGAAGCGCAAAAATATTTAAAAAAGCAAAAATTTTAACAATTATTTTGTTAAAATTTTTTATAAAATCATTAAAATTAAATTTAAAAATATGTTGCAAAATTTCATTAAAATTATTTTTTGTAAAAAAAATTTATCAAAAAAAAATTTAAAAAATAAATGTAAATTTTTAGTGATTTTTTTAATGATTTTCGGCGTTTTTTCTTGCGGAAAAAAATCTCCAATTGAAAAACCCGACAATTATTCCAGCCCAGATTTCTCTAAGATTAGCGATGAGGGATAATAAAATGTTGCTAACATATAATTGCTCTACCTGTTAAATTTGGTTTTTCAGTAAATCTAATTATAAATTTACTACCAAGTTCATATTTTTCTAAATCGCCATTAACCATTTTCTCCCTTAGGGTCATAATTTCTAATTTTGAATTTATAGTTGTTGGTGGCGAAGATGAAGATAAAGATAAGGATAATTGCGATGATGGCGTTGTCGAATCCGATATCGAAGTTAATTCTTTATCATCTTGAGTTGAAGTTGACAAATCTTCTCCAAAAAAATTTGCTCCCAATATTTCTTCCTCAAGTTCCGTTATTTTATTAATTCGAATTAACGAATTACTTAATTTGTTAAATGCCATCATTATTTTTGGAAAAGGCAAGCGATCAAAGCGTGAATCATGCAAGCTAGCTTTGGTTTGTTGAGTAATCACAGGTAAAGAATCTAAATTTTGATTATAAATTTGTGGATTTTTTTCCAGTAAATGATTTGGCACTTCAACAAGATTATCACCATTTCTAATCCAAATTTTATTTGGAACCTTGCTTAAACTAACTGAGTTACAAATTTTTAATTTATTATCTCTTGGATCGATTTCTGGTTCTAAAATTCCAGCAATAAAACCATTTGGCACCAAACTAGCGATTTGTTTTAAATTAAGATTATCGCAAGAATCATCTGCTTTTTTTATTCGCATAGAAAAATTATCGGCAAATTCTATTGGAGGCTTGGAGGCAACGACAACTGGATTGGAGCGATAAGAAGATGCATTAAAATTTGATAAATTTAACGACACAATATTATGCGGTAAATTTGAAGATTGTGGCGCATAAAAATTTGGTGGAATTGGCGGATTTAATGATTGATATGTTGCACTGGAATAGGTTATTCGAGTTGGCAAGGAAGAATAGCTGAATGATGATATTGGATTATAACGTCCCGGATAAGATAAACTTGGGACTGAATAGTTAACTGGTAAGGATTGACATGAATAATAATTCGCTGGAATTGAATTTGTTGTTATTGGTAAATGCGAATAAATAATTGATGACGGTATTTGATTATATTGAGTGAATGGATTTGAAAAAATTTGATTAGGATTGCAAATTATAGTTGATGGTGGATAGGAGTTGTAGACTCCATAAAAGCCAGTGGGAGCTAGGGATTGAACGGGATAAATTCGACTTAATTGTGAAAAAATTATTGGGTTATGTAATTGGTTTACGACTTTCATTATTTAAATATTTTATATAAATATCTTTAAAAAATTTTTATATTTTTAATAGTTATTTTATTGCATTAAAACATAAAAATAAAGTTTAGTTTTAGCAATAAATTTATATTTAAATTAATTAAAGATATTTTTTGTTTTCAATATGAGAAATGTAACAACAGATTAACTTAAAAATTTAATAATTAATTTTATGTCGCATAAAAAAAATCAAAGGATTTTTGTAATATTTGATTTAAAAATAATGAATGCTGTAGGAATTAACAAAATTATAAAACCTCAAAACTATGAATCGTTAATTTTAAAAATTTACAACCCGAAATAAAAAATGAATTTTAAAATAAAATGGGTGAGTTAGTGGATGTGATAATGGAAAATTAATTGAATTTGAGTAAGTAAAACTTACTCAAATTCATTAAAATTATTTCTTAGATTCAGGTTTTTTAGCTTCAGTTTTTTTATCGTCGGCTTTAGCTGGTGTTGCAGTTCCGGCGGCTGGAGTGGCTGTAGTTGAAGTTGTAACAACTTTTTCTTCTTCAGATTTACCACGACCGATGATGCTGGCAATTAAAAAATTACCTTTTTTCAAAAGCTTAACTCCGCTTGGTAATTTTAGATTTTCGGCTCTAAATTTACTTCCAACATGCAAAGTTCCAACATCGGCTTCGATAAATTGTGGAATTGATTTTTCGCCTTCACACAATACTTCAAGACTTCTTGCGACGATATGAAGAAATCCACCTTTTTTAAGCCCTGGAGATTTATCTTGATTTAAAAATTTAATTTTTGGCTTAGCACGAATTGGCTTGTTATCTTGACATAACATAAAATCAATGTGAACCGGGCGATCAGAAACTGGATCTAAATCAATTTTATGTGCAATAACACGAGTTTTTTTGCCACCAATTTCTAAATCAATAACTGAAGTTAAAGTTACGCCTTTGAAAAATTGTTGTTCAAAATCTCTTGAGTTTAAAGTTATATTGATGTTTTTTTCTTTTGAGTAAATTACCGCAGGAATCAAACCCTCTCTTTTAATTTTTTTCGAAGCAAGACTTCCAGTTTGTTCTCTAACTTCTGCTTTCAACACAATCGACATATTTTCTCCAAAATTAACGAAATTTATTTATAAATTATTTTAAAAAAACCTAAAAACTTATACAAAGATTAGCAAGTTGTTTTACCGCTAAAGCCTTCTAATTCATATCTCTATTAAAAAGATTGATAATTAAGATTAAAAAATAAAGAAAGTAATTTTATTTTTTAGTAAACAATAAATCAAGTAGATTTTATATGTTTTTCAAGATTTTTTAAAACTTCATCGACATGACCTTTAACTTTAACCGAAGACCATGAGTCGATAATGCGCCCCATTTTATCGATTAAAAAAGTTGATCTATCAATTCCAAAATATTTTTTTCCAAACATTGATTTTTCTTTAATCACATCGAATAACTTACAAACCTCTCCACTCTCATCGGCAAGAAGTGAAATTGATAATTTATATTTTTCAATAAATTTGCAATGACTAGCAATATTATCTTTAGAAATACCCAAAACAACTGCTTCTAATTTTTCAAATTCAGCATTTTTCTTGCTAAAATCTTGAGCTTCAATTGTGCATCCCGGGGTATCATCTTTTGGATAAAAATAAATCACAACATATTTGCCTTTCAACTCCGAAAGACTAATTTCAACGCCCTCATCGCTTGTAAGCGAAAATAGTGGCGCCATTTGTCCAATTTCAATTGTCATTATTCTTAGCTGGTTTAGTTTTTTTCTTTGTTTTTTCAACGATTTCTTCGCCAGTTTTAATTTGCGAAATAACGTCGTTAAATTGCGATTGACTGCATAAACCAAGCAAAACAAGATCTCGCGGTTTAATATTTTTCATATTCCAATGCGAACGTGAACGTATGGAATCAATCATGTTGTCCGTAGTACCAATTAATTTTTTAATTTGTCCATTAGTGATTTCTGGATAATATTTTAAAAGGTAAGAAATGCCGTCTGGTTTATCTTGACGGCGAGCAATCGGCGTGTATTTTGAACGCTTTTCGATGGTTTTAGTTTCGCTCGAGGCGGTTTTGTTCAAGATTAAAGATTTTTCTGGATCAGCTTCACATCTTTTAATCTCTTCATCGGTTAATTGCGTCGATAAAATTGGATTTTGTCCGATGATTCCAGAAGCCACATCGCCATCGGCAATTCCTTGAACTTCTAGTTCGTGGAGACCACAAAAACGTGCGATTTGAGAAAATGTAAGCGAAGTATTTTCAACCAACCAGACAGCGGTTGCTTTGCGCATTAAAGGTAATTCTTGCATGATTTTAAAAAAATTAAAGCTTTAAAATTTATTTGTTCTAATATTTAAAACTTTATTAACTTTAAAAGCAAGTAAACATTATGTTAATTGTTTTATCTCCAGCAAAATCTTTAGATTTTTCCACTAATTTTAAATGTATAACCACAACAAAACCAATCTTCCAAAACGAAACCTCACAATTGGTCGATCATTTAAAAAAAATTACGGTCGATAATTTACAAGAATTAATGTCGATTAGTAAAAAACTCGGGGAATTGAATTATCAACGCTTTCAAGATTTTCAAAAAAATCCTGAACGGCAAGCAATTCTTGCTTTTGATGGCGATGTTTATGACGGAATTGATAAAAAAAATTATAATGAAAAAGATTTTAATTTTGCTCAAAATCATGTTATTATTTTATCGGGTTTGTATGGATTATTAAGGCCGTTGGACTCAATAAAGCCTTATCGCCTTGAGATGGGAACTAATTTCAAAAATATTAAATTTTTTATAAAAAATTTATATGATTTTTGGAGTGAAAAAATTACTCAAGAAATTAATCAAAATCCCGCTAAAATTATAATAAATTTAGCTTCTCAAGAATATTTTTCGGCTATAAATTCAAGCAAAATTAATAAAAAAATCATTGAAATTATTTTTCAAGAAAAAAAGAACGGCACTTTAAAAACGATTGGCATAAATTCTAAAAAAGCTCGTGGTTTGATGACTAATTTTGCCATAAAAAATAAAATTTCTAACCCACAAAATTTACAAGATTTTTGTGAAGAAAATTATCAGTTTAATTCAAGTCTTTCTAATAGCAAAAAATGGTTTTTTATCCGATGAAAAATTCACAAAATTATCAATTTAAAAATTATTTAATTCATCAATTTGATGAAGTTGAAAGCACAAATGATTTGGCATTTTCTTTAGTAGAAAATAAACAAATTTTTGCCAATCAAATTATTGTCGCCAATAAGCAAAATAAAGGGCGCGGACGCCTTAATAGAAATTGGGAATCGCCGAAAGGTAATTTATATTTTTCACTAGTTTTACAACCGAAAATTGCAATTGAAAAAACTTCACAAATTTCATTGGTGGCGATTTGTGCTTTACAAATAGCCGTTGCAAAAATTTTTCAACAACAAAATATTGTTGCAAAAATTCAAAATAAATGGCCCAATGATTTATTAATCGATCAAAAAAAAGTAGCAGGAATTTTGCTTGAAAGCAAAATTTCTAATAAAAATTGTGATTTTGCAATCTTGGGAATTGGCGTAAATATTAATTCAAATCCCACTCAAACTCTTTTTCCGTCGACTAATATAAAAAATTTCTCATGTGAAATTTCTGCCTCAAAAATGTTGGAATTTTTTTTAGAAGAATTTGAAAATCTTTATGAAAATTGGCTAATTTTTGGTTTTAAAAATATTAGAAATTTATGGCATAAAAATGCTTATAATTTAAATTCTAAAATTAATATAAACCTTGGCAATTCTAAGATTGAAGGGCTTTTTCAAGAAATTGATGAGGAAGGAAATATTGTTATAAAAAATCACAATAATGAAACAAAAAAAATTAGCTTTGGCGATGTTTCGTAAATATGATTTAATTAAAAAAATATTTGACTCTTAGATAAAATTATTGAAATATAAAAAAAATCCAAAACTTTATCGATAAAATAAATTTTCATTATGTCTCAATTAGCAAATCAAGTTCAGAAAATTCAAAAAGAATCACAATTATCTCAAGAGGTTCTTGATATTTTAAACATTCTCGATAAAATCGAAGATCATACCGCCGAGCTTAGAAAGAAAATAGTCGGAGAGGTTTCAAAAGAGCAAAAAAGCAATATCCATCTAAGTTTAAATAAAATCGATAAAGAATAATTTTTGAATTTTAAAACCCCAACTCAAAGTTAAAGTTTTGATTAAAATTTTATATCCTCAAAATAATTAACTACTTAATTCTAAAAAAACCAAAAAGACTAATTCCATAATTTCTTTGATCGAGAATTGCAAAATTTTTGGTAAAAAACTCTTCATATATTTGAAATTTTTTTGCTTTAAACTCAACAACTAGGAGGGTTTGTGGTTTTAAATATTTTTTTTCTAAAAGATTTTCAACAATTTCTTGATAATTTTCATCATAAGGCGGATCGAGAAAAATTAAATCAAAATCTTCATTTAAAGAATTTAAATTTTTAACATTTTCCGCTAGAATTTTAATGTAATTTTCAACTTTTAAGAGCTCGATATTTTTTCTTAAAATTTCCAAATGTTGATAATTATTTTCGACAAAAAAAACTTTTTTAGCACCACGCGAAATGGCTTCCAAGCCTACTGCTCCGCTACCACAACACAAATCTAAAAAATTACAATCGATCAAAGAAAAATCTAAATCTTTTAAAAATTTTGCTGATTGTAAAATATTGAATAAAGCTTCGCGATTTTTATCGGTGGTTGGGCGTAAAGTTTTTAATTTTTCGCAATCTACTAATTTTCTACCACGAAATTTTCCGGCAACTATACGCATTTTTTAAAGAAAACGAGCTTTATCGGCATAATAAACGCCAAGTAATTTTACATTTTTTGAAAAAAATCCTAATTCCTCCAAGCCGAGAGCAACATTTTTTTCCGACGGATGTCCCTTGATTGAAATAAAAAATTTTGCCTGTTTTGAGGCTCCACTTGGAATATAACTTTCAAGTTTAACTAAACTTACGCTGTTAGTGGCGAAGCCACCAAGTGCCTTGTATAAGGCTCCGGGGATGTTACGAATGGTGAATAAAAGCGCCGTTATCACCTTATCTTTTTTTGGATCAACTTCTTGTTGATGCTTAGAAATTACAATGAAAATCGTAATATTATCATTGCCCGAATCTTGCATATTTTCTTTAATAATTTCGAGACCAAATAAATCGCTAGCTAATTTTGAACAAAGCGCCCCTTTACTTTTATCGCCAAGAGTAGCAATTCTCTCGGCCGCTTTTGCGGTGTTGGAAAATTCGGTAATTTTCACTCCTAATTGGCGTAAATTTTCTTGAGATTGCATCAAAGCTTGTGGATGCGACAAAACTTCTTTAATGTCTTCAAGCTTTGTGCCTCTAAGCCCCACAAGATTATGAGTAATTGGGAAAAAATGTTCGGCCACAATAGAAACATCATGTCTTTGTAATAAATCGTGAATTTCGGCAACACGTCCGGCATAAGAATTTTCTAGGGGAATAATGCCATATTTAGCTTCATTATTTTCAACCGCTGTGAAAACGTCATAAAAACTGTCATAAGCTTTGGCTTGCATTTCGGGGTAAAATTTTAGGCAAGCTAAATTTGAGTTGGCACCATTGGCACCTTGAAAGGCAATGGTTTCTCTGTTTTTTATTTTAACGATTTCTGACGAAGTCATGTTTATAAATTTTGTTTTTTTTAAAAATTATTTTAAACTATTTATTTTTGATTTTACAACTAAAAATTAAATTGACAAAGGCAAATAAGCCATTGATAATATTGAACTTACAAAATCAATTAATTGTAAAATGACAAACACTTTAAACGCTAATTCGCAATTAAATTGGCAAATAAATTCATGGCGCAAATTGCCAATTAAGCAACAGCCACAATATCTCAACGCTGATGAACTTTGCAAAGTTGAAGCTCAACTTGCTAATTTCCCACCTTTAGTGTCAATTGATGAAATTGAAAAATTGAAAAATGAATTGGCATTGGTTTCTCGTGGCGAAGCCTTCTTATTGCAGGGCGGAGACTGTGCCGAAAGTTTTGTCGAATTTTCACATAGTAATTTAAAAAATTATTTTCGCACCATCATGCAAATGACAATCGCATTGATGTATGGCATGAAGAAGCCTGTGGTCAAGGTTGGACGCATTGCCGGTCAATATGCTAAACCGCGTTCGCAAGGCGATGAAACCATCGGCGACACTACGCTACCAGCCTATCGTGGCGATATTGTTAATGGCATTGATTTTGAAAATAATTCACGAAAAGCTGATCCGCAACGTTTAATCGACGCCTATTTTTACTCATCGGCATCACTTAATTTCTTACGCTCGCTTGCTCTTGGAGGCTATGGTAATCTCGATAAAGTTAATAAATGGAATGAAGAATTTTCGCATAATCTCAACAGCAAAAAACACAGCGAAGAAGTCACCTCTAAGATCAACGACATTTTATCTTTCATGAAATCTTGCGGAATCGATTACAAATCAATGCCTCAATTCACCACCGCCAGTTTTTATACTTCACACGAAGCCCTGCTACTGAACTATGAACAAGCCTTTACTCGTTTTAGCAAAGATCATCAAAAGTTTTACGATTTAAGTGCCCATTTATTGTGGATTGGAGATCGCACTCGCACTATCGGCGAAGCTCATGTAGAGTTTATGCGCGGTATTGCAAATCCAATTGCTTTCAAAGTTGGTCCATCGCTTAATGAAAATGATTTATTAAAACTTCTTGATATTTTAAATCCCAATAATGAAGAGGGTCGCATTACTTTAATTTCAAGAATGGGCAGGGATCAAATTCATAAAATTTTACCAAATTTAGTGAAAGCAGTTAAAAATAATAGCAATAAAGTTATTTGGTCTTGTGATCCGATGCATGGCAACACTATCAAGTCTTCAAACGGTTTTAAAACGCGTAAATTTGAAGATATTTTGAGTGAAGTTAAAAGCTTTTTTCAAATTCATCATGAAATCGGTTCAATTGCCGGCGGAGTGCATTTTGAGTTGACGGGACAAGATGTGACTGAATGTCTCGGCGGAAATCAACAAATTTCTGAACTAAATTTAAGCGATCGTTATCACACTCATTGCGATCCACGCTTAAACTCATCGCAAAGTATTGAAATGGCTTTTACCATTGCTCATGAACTAGCTAATTCAATTCAAAAATAAATGATTGACGAAAATTTAAAAAAACACGGAATAATCGCCATAGTCGGGGCTCCGAATGCTGGAAAATCAACCTTAACTAACGCTCTTTTGGGGCAAAAATTAACAATCGTATCGCCGAAAGTACAAACCACGCGCAACTCGATTCGTGCCATCGCAATCGAAAATGAAACGCAAATTATTTTAATCGATACCCCGGGAATTTTTATTCCACGTGACGATAAAATTTTAGAAAGAGTTATTGTTAAATCGGCTTGGCAAGCTCTTCGCGAGGCTGATCAGATTTGCTTTATAATTGACGCTGAAAGCGGAGCCAATCAAGAAAATTTACGCATTTTAAATGATTTAAAAAAAGAAGATTTACCAATCACAATCGTGATTAATAAAATTGATTTGGTAAAAAAATCGAAAATGCTCGAAACCTTCGCCATCCTTTCTAATCTTGGCTTCATCGATATTATTCCAATATCGGCTTTACAAAATGAAGGCGTTGAAAAACTTAAAAAATTCTTATGTGAAAAATGTCAAAATCCCACTTGGATTTATGATGAAGAACAAATCACCGACGCCCCGATGCGTTTCATCGCCAGCGAAATTACGCGTGAAAAATTATTTTTAAATCTTCACAAGGAATTACCTTATTCAATTGCCGTAAAAACTGATAGTTACGAAATTTTAAATAATGGTGAAATAAAAATTCATCAAACAATTTTTGTATTAAAAGATAGTCAAAAATCAATTATTGTCGGCAAAAAAGGTGAGATGATTAAAAAACTTGGACAAGATTCAAGGCTTGATATTGCTGAAATTGCCAGCGCCAAAGTCCATTTATTTTTATTTGTTAAAGTTAAACAAGACTGGATGCGCGACATCGAAAATTTTGAAAAAATTGACATTGAAAAATTGCCAAATTCTAATTCAAATTCCAAACCAAAGAAAAAATAATTATGACCACGATTGACGAAAATGAAGTTGAAAAATTTTCAAAAATTGCCGATGAATGGTGGGATGCAAACGGAAAATTCAAGCCTTTGCATAAATTTAATCCAATTCGTTTAAGTTTTTTTAAGCAAGAAATTTGTAAATTTTTTAATCGCGATGAAAAATTATTAATGCCACTTGAAGGGCTGAAAATCCTTGATATTGGTTGTGGCGGAGGCTTAGTCGCCGAACCAATTTCTCGACTCGGAGCTGAATTAGTCGCCATCGACGCCTCACCAAAAAATATTAATGTCGCCAAAATTCATGCTGAAAAATCGGGTTTAAAAATTGATTATCAATGCATAACCGCCGAAGATTTGGCGTCGCAAAATCAACAATTTGATGTGATTTTGGCCTTAGAAATCATTGAACATGTGGCCGATGTTGAAAAATTTATTGAAGCTTGTGCAAAACTGTTGAAACCGAATGGCTTACTTTTCGTTGCCACTTTAAATCGTACCGCCAAATCATTGTTAATGGCAAAATTTGGTGTCGAATATATTTTACGGTGGTTGCCAATTGGAACCCATGATTGGCGTAAGTTCTTAAAGCCTTCGGAAATTGAAAATATTGCCAAAAATCGTCAAATTCAACTGCAAAAAATCCAAGGTTTTTCTTATAATTTACTCAAAGATCAATGGTCTTTTAGCGCAGATTTATCGATAAATTATTGCTTAATTTTCAAAAAATAATTTGAATTAATCTATTCTAACGCACTGATGATGACACCGCCGGCTCCATCGCCCTTGGCATTCCCCCACTTTGCGATGGTTTAGGCGTTACAACTGGAGTCGATGTTAAAGTTATTTTAACAGAATCCGGCGTATCTACTGGTGAATCACTTCGAACCCGAGATTCTTCAATAGTTTTTTGCATCGAATTTGTATTACTAGGAGCTTTAACTTCAATTTCTTCTGCAATTGGTTGTTGCTCTTTAGGAGTTTTATCTTGAAGAGTTTTTGGTTCCTCCGCTGGAGTCGCCAATTTTTTTTCTTCAAAAACAATATCCGCCTTGACGCCTTGACTATTTCCAACAACATCTACTCTTTCAACAATGTTAACATTCATGCAACAACAAAGTGCCGTCATGCAACTAGAATTCGAATTACCTTGCTCCTCTTCTAATTCTTGGATTAGTTTTTGCGTTTTATCTTCATATTCTTTTTGCCTTTTAATTCTTTCATCTTCCACCCTTTTTTTTTCTATCTTTATATTTATTGTATTCAATAAATCTTTGCCGATTTCACCAATATGATTAAGCATAAAACGAGCATCGTGTCCATTTTTGTTTTTACTACTTAGAGCCTCCTCATGCTGAGGATATTTTTCTATAATTTTATCAATCAATAAATTAATTATTTCTTTGCCTCTTACTTTTTCATCATCTGTTTTAAAATGAAATTGATTTGAAATTGCAACTTGCAAAGCATTGTTGTTGAATTCATTTTCATATTTATATTTTATATCATAATCATTCAATAAATATTTTACCATATTTACAGAACCATGCTGAATTGACTTATTTAAAAGATTGGGTATATTTTTTTCAAAAAAATGATGATAATCATCGTGGCACAAATATTCAAATAAATTTTTTTTATCAGAGGAACATGCAATTTCAAGCGGATTTGATGTAGTTTTTACATATTTATTCATCAATAAACCTATAATTCCATCAGATGAATCACTCTCTATCGCTAAACGAATATTACTAACAAATTTTCCTATTTTTACATTACCTTTGGTTACTGCTTCATCTTCAACCTTGGTAATTCCGCCATTTGGCCTTGCTCCGCTCTGCAAAAGCTCCTTAATTTTCTCTTCATTATTATCTCTTATTGCTTGATGTAAATTACTATCTAGATTTTGAGTATCTTGTAATAATTTTTTGATTTCATTATTTTCAGCTGGACATAAAGTTAGGGGAATCTGACTATGGTCGTTAATAATTTCAATTCTTGCACCTTTTTCTATTAAAAATTTAGCCATTTCAAAATTTTCTTTTTTAACGGCTATATGCAATAAGGTATTGCCTTCTATGTATTTTTTGTCAATGTCGATGTTATCATATCTATCAAAAAGGAACCTTATCATATCAGAGTGACCATTCTCTGCGATGTTTTCTAAAATAGTTTTGCCATCAGAGAAAGTCTCTATAAAATCAGAAGATTCTAATTTGTATTTTAGAATCATCCTTTTGAATTTATTGGAATAACTCTCTGTGCGCTGTGTGGTTGTGAGATTATTTAAATCGTCCCAAAACATTTGGTGTTTATGCTCAGAAGAATTTGCGCTTTGGATTTCGCTAGCTTGATTTTGCATAATCTAAAAAATTATAAAAAAAATTTAAAATAAAAAATTAACTAAAAATAATTAATATTAATCACAATTGATATTAATTTAAAATATTTAATAGTAAATTTATAAAGTTTTAATCGATAAAATTTTTTAAATATAAGTAAGCGATATTATTTGGAGTCTTTATTTTCGGCATCTGGATAGATTTTATTTATCATCGCTCTTCTTAAAATTAAATGACAAACGATATTAACGATAACAATATTTATCAAAGTAAGAGTGATTATTTTTAAAATCGACGTGCTGGAAAAATTTTTGATTTCAATCGCAATTAAAGTGAGAGGTAAAATATAACAATTAAAAATCATAACGACATGGGTCATAGTAAAGACATCTTTGGCACGAAGAAAGGCGATGGTTGTAATCAAAATTAAAAAAGAAGTTAAAAAAACAAAGGTAATGGTTAAAAAACTTATCATATCTTTTTTTTGTTAAAGAGTAAAAAAAGAACCGCCACTAATTTTAATAAAAACAAAACAATAATAATGTCAAAAATTTCTTTAAATTCCGGACTCGAAATGTTTAAAAATAATATAATAAATTGCGTAAATAATAAGTAAAAACTGATAATTTTTTCATATGAATTGTTGCCGTGGAAGAAGCGAAGAAGGGTTAACAACATTGAGAATCCAATGGCAATATTTATAATTAAACCATAATCCATTAGTAAATTCCAGTAGGTTGATTATCTTCAATTTTAGGCTCCAAATCCTTTTCCTTCGACTCTTCAGAATTCTTATTTTCCGAAGAATTTTCGTCAGATTTAATTGAATTATCCTCGATCTGACTCTCGTCAATTTCATCTTCAATTTTTAAAGCCTCAAAAAATATTTTGTCTTTCGGTGTTGAAGGATTTGGATATTTTCCGGTCGATCTATCAATTTTAACTAACTTAACGGAGTTCGGCATTCTAAATGGAACAGAAGGTTTATCTTTAATTGCCTCTTTCATAAAATCAATGAAAACTGGCATCGCCACCGAGGCACCAGTTTCTTCGTCTCCCAAAGATTTTGGGGTATCAAATCCGATATAAACTGCCATGACTAAATCAGGTGAGAAACCTACAAACCAAGAGTCAAATGAATTATTAGTCGTGCCGGTTTTTCCACCAACAATTTTGCCGATCGATTTAGCGCGAGCTGCCGTTCCTCTATCAACAACACCTTGAAGCATTGAAGTGATTTGGTAAGCGGTGGCAGAATCGGTAATTTGCTCTTTTAAATCATCAAGATATGGGATCGGCAATTGCTCGGGAGCCTTCTCTATGTAATCATTGAGATTATTGATAAAACAATTTCGACAATCTCTTTTATCGCGTTTGTAAATAGTTTTGCCGTCGCGATCTTGAATTTTTTCAATCATTAATGGCGTAATTTTTTTACCACCATTTACCATCATACCATAAGCCGTTGCAAGCTTCAAAACCGTTGTTTCGGTTGATCCCAAAACTAAAGAATAAATTCGTTTTGGGTTTTCATTAACGCCAAATCTTTTGACAACATCAACAATTTTTTCCAGCCCAACCATGTCGGCCATGCGAACCGTCGTAACGTTGCGTGATTGCTCTAAGCCAGTTCTAAGGGTTGTTAATCCATAAAAATCTCCCGAATAATTTGAAGGGCGATATGGTGGTAATCCCGAACCTTGATTTAAAGATATTTCTTCATCCATAACTACGGAAGCAGGTGTAAAGCCGTTTTCAAGCGCCGCAATATAGCCAAAAGTTTTCATAGTTGATCCCGGTTGACGCATGGCTTGAGTGGCACGATTAAATTGATTAGGCAAATCAACATAACCTCCCGACATCGCTAAAACCCTTCCAGTATGAGGATCGAGAGCTACAAAAGCACCGTTTACTTCGGGAATTTGGCGTAAATTATAAACGCCTTCTTTGTTAGATTTTTCAACCAAAATTACGTCGCCAATTTCCAAAATTTCAGTAATTTTTTTAGGTATTGGTCCGCGTGAATCAATGGTTTTGTATTTTTTTGCCCATTTTAAAGAGGAAAATTCAATTGATCCGAGATCGCCATTTTCAACGCCGATCGAGGCTAAATCTTTGGAAATGGATAAAACCACCGCTTTCGACCAAGTCTCTTTATAGAGTTTTTTAGTGTCAAATTTTTGCAAAACTTCTTGCCATTTTCCACTGATATCAATTTTACCTATAGCACCACGATAACCGTGCTTTTTATCATAATCTTCAATGCCTTTTTCAAATGCATTAATACCAATATTTTGTAATTTTGGATCAAGTGTTGTGCTTACAACGATACCATTTTCAAAGACATTATCCGAACCATATAATTCGGTAAGTTCTTTCTTGACATTATCCGAAAAAAAACTCGCTCGAATTAATTCCTGATCAACGCGGGTTTTGAGAATTATTGGCTGTTCCATCGCTAATTTTCCATCTTTTTCTTCAATAAAATTTTCGGCAATCATGCGATCAAGAACCCAATTGCGACGCTCTTTAGCTTTTTGAATATTTTTACGCGGATCAAGTTTGGAAGGAGCTTTCGGCAAAGTTGCCAAAAGAGCAAATTCTTCGAGCGTTAATTCATCAACCGATTTATCAAAATAAGCTTGGGCAGCCGCCGCAACACCATAGGCTCCAGAGCCAAGATAAATTTGATTTAAATAAAGCTCAAGAATACGTTCTTTGGGAAATGATTTTGACATTCGATAAGCCAGAATTGCTTCTTTAATTTTGCGCTGAAAAGTTCTTTCGCGAGTTAAGAGAAAATTTTTAACAACTTGTTGAGTGATGGTGGAAGCCCCGCCCATTCCGCCTTCACCACTTAAAACTCCAAAAGCATTGGTAACGGAAGTGCGGAAAATGGCAAATAAATCGATGCCAGAATGTTTGTAAAAATTAGCGTCTTCGGCCGCCAAAAAAGCATTAATTAAATTTTTGGGAATAGTATCGATCGGAACAAAAATACGTTTTTCTTTAGAAAATTCACTGATTAAAGACCCGTCCGAAGCATAGAGACGAGTTGTTATCATTGGGTTATAATTTTTTAATTGCTCATAGTCGGGAAGATTTTCGCTGAATTGTTTAAAAATTATAAAAGCGAAACTCAAACATAAAACCCCGATAAAAATAAAGCTGGCAAATAAAATGCTAAAAGTTTTTTTCATAAGTTTAAATTGTTATCAAAAATTTTTTTTATTTTATTAAAAAAAACCTGTCTTGCAACAAAATTTATTTTTTAATTTGGTAATTTTGTTTCGTGGCTTTTTTCTAGGTTTAATTGATTATTTCTCTCTGCTTGATTTTTAGCCAAATCATTTCTTTCATCAAGAAAATTTACCATTAATTTATTAATTTCTTCTTGGCTTAATAATTTTGGTGATTCGTTATTTTGATTTTGATTGGGTGTTATTAATTTTTCATTTTCAGTGATTTGAGTTTTTTCATAAATATCAGCTTGTTTAACTAAATTATCAAGCGATGCCACTGAAATAGTTGATCTTAAGCGACTAATTTCGGCAATTGGCAATAAGCTTAAAGTCGATCTTAGAGTTCCAAAATCCGCTTTATCGAAAGTAGTTTTTTGCAAAGTTAATTCGAGCAAATTCAAACTTTGTGTAATAGCGGGAGTAAGATAATAAGGCGATGAATTTGAATCTTCGGTTGGTGCCATTCCAATGCCAAATAATTGACTACTTTTACTAGAATCAGAGACTTTTTCGCCGTAAGGAATTCCAAATAAACCAGCTTGCTGATCTTCTTTATTTTTAGGTTCGGACATAAGTTTTTATTTAAAATTTTTAAAATATTGATTAACGGAATTGGTTAAAGTTTTAGCAACATGCCTACGGTAAGAAACGCTGTTAAGCATTTCTTCTTCATGGCGATTTGATAAATAACCAAGCTCAATTAAAACTGAAGCCATGTCGGGAGCAGTTAAAACCATAAATCCGGCAAAGCGATGAGTATTTTGTAAAATTTCTATATCGGCTTTTTTAACATCTCTGATTACATATTTAGCAAAACGCGCCGAACTATTTTTCGATTCTCTTTGCGATAAATCAATCAAGGTTTTCATGATTTCTTTACTCGCTCCCGAAAAATCAATGCCACTAAGAATATCGGCTTGATTTTCTTTTTGCGCCAAGAGCTCAGCCTGTTTATCCGAAGAGTTATCAGACAAGGTGTAAATTGAAAATCCCGAAACATGATTATCAGCAATTGAATTGGCGTGAAGCGAAATAAATAAATCGGCTTTCTTGCGTCGTGATTTGGCAACTCTTTTGTCAAGCGGAATAAAAAAATCATCATCGCGCGTTAAATAAACTTTATATTTTTTTTCATTCATCAAATGTTTGGCAAGCTCTTTAGCGTAAGAAAGAGTAATGTTTTTCTCTTTAGTTCGGGCATAAACCCCAATCGTTCCCGGATCTTTGCCTCCATGTCCGGCGTCAATCACAATTACGGGTTTTTTAGTGGGTTGAGAAATTTTTTCACTGGCAATTGGATTCAATAAAACTTTATTTTGCTCATTTGGAGATTTAGTTTTTTCTCCTCTAATTTTATATTTCACAATCGAGTTGGAGGTTTTTTTTATGATCAATTTATTCTCATCGCTTTCTAGATTATTCTGCATTTTATCTTCAACTTTTTTGCTTTCTTTTTCAAATTTAAGTGGTTTTTTTTCTGCGGGATTTTTGACGTCATTTTTTTTAGCTGAAATTTGGACCAAATTATCTTTATTTTCTTTCGTAATAAGATTTTGTAATCCATTTTTATCGTCTTGAGAATAATTTAGGGAAGCTTTGTTTTTCAGCTCCAAATCACAAGAAATAATTTTACTTTTCTTGTCAAAATTAATATTTTTTGCTAAATATTTTTCTACAAAAAATAAAGTAATTACTAAAGTTTGATTATTTTTGTGAAAAGTTATTTTTGAAATATAATCAGGTTTTTTTGGAGAAAAATCTTGCATAAAAAGTTCGGCGTTTTTGATTTCTATCAACAAACGATCGGGTTTTGAAAGGGTGAATAATTTATATTCGGTAACGTTATTTAAACTTATCGACAATTTTTTTTCGACAGAAAATTCAATTTTTGTAATTGTAGTTTTTGATTCTTGAGCGTTGGCGTAAAAGGGCTGGGTAAGAATTAGAATATAAAAAATAAGTTGAAAAAATTTTTTTATAAAAGGCATTTGTATTAATTAAATTTTTTCTTGCGAAAGATTTTTTAAAATTATTATTAGATTAAATATCTTTTTCTCAAGCAAATTAACCAAAAATATTTTTTCATTTTATTACTATTTTTTACAAAAGATTACAATTTACTTTATTGAAAAACCTTTTTACCGTAGGATCAAAAGTATATTTTATAATCTAAATTAATATCAAAAATGTGTGGAATTATTGGTGCAATTGGCACAAATCGCGTAAGTGAAATTATTCTCAATGGTTTAAAAAAACTTGAATATCGTGGTTACGATTCATCGGGCATCGCTTTTTACGAAGATAAAAAATTTAATATTGTTAAGGAAGAAGGCAAAATAAGTAAATTAGAAGCCGTTTTAAAAAAGAAAAAATTTGTTTCAACCATGGGAATTGGGCACACTAGATGGGCGACGCACGGCGTTCCAAGTAAAGAAAACGCCCATCCGCACGCCTCTTCGCAAATTTGCGTTGTTCACAATGGTATCATCGAAAATTATCAAGAAATTAAATCAAAATTAGTAAAAAATGGTGTCCGTTTTTTAAGTCAAACCGATACCGAAGTCCTTCCACATTTGATCGAGCATAATTATTTAGCCGAGGGCGATATTTTACGCTCTTTATTAAAAACCACTCAAGAGCTACATGGAACTTTTGCCATCGCTACCATGTTCAAAAATCGTGATGATGTGATTGCGGTTGCCAAGCGAGGCTCGCCAATCGTTATCGGCATTGGCGATAATGAAAATTTTATCGCTTCAGATTTTTATGGCTTGGCAGATTTTACCAACCAAGTGATATTTTTGGATGATGATGAATTTGGTTTGGTTTACAAAAATCGCGTTGAAATTTATGACAAAAACGGCAATGAGGTGAAAAAAATTCCTAAAATTATGGAAACCCAGAAAAGCCGAATTAGTAAGGGCGGATTCGATCATTTTATGCTCAAAGAAATTTATGAACAGCCTTTTGTTCTTAACGAAACTATGCAATCTTACGTTGAATTATCTTCGAACAAAATTCATTTACCAAATTTTAATTTTGATTTAGCCAAGATTAAAAAAATTACTATAATTGCCTGCGGAACCTCTTATTACGCCGGTTTGGTTGGTAAATATTTAATTGAAGAAATTGCCAATGTTGAAGTTGAAGTTGATATCGCTTCAGAATTTCGATATCGCAAATCACCTTTTCGCGACGATAATTTGATGATCTTAGTTTCGCAATCGGGCGAGACGGCAGACACTTTGGCCGCGCTAAAACATGCCAAACAGCATAAGCAAAAAATTTTATCAATCGTCAATGTCGCTCATAGCACAATGGCACAACTTTCTGACGTTGTGATTAGAACTTTGGCTGGTCCAGAAATTGGCGTCGCCTCTACAAAGGCTTATACCGCCCAAATTGCGGTTTTATCAATTTTTGCGATTAATTTGGCGATGATTAATAAAAATATTTCCGATGCCAAACAAGCACAATTGCTTCAAAGCCTTGCCAATTGCGGAACCAAGATGAATCAACTTCTGGAAGATGGCGAGATTCGCAATATTAAAAAAGTCGCTTCCAAGCTTACCAAATCAAAACAAGTTTTATATATTGGTCGTTCAATTTCTCACGTCACGGCGTTGGAATCAGCTTTAAAATTCCGCGAATTAACCTACATAAATGCGCAAGGAATTTCAGCGGGAGAGTTAAAGCATGGCACCATTGCGGTAATTGATAAAACCATGCCCGTCATTGTAATTGGAGCTCGCAACAAGGAAAATGAACTTTTCGAAAAAACTTTATCCAACGCTCAAGAAGTTAACGCACGAGGTGGAAAAATATTTTTTGTAAGCGATAAAAAAGGTTTTAATTTATTTGGTAAAATGGCAAAATATCGTATTGAAATTCCCGAAATTTCCAATTCAATTCAAGAAGCAATTTTGCCGGTAATCTCAATGCAATTATTGGCTTATTATGTGGCACTTTTTAAAGGTCACGATGTTGATCAGCCGAGGAATTTAGCTAAATCAGTTACCGTGGAATAATAACAATATTTTTTTTATGTTTTTTATCAATAAAATATAACTTTTTATAACTAAATATTTAATTGAAATCTTAATTTATTTAATAACAATATATTCTGATTTAAATTAATCTTAAATTAAATACAAAATGAGTTCAAACCCAAAAGAAGCAATTGGGAGTATGGCAATTGGTGCTATTATTGGTGGCGGACTCTTCGCAACTGCCATAGGTTGCGGATTTATTGTAGCGGGACCAATAACTGTTCCATTAGCTCTTGGTGCAGTTTTAGCTGGCGGAGCTGGTGGAGTTTTATTTCAAAATGCAAAACCCAGCATAGATAAGACATCTTCTAATGTAAGTTCATGTTTTGAAATAATGTTTAGGCATATAGAAATACCAACACCAACTTTTCAAATACATAAATCAGAACAGGTTAAAAGAATTCTTAGAATTTTTCAACTTGAATCATAAGAATATAGAAAATAGATATAACTTCCAAAACATTTCCAACAAAATAATTTCATCAAATTCTTAATCAAAACCAATCTTTTTTCTTGTAAAAAACCATTTGGGCGATGGTTAAAATCGTCATCACAATGCAAGTTATATAAAAGCCATTAGGATTTTCCGAACCGGGAATTTTTTGAAAATTCATGCCAAATAAACTCGTAATAAAAGTCAAAGGCATGAAAATTATGGCAATCATCGAAAGCTTGAACATATTGTTATTAATCTTCTCGTTCAAGGCGTGAGAGAGTTCATCATGCAAGATTTTGGAACGCATCAAAACTTCATCAACTTCTTCAATCATATGAATAATTCGATCGGCATCTTCTTGAAAATGACGAATGGCATATTCATCAATCCACGGATATTGGCAATTGCGCAAAGCAAGAATTACATCTTTTTGCGGAGACAAATATCGCCTAGAAACTGTAAGTTGTGAACGCGTATGAACTATGGTGTCGCGATATTTCATATTGCGCGTCGTTAAAACTTCTTGTTCGATTTCATCAATCGCCTCGCCCGTCGCATAAATATATTCGCTAATATTTTGTAAAGTTAATGTGATAAAATTATATAAAAATTCACCTGAATTTTTAATTTTAAAACCATCATTAATCTTTTTCTCAATTTCAAAAATTGATTTCATTGGACGCTTCTGAATAGTGATTACGCGCTCATTATCAATCCACATTCGCACCGAAACCATTTCCGAAGTTTTACTATTTTTTGTTTCATTGATACCACGTAAAATCAACAACATTCCATGCTCAAACCTTACGATTCTGGGGCGGGTTTCTTCAGCGATCAAAGCATCAATGATTAAACTATCCAAATAATCAACTTCTTTTTGAAGCCATTTTTGAGTTGATTTATTGACGCCATCAAGATGAACCCAAGACAAACTTGGATTTTTTAATTCATTAGCAACCTTACTGTTATCTATCTTTACAGCTTCACCATTTTCACTAAAAGAATATGAAAATAAAATATGATTTTGTTGTTTTGCCATGATTAAATTTTTTTTCTAATTCGAATTTTTTAAAAACCAAAATAACATATTTATTCTAAAAAAAACAACATTATTCAAGATTTTTACGATAAATATTATTAACAATTGGTAAATAAATTTTATATGGAATTATGCGTAAAAATTTTAAAATAAAAGTGAATTTTTTAGGAAAATGGATTTCAAATTTTTTCGCGATTAAACCTTGATAAATATAATCCGAAGCCTGTTCTTGTGAAATTAAAAATGGCATTGGAAATTTATTTTTTGCCGTCAAACGTGTTTTTACGAATCCGGGATTTATGACCGAAAGCGAAATATTGTTGGCTTTCAATTCTGGATAAATTCCTTCGCATAAATTAATCATCGCCGATTTCGAAGCGCCGTAAGTCAAAGACTTGGGTAATCCACTATAACCCGCAACGCTTGCTATTGTAGCGATATGACCAGATTTATTTTCCATAAAATGCGGAACAACCAAATGTAAAAAATTTAAAAATCCATCAAAATTTACATGCATAATTTTTTTGGCAAGTTCTAAATCGAAATCGCGTAAATCCATTTGTTCATAGATCGCACTGGCGAAAATTACCAAATCAATTTTATGATTTTTTGCCAAAATATTTTGCCAAGTATTTTTTAGAGATTGATAATCTTCAACATCAATATTTTCAACAAAAATTTCACCATAATTTTGCGGATTTTGTGATGATTTTTTTTCATCTTCGATCGTAATTTTTAACAGATTCAAATTCTCCAAAGAGCGCGCCGAAGCAATAACATTATAACCATTTTTGCAAAGTTTTTTAGCAAGCTCGAAGCCAATGCCAGAGCTCGCTCCGACGATCCAACAATTTTTCATTAAATACCAATTTTTTTGAAGCCAATCGTCAAAGTTGCCACTTTGAAGCCGAATTTTCTAAGCTCGGAAACATTGATCAAGGAATCATTGTCGATCAAATACATCCAATCATTAATTTTTACATCAATTTTTCTGTTTTCAAGCGGAATTGTCAAAACATAATTCATACGCATCGCATTGCCATATTGTTCGCCTTTTGCAATGCCAACAACATCACCCGCTTTGCCGGTAAAATTATTGTCATCAAAAACTTTTAAATCCCAAACCCGATGATCGGTTTTTCCATCGGAAAAAACGAAATCTTCGACGAGTTTACCATCATTGTCTTGCCAAGTTCCTTTCATTTTTACGGTGAAAGTTTTAATAACCTTGCCACCACGATCTTGTAGGATTCCAAAGGCTTCGAGATCGCCCTTAAAATAATTACGAATATCCATTTTTGGCGAATTGGCGGAATATATTTTTGGTGAAATATTAGAGCATGAAAAGCACAACATAATTAATAAAAAATTGGTTAATAAAATAATTTTTTTCATAAATTTTTTTGAGAAGTTTTTAGTTTATAAAGTAATAAAACCACAAGCATTTTTAAGGCACAAGGGATTATCGCATAAATAATTGGAATTGTCATCAATGATTCTTGATTGACATTTTTAGCGTCGAATGAAACAAGCCATAAAGTCATCAAAGACAAGAAAGAAGCACACATTAACCCCGCCTTATTTATCATATTCCAAAAAGCCAAATAACTTGAAATTTTATCATGTTTTTGATGAATAATTTCGGCGATTATGGCGGGTGGCATCATCAAATCAGCTCCCAAAAAAACTCCCGATAAAAAACAAATTAGATAAAATAAATCACTATTTGAACTATCAACAAAATAGGCGAAAATAAAAGTTAAAATACTTCCTAAAATTGAGATTGACCATGAATTAATTTTGCCAATTTTTTGGGCAATTTTTTTCCAAAAAATCATAAAAATCGCCGCCGATAAAAAATAAATTGTTAAAAAAATTCCGAGTTTTTCAGGGCATTTTAAAACATCATTAACATAAAATGTAATAACCGACGCCGGCAGGCTCACCGCAAGGGAATT
>SXGQ01412813.1_pt1 | contig 25747 bp, 24 predicted proteins | sample 3178371 | NCBI WGS metagenome assembly SXGQ01 (sample SAMN11356859, study PRJNA531348) | freshwater metagenome | isolation source: freshwater sample F1-20 | place: China: Fuxian Lake, Yuxi | collected 2017-12-25 | reverse complement strand
AGCAATAAAACTTTGATAATGGCTTTGCTGAGGAAGCTGCTTAACCTCACTATTAATTATTTTATTTGTAATGCCGGCTTCTGTTAAAACATTAGAAGTTTGTTTACCCAATTCAATTCGATGAGTTAAAATTAAAACTTTTCGATTAAATTTTTCGATGTACCTCTTAGCTATTTCACTAAAAATAATTGTTTTTCCTCCACCAGTAGGTAATTGAAATAATAAATTAGCATTAAGAGGTAATGCAATTAATTGATTAAAAATATTATTAACAGCTTGTTCTTGGAAAGGATATAATTGCTTTGGTTCAGTAATTTCTTGCATAAAAAAAATAACTTGTAAATATACAATTAAAGGTTTAATTTTTAAAAAAACATACCATAGTTATTTATCTTTTATCTTGTTAGCTTAAGTTAAAACAATATTAATATCTTTGTTAGTTGTGCTTCGAAGATTTAAATTATTAATTTTAAGTTTATCTTCTGCAATTCTTTTGTCTGCAGCCTGGTATTGGCATCTAAGCATATTAATTTTTTTTGCATTTGTTCCTTTACTTATTTTAGAAGATGTTCTAACTAGTAATAAAGTACCCTCTAACTCAAAATTATTAGGCTATGTTTATCTATGTTTTTCAATCTGGAATAGTTTAGTAACATGGTGGATTTACTATGCCTCTTTTGGTGGAGCTTGCATGGCAATTATTGCTAATTCACTGTTAATGAGTATTGTCTTTTTTATATTCTCTTACATTAAAAATAAAATTTCTAAAACATGGGGTATTTGGATACTTGTTCCTATATGGGCAGCATGGGAGTACGGACATACTTTATGGGATTTAAGTTGGTCGTGGATAAACATTGGTAATGTGTTTTCATTTAATCATTATTGGATTCAATGGTATGAATATACAGGTGCTTCTGGCGGCACAATTTGGACACTTGCAGTAAATATTTTAATTTTTATTACTGTAAAACAAAATAGAGTTACTAAAATTTTATCACTACCTATATTCAAAATTGCAATCAGTATTTTATTACCAATTTTACTGTCTTATTTAATTCTCTTATTTCGAAGGCCTCTTAAATTATATAAAGAAAATATAACTAATGTAGTTGTTATTCAACCTAATATAGATCCCTATAATGTTAAATTTTCTTTAGATTATCAATCGCAATTTTTTAAAACCTTAGATCTTTTAAAAAATAAAATCACAAATAAAACAGATTATCTTGTGTTACCCGAAACCTTTATTACAGATAATTTAGACGAATCGAACATAAATAATTCTACACCTATAAAATGGTTTCGAGACAGTATAATTTCAAAATTTCCAAAATTAAAAATTATTACAGGAGGAAATTCATATGTTTTATACGATAATAAAAAATACATAACAGCTACCGCCAGATTAGATAATGAGAGCGGAAAATATTATGATGTTTTTAATAGTGGATTTTTTATTGATTCTGTTCAGGTAAAGATTTATCATAAATCAAAATTGGTACCAGGAGTTGAACGCATGCCTTTTCCTGCCTTATTAAAACCTTTAGAAAAACTCGCAATTGATTTGGGTGGAACAATTGGAAGTATTGGAACTCAGGAAGCTCGTTCGGTTTTTAACGACTCCATCAACAAAGTTTATATTGCGCCAATTATTTGTTACGAAAGTATTTATGCAGATTATGTTACAGAATTTATAAGATTAGGTGCTAATTTAATTTTTATTATTACTAACGATGGCTGGTGGGAAGATACCCCCGGACATAAACAACATTTAAATTATGCGAGATTAAGAGCTATAGAAAACAGAAGACAAATAGCAAGGTCGGCTAATACTGGAATATCATGTTTTATTGATGAATTTGGTAATATAGAACAACCAACTCCTTGGTGGAAAGAATCAGTAATTTCTAAAAGCATGAGTAAAAATAAAGAACTTACTTTTTTTTCACGATATGGAGATATTTTATCTTACTGCTCAGTATTAATCAGTCTAATCTTAATTTTATACTTCTTTTTTATAAAATTAAGATTTATTTTTTTAAAATAAATATCAAAAATCAGTAAAAAAAATCGTAAATTCGTATTGTAATTTATAAAAAAAATCAAACTGTTTAGAATGGAAAAATTTGATGTTGCTATTATTGGTGGAGGTCCTGGAGGTTACGTTGCAGCAATAAGATGCGCTCAACTTGGTTTAAAAACTGCCTTAATAGAAAAATACGCAAACCTTGGTGGAACTTGTTTAAATGTTGGTTGTATTCCATCTAAAACATTATTAGATTCAAGCGAACATTTTTACAATGCCCTAAATCACTTCAAAGAACATGGGATTGATATATCAACTCCAAAAGTAAATTTAAAACAAATGATTGAACGTAAACGTGGCGTTGTAAAAATGACCGTTGAAGGAATCATTTATTTAATGAAAAAAAATAAAATTACAGTTATTAATGGCCATGGTTCTTACTTAACAAAAAATACAATCGAAATTTTAAAAAAAGATGGTAATAAAGAACTAATTGAAACAAATAAAAGCATTATAGCTACTGGTTCCAAACCAGCTACTTTGCCAGGTATTGTTATAGATAAAAAACGCATCATTACATCAACGGAAGCTTTAGAAATGACCGAGGTACCTAAAAACTTAATTATTATTGGAGGAGGTGTAATTGGTTTAGAAATAGGAAGTATTTATGGTCGCTTGGGAAGTAAAGTTACTGTTTTAGAATTCATGGATCGTATTATTCCGGGAATGGATGGTTCGCTAAGTAAAGAATTACAACGTATTTTAAAAAAGAATTTGGGTTTTGAATTTCTTTTAAAACACAAAGTAATAGGTGTAAAAAACGAAGGCAAAGGGGTAACAGTTTCTGTTCAAAATAACAAGGAAGAAGCCTTAGAAATAAAAGGTGATTATTGTCTAGTTTCTGTTGGGAGAAAACCATACACCGAAAATTTAGGTCTAGAAAAAATAGGCTTAAAATTAGATAATCGTGGTCGTGTTGAAACCGATGATCATTTAAAAACAAATATTGATGGAATCTATGCTATTGGAGATGTTGTAAAAGGAGCAATGCTCGCTCACAAAGCTGAAGAAGAAGGTGTTTATGTTGCCGAACAATTGGTAGGGCAAAAACCTCATATAAATTATAATCTTATACCAGGTGTAGTATATACCTGGCCCGAGGTTTCGGCTGTAGGTTATACCGAAGAACAATTAAAAGAACAAGGAAAGAATTATAAAGTTGGATTATTTCCTTTTAAAGCTAGTGGAAGAGCTAGAGCAAGTATGGACACTGATGGATTTGTAAAGGTTTTATCAGACGAAAATACCGACGAGATTTTAGGTGTACACATGATTGGACCAAGAACCGCAGACATGATTGCAGAAGCTGTTGTTGCAATGGAATATAGAGCAAGTGCAGAAGATATTTCTAGAATGAGCCATGCCCATCCAACATTTACCGAAAGCTTTAAAGAAGCTTGTTTAGATGCAACTGGCAAACGCGCCATTCATATTTAAAACTTTTTGTTTAAAATATAATTACATCAATGAATAAAGTACAAGTAGGAATAATAATGGGGAGTAATAGCGACTTAGCTATAATGAAAGAGGCTGCAGAAATTTTAAAAACATTTAATATTTCATATGAAATAGATATTGTATCTGCACATCGTACTCCTGAAAAAATGTTTGAATATGCTAAAACTGCTCATAAACGTGGGCTTAATGTTATTATTGCCGGCGCAGGGGGTGCAGCTCATTTGCCAGGCATGGTGGCTTCATTAACTCCTTTACCCGTAATTGGCGTTCCTGTTAAAAGCTCAAATAGTATTGATGGATGGGATAGTTTACTTAGCATTGTACAAATGCCAAATGGAGTTCCTGTTGCAACTGTAGCTGTAAATGCTGGCCAAAATGCTGGTATTTTAGCAGCTCAAATTATCTGTTGTTCAAATATCGAACTCCTTGAAAAAATATTATCCTTTAAAAATACTTTAAAAGAAAAAGTGATAAAAGCAAGTGATGAATTAACTAATCAAACAAAAACATAGCATAATTTATATAGTGGCAAGAAAATCAAACCTAATTAAAATTGGTGATGCAATTAATCAATTATTTAAACAAGAAAAACTTGATGTAAAAATATCTCAATTTTCTGTTAAAAATAATTGGAAAGATATTGTTGGTGAAATGATTGCTAAAAATACCACCGAAATTTATTTTAACGAAAAAATATTATTTATATCTCTTAATTCAGCCGCCTTAAAACATGAGCTATCATATAATAAAGAAGAATTAATAAAACGAATAAATAATTTTTGCGGTTATCAATTAATTCAACAACTTGTGATAAAATAATTTTTTTATCTATTAAATTATGAAAATAAAAACTCTAATTACATTATTTAATTTATTCTTGTTTTTTGTAAAAGGAGTTTCACAAAATAATGACTCTATTACTATCAGAAAATTGTATGATTATTATTTAACCAATAGTAATTGTTATTCTAATTTAAATTTTTTAACCACTAAAATTGGTGGTAGATTAAGCGGTAGCCAACAAGCAAAAAATGCTGTTGAATGGGCAAAAAAAGCTATGTATTCTGCAGGTGCAGACACTGTTATTCTTCAACCTTGTATGGTACCTCACTGGGAAAGAGGAAAAAAAGAAATATGTCGATTACAATCAACTTCTTTGAAATTAAATAGTTTGCTTAACTGCGTTGCTCTCGGTAGCTCTGTGGGTACAGGGAAATTAGGTATAACTGCCAAAGTTATAGAAATTAAAAATTTTGAAGAACTTGAATATTTAGGCGAAAAAATAATTAAAGGAAACATTGTTTTTTACAATGTTTTTTTTGATCAAACAAAAATTCGAACGGGTAATGCTTATGGCGAAACCGTAAAATATAGAAGCAAAGGTGCTTCTATGGCAGCTAAATATGGAGCAGTTGCAAGCCTTGTTCGAAGTATGACATCTGTTGCTGATAACGAACCTCATACCGGAAATATGAATTACGACACTAGTATTTGTAAAGTAAAAATACCCTCATTGGCTATAAGTTACATAGCGGCAAATAAATTAGTAGAATCTTTAGAAAAAGACAATAAATTAACTGTTTATATAGAAACCCACTGTCAAACATTAAATGACGAACCCTCGTTTAATGTGGTTGGTCAAATTAATGGAAGTGAAAAAATTAATGAATTTATTATTGCAGGTGGACATTTAGATAGCTGGGATAATGGACAAGGAGCTCACGATGATGGAGCAGGAATTGTTCAAACAATAGAAATAATTTCGGCTTTTAAAAAATTAGGCATAAAGCCAAAACACAATATCAGAGCCGTTGCATTTATGAACGAAGAAAACGGGCTTGCGGGAGGAAAAGCTTATGCAGAATATGCTCAATCACATCAAGAAAAACATATTACAGCTTTAGAAACAGATGCTGGCGGATATACACCTCGCTCTTTTGGAGTGGATACAATTAAAGGCTTATATCGTTTGGCAGTATCTTGGAAAAATTTATTTAGTCCTTATTTAATAGATAAGATTGAAAAAGTAGGTGGCGGCGCAGACATAAGCGCTTTAAAAGAACTTGGCGTTCCTTGTATTGGTTTTGAACCAGATACGCAACGTTATTTTGATATTCATCATACCGCGGCTGACACATTTGACAAAATAAATAAACGTGAATTGGAACTTGGCGCAGGAGCAATTGGTGCGTTAATTTATTTAATTGATAAATATTACTAAAATAATAATTTAAAATATCATTTTGACTTACACAATACACTTAAAAATGATATAGCCAATAAAAAAAACAAATTGTATTTCCCTATATTTGTTTGATAATTTTTTTTATGATAGACACCATGTTAAAAAGTTCGAATTTAATTGAATTAGAGAATAATTATGGGGCGCATAACTATCATCCAATTCCTGTTGTATTAGAAAGAGGAGAAGGTGTTTATGTTTGGGATGTAAATGGAAAAAAATACTATGATTTCTTAGCAGCTTACAGCGCAGTAAATCAAGGTCATTGTCATCCACGCATTATAAAAGCATTAATAAATCAAGCGCAAAAATTAACTTTAACCTCTCGTGCATTTTATAATTCTATTTTAGGTGAATACGAAAAATATATTACATCTTATTTTGGATACGATAAAGTACTTCCAATGAATACTGGCGTAGAAGGGGGAGAAACTGCATTAAAACTTGCTCGAAGATGGGCATATGATGTAAAAAGAATTGAAAAGAATAAAGCAAAAGTAGTTTTTCCTAAAGGTAATTTTTGGGGAAGAACATTGGCAGCAATTTCATCAAGTAGTGATCCGAAAAGCTTCGAAGGATTTGGACCATTTTTACCAGGTTATGAATTAGTAGATTATAACAATTTAAACGCACTCGAAGAAGCGATCAAAGACCCTAATACAGCTGCTTTTATGGTAGAACCTATACAAGGTGAGGCGGGTGTTATTGTTCCAAATAATGGATATTTAAAAGGCGTTAGAGCTTTATGTTCTAAATACAATGTATTATTTATTGCCGACGAAATTCAAACAGGTTTAGGAAGAACCGGTAAAATGCTAGCTTGTGATCATGAAGGAGTTAAACCAGATATTTTAATTTTAGGAAAAGCTCTGAGTGGCGGCACTATTCCAGTTAGTGCGATACTAGCGAATAATGAAGTGATGCTTACTATTAAACCCGGAGAACATGGAAGTACCTACGGCGGAAATCCTCTTGCTTGTGCAGTAGCAACAGAAGCATTAAAAGTATTAAAAGACGAGAAACTTTCCGCAAATTCAGAAGCTCTTGGTGTTATTTTTAGAAACGAAATGAATCGTCTAAAAAACCAAAGTGATTTAATTACTGAAGTAAGAGGAAAGGGTCTTTTTAATGCAATTGAGATTAAAGAACTAAACGAAAAAACAGCCTTAGATATTTGCCTAAAATTTGCTGATAATGGATTACTAGCCAAACCTACACACGGAAATATTATTAGATTTGCACCACCTTTAGTAATTAATCAAAAACAATTGATGGAATGTGTAAATATTATTCGACAGGTTATTTTATCTTTCAGTTAATTCATCATTATGAAACTAAAATACGATTATACTCAAAATGAAAATTTTGAAATAAAAGTAACTACCTTTTTTGGTTTGGAAGATATTCTTGAAATGGAATTACATCAATTAGGTGGTAAAGACATTGTGCCTTTTAAGAGAGGTGTTTCAGTGGTGGGTGACATAGGTTTTTTATATAAAATAAATCTTTGTTTGCATAGTGCACTTAAAGTAATTATTCCAATTGTAAAATTTGAAGCAAACAACGAACAAGAATTATATAACAATATAAAATCAATTGAATGGGAGAGATTTATATCTAATACAGACACAATTATGATTGAGGGGGTAACAAATTCTGAAATTTTTACTCATAGTTTGTTTGTATCACAAAAGGTAAAAGATGGTATTGTTGATCGATTTAGAGAAAAAACCGGTGGTCGACCTGATGTTGATTTAACTCATCCATCATTTAAAGTTTATGTTCATATTTATAAAAACGAAGTAAGTTTACATTTAGATAGCAGTGGCGATCCATTGTATAAACGTGGATATCGTTCGGATATAAACGAAGCTCCAATGAAAGAAGTATTGGCAGCAGGTTTAATAAAACTTAGTGGTTGGGAAAAACATTTACAATTAATTGATGGTATGTGCGGAGCGGGTACTATCGCTATCGAAGCGGCATTATGGGCAAATAACATACCGCCAGGTTATTATCGTAACGAATTTGGTTTTATGAAATGGCAAAATTTTGACGAAACTTTATATAAAATAATCAACGAAAGTTCTATAAATAAAATTAAAAATGAACCTGTCGAAATTATCGCTAATGATATTGATAAGCCAACTTTTAAAAAAGCAATTACAAATACTAAAAATGCAAAAGTTGATGATGTGGTTACCTGTACTAATCAATCTTTTTTTGATATTATCCCCACTCGAAAAGGAGGTGTGATAATTTTAAACCCACCTTATGGAGAAAGAATGCCTGTGAATGAAATTGAAAAACTTTATAAAGAAATTGGTAATAAATTAAAAAAAGACTTTAAAGGATTTAGTGCTTGGATTATATCTAGTAGTCCAGAAGCAATAAAAAGTATAGGCTTGAGGCCTTCAAGAAGACTTCATCTGTTCAACGGATCGCTCGATTGTCGATTCTTAAAATTTGACTTATATAATGGTAGTAGAAAAGCATCTAAAAATCCTGATACGATGACAAAGTACTAGTTAAAAATCAGTCACCTTTTATTAAAAATTTACCATCTAAAATAGGTAAAACTGGACATTGGTTTAAAGTCAAACAATATTTGATATCTCTATCAAGCTCCAATTTTGATAATCTCTTGCGGTGTGATGAATTTTTTAAAAAAGTAAACATATCGTCTTTTGCTAATTTATAAAGTTCAATGGCAGCAATTGTTGAATCACAAATTGTTTTAAATTCAAAATCATTTATTAAAGCTTGAGCAGCGGCACCAGCAAAAAGACTATCTTCAAGATTAAATTTATTTTTCCATCCAGAACATAAAAATAAAACATTTTTTTTTTCTTTATTTAAAAATTTTATTACGGTATTTAAATTTAAAAAGCTTCCAATAATAACTTTACAAGCATTTCTAGAAACTTCAATGGCCTGAGTTCCGTTTGTAGTTGTAATAGCAATAACTTTACCCTTAACTTTATTATTCATGTATCCAAAAGGACTATTACCTAGATCAAATCCATCAATAATTAAACCATCTCGCTCAGCAGCAACGATATATCCATCTTGTTTATATTGATGTGCTTCTTCTAGAGATGATATAGGTATCATCTTTGAAACACCGTTATAAAAAGCTGTTGTAATAGCAGAAGATGCTCTTAATATATCTATAACCACTACTATAGTATTTTTATAATCAAAAAGAGGGTAACTTAAAGGGCTAAAACAAACTTGAATGTCCATTTAATAAACAAAAATTATTATTTACAAACATAACTCTTTAAATTAAACTTTAAAAATTTACACAAAATCGTTTAAATACTAACAAAAAAACATAAATTTAAAGCATGATAGATTTTATAAAATCAAAGATTGAGGATTCGATAATTTTAAAAAATGAATTATTGAAAAACGAAGTTATTTTTATAACCTTAGAAAAGGTAATTAATGATATCATAAATTCATATGAAGCTGGAGGAAAAGTATTGTGGTGTGGCAATGGAGGAAGTGCAGCAGATGCACAACATTTATCAGCCGAATTAAGTGGAAGATTTTATTACGATCGTCCACCATTATTTTCGGAAGCGCTTCATGTAAATACAAGCTATACAACCGCAGTAGCTAACGATTATTCGTACGATATTATTTATAGCAGATTAGTAGAAGCGATGGGTAAAAAAGGTGATATTTTGATTGGATTAAGCACAAGTGGTAATAGCCAAAACATTGTAAAAGCAATAGAAAAAGCAAATCAAATGGGATTAAATACAGTTTCATTTACTGGCGAATCAGGTGGACTATTAAAAGATATAAGTAGATATATAATAAATATACCAAGTTCGAATACGCCCAGAATCCAAGAATGCCATATGATACTTGGGCATACAATTTGTGAAATTGTTGAATCAAAATTATTTCCAAAAAAATAATACGTGCTTAATACAGCCATTATATTAGCAGGTGGAATGGGTACTCGGTTAAAATCAATTATAAGTGATTTACCTAAACCAATGGCTCCAATAATGAATATTCCTTTTTTAACATATCAATTGAATTACTTAAAACATTTTGGTATAAAAAAAGTAATCTTTTCAGTTGGATATTTATCAGATAAAATTATTTCTCATTATAATCAAACTTACGAAAATATAAGTATCGAATATTCGTTAGAAGAAAATCCTCTTGGTACGGGAGGTGGAATAAGAAAAGCAATGTCACATCTTAATGATGATTTAGTTTTAATTTTAAATGGAGACTCTTTTTTTGATTTAAATCTTGAACAATTTTTTAATTTACATCTTGAACAAAAAGCCGAATTTTCATTAGCACTTAGATATTTGAATAATTCTGAACGTTATGGAAATATCAAATTTAATACATCTAATCAAATTACTTCATTTAAAGAAAAAAATAATTTAAAACAATCGGGTTTTATTAATGCTGGAGTTTATATCCTTTCTAAAAAGTTATATTTACAAAATACAAAACCGAATATTAGCTTTTCAATTGAAAAAGATTTTTTTGAAAAAAACCTAAACCAATTAATTATTAAAGGATTTGAATTTAAAAATTACTTTATTGATATTGGTTTGCCTGAAGATTATTTAAAAGCTCAAAATGACTTTAAAGAATTTAAATATAGATAAAAATTGGACACTCTTTTTAGATAGAGATGGCGTTATTAATAAAAAAATTGATAACGACTATGTAAAAAAATGGTCTGAATTTGAATTTATTGAAGGAGTATTAGATGCCTTAAAGTTTTTAAGCACTATTTTTGGGAACATAATACTGGTAACAAATCAACAAGGTATAGGTAAAAAATTATATAGTAAGGAAGATTTAGAAATAATTCATAAAAACATGTTATACGAAATTGCCTACCATGGAGGCAAAATTGACAAAGTATATTATTCTCCATACTTAAAAAGTGAAAATCATCCCACCAGAAAACCAGCAATAGGTATGGCATTAAAAGCCAAAGAAGATATTTCAACAATAAATTTTGAAAAAAGTATTATGGTTGGAGATAGTATGAGTGATATGGAATTTGGAAGAAACCTCGGAATGAAAACAATTTATATTTCTGAAGAAATAAACGGAAACGATAAAATTGATTTTAATTTCAACTCCTTAAACGAAATTGTTATTTCATTACAAAATTCAATTTGAAAATTTCTATCATAACTGTAACATTTAATTCAGATAAAACCTTGGAAGGAACTATATTGTCTGTGATTAATCAAACCTATAACAAAATTGAATACATAATTATTGATGGTGGATCAACAGATAATACTTTAAATATAATTAATAAGTACAAAAATAATATCAGTTATTTTATCTCTGAAAAAGATCGAGGATTGTATGATGCTCTTAACAAAGGGATTGAGAAGGCGACTGGTGAAATAATTGGATTTATTCACTCAGATGATTTCTATGTGAGTAACTTGATAATTGAAAAATATGCTACAGAATTTTTTAAATCTAAAAGTGATGCAGTTTACAGTAATTTATATTATGTAAATGCAATAAACACTGAAGATATTATTCGGAAGTGGCAAAGTGGATTTTATAAACCTAAATCATTTTATTATGGATGGATGCCCCCCCACCCTACTTTTTTTGTAAAAAAAGAAATTTACACTAATTATGGAGATTTTAATCTAAAATTAAAAAGTGCTGCAGATTATGAATTAATGTTACGATTTATTTTAAAAAATAAAATAAAGATTTCTTATTTACCTGAGTATACAATTAAAATGAGATTAGGAGGGAAAAGTAATATTTCTTTAAGTAATCGTTTTGAAGCTAACATTGAAGATAGAGAAGCTTGGAAAATAAATGATTTAAAACCAAAATTTTATACTTTATTTTTGAAACCAATACGGAAACTTATTCAGTTTTTTTGATAAAATTTAAACTCAAGCTATTTACGCAATATCTCAGACCAGTTGCAGTCGGTCCATCATCAAAAATATGACCTAAATGTCCACCACAATTAGCACATACTATTTCAGTTCGAATCATACCATAAGAATAATCTTTTATCTGTTTTACTTTTTCTTCGCCGGCAATATTATTATCAAAGCTAGGCCAACCACAATGACTATCAAATTTCTGATCGTTAGTAAATAATTCAGAGCCACATCCTGCACAAGTATAAATACCTTTTTCATTGTGACTATTATATTTTCCTGATCCAGGACGCTCTGTTCCTTTTAATCTTAAAATATCATATTGTTCAGAACTTAATTGTTTTTTCCATTCGTCATCTGTTTTTTCGTATTTCATTTTCGTGGCTTCTTGTTTAGATTTAGATAAATTATTTTCAATTTTATTTAATGGGGTTTGACAGGATAAAAATTCAAGAGTAAGTAATATCAAAAAAAAAATAAAAAATGCTTGCATAGTATTAAAATTAATAAATTAACAAAATAATTTTCAAAAAGTTTAAAACTATTTATTAGAAATAAATATACTTAAATTTAAATTTTAATCTAAAAAATAAACCAAAATAACAGTTAAATAAAATTACTCAAAAAAAACAGGGTTAGCACATTCTCACGAAAATTGAGAAAAAATAACTTTGATATACAATTTGATTAATTTTTATCAAAAAAAGAGTATTTTACTGTTTTCAATTGAAAACATATTTTAAAATAATAGATAAAACTCTCATTCTAAACATTTTATTTTTAAATATTCTTAAGTCTTAATTTACGGTCATTTTTATTTTATGATTTGTATATCTGAAAAAAATCGTATATTTACTTTCCAAAAAATTAGTACAAAAGAAAAATTAAAATCATGGCAAATCATAAATCATCTATTAAACGCATTAGATCAAACGAAACAAAACGTACCGAAAATCGTTATTACGCTAAAACTACTCGAACTGCTGTAAAAAAATTACGTTCAGCTACATCCAAAGAAGAAGCTGAAAAATTATTACCTAAAGTATCTAGTATGATAGATAAATTAGCTAAAAAAAGTGTAATTCATAAAAATAAAGCTGGCAATATTAAATCCAAATTAGCTAAAAAAGTAGCTTCATTAAAATAAATACTACCTTAAATCCTTAAATTTTAATTTTGAATAGGCTTTAATTTTAAATGTATCGTGGTATTTAAATAAAATTGTTAATTACCTTCTCTTTTCCAACGTTTATAACAATCCATAACCTTCGAATATAATTCAATTCCATCGTGAGTAATAATATAAAAATTATTTACATTGTAACAATATTTTCTGAATCTAAAATAATCTATTGATTTATCTCCAGTTAAACTAGTTAATATTTCGCGACTTAATTTTTTTTGCACTTGCTCTTCTTCTATCAAATCCTCAAAAATTTTAGATAACTTTCTTAATTGTTTACCTTCTTTACTAAATTGATTATACATAGCTGTAAAAGGACTATTAAAATAATCCAAGGTTTTAATTCTACTTCTATCAATAATATTATTCATGTATTCTCTCTCGTAGGGCTTTATTTTGAATGTAGTTATATTAATTTCATTTAAATTTATAGGCATTTTTATCATACTAATTTTAAGTTCTGATTTAGAATTCATCAACAAACTTTTTACTGTAATAAATGACTTTGCAAAACCAACATATGATAAAATTAAAGTATCATCAATACTGCTAATTAATGAGAATCGACCTTCGTTATCAGTCATTGTTCCACTTCCATTACTTTTATTAATAATATAAACAAAAGGCATTGAAATATTAGTATCTTTTTCGACAACAATACCTCTTATAATTTTTTGTGAAAAAGCAGAGTGAAAAAGGAAACTTGAAACTAAAAATATATATATTTTATTTTTCAATACTCTAATTTAAGTCATTTAAACCTAAATTATAAACAAACAGTTAATAATTTAACCTTTTTTTACCGCAATTAAATTTGAAAAAAAACATAATAAGTGTATTTTTATAAATTAATCATGGAAAATTTTATTGTATCTGCCCGTAAATATCGCCCTCAACAATTCAATACAGTTGTGGGTCAAAATCATATTACCAGTACATTAAAAAATGCAATCTTGAACAAACAATTGGCTCAAGCATACTTATTTTGTGGGCCTCGTGGTGTTGGAAAAACTACCTGTGCTCGTATTTTTGCAAAAACAATTAATTGTACTCAAATATCTTCAACAAGCGAAGCATGTGATAATTGCGAATCATGCTTATCATTCGATTCAGGTGCATCATTAAATGTATATGAATTAGATGCTGCTAGTAATAATTCGGTAGATGATATTCGATATTTAGTTGATCAAGTTCGAATTGCACCTCAATTAGGTGAATTTAAAGTTTATGTTATAGACGAAGTTCATATGTTGAGTAATTCAGCCTTTAATGCATTTTTAAAAACATTAGAAGAACCACCTAAACATGCCAAATTTATTTTAGCTACAACCGAAAAACAAAAAATCATTCCTACTATTTTATCTCGCTGCCAGGTATTTAATTTCAATCGTATTAAAACCGAAGATATTAGCAATCATTTAGCTTTTATGGCCAATAAAGAGCGGGTTACTTTTGAGCCAGAAGCATTACATGTGATTGCTCAAAAAGCAGATGGAGGTTTACGCGACGCTTGTTCTATTTTTGATCAAATGGTTGCTTTTACTGGTAATAATTTAAGCTACAAACAAATCGTTGAAAATTTAAATATTTTAGATTACGATTATTATTTCAAAATAACCGATGCGTTACTTAGCAATAATTTACCAGAAATAATGGTAACATTTGATAATATATTAAAAAAGGGTTTTGATGCCCATCATTTTATTATAGGACTTGGCGAACATCTTCGAAACATCTTAGTTAGCAAAGATCCTCAAACAATAGTTTTAATTGAAGTAAGCGAAAATTTAAAACAAAACTATTTAAAACAAGCTCAAAATTGCAGTGTTAATTTTTTAATTAAATCACTATCCATCATCAGTAAAACTGATGTTAACTATAAAAGTGCCAAAAATCAAAGACTACTAGTAGAAATGTCACTTCTTCAGCTAACCTTTATCAACGTGTCAGCCGATACGGAAAAAAAAAAGGATGATTTAGAAAATAATTTATCTTTAAGTCAAAAAAACCAAACTCTAATTACTAAAATAGAAAAAGAAAGTCAGATTAAATTTTCTAATAAACCTATTATTTCTGTTGAACAACTAAAAATAAAATCAAGCTTTAGTTTAAATGAAAAAAAAACAGAGTTAGATATTAAGCCAATAATATTGAATTCAGTTAGCGAAGAATCGACAATTATAAATAAAATAAAAACTATTAACACCGAAGATGTAAAATCGGCTTTATTAAAATATGCAGAAAAAAAACTGCAAGAAGGTGCCCGACAATTATCAATATCTTTAAGCACTTCTGAAGTTTTGTACGAAAATAATTTAATTACAATTACGACTAAAAACGAAATTCAAAAAGAGCAATTAATCATAGAAAAACAGAATGTTTTAGAGAATTTAAGAGCACTTCTTGAAAATAATCAAATTATAATTGAAATTTTAACATCAAAAATAGAAACAAATACTAAATCTTTCAAACCAGCTGACGTATTTAAAGACATGGCAAAAAAAAATCCAATTATTAATAATTTGAAAAAAACTTTTGACTTAGAAATAGATTATTAAAAAATTATCTTTGAACTATATGAAAATTTTAAAATTTAATATTCTCTTGATATTATTTTGCTTTTGCTTAAATAATTTAGCTCAAATCCCGGAAAAAAAATACAAAGGACCTCCATTTCCAAAAGCAAAATTAACAGGTATTTCAAACTACGAAACAGTTCAAAACGATGCCTTAAATGCTCGAATTTATACCTTGAACAATGGATTAAAAGTATATTTATCTGTTTATAAAAATGAACCTCGCATTCAAACTTATATTGCAGTTAGAGCTGGCAGTAAAAACGACCCTTCTAACTCAACGGGATTAGCTCATTATTTGGAACACATGGTATTTAAAGGTACCGATGTTTATGGAACAAAAGATTTTAAAAAGGAAAATATAGAAATAAATAAAATTGAACAGTTATACGAATTATACCGAAGTATTACTGACGAGTATAAACGTAAAGTAATTTATCACCAAATTGATAGTATTAGTACAGAGGCGGCTAAATATGCAATTGCTAACGAGTATGATAAAATGCTAGCTAATATTGGGGCAGTTGGTACAAATGCTTTTACCTCGTTCGATCAAACAGTTTATGTTAATGATATTCCAAGTAATCAAATAAATAATTGGCTTAAAATAGAAGCTGAAAGATTCAGAAAACCGATATTGCGATTATTTCATACTGAGTTAGAAGCCGTTTATGAAGAAAAAAATAGAAGTATTGATAATGATGATGATAAAGTTTGGGAATCAATATTCGCAGGTTTATGGCATCATCATACATATGGAACCCAATCCACTATTGGAACAATTGAACATTTAAAAAATCCTTCAATGGTAGAAATTAAAAAATACTACAAAAAGTATTACGTGCCAAATAATATGGCAATTATTATGAGTGGTGATTTTGATCCTGATAAAGTAATAATAGAAATTGATAAAAACTTTGGAAATTTTCAGTCTAAACCGGTTGAAGCATACGAATATAAATCAGAATCACCAATAACAAAAAAAATAATAAATGAAATTATAGGCCCTAATCCAGCGAGTGTAAATTTTGCATGGCGTTTTGCTGGAGAAGGATCTGCCGATGCTGATAAATGTAACTTAATTTCTGCTATTTTATTCAATGGATCGGCTGGTTTAATGGATTTAAATTTAAATCAAGGTCAAAAAGTATTATCTAGCAGTTGTTTCTTTTATCCATTAAAAGATTATAGTTTTTTTGGATTTAGCGGAGAACCAAAACAAGGCCAAAGTTTAGAAGATGTAGAAAAACTAATACTAACTCAAATCGAATTAGTAAAAAATGGTATATTTCCAGATTGGTTAATTTCTGCTGTTATTACAGACTTAAAATTAAAAAAAACAAAAGAATTAGAGAGTAACTCAGCTCGTGCTGGATCATTATTAAACTCATTTGTAAATAATTTAAAATGGGAAGAGTCAGTAAATTATATAAATCGAATTTCTAAAATCACGAAACAAGATTTAATTGATTTTTCTAATAAATATTTTTCAGACAATAATTACGTCGTGGCCTATAAAAGAATTGGCGTAGATACTTTATTAAAAAAAGTAGAAAAACCTAATATTACTCCAGTTGAAATTGATAGAAACAACAGTTCTTTATTTGTAAAAAAAATAGAAAAATCAATACCTGTTAAAATCAATCCAAAATTTATAGATTATGATAAAGATATTACAAAACTAATAATCAACTCATCTATTCCGTTATTTTATAAAAAAAACATTGAAAATAATCTTTTTGAATTATACTTTAAATTCGATATGGGTAGTAATAATAATCGCCTTTTACCAATTGCTATCAAAGCCATTCCATACCTTTACTTAACTGATTTGAAAGCTGCAGAAGTAAAACAAGAATTATATAAATATGGCTGTTCTTTTAATGTATTTTCTGATAACGAAAATGTTTGGGTAAGTTTAGCTGGATTAAATGATAATTTTGAAAAAGCAATTAAGTTATTTGAAAAAGTTTTATCTAAACCTGTTATAGAAGAATCGGTGCTCAAAAATCTAATAGCCGATGTTATAAAAGAACGAAATGACAATAAATTACAAAAAAAAATAATCCTAAATCGAGGAATGACAAATTACGCTCGATATGGCCAAATCAACCCATTTTCGTATGTTTTATCTGATACTGATTTAAATCAAATCAAATCTTCTGAAATTATAGATCTAATAAGTTCATTAACTTCTTTCGAGCATAAAATAATTTATTATGGTCCTAAAGAAACCGAAGATTTAAAATCAATTATCAATCTTTATCATCAAGTACCCAAAAAACTAATTCCTATTCCAAATCCTAAACTATTTGAAGAAAAAAAATTAAACAATAATGTTTACATTGTAGATTATGATATGAAACAAGTTGAAATCATAATGCTTTCAAACGGTGAAAATTATAGTTCTGATAATGTTCCTGTTATTTCGCTATATAATAATTATTTTGGTGGTGGTATGAGTAGCATTTTATTTCAAGATCTCAGAGAATCAAAGGCGCTAGCCTACTCCACTTATTCGAGATATAATGAACCTAATAAGTTATCTAAAACTTATTATAATTTTTCTTACATAGGCTCTCAGGCCGATAAATTAGGAGATGCCTTAAAAGGTTTAAGCGATTTATTAAATACTATGCCTAAAGCCGAAACAAATTTTAACTCGGCAAAAGAATCCATCCTTCAAGAAATGAGAACTCAAAGAATATCTAAAGCTAAGATTATTTTTAATTATCTTGAAGCAAAAGAACTGGGTAATTCAATAGATATTCGCAAAACTATTTTTGAAAAAGTTCAAAACTATACTTTTAATGATGTTAAAAATTTTCAAATATCAAATATTAAAAATAAACCTAAAACTATTTTAGTACTAGGAAAAAAAGAAGGACTTGATTTGAAAATATTAGAAAAATATGGTTCCGTTAAATTTTTAACATTAGAAGAAGTATTTGGTTACTAATTTTAGTATGATTTCATTTAATAATACTGAAAATGCTTTTAAAGCAAAAACTAATTCAGGTTTAGTTCAATCTTACTGGATATTTAAAATTATAAGTAATCCGCTTATGGTAAAATTAGGGGCCAAATTTGGACCATTAGCATTAAGTATTGGGTTTAAAAAATTAATAAAAAAAACAATTTTTAAACAATTTGTAGGAGGCGAAAATATTCACGACTGCGAGTTAACTATTGCCCAACTTGCAAAATATAATATTGGTACAATACTCGATTATAGTGTTGAAGGCAAAGAAAATGAAAAAGATTTTGACCATTGTTTAAAAGAAACTCTTGAAACAATTCAAAAAGCAAAAAAAAATAAAAATATCCCTTTTTGTGTTTTTAAAATTACAGGTATCGCAAGATTTGAAATATTAGAAAAAGTAAGCTCGAAAATTCCGCTTTCAACTGATGAAGAGAATGAATGGCAACGAGTTAAAAATAGAGTAAATAAAATTTGTTTATCAGCTCTCGAAAACAATCAAGCAATTTTTATTGATGCTGAAGAAAGCTGGATTCAGAATGCAATTGACTATTTAGCTAACACCAATATGCTTATTTGTAATAAATCAAAAACAATTATCTACAATACATTTCAATTGTACCATACTGAAAAATTAAATCATTTAATAGAAAGCTTAAATAAAGCAAAAACAAATGGTTATCATTTAGGTGCAAAATTGGTGAGGGGGGCATATATGGAAAAAGAACGTGCTAGAGCATTAGAAATGAATTATCAATCACCCATTCATAAAAATAAACAAGAATGCGATAAAGACTTTGATGAGGCCATTAATTTATCTATTAATAATATTGATAATATGGCAATATGCGCTGGAACACATAACGAAAACAGCAGTACTCTCTTAATAAATTTAATGCAACAAAAAAACATTTCTCCTAGTGATAAACGTGTTTATTTTTCACAACTTTTAGGCATGAGCGATCATATTAGCTACAATCTCTCACTAAATGGGTATAATGTGGCTAAATACGTTCCTTACGGACCTGTTAAAGAAGTTTTACCTTATTTAATTCGAAGAGCCCAAGAAAATACAAGTGTTAAAGGTCAAACCGGACGAGAACTAAATTTAATTATTAAAGAAAAAGAAAGAAGATCAAATTTAAAATAAATTTAATATTAATTCTTCAAAAAATAAAATGTATTCTTTTCTAAACGAACCCATTTTTAAACTAATTCAACAATCATCTGATGAATTAAATATTGACTCATATGCAATAGGAGGATATGTTCGAGATTTTTTTTTAGAAAGAAAAAATAAAGATATAGATATTGTTAGTATCGGCAAAAGTATAGATTTAGCTAATTTATTACAACAAAAACTTGGAACTGATGCACATATTTCTATTTTCAAAAATTTTGGCACTGCACAAATTAAATATCATGATTTAGAAATCGAATTTGTTGGCGCAAGAAAAGAAAGTTATGATCATAATTCTCGAAATCCAATTGTAGAAGATGGTAGTTTAGAAGAAGATCAAAATAGACGAGATTTTACCATTAACTCTATTGCCATTGGTTTATCTAAAAATAATTTCGGCAAGCTACTCGATCCCTTTAATGGATTAAACGATCTAAATAATAAATTACTTAAAACACCACTTAATCCAGATATCACATATAGCGACGATCCTTTAAGAATGATGCGTGCCATTCGATTTGCTTCTCAATTAAATTTTTTAATTGATGAGCCTTCATTCGAGGCTATATCAAAAAATCAAAATAGAATAAAAATAATTTCCTCAGAACGAATTACCGATGAAATTAATAAAATCATACTTTCACCCAAACCATCTATTGGATTTAATTTACTTTTAAATTCTGGCTTGCTTGATTTAATTTTTCCAGAAATAGTTAAGCTTCTGGGTATAGAAACTATAAATGGTCTTTCTCACAAAGATAATTTTTATCATACATTAGAAGTTTTAGATAATGTCGCTGAAAAAAGTAATAATCTTTGGTTAAGATGGGCTGCCTTACTGCACGATATTGCTAAACCTGCTACTAAAAGATTTGAGGAAGGGCATGGCTTTACCTTTCATGGCCATGAAGATAAAGGTGCGAGAATGGTACCTAAAATATTTGCAAATCTAAAATTACCATTAAATGAAAAAATGAAATTCGTTCAAAAATTAGTAGAACTTCATTTGAGGCCAATTGTTTTAGCAAAAACTGAAGTTACCGATAGTGCCATTAGAAGATTGTTATTTGAAGCAGGAGACGAAATAGAAGATTTAATGATTTTATGCGAAAGCGATATTACAACTAAGAATCCAAATAAAGTAAAAAAGTATTTACAAAACTTTGAAATTGTTAGACAAAAACTTATTGAAATTGAAGAAAAAGATAAAATTAGAAATTGGCAACCACCAATTACAGGCACAGAAATTATGACTCTTTATAAATTAATACCAAGTAAAAAAATAGGTGTTTTGAAAACTGCACTAAAAGAAGCTATTTTAGATGGCTTAATTGGTAATAATTATAAAGAAGCAAAAAAATTTTTAGATATTAAAATAAAAGAATTAAATTAATCACTTAAAATTTAATAACTAATTTAACTTGTAAATAGACTTTTTAACGTGTTTTAAAATAAAAAACCCTAATTTTAAACTAAAATAATTTTAATGTTAAGAACAAATACCTGCGGAGAATTAAGACTTGATGATGTAAACAAAGAAGTTACTTTGTGTGGATGGGTTCAGAAAAGTAGAGATTTAGGAGGCATGACATTTATTGATTTGCGTGATCGTTACGGAATCACACAATTAGTATTTAATCTTGACTGGGATTCTAATTTATGCAAACAAGCTCGTGCATTGGGGAGAGAATTTGTATTACAAATTACTGGAACTGTTATTGAACGTGAAAGTAAAAATAAAAATACACCAAGCGGCGATATAGAAATAAAAGTGCGTATTTTAACTATTTTAAATTCATCACTTACCCCACCTTTCACAATAGAAGATGAAACCGACGGGGGAGACGAGTTGAGAATGAAATATCGTTATTTAGACTTACGACGAACTGCTATAAGAAAAAATTTAGAATTGCGCCATCGTATTGCAATCGAAACTCGAAATTATTTAGATAAACTTAATTTTATAGAAGTAGAAACGCCTGTTTTAATAAAATCTACTCCAGAGGGAGCACGCGATTTTGTTGTGCCAAGTCGTATGAATAAAAATCAGTTTTATGCATTACCTCAAAGCCCTCAAACTTTCAAACAACTATTAATGGTTAGTGGATTTGACAGATACTATCAAATTGTAAAATGTTTTAGAGATGAAGATTTGAGAGCCGATCGTCAACCTGAATTTACTCAAATAGACTGTGAAATGAGTTTTGTTGATCAGGACGACATCTTAAATACTTTTGAAGGTTTACTTGTATATTTATTTAAAATAGTTAAAAATATCGACATTCCTAAAATACCTCGTATGAGTTATGCGCAAGCGATGAAAGATTATGGTAGCGATAAGCCTGATACTCGATTTGAAATGAAGTTGATAAATTTAAATTCGGTTTGTAAAGGAAAAAATTTTAGTTTATTTAACGAGGCTGAATTAATTATTGGCCTATGTGCTACTGGGGCTGCAGAATATACCCGTAAACAATTAGATGAATTGACTGAATGGGTAAAACGTCCACAAATTGGGGCTAGTGGATTAGTTTATGTTCGTTATCAAAACGACGGCGCAATAAAATCAAGCGTAGATAAGTTTTATTCGGAGGAAGATTTAAAAAAATGGGTCGAAGTTTGTGATGCAAAAAAAGGCGATATAATTTTAGTTTTAGCTGGCAATAAAAATGAAATAAGAAAAGCTGCAAGTGAATTAAGATTAGAATTAGGAAATCGCTTAGGCTTAAGAGATAAAAATAAATTTTCATGCCTTTGGGTTATTGATTTTCCTCTCATAGAATGGAATGAAGACGATCCCAACTTATTATCATCATTATCTGGTCGGTGGCATGCTAAACATCATCCTTTTACGTCTCCAAAAAATGAGGATATGTATATCATAAATTCCATGATTTCAGAAATCAGAGAAGAAATTATTAAAGATATGCCTATGAATTTTAAAGTGCAGATTCCGAGAGCTAAAGCATACGATATTGTGATAAATGGAGTTGAAATTGGAGGGGGAAGCGTTAGAATTCACAACAAAGATTTACAAGAAAAAATGTTTGAAATACTCGGTTTTTCGAAAGAAGAAGCACAAAAGCAATTTGGTTTTTTAATGAATGCGTTTGAATTTGGTGCACCACCTCATGGTGGTATTGCTCTGGGTTTTGATAGATTATGTTCAATATTTGGAGGAAATGATAGTATTCGTGATTTTATTGCTTTCCCGAAAAATAATTCAGGCAGAGATGTGATGATTGATGCACCTAATGAAATAAGCGCTGAACAATTATATGAATTAGAAATTGAATTAAAAAAACAATCTTAAATTTAATAAACCAGTGTTTGCATTAACAAAAACATATCGTTAAACCTTTTACGAGTAGCTTCAATAAAATCAGAAGTAATAATTGCTTTTAAATTTTCAAGGTTCTTTACCTCATCTAATTTAAACTTAAAAAGCTGCTCCATTGGGCCGGCTTCAAATCTCACCTGATATTTATCATTCATCTGAAAAATACTGATGGTCATACTTTCGTGCGGAATGTTGTCAATTATTCTCATTTTTTTTAAATGCTTCTTTAAAAGCTTGTTTTATATTAAATATATTTTTAAGGGCCCCAAACGGACCTATATTCCTGTCGCCATCATCGTGAATTCGACTTTGAATGGCATGTGCCAATAAAACATAATGTTTTAAACCCGATTTGTTTAAAAATTCTTCTGCCTTATCATCACCATTAATTAAATTGGCTGCAGCAGCCCATTCAAAAGCTTTTGCATCCATTAAAAACTTAAAAGCTTTTTGATCATCCCAAATGGCATTTACAAATGCAGCCAATATATAATGTTTGTTCTCCATTAAAAATTTAAAAGCTTTTTTGTCATCTCTAATGGCATCAATACAAGCAATTAATTCTTTATAACCATTATTCATTAACCAATTGTAACCAATAGTATCTTTTAATACGTGTCTGGTAAATTGATCGATGGCATAATTTGAATAATGTTTCATAAATATAAATCATTAAAAATTATAAAATTATTTTAAAATCTCACGTGCAATTACTAATTTTTGAATTTCGCTTGTGCCCTCGCCTATAGTACATAATTTACTATCACGATAAAATTTCTCTACTGGAAAATCTTTAGTATATCCATAACCACCAAAAATTTGAACAGCCTCAGTACTTACTTTAACCGCAATTTCGCTGGCAAAATATTTTGCTATTGCGCTTTCTTTTGTTACTGGTAAATGTTTGTTTTTTAAATCGGCAGCTTTAAAGGTTAATAATTCCGCAGCCTCATACTCGGTTATCATATCGGCTAATTTAAATGAAATTCCTTGAAAATTTGAAATAGATTGACCAAATTGATGACGTTCTTTGGCATATTTAATACTTGCATTTATTGCTCCTTTTGCAATTCCTAGACTCAAGGCGGCAATACTAATTCTACCACCATCTAAAACTTTCATAGATTGTAAAAATCCTTCGCCTTCATTTCCAATCATTTGAGATTGGTGAACACGGCAATTATCGAAAATTAACTCTGCGGTTTCACTTGCACGCATACCCAATTTATTTTCTTTTTTTCCACCACTAAAACCTTGATTTGTTCTTTCAACAATAAAAGCAGTAATTCCTTTGCTATCAAGGAGTTTTCCAGTGCGAGCTAGAACAACTACAACGTCGCCAGAAATACCATGGGTTATCCAATTTTTTGTACCATTTAAAATCCAATAATCACCATCTTTTACTGCCGTGCATTGCATTCGCATTGCATCACTTCCGGTATTTGCTTCTGTTAAACCCCAAGCACCAATCCACTCTGCTGATGCTAATTTAGGTAAATACTTTTTCTTTTGTTCTTCGTTTCCAAATTGTAAAATATGGCCGGTGCATAAACTATTGTGAGCTGCCATAGATAAAGCTACAGAACCACAAATACTTCCTAACTCTGTAATTGCAGTTACATATTCAGTATAACTAAATCCAGATCCGCCATATTCTATAGGCACCAAAACACCCATAAGGCCCAATTCACCTATTTTCTTAATTACCTCTATAGGAAACTTCTGTGACTCATCCCACTCCATCATTTTTGGTATTATATGTTCTTTTCCGAATTTACGAATCATATCAGAAATCATGATTTGATTTTCGTTAGGTTTAAAATTAAATCCAAATTCTGTTTTTAATAGTGTGCTAGACATTTAATATTTTTTGAATGATTAATTAATTTTTTTTTTCCATTTAAAAAGTCAAGAGATAAAACAAAATTGAAACCTGCTACCGAAGCGCCCAATTGTTCTACTAAATGAGAAGTTGCCTCTGCTGTGCCACCAGTGGCAAGTAAATCATCGTGAATTATTACTCTCCATCCTACTTTTAATGAATCTTCGTGCATTTCAATTTTAGATTTGCCATACTCTAAATCATATTCATAACATATTGTTTTATAGGGTAACTTACCAGCTTTACGAACCATTACAAAAGGGATATTTAACTGGTTGGCCATTAAAAAACCAAATAAAAAACCGCGAGACTCAATACCAACAATAGCATCTGGTTTTGATACCATATTACTGATAAAAGCATTCACTATGTCTGAACAAAGAGTTTGATTATAAAATAAAGGCGTTATATCTTTAAATTGTATTCCAAGTTCAGGAAAATCTGGTATATTTCTAATTTCTTGTTTTATGCGATTTTCTAAACTCACGATGTATCATACAAACTTAATCTTTTTTTTAAAAAGAAAATAAAAATTAACTAAATAAATTTATAAAAAATTGTAAAAAATAAAAAAATTATTTTACCACCAAAATACCATTAGCAATAAATCGAATTTCTTTTTTATCATTGATAATCTCATCTATTTCTTTTTGAGATTTATTAGCATCTTCTGCATAATGTTTTAATTCAGAAACGGAAGTTGTCTTAGTAAAACTTTTTCCTTTTAAAACAATATTTTTTCCAATAATAGCTAAAGGAACAAAAAACGAATAACCATTCATTTTAACAAATGCATTTGTGCTATCATTTATATAAAATGTGAGCCAGCAACCTTTAGATGAACATGCATCTAGAACTTTTGCTTTAACGATAGTTTCTACCGTATCATTATCTTT
>SXGQ01196753.1_pt1 | contig 25754 bp, 23 predicted proteins | sample 3178371 | NCBI WGS metagenome assembly SXGQ01 (sample SAMN11356859, study PRJNA531348) | freshwater metagenome | isolation source: freshwater sample F1-20 | place: China: Fuxian Lake, Yuxi | collected 2017-12-25 | reverse complement strand
CGCGGGACCTGCGCGCGGCGGCGGCCCGCGCGCCCGGTACGCCCTGACGGGCGCCTGTCCGAACCGGGCGCGCGCGGGGTGCCGCGCTGGATCGTCAGCGCTTGCGCAGCTGCGCGACGGCTGCAGCGACGTCGGCCTCCGTCGGGGCGGTGCCGGCCGCCGCCTCGGGGACCGGGCTGAACTCGCGTCCTGCGTTCGTCAGCACGAAGTCGGCCGTGGCGAGCGCCGTCTTCTCGCGGGTGCCGTCGGACTGCACGGGCGCGGCCGTGATGACGTCGACGTGGTCGTAGCCGGGGAGCACGAGCACCTCGCTCGGGACGCCCTCGGGCGGGGCGGGCTCCCGGGCGTCGGCCAGGCCGTCGCCCGCGACGAGGGTCAGGCGGGGCTTCACCCGCGCCGCGTCGGTGTAGACGATGCGCGAGAAGTCCCCGTCGCGGCTGCCGACCCCCGCGAGGACGGCGTCCACCGTGAGCATCGTCGGGTAGTAGTGCTCGAGGAAGTCGAGCGGCCCGCCGTGCAGCACGCGCGCGAGATCCTGGATGTCCGTGACCTCGGACGCCGCCGTGGTGAACAGCCGGCCGTCCCCGCGCGTCGCGGTGCTCTGCGGCTCGTCGTAGTTCGCCCAGCCGTACGGCTTGGCGTCCTCGACGGGGTAGAACATCAGCGGCCCGTCGACGAACGGGAAGACCTTCGGCAGCAGGTGGCCGCCGGTGTAGCTGCCGACGCTGGTCTTGATGAAGCTCAGGGGCTGCGAGTTGTCGTCCATGAACGCGCCCAGGAGCGCCTCGCCGGACAGGTGCTGGCGGCGCAGCCGGGGCGTCCGGGCGACGGCGTCCTGCCATGTGCGCGACTGCAGCAGGCGCATCGCCCCGTCGACGGCGGGGGTCGGCGGGGTGAGCGCGACGAGCGGCGCGGAGTCCGCGTCGGGGTGCAGCTGCGCGTTCAGCCCGATGCCCTCGAGCAGCATCATGGTCTCCGGCCCGATGACGCCGAAGTCGAACGTGCGCGGGATGATGTTGGCGGCCACGGCGTTGCGCACGCCCTGGACCGTCTGCCGGGCGATCGCGGCCACGATCGGGTCGGCCGCCCCCATGGTCGCGCCGGTGCTGTAGCGGCTGGCGCTGCTGTCCAGGGCGATCGAGCCGGCGCACAGGTGGTAGCCGGCGTCCTCGCGGGTCGCCGGATCGTTGTCGAAGTCCCAGGCCATCAGCAGGCCCGTCAGCGCCCCGCCCAGCGAGTGCCCGCCGCAGAAGGTGCGCGTGCGACGGAAGTCCGCATCGGTCAGGCCCTCGACGATGACCGCGCGGTAATCCTCGATGGTCTGCCGCAGGTCGAAGTCGGCGACGAAGCGCAGCTGCGACGTCTTCGCGAAGCCGCCGAATGTCCGGCCGCCGACCTCCAGGCCGCGGTAGTAGTAGTCGAGCGCGCGCTTGCTGTCGCCTGACGCCAGCCCGGCGTCGAGGCCGGTGCGGTCCTCCAGGCAGTTCGCGCGGCGGTCGAGTGCCCAATACTCGACGCTCCTACCCCGGTCGGCGGCATGCTGGACGGTCTGCAGCGCGTGCATCTCCAGCGACCCGGCGCCGGCCAGGGTGCCGGGCATGATCACGAGCACGGCGTCGGCCTGCTGCGGATCGGCGGGACCACCGTCGCGGCGGTAGCGCAGGTAGCGCAGCTGCTGGCAGGCGGAGGGCACGGGGCCCACGCTCTCGGGCAGCGGGGCGTCGATCGTCACGACGCTCTTGAGGACGTCGGCGAACGGGCCGGGCGGCGTGGGCGCCGGGACGTCCGTCCGCTCGGCTGCCGCCGTTGCGGGCGCAGCGAGTGCCACGCATGCCACGACAGCAGCGACCAGAGTCCTGGACAGGGACACGACGCTCTCCTCTCGACCGGCCGCAGGCTCCCCGCCGCGGCGACTGAGAACAGTATGGCTGTTCTCAGTCTCCCGCGTCAACGTTCGCGGGACGGGCGGTCGCTACGTGGCCCGGCGGGCCTTGGTCTTGGCCTTGCCCGCCTTCGCCTTGCGCGCCTTCGCCTGCCGGGCCCGCAGCTCTGAGCAGAGCTTGCGGCCCTGTTGCACCGGTGACTGCGCCTGCTTGGCGCGCGCGAGCACCCCGAACGCCGGGCGTGCACGGCCGTCGGGGTTGATGACCCCGGTGTCGAAGCGGTCCCGCGGTGCGGCCTGCCAGTTGTAGACGTACATCCGCTTCGCTCGGCAGGGGTACTTCGCCATGAGATCGAAGGCGAACTGCAGTGCGCGGGCGGCGCGGTTCTCGTCGTAGTTCAGGCGCGTGGCGTCGAACGTCAGCATCTGCACGATGCCACCGGTCTCGGTCAGCCAGATGTCGGCCTTCGTGGCGCGCATCGCCTCCGCCGTCCCGCGGGTGGAGAAGTAGTTGGCCGAGATGTAGTTGTGCAGGCCCCAGATCGCGACCTTGCGCCTGTGCTTCTTCAGGCGCTTCTCGTAGGACCTCATCCAGCCGCCGACGCCCGGCGTGTCGAGCGGGTCGCCCGCCACGATCTTGCACTTCTTGCATCGGTCGGCGATGACGTCATGGAAGTCCGCGACACGGTCGGGTCGCTTGGCCGTCGGCTGGCCCGGGTGGTTGGCCTCGTTCCACGGTGTGTAGTACCGGACGTACGGGTACTTCTTGCGGAACTTCCGGAACTCGCGATCGAACTGCTTGCGCGTCGGCAGGTAGCACGGCCGCTGCGGGCAGTTGTTCCCGCGCGTGCGATCGAAGGCGATGAGCGGCTGGATCTTCTCGCGCCGCGCCGCGTCCATCCACAGGGCGGTGCGGCCCGGCTCACGGCTGATGGCGTTCCAGGGGATGACGAGCCGCGCGGTGCGGATCCCGATCTGCTTGAGCCGGGGATCGTCGAAGGTGCTCGGCTTGTTGTCGCTGATCCCGACGATGTAGCTGCCCGTCGCCGCTTGGGCCGGGCTCGCGCCCGCAACCAGCGCGGCGAGCATCAGCGCGGCGACGAGTATGGCGTTCAGCCGGCGGTTCACGGTATGGGTAATCGGCATGCCCCTGCGCATCTCCAGCACCAACACAGGGTGACAGCCGGAAATGCGGTCTACGAGCCAGATCTTCCGAGAACCTGGATTTGGAGCAGCGACGTGGTGCCCGGACGGCCGCTCGGCAGCCCGGCCGTGACCCCCACGCGCTGACCCGGCTGGCACCAGCCCAGTTCGACCACGCGGCGGCACGCATCCGCGATGAGCTCCTCGGTCGTCTCCATGCGCGGCATCGATGCGGCGCGCACGCCCCACATCAGCCCGCAGCGGCGCACGGTCTCTTGGCCCGGCGAGAGCGCGAAGATCGGCACCGACGGACGGTGCGCGCTCACGAGGCGCGCGGAGCGCCCCGACAGCGTGGGGATGACCAGCGCGTCGAGCTGCAGCTCCCGGGCGGCGACGCAGGCCGAATGCGCGAGCGTGTACGCGGGGTCGCGCTCGTCGCGATGCACCCGCTCCTCGTTCCACTGCTGGTACGGGATCGCGCGTTCGGTGTACTCGGCGATCGACGCCATCATGGCGACGGCGCCCGCGGGGTCGTGCCCGATGGCGGTCTCCTGGCTGAGCATGACCGCGTCGGTGCCGTCGAGGCTGGCGTTGGCGACGTCCGTGGCCTCGGCGCGGGTTGGCCGCGAGGACGTGACCATGGAGTCGAGCATCTGCGTGGCGGTGATCGACGGGCGTGCGAGCGTCCCGGAGAGGGAGATGAGGCGCTTCTGGGTGAGCGGCACCTCCTCGATCGGCAGCTCGATGCCGAGGTCCCCGCGCGCGACCATGATGCAGTCCGCCGCGCGCGTGATCGCCTCGGCGCGCTCGACGGCCTGCGGCTTCTCGATCTTCGCGATGAGCGGCAGCCGCGTGTAGCGGCGGACGACCTCGATGTCCTCGGGCCGGCGCACGAACGACAGCGCGACGAGGTCCACGCCGATCTCCTCGCCGATGCCCAGCAGCCGCAGATCCTCGTCGGGCACCGAGGGCAGCGCGTTCGCCTCGCCCGGGACGTTCAGGCCCGCGCGGCTGCCGACGCGGCCGCCGAACTCGACGGTCGCGGTGAAGCGGCGGTCCTCGCGGTTGACGTCGCCCGCCCGCAGCCGGATGCGGCCGTCGGAGAGGTAGAAGATCTCGCCGGGCTGGATGGCGTCGGCCAGGCTCGGGTGCCCGACGGACAGGCGCTTGGAGTCGCCCTCGGTCTCCTCGCCGCAGTGGAACTCGACCGTGCTGTCACTCTCGAGCATGATCGTCTCGTTGGCGACCGGGCCGATGCGGAGCTTGGGGCCCGGAAGGTCCTGCAGCACCGCGACAGGGCGCCCGGCCGCATCGGCGCCGTCCCGCAGGCGCTGCACGTTCTCCGCATGCAGCTCGGGCGTGCCGTGGGAGAAGTTCAGGCGCGCGACGTCCATGCCCGCCTCGATCATGCGGCGAATGGACTCGGGCTCCCGCGAGGCGGGGCCGATGGTCGCCACGATCTTGGTGCGCCGGGTCACGAGTCCAAGGTACTAGCGGCGGCCGCGATGTCCGCCCGGCTGCACGCGATCGACCAGCCGGCCGGCGGTCAGGTCACGCCGATGAAGCGCCCGTGCTGCTGGACGAGGTCGCCGTCGGCCGACAGCCGCCCACCGTTGCGCAGGTCGCAGATGAGGTCCCAGTGCAGTGCGCTGCGGTTCTTGCCGCCGGTCTCGGGATAGGACCGGCCGAGCGCGAGGTGCACCGTGCCGCCGATCTTCTCGTCGAACAGGATGGTGCCGCTCGGCCGGTCGATGCCGAAGTTCGTGCCGATGCCGAGCTCGCCGAGACGCCTGGCGCCGTCGTCGACGGCGAGCGCGTGGCGGAGGTAGTCCTCGCCCTCCTCGGCGTAGGACTCGACGACCTCGCCGTCGCGGAAGACGAGCCGCACGCCGCTCACGTGCACCCCCGCGGGTGAGGAGGGGACGTCGAACGTGATCACGCCGTTGGCGCTGGACTCCAGCGGCCCGGTGAAGATCTCGCCCGACGGCATGTTGCGCTTGCCGTCGCTGTTGACCCAGGTCCGGCCCTTGACCTTCATCGTGATGTCGGTGCCGTCACTCTCGATGCGGATCTCACGGGCCTTCGCGAGCCGTCCGATCAGGCGCTCGTGGAAGTCGTGCAGCTCGCCCCACGCGCGGACGGGGTCGACCTGGTCGATGAACAGCGCGCGGGCGACGAAGTCCTCGTAGTCGGTCAGTGACATGCCGGCCTGCTCGGCGAGGGCCTCGGTCGGCCACAGCGTGCTGCACCACCGCTTGCGCAGCGTGATCTCGCGGATGGGCTGGCGTCCGAGCGCCGCGCGCTGGATGACCTCGGGGTCGATGTCGGCGAGCGCGCGCACGTCCTCGGGCGCCTGGATCCCGAGGTGGGCGTTGGCCTTGCGCGACTCGTAGTAGGCGATGTCCGGCGGCTCGTCGAGCTGCCGGTCACGAGCGTGCTCGTAGAAGACGCGACCCGAACCGGGCAGCTCCGGGCGCAGGATCGGCCATGCGTCGCGCTGGAGGATGGCCCGCTGGAGTTCGAGCAGCAGCGGCGCGGCGAGCGTCGTGGAGCGGACGAGGACCTGCTGGCCGGGCTGCACATCCAGGCAGTAGCCGGTCAGCAGATCGGCGAACTTCGCGGGGTCCACGGGCATCAGGCGGCATACCCCGCGTGCAGTGCCATGAGGGCCTCGCCCGCGTCGTGGCCGATCTCGGCGGCGACCGCGGCGACGAGTGCCTCCTGCGGCTCGCGCTGCGCGCCGACGCCCATGACCCCGATCCGCCAGATCTTCCCGGCGAGGGGACCGAGGCCGCCCGAGATCTCGATGTCGTGCTCGAGCAGCAGCCTGCGGCGGACGGCCGCCTCATCGATGCCGTCGGGGACGCGGACCGCGAGCAGCGGGTGGAGCGCCTCGTCGGCGGGGGCCAGGCGGGGCATGCCGAGGGCCTCGAACGCGTCGCGCAGCGCCTCGTGCGCGCGCCGGTGGCGCTCCCAGCGCGTGGCGAGCCACTCGTCCTGCACGGCGATGCGCAGCGCCTCGCGCAGCGCGACGATCATGTTCGTCGGCGCCGTGTGGTGGTAGGTCCGCCCGCCCTCACCGTCGACGTAGGCGAGGATGAGGTTCAGGTCGAAGTACCAGGACGGGACCCGCGTCCTGCGCGCGGCGAGCTTCTCCAGTGCACGAGGGCCGACGGTCAGCGGCGCGAGGCCGGGCGGTGCGTTCAGGCACTTCTGCGAGCCGCTGAACGCGGCGTCGACGCCGGCCTCGTCGAGGCGCAGGGGGTGCCCGGTCAGCGACGTGACGCAGTCGACGAGCAGCAGCCCGTCGCGGTCGTGGATCGCGTCGGCGAGGCCGTCGAGCGGCTGGGCGACGCCGGTCGAGGTCTCACCGTGGACGACGAACAGCGCGGCCGGGTTCGCGTCGGCCTTGACCGCGTCGATGAGTGCCTGCGGGTCGATCGCGCGACCCCACTCGGCCTCGACGCGCACGACCTCGGCGCCGTGGCGGGCGAGCTCGTCGGCCATCCGCTCGCCGAAGAGCCCGTGCACGCCGCACACCACGCGCTCCCCGGGCTCGACGAGGTTGGCGACCATCGCCTCCATGCCCGCACTGCCGGTACCTGAGATGGGAAAGGCGACGCGGTTCTCGGTGACGAACGCGGCGCGCAGCAGGTCGCCGACCTCGTCCATGACCTCGCCGAACGCCGGGTCGAGATGGCCGAGCGTGGGCAGCGCGAGCGCCGCGAGGACCTGCTCGGGGACCGGGCTGGGGCCGGAGCCGAGAAGCAGGCGCTGGGGCAGGAGGTCGGTGGTCGTCGTCACGGGGTTTCCAGGTCGGGGAAGTGCTCGGTCAGGTGCTCGCGCAGTGCGGTGCGGACGAACGCGCGCTCGTCCTGCGTGGCCATGCGAAAGCGCATGAGCAGCGCCTTCTGGCCGGTGGTCGGGACGTCGTTGATCGTCCAGGTCACGGCGAGCCGCTCGAAGAGGAACTCGACGGCGCGGTGCCACGAGTCCTCCGTCTGGCGACTGAGGTCGTGCAGGACCGCGTTGTACTGCTGGCGCGTGGCGGGCGTCATGCTGCCGCGCAGCTCGAGCACGCCGGCCTCGCCGCCGTCGTAGGTCGAGTTCGGCGCCTTCAGCTTGCCGCGCTGGCGGTTGCGTTTGCCCACCGGCAGAAGACTACGGTTTCGTCAGCCTGTATCGGCAGCCGCGTGCAACTGCGCGGCGACGTCCCCCGTGATCGGGTCGGCGTGCCCCGGCCACGCGGCGGACGGCTCCAGTGCGGCGAGCTTGTGCAGCGACGCGCGCGCCTGCGCGGTGTCGAGGTTGTACCCGTCCAGCGGCACGTACGGCGGGCAGTCCCGGCTCCAGAAGTTCAGCGTGTAGAACGCGTCGGTCGTCAGCGCCAGACGGTCCGACGGGCGGAACAACGCGATCTGGCCGGGCGCGTGGCCCGGCAGGTGCACGACGCGGAAGCCGGCGATCTCGTCGCCCTCGGCCACCGTCCCCGCGATCGGGACCGGCCCGCCGTCCCACGCGACCTTGTGCAGCACGCGGTGGATCCAGCGGTGCGGCGCGGGCACGTCGCGCAGCTTGGCGTCCCAGTAGCGCCACCCGCCCGAGCCCTCGGCGTCCTCGCGCTCGTCGGGATGGCAGAAGACGGGCACGCCGAGCGCAGGGGCGGTGCCTCGGTGGTCGGTGTGGCCGTGGCCGAGCACGATGCGGGTCAGGCCACCGAGCCGGGCGCTCGCCGCCCGCACCGCGGGAAGCATGGTGCGCGCGCCCGCATCGAACATGAGGACGCCGTCGCCGTCGCGCACGAAGTAGACGTTGCAGCGCCCCGGCTCGCCCTGGAGGCGCCACACACCGTCGGCGACGTCGTCGACGTCGGCGCTGCCCGCGAGGTGGTGGGCCACCGACACGCGGGTGTTGAACGCGCGCTTGGCCGCCGCCTCGGCCTTCGACCCCTCCGGGGGCAGCGCGCCGATCTGCCGCGCCAGCGCGCCGCTGTCGCTGTAGGCGTCGTTGCGGATGAGCTGGCCGCCGCGCATGCGCACGACGTCGACGCCCTCGAGCTCCAGGGGCGCGCCGTTGGGCTGCAGGCCCTGGAGGGTGTCGGGCCCGGCGAACGTGCCGCTGGCGCGCCAGCGCACGACGGCCGTGTCACCCGAGCTGACGAAGTCCTGGATCTCGAACGTGAAGTCGGGGACCGCGCCCCAGAGCTCGTCGAAGAACGCGACGACGTCGGCCTTCCCGCCCCGCGGCATCGCGCCGCGGATCTCCACCTCGGCGTCTTCGGCGTAGAACCGGCGCTGCGCGTCGCGTTCGCCGCGCTCGATCGCCTCGAAGTACGCCCGCGCGGACGCTCCCTCACCCATGCGCCGACCCTAACGGGTCAGCGCCGCTCGTCGGGCCAGTGGCCGTGCTCGTCGAAGTACCGCCGCGCGTCGCGCTCCTCGTCACGGTCACGGTCGCCCGAGACGCCCATGCGGTGCAGGAAGTTCAGGAGATAGACGGACAGCCCGGCGCCGATGATCGCGGCGGCGCCGTCGGCCGAGTCGATGCTCGGGTTGATCGCGAACAGCACGACCCCGGTCAGGCAGATGAGCGCCGGGAGCACGTACCGGACGAAGTACACGAGCCGGCCCTTGCTCGTGGTGGGCAGTCGGGACATCACCTCCAGTATGCGCCATGCCCGCGGGTCGGGCCATGGGGTCGGTCCCGAGACCGTGGGTCGGGAGAACCCGACCTTCGCTCAGGCCGCCGCCGGGGCTGCGGTGCGTTGCCCCACGAGGTGCGCCGCGACGTGCTCGGCGTCCCGCGCGATCCCCGCGAAGCGCCCCGAGCCCCAGGTGGAGAGCCACGGCAGCCCGAGGACGTACAGGCCCGGGACGGTCGTGACCCCGCGCGTGTGCGTCGGGTACCCGGTGCCGTCGAACGCGGGGAGGTGGACCCACGACCAGTCCGAGGAGAAGCCCGTCGCCCAGATCACGGTGCGCACGTCGTCGCCGTCGAGGTCCACGCGGCTTGGCCCGCTGCGCGTCGGCCGCCACACGGGGCGGTAGCGCGCCTCCACCGGCGCGTCGATGCCCTGCTCGAGGATCCAGCGGTCGATGCCGTCCTTCGCGCGCTCGGCGACCTTGTCGGCGTGGTCGAGGTTCGCCCCGAGGTCGTCGGCGAACCGCAGGACGCCATCGTCGGCGCCCAGGAGCCGGCCGTGCAGGCGCATGCCCTCCATCGCGAAGCGGCGCAGGTCGATGTCGCGCCCGCCGTCCCGGCCCGTCACGTAGTGGTTGGCCTCGCGGCGCGCCTGGAGTCCCATCGGGTGGTCGTCGATCGGCACGTCGTAGTGGCCCATGTCGTGGAGCCAGGCGACGACGTCCCGGCCGCGGTAGAAGCGCGAGACCCGCGGCGCGCTGCCCACCGCCAGGTGCACGCGGCGCCCGCCGAGGTGCAGGTCCTCGGCGATCTGCGCCCCGGACTGGCCCGAGCCGACGACGAGCACGCCGCCGTCGGGCAGTGACGACGGGCGCTTGTACTGCGACGAATGCAGCTGCGTGACGTCGTCGGGGATGCGTGCCGCGAGCGCGGGAATGCGCGGCCGGTGGTACCCGCCGACCGCGAGGACGACCTGGTCGGTGGTCACCGTGCCCGACGTCGTCTCGACGACGAAGCCGCCCTCGTCGCCCGGCCGCACGGCGAGCACGTCGACGCCCTCGCACACCGGCAGGTCGTGGCGTGCGGCGAACGCCTCGACGTACGCGACGACGTCGTCGCGGAGCATGAAGCCGTCAGGGTCGTCGCCGTCGTACGGATGGCCGGGCAGCGTGCACTGCCAGTTCGGCGTGACGAGGCAGAACGCGTCCCACCTGGCGGTGCGCCACTGGTCGGCGACGCGGTGGCGCTCGAGGACGAGGTGCTCGACGCCCTGCCGGCGCAGGTACCAGCTCACCGACAGCCCGGCCTGACCGCCGCCGACGACGACCACCGGGACGTGGCCCTCGAGGTCGTCGGCCGGTGGCGGGGCGGTCCGGGGCGCGCCGCGGATCTCCATCGCCTCGACCGTGACGCAGCCGGTGAGGTGCGGCGCGTGTCGCGCCGCGGCCGTCGCGAGCTCCTCCAGCTGGGCCGCGGCGGCGGTGCAGGCGAAGCCGAACTTCGCGCGCACCCGTTCGCTGGCCTCCTCGAGCGCGTCGCCGGTGCGGCGCAGGAACTCGGCGGTCGGGTAGACCGCCCCCGGCGTGAGGGTGTCCTCGATTGCGCGCGACGGCGAGTAGCAGGGCTGGACCTCGCCGTCGGGCCAGCGGATGGTGAACGTGACCTCGGGCATCGTCTACGCGGGCAGCAGCGGCGCGGGCGCGCGGTACGCCTCGGGCCGCAGGTCGCGGATGGGGGACAGCGCCTTGCGCGCGTGGGTGACCTCGGCGTGCACGTCGGCGGTCGCGACGGCCAGGCCGCCGGTCGTCGGCGTGGCGTCGATCGGGTCGCCGCCCGGCCCGACGACGCGCGCGCCGCCGAGGAACTGCAGCTTCCCGAACGTCCCGGTCTGGTTCGCGCTGGCGACGTAGAGCGAGTTCTCCGCGGCGCGGGCGCGGTCCCACAGCTCGGAGCGCCGCCACTGCCGGTCGTCCTCCAGGCGCTCGGCCGCGTTGGTCGCGCTGCACGGCCAGGCGCTCAGGAAGCAGAGGATCTCCGCGCCGTCGAGGGCCAGGGTGCGGGCCGCCTCGGGGAAGGCCTTGTCGTAACAGATGAGCATCCCGATCCGGCCGACCGGCGTGTCGATCGCGGCGAGCGGTTCGGTGGACGCGGTGGTCACCCGGTCCTCGCGCAGCGGCAGGTGGACCTTGCGGTGGACGCCGTGCAGGCCGTCGCCGCTCAGGCACGCCGCGGCGTTGTACCGGGTGCCGTCGCCGCCGTCCTCGCAGAACCCGACGCACACGGTCATGTCGCCTGCGAGCTCCATGACGCGGCGCAGCTCGGGGCCGTCGCGGTCGAACGCGGGCGGCGGTTCGACGTCCTCGCCGCCGAGCGACTCGACGTACCCGCCCAGCGCCGCCTCGGGCAGCACGAGCAGGTCGACGCCGCGCGCGCGGGCGTCGTCGATGAGGAGCGCGATGGTGGCAAAGCACGCATCGAGGTCGCGTCCGAAGGGGGCCGCCGCGGCGGCGAAGGTGGTCTCGCTCATGCGGCGGCCTCCGTGGTCGTGGTCGGTCCCAGTCCGGTGACGCCGCCGGTCAGCGCGACGGTGACGTCCCCGTCGGGCCAGCGCAGACGCACCCCGGGGTCCGTGGTCAGGACACCGCAGTGCGCGCTCACCGCCGGCCCGGCGTCGAGCGTCTTCTCGCCGGCGGTCACCATCGCGTAGCCGGGGAAGCACGTCAGCCAGTCGCCGCCGGTCACGCCGTCGGGCCGCGGGATGCGCGCGACGTCCAGCGTCGCGCCGCAGCCGCTGGCCTCGGCGAGCATGCCGGTCGTCCCGACGATGCCCGCCATCGAGATGTCCTTCGCGGCCCGCGGCCGGGCCGCGGCGACGGCGTCATGCATCGCGCGCTGCTCGTCACGGGTGCGGTGCGTGGTGGAGTCCCACTGCCTGCCGGCGTAGCCGGGGCGCCACCGCCCGCCGAGGTCGGCGGTGATCGTCAGCGGGTCGCCGGTGCGGCCGCCGCCGGCGGGGATGGGGTCGGCGGTGCGGCCGAGCCCGGTGACGCTCAGCGCCGCCGGAACGCCGAGCTGCGTGTGCCCGCCGAGGATGGGCAGGCCGAACGCCTCGGCACCGTCACGCAGGCCGGCGACGACGCGGGCGGCGGCGTCGGCGTCCCGGGCGCCGAGCGCGTCGAGTGCGCCCACGGGGGCCGCGCCCATGGCGGCGAGGTCGTGCGCGGTCACGAGCATGGCGCACCAGCCCGCCCACGCGGGGTCGCGTTCGACCATCGCGGGGACGATCGCGTCGGTGCACGCGACAACATCCGTCCCGGCGACCGGCGCGCCGTCGTCGCCCAGCCACGGGCTCGGCGTGAGGACGTCGTCGAGCAGCCCCGCCAGCGGGGCCTTCGTCGCCTCGGCGAGCTGCGCGATGCGATCGATGGGAAAGCGCATGAGCACGTGCGGGCGACCGGCGACCACGAGATCGCGCACCCGGGTCCATCCGAGCCGCGCGAAGAACGTCTCCATGCGCTCCTGGACCTGCGCGTCGAAGCGCAGCGCGCCCGCGTTCAGCGCGACCGCGCATGCGGCGCGGACGAGCGCGGCGCCGATCACCGCGCGCTGCGTGGGCCGCGACCCGGGGGCGCACACCAGGCGGCTGCCCTGCCACCACCCGAGACCCTGCCCTTCGGCGACCGCGGGATGCACCCGGACGCCGCCGAGCACCGCGCCGTCCGCGCCGACGGCGACGAGCACCTTCGTGCGGACGTCCTCGTCGTGGTGGTCGCGGTCGTGGCGGGCGAACAGCGCCTGTTCGTCGACGAACGCCGCCGCGCGCAGCCGCCGGTACGCCGCGGTGCGGGTGGGGTCGCCGGCGGCGTCGACGATGAGGAACGCGGGCGCGGCGGGGGCGCGCCGCTCGTACGGGGCGCCGACGCGTTCGAGCTGCTCGAGGAGGTCGACCATCGCTCAGCCTCCCGCCGCCTGGAGCGCCGAGCAGGCGCCGCACGCCGCGCAGCCGGCCCGCTGGGCGGCGCCCGTCATGCCCGCCGCACGCAGGGCGCTCGCGACGCGCTCGGTGATGCCGAGCAGCTGAAGCGGCAGCGGCGCGGGCACGTCATCGACGTCGTGCGCGAGCGACCCCTCGAGCGGGCGGTACGGCACGACGAACGGGTAGACGCCCATGTCGATGAGCCGCTGCGCGCCCGCGACGAGCTCGTCGGGGTCTTCGCCGAGGCCGACGATGAGGTACGTCGACACCGCGTTGGGGCCGAACACCCGCACGGCCTCGGTCCACGCTTCGTCATATCGCGCGAGCGGGACCGTCGCCTTGCCCGGGGTCCACCGCTCACGGACCGCCTGGTCGAGTGACTCGACGTGGATGCCGATGGCGTCCGCGCCGGCCTGGCGCAGCGCGTCGATCCAGCCCAGCTCCAGCGGCGGCTCGATCTGCACCTGGATCGGCAGGCCGGGAACGCGCGCCTTCACGGCCGCGACGCACTTGGCGAGGTGCTTCGCGCCGCGGTCCGGGCCGTTCGACGTCCCGGTCGTCATGACCATCTGCGTGACGCCGTCCAGCCGCACCGCCGCCTCAGCGACCTCCGCGAGCTGTTCAGGGAACTTCACCTGCGTCGTCGCGCCTCGCTGCAGCGACTCCTCGATGGTGCAGAACCGGCAGCGGGTGTCCTCGGCCGTGTACCGGATGCAGGTCTGCACCACGGTGGTGGCCAGGACGTTCGCGCCGTGCAGCCGTGCGAGCTGCTCGTACGGGACTCCGTCCTCCGTGCGCAGGTCGTAGAACGCCGGCCGCTCGACGGGCTCGAGCATCGCGTCCTCGACCACGATCCCGTCGCGCGTGATCGTGCCGTCGGCCATGACCTCGAACGGCGAGTCGGGCTGCACGGGGATCGCGGCGCTCGGGCACGCGGCGGCGGAGCGCAGCTTCCAGTGCCCGTCGTCGGACGGCCCGGCCCCGGCACGCCGCCGCACGGGCGGGGCGCCGGACCGGATGCCGCGGACCGCGAGCTCGCTGCGGAGCGTCGCGTCCACTAGACCATCCAGGTGGAGTTGATGATCGCGCCCTTGCGCGCGTAGTGGATGACGGCGTCCTGGACGTCCAGCGGATGCGTCGGGATGACGCCCTCGATGAGGTCCTCCTCGCGCGCGCCGTGCAGGCTCAGGCCGAACCGGCAGGCATAGACCTTGCCGCCCTCGCCGATGAACGTCTTCAGCTGGTTGTTGATGTTGCGCTCGCCGGGGAAGCCCTCGTCACCGACGGTGGGGAAGCCCCGGGTGTCGAGGCAGTTCAGCGCGCCGATCCCGTAGAAGTACAGGGCGGACTCGAAGCCCTTGCGCAGCGCGCGGGTGGCGAGCAGCACGGCGACGAAGCTCACCGACGACTCGTGCACCAGCCCGTGCACCATGCCGAAGTAGACCTCGCCCTCCTCGGCCTGGTAGTCGGGGAACACCTTCGTCGACCCGTAGATCGACCCGCCCTTCTCGACGCTGGGGTGCGGGATCTCCTGCAGGCTGGCGATCTCCTGCTCGGTCAGCGTGGGTGCGACGGCCATGCGTGTTCCTCCGGGTCCGTGGTGCTGGGCCCGGACATCGTCTGAGAGCGGGTGCGCTCGCCCAATGGCCCGCCGGTCCAAGACGGGGCCTGAGCGGTGGGGACCGGAGGTCCGATCCGGAGGGGTTCGGGGTGGGTAGGCCGCCGGGGCGGGGTGGGGAAAACCCGACCCCGGCGACCTCATCGCGGGTGCTCAGCGCTTGCGTCCGGCGCTCACCACGATCGTCACCCGCGCGTTGAGCGCGCGCTTCGCGCCGGCCTTGCCGCGGATCGACACGACGCGACCGCGTCGTGTCTTCGACCGCGTCTTGACGGTCTTGCCCGGCCGGCACCCGGCCTTGCGCAGTGACGCACGGACGCGCGTCAGGGTCGACCCCCGGCGGATCCTCGGCACGACGCACCGGCGGGCCGCCGGGGCGGGTCTGGCGGCGGCGGGCGGCGATCCGGCAGCGGGGGCGGGCAGAGGCACCGGGGGAGCAGGAGGCGGAGGCGTCGCCGGTGCGGCGGGCGCGACGTTCACCGTGAACGACCTCGCGCGGGCGTTGCCCAGCGCATCGGACGTCCGTGCGGTCACGGTGACCGGTCCGGGCGCGGCGAACGTGTGCGTCACGACGTCGCCTTCGACGGCTGTGCCGTCACCGAGGTCCCAGAGCACCGGCCCCGCGAGCGAGGACCACGGGTCCGACGCGGACGCCCGCAGCGTGACCGGGGCGCCCACGATCGCCGCGGACGGCACCGCGGTGTCGTCGAGTCGCGGGGCACCGCCGTCACGCGCCGCGGCCCGGAACCTGCCGCTCGCCGACCACAGCGCGACGACGCTGCCGTCCCCGTCGGGGACGAGTTGGTGCAGTTCGGCGGACGGGTCCGCGTCGTCGAGCGGCCGGGCGCGCTCGGGTGCCTCTGCGCCCGCCGACCACGACGTCGCGAGGATGCGGTCGCTGGTGGACTCGCTCCACACCGCGACCGCGTCCTCCCCCTGGGCGGCCACATGCGCCCCGGCCGGGGACTGCTCGCCGTCGGTCAGGCAGTTCGACGCGCGCGCCGTGCCGTCGGCGATGCGCGCCATCCGGATGCAGTCGTCGATGAATGCCTGGTCGAGCACAAGCACATAGGCCGTGCCGCTGGGGGTGATGGCCAGCGCGAGCGGAAGCGACACGACCGAGGTGCCCGCGGGCAGACCGGGTGCGGCCGACCACGGCGCGGTCGCAGAACCGCGGGTCACGACCATGGGCTGGGCCTCGTTCGCGCTCTCGCGGAACCGGCGCCACGTCATCGCCGCCGCGCCCGAGGGCGCCACGGCGAGTTGCAGCCCGCTGACCTGCACGCCGGCGAACGAGCCCGAGACGCGCTCGGCGTCGGTGAACAGGCCGTTGGAGACCGGCCGGCGGCGGGTGACGATCTCCGCCCGGTCGTCACCCGGGTCGGGCCGCGTCCCTTCGCTGACGCGCTCTTCGTAGGCGATCGTGAGGTTGCCGGCGTCGTCGAACGCCGCGACGGTCCCGGTGGCCGACCGGTTGGCCGTCGAGACGCGCGTCAGTCCTGAGAAGCCACCCGCGGCCGGATGGACGGCGACATCGACCCGCGCGTCGGGCTGCCCGGGTCCCGGCTCGGGCGTGCTGGGCGCCTCAGAGCGGGTGAGGACGACCGCGGCCAGGCCGGTCGGCGCGATGGCCACCTCGACGGCCTCGGTCGCCACCGGGTCGGAGGCGTTCGGGCTCAGCGTGGTCGGCGGCTCCCATGCTGTGGAGCCCGCGGGGCGGTAGGTCGCGCGGTGGCGGCGCACGCTGGTGTCGGGGTCCACCTCGATCCAGGCCGCGACCGCCGCGCCGTTCGGGGCCACGGCGACCGTGGGGCGGGTCGCGAGCTCGCCCGCCGGCACGGGGGCGTTCAGCTCGCGGGTGAACGGGCCACGCGCGGGCCCGCGCAGGAGCTCGATGCGGACGCTGGGCGGCGACGCCTCGTCGACCGCCACGCGTGCCGCGGTCGCTCGACCTCCTTCCTGGAACGCCAGCCGGGGTGGACCGCCCTCGGCCACGGGCGTGTCGATGTCGACGGCGCGGCTGAAGTCGGGCGCCGCGAGGACGCTCGCGGGCAGGGACAGCAGGGCGGTGGCCGCCAGCGTGGCGGTGAGGACGGGGCGGGACATGGGAACTCCTCGGGTCGGGTGATCCGTTCGACCCTGCGGACGCCGGGGGCGGCGGTGGTATTCCCGGGTCAGAAGCGGCGAGGCGTGACGAAGACCACCGCGACCGGGGTCTCCTCTGCGCGCAGCTCGCGGTGGCGAGCGGTGAGCGCAGCCGTCCATCCCTGGATGTTGCTGGGCGTTCTGACATCGACGAACGCGGTTGCCCCGTCGTCGTTCGACGCGCCGATCGGCTGCGTGGCGACGATGAACGTCCAGCCCGCGTCGCGCAGTCCGCCCAGCACCGCGCGGACGACCTGCTTGGAGGTGCGGTACCGGCCGCGCGCCTCGTCCTCGGGGACGACGAGCAGGCCCCGGAAGCACGCCGGCGGTTGATCGTCCTGATCGACGCAGTTGATGTCTTCTGCTTCGACCTGAAGCCCGGCCGGGAGATGGAGTTCGTCCGCGGTGGGGGTCCCCGAGCGTTGGTCTCCGCATCCGGCGCACAGGGCCGCCACGGTGGCGAGGAGCGCGGTGCACCTCACCCGCGCGCGCCCAACCGCTCGTACAGCTCCAGATGGGCCCGCGCCGCGCTCTCCCAGGTGTGACGCGCCGCCAGCTGGGCGCCGAGCTCCGGGTCCGGCGCGGCGGACAGCCCCGCCGCCAAGTCCTCGTAGGCCACCGCCTCGCCGAAGACCTCACGGAACACCGGCAGGTCGCTGAGCACGACCGGCCGGCGCGCGGCCAGCGCCTCCATCGCCGCCATCCCGAAGCCCTCCTTCGTCGACATCAGTGCGAACACATCGCACGCCGCCACCAGGGAAGGCAGGCCGTCGTCGCCGATCGCACCGAGCACCACCGGTTCGATCCCGAGTTCCTCACACCGTGCCTGCACCTGCGCCCGGTACGGCCGGTAGTCGAACAGCGTCTCACCGCCCGCGATGACCAGTCGCGCCCCGGGGTGGCCGCCGTCGCGCAGCCGCGCCACCGCCTCGACCAGCTCCAGCGTCCCCTTGCGCGGCTCGATGCCGCCGACGGTCAGCACGAACGGGTCGGCGTCCGGGACGCGTGCGCGCCACGCCGCGCGGCCGGTCTCGTCGTCGACGGCCGCCGCGAAGCGCTCGGCCGCGACGCCGTTGGGGATGACCGTCGCGTTGATGCCCCACCCCGCGCGCAGCTCCTCCGCCACGCCCGCCGAGACACACACGTGCGCGAAGGGCTCGACGATCGCGCGTTCGTGGCACTCGGCGAGCGCCGGGCTCGTGAACTGGTCGAGGTGGTGGACGGTCCGGACGCACCCGGGCACCGCGTTGGCCGAGATGCAGTCCTGGGCGTGGACGAGGTCGTAGTCCGCCGGGTCGATGGCGGCTGCGAGGGCCTCGATGGAGGCGAGTACCCGCGCGTCGACGTCGTCCGGTGCGGTGGCTCGCCGCGGCGCCAGCCGGACCTCCACCCGCGGGTCGACCTCCCGGAAGAACGCCTCGCCCGGTTCGGCCTCGATCCCCCACACCGTGACGTCGGTGCCGAGCGCCGCCATCGCCTCGGCCAGCGCGAGCGTGTGGACGACCCCACCCCGCGGGCGGGTCGAATACGTGACAAGCGCGACGCGCATCGCCGCATGATGCCCGTTCGGTCTTACGTTCTGCCGCGCGGCGCGGCAGAACGTCAGCGTCATCCCTCGGCGGTGTTCCGGAGATCCACGACGACCACGGGCTGACCGTCGTCCACCATCGAACGCAGCTGACTCTCGAGCTGCGTGCCCGTCAGCTGGTCGCGGGACGGCAGCAGCACGCGGGCGGTCGCCTCGCCGTCAGCGGAGGTCGCGGTGAACTCGTCCCCGCCGGTCACCGACCAGCCCTCCGCCCGCAAGGCGGGGCGCAGCTCGTCGCGCAGCTGGGCGCCGGTGGCCAGCGGCTTCTCGGCCTCGAGCGCGGGAGCCACGAGCAGGGTGCGCGTGCACGGCGTGTCCGCCGCCTCGGGGCAGCGGTGCTCGTGGCCGGCGACCCGCAGCGACTCGGGCAGCGCGAGCGCGCTCGTCGGCGGGGCCGCGCGCTCTCCCTCGCCGCAGCCGCCCAGCAGCGCGGCGGCGGCGAGCACCGTCGTGGTCCACCGCCCGGTACGCATCGCCGCATCATGCCGGTTCGGTCTTACGTTCTGCCGCGCAGCGCGGCAGAACGTCAGACGCAACTGGGTGGCGTACCGTTCGCCCATGCCACCGCTGCGGATCGTCGTCGCCGAGGACCACGTGCTCCTGCGCGAGGGACTCGTGCGGCTGCTCGAGGAGGCGGGGCTCGAGGTCGTCGCGCAGGCGGGCGACGCGCCGGCGCTCATCGCGGCCGTCGACGACGAGCGCCCGGACGTCGCCATCGTCGACGTCCAGATGCCGCCTGACCGCACCGATGACGGCCTGCGCGCAGCGCGGCACATCCGCGCGCACCACCCCGAGGTCGGTGTCCTCGTCCTCACGCAGTTCCTCGAGGAGCGCTACGCCCTCGACCTCGTCGGCGATGACGCGTCAGGCGTGGGGTACCTGCTGAAGGACCGGGTGGGGGACGTCGCGTCGCTCGTCGACTCCGTCAAGCGCGTGGCCGCAGGCGGAACCGCGCTCGACCCGGACGTCGTCGCGCGGATGGTCGGCCGCCGCCGCAAGGAGGACCCACTCGAGCAGCTCACGCCGCGCGAGCGCGAGGTGCTCGCGCTCATGGCTGAGGGGAAGTCCAACCACGGCATCGCCGAGGAGCTCTCGGTCACCCCGGCGGCGATCGAGAAGCACATCACGAGCATCTTCCAGACGCTCGACCTCGGCCGCGCACCCACCGAGCACCGCCGCGTCCACGCGGTGCTGACCCTGCTGCGCTCGCGTTAGCGCGGCAGCACGGCCCGCACCACGGTCCCGCTCCCAGGAGGAGAGACGACCTCGAAGTCCCCGTCGAGTGCGGCGACACGATCGGCCAGCCCCGGCAGTCCGCTGCCGCGTCCCTGCACCCCTGCACCGCCGCGCCCGTCGTCGGAGATCTCCACGACGAGGCGGTGACCGTCCTCGCGGATTGCGACCCGGACCTCGGTCGCCTCCGCGTGCTTCGTGGCGTTTGCGAGCGCCTCGGCGATCAGGTAGTACGCCGTTGTCTCCACGTGAGCGGGGTACCGCGTGTCCGGCACGTCGACTTCGACGGGGACGGGCACCCGGTGGGTCAGCGACTCCACGGCTGCCTCGAGCCCGCGGTTGGTGAGCACGGAGGAGTGGATCCCCGACGACAGGTCGCGCAGGTCGGTGATCGCACCGCGCGCCTCCTCGACGACCTGGCGCAGCAGCTCCTGCGCGGCTGCGTCGTCGGGGGCGACCTTGCGGGCGAGCAGCTGGAGCAGGAGGACCACGTGCAGCAGGCGCTGCTGTGCGCCGTCGTGCAGGTCGCGCTCGACGCGGCGCCGCTCCTCGTCCGCAGCGGCGACGATGCGCGCGCGGGAGGCGTGCAGCTCCTCGGCCCGGGCGCGCTCGACCGCCTCGCGGCGCTGCGCCTCCTCGGCCTCGCGCCGGCTGGAGATGTCACGGAACGCGATCACCGCCGCGAACCCGTCATCGGTCGGCAGTGGGGCGGACGAGTAGGCGACCGGGAACATCGTGCCGTCCGGCCGGAAGAACCAGTCCTCGTCGACGTGGACCGTCTCGCCGGTCGTCCGCGGCCGCAGCATCGGGCAGGCCTCCACCGGGAAGTGCGAGCCGTCCGGGTAGGAGTGGTGGATGGTCTCGTGGCTGTTGCGCCCGAGGAGGTCGGTGTCGCGCTCGTAACCGAGGAGCCGCACCGCCGCAGGGTTGGCGAACGCCACGTTGCCGTGGTGGTCGACGACGTAGAACGCGTCGGCGACGTTGCCGAGGAGTGCTTCGAGCAGATCGTCGAGCGCGATGCCGAGCCGGGCACTGGCTCCCTGCACGGACGTCGGCTGCACGCTCATGCCCGGAACGTACTTCAGCGCGTCAGTCCAGCGGGAGCGCCAGCCGGACGCGCGTGCCGTCGGCCGAGCTCTCGAGCTCGGCGCGCCCGCCGCTGCCCTCGACCCGGGCGAACAGCCCCGCGAGCCCGACGTGATCGTCGATCGTCGCCGGGTCGAAGCCGGGCCCGTCATCCGCCACCTCGATGACGAGATCCCCGCCGACGGGCGCGACGAGTACGCCGACCTCCGCGCCCGGGGCGTGCTGGGCGACGTTGCCCAACAGCTCCCGGAGCGCCGACAGGATGAAGAGGTCATGGGCGCTGCGCAGGTCGTCGGGCATCTGCACCCGCACCGAGAAGGACCCGCGGGCGGCGTGGTCCTGGGCCAGCGCGTGGACTGCGGAATGGACGGAGGTCGACGCGAGGGTCACCGGGTGCAGGTCGTCGACGACGGCGCGCAGCCGCTCCGTCACGTCCTCGATCGCGGCGATGGCGCGGGTGATCGCCGGATTCGTGCGGGCGCCCGGGATCGAGGCCCACTCCTGATGGACGAACAGCAGGCGCTGAAGGACGTCGTCGTGCAGGTCGTCGGCGACACGGCCGCGTTCGCGTTCGGCCGCTTCCAGCGATGCCTTGACGAGTTGGCGCCGCTGCAGGGCCAGGCGCTCGAGTGCCGCGGCGGCCGCCTCGCGCTCGGTGATGTCCCGCGCGATGACCCCGATGGTGCGGCCCGAGCCGTCGTCCATCGGGACGTAGCGGACATCCCAGGCGCGGCCGTCTGCGGTGCGGGCGGCGGCGTGGAAGGGCGCACCCTCCTGCGCAGCGCGTGCGACGGCGCCGGAGATGATGAGCGAGGGGACGTCCGCGAGCGCGCGTCCGGCGATGTCGTCGGGCGCGAGACCGTGCAGGGCCGCCATGGCGTCGTTGACGTACAGGAACCGCGCGCCGGCGTCGAGCAGCGCGACGCCGATGTCGGTCTCGCGGGAGAGGCGCTCGAGCAGCCCGCCGATGTCTGTGGCCTCGGGTGCCTGCATGGTCATTCCAGGAGGCCGGTGCGCATCGCGGTCGCGACGGCGGCGGCGCGGTCGTTGACGCCGAGCTTGTCGTACAGCGTCTGCAGGTGGCTCTTCACGGTCGCCGGGCTGAGCGTCAGCCGCTCGGCGATGTCCGGCGCGGACAGGCCTTCGGCGATCATGCCGAGGACCTCGCGCTCACGGGTCGTGAGCCGCGGCGTGTCGCTTGCGGCGCGCAGCTGGATCTGCCGGACGAGCTGGCCCTGGACCTCGGGTGGCAGCCGGACCTCGCCGCGGGCGGCGGCGGCGACGGTGTCGCAGATCTCGTCGCGGTCGGCCTGCTTGCCGAGGAACGCGGACGCGCCGCCGGCGATGCACTGGTAGACGAGGTCCTCTGCGGCGTGGGCAGACACGAGGACGACGGCCGTCGGCAGCTCGTCGCGCGTGATCGCCTGCAGGACCTGGAGGCCGTCGAGGCCGGGCATCTTGACGTCGAGCAGCGCGACCGCGGGCCGCAGCTCGCGGATGGCCTCGAGTGCCGCATGGCCGTCCGCGGCTTCACCCACGAGCTCGAGGTCGGCGCGGTGGCCGATCGCCCGGGTGAGTCCCTCGCGGTAGACGGGGTGGTCGTCGGCGACGACGACCGTGGCGCGCGCGGATGGCATGGTCACGCAGCATCCTCTTCCCGCCGGAGGTCTCCGGGAATCCACCGATCGGTGGATCGGAGGGATGAAAGGAGGCGATGCTCGAGGGCGGTGAAGAGGTTCCACGCCGCCATGACCTCGCGGCGCACGTCGGTTCCGCGGCGCAGCGCGCGGGTGACGACCAGCCTCAGGCTCGTCAGGAAGAGGTGCTGCTCCAGCGGCGTCGCGCCCGCCGCCGACGCCTGGCGGAACAGCGTGTCGGTGACGCGCGCCGTGGCGCTGTAATTCCCGTTCTGGCTGTCACGCACGAGCGCCTGGACCCAGCGCTCACGCGCGCGCTCGAAGTCCGGGGTCCCGAACCGTTCGGGGATCGACGCGGTGTAGATGCGCCGCGCCGCTTCGGCGAAGAGGGTCTCGCTGTCGCGGTCCAGCAGGCGGCCCAGCTCGGGCGCGGGACAGTCGGGGAGCCTGCCGATGTTCAGGTGCGGGGCCGCGTCGTCCGCCGGGCCGGCCGGCCGCTCGGGCCGCCGCAGCCAGCCGGCGTGCCACCGGGCCAGCTCCTGCCCCGGCATCGGGCGGGCGAAGAGGTAGCCCTGGGCGATGTCCGTGCCGCACGCGGCGACGGCGGCGAGCTGGGCGTCGGTCTCGACACCCTCGGCAACCAGGGACACCCCCAGTGCGTTGGCCATGTCGGTGACCGCGCGGACGATCGGCCGGATCGAGCCGTCGGTGGTGATCTCGGCGGTGAACGACCGGTCGAGCTTCAGGCCGTCGATCGGCAGGTGCCGGAGGTAGCTCAGGGAGGAGTACCCGGTGCCGAAGTCGTCGAGCACGATGCGGACCCCCATGGCCCGGAGCTCGCCCATCACGGCGAGCGACGTCTGGTTGCGCACGTCGACGAGCGCGCTCTCGGTCACCTCCAGGCACAGGCTGGCGCCGTCGACGCGCGTCTCGCGCAGGATGGTGGCCACCCGTCCGGGGAATCCGACATCGGCGAGCTGGAGGGCGGATATGTTGACCCACAGGGTCGCGTCACCCCACTCGGCCTGGCCCTGCCAGATGCCCAGCTGGTCACAGGCCTGCCTGAGGACCCAGTCGCCGAGCTCGAAGATGAGGCCGGTCCGCTCCGCCACCGGGATGACCGCGTGCGGCGGGATGGTCCCAAGGTCCGGGTCCTCCCAGCGCAGGAGGACCTCACAGCCCACGAGGGTGGTCTGGGAGGTGCTGACGATCGGCTGGTAGGCGAGCGAGAAGCGATCGGCGGCCAGCGCTGCCTCGATCTGCTGCGCGGTCACGGCAGGGACCCCGGCGTTGCCCGGGCCGTGCGCGAGGGTGTCGGGGCTGGTGACCACGACCCCATCATCGGTCCCCCCGGGCGTGGGGACATCATGCGAGGGGAGGAACTGCGTCCGGCCCCCGACCCGTCGATCGGATGACCGCGGTCCACCGATCGGTGGACGCGTCAGCCGGCCGGGACCCGCAGGCAGGCGCGCGTTCCGCCGTCCGGCCGGGCCGTCAAGTCGAGCGCACCACCCACACCCACCGCCCGGCTGGTCAGGGACGCCAGGCCGATATGGCCGCCCTGCACGGACGCGGCGAGGTCCGGGGTGAAGCCGATCCCGTCGTCCTCCACGCACAGCTCGACCTCGTCACCCGCGCGGTGGAGCCCCACGCGGACCGAGGACGCGCGCGCATGCTTGACGATGTTCGTCAGCAGCTCTCCGGCGGCGCGCACCACGAGCCGGTCGTGGGGCGTCGAGACCGTGACGTCGAGGTCGAGTTCCAGCCGGACCCCCGGCTCGACGAGCTTGCGCCGCGCGATGTCGCGCACCGTGTCGCTCAGGGTGGAGAACTCGTAGACGACCGGCGAGAGGTCGGTCAGCAGCTCCCGCAGTGACGTCTGCGCATATTCCACGTGCGCGAGGGCGCGGCCGAGTCCCTCCTCGTCGCCGCCCGTCGCCGCGCGGAGCTCCTGCTGGGCGGCGAGGAGCACCTGCAGCGTGTCGTCGTGCAGCCGCTCGGACAGCCGGGTGCGCTCGCGGTCCTCCGCGTCGAGTGCCTCGCTGACGAGGAGCCGCAGTTCTTCGGCGAGGGCCTCCGCCCGCGCCTCCGCCCGGACGCGCTCGGTGACGTCCTGCGCAGTGCCGACGACACGCACGAGCCGTCCCGCGTGGTCCTGGATGCGACGGGCCGCGAAGTGGAACACCCGGTCCTCCGCCTCGACGTCGACCCGCAACTCGGTCGGGCCCTCGCTGGCGAGCACCGCCTCGGCGAGGTGGCCCTCGCCCTGGCGCAGGTGCGAGAGCGCATCGGCGCCGAGGGCCTGGCCGAGGGCGTCCCACCCGCTGCGCACCTCCGTGTCGAGCCCGAGGAGGGTGCTCATGCCCTGCGACCAGGTGATCGTGTCGGGCCCGACCTCCCACTCCCACGAACCGAAGCCCGCCACGGCCTCGCCGTCGGCCAGCAGCGCGGCCGTGCGGGTCAGCTCCTGCTCGGCGGCGCGCCTGCGGGTGTCCTGGTCGAAGGCGTCGAGCGCGAACGAGACATCGGCGGCGAGCTGGTCGAGCAGCGCGATCTCCTGCTCGTCGAAGAAGCGGGGGACGGCCGCATAGAGCGCCATCGTCGCGACCACGCGCCCACCGCAGCGAAACGGCAGCGCCGCCGACGAGCGGAACCCGTGGGTGAGCGCGCGGTCGCGCCACGGGGCCATGGCGTCATCGGTGGCGATGTCGGGTGAGAGGACGTGCCTGCCCTCGCGCAGCGCCACGCCTGTCGGGCCCTGGCCGGTCTCGTCGTCCCGCGCCGAGATCCGGACGCCGTCGAGGTAGCTCGTGCCCTCTCCGGCGATCGCGACGAACGACACGTCGCCGGTCTCGGGGCCCGGTTCACCGATCCACGCCATCTTGATCCCGCCGTGCGTGACGGCGGCCTCGCACACCCGCTGAAACAGGGACTGGCGGTCGGGCGCCGCGACGATCGCCTCGTTGACGCTCGAGAGCGTCGCGTACAACCGGGTCACCAGGGCCGCGCGCTCGCGGACCGCGTGGCGCTCCGAGGAGTCCCGGAAGCCGAGCACGATGCCGTCCTTGTGCCGGACGACCCGGAGGTCCACGAACACGCGGTGGGTCGTGCCCGCAAGCCACGTGACGAGATCGACCTCGTCCAGACCGAGCGGCTCGCCGGTCTCGATGACCGCGACGTACCGGGCGAACGTGGCCTCGTCGATGAGCGGTGGCGTGTGCTCCAGGACGCCGCACGCGTACAGCTCGTCCCTAGGCACCCCAAGGAAGTCGCAGACGGCCTGGTTGACGAACGCGACGGCCAGGTCGACCACCACGCCCTCGTCGTCGCGGACGGCCGACAGGATCGCGAAGGGGTCGAGGTGGTGCTCGATCGCGAGCCGCAGCTCGACGTCTGGTAGTCCCTGTCCCTCTGGCACGCCGGCCGGTTCTACCAGCCGGGCCGGGCGAGCACGACGGTTCGCCGGCAGCGGTACCGAGCGGTAGGAGGCGACCTGATTGGCCGTCCGGCCAGTAGCCTGCCTCGCCGTGAGCCAGACCGCGCGCAAGCGAGAGCTCGGCCGCGGCGAGCGCGTCCTTCCGGGCGTGTGGCGCCTGCGACTGCCACTGCCCTGGCCGGGGGTCCCGCACGGCAACGCCTGGGCGCTGGCCGCCGGCGACGGGGTCATCCTCGTCGACACGGGCATCCACGAGCCCGGCTCGATGGACCAGCTCGTCCGGGCGCTCGACCAGGTCAACCTCAAGCTCGAGCACATCAAGCTGCTCGTCTGCACCCACGCGCACTCCGACCACTACGGGCAGGCGGCG
>SXGQ01095595.1_pt1 | contig 25756 bp, 20 predicted proteins | sample 3178371 | NCBI WGS metagenome assembly SXGQ01 (sample SAMN11356859, study PRJNA531348) | freshwater metagenome | isolation source: freshwater sample F1-20 | place: China: Fuxian Lake, Yuxi | collected 2017-12-25 | reverse complement strand
TTGGACTGAGCGCTCTCACAATGGCGGAAGCCTTCCGCGACAAGAGCGGTAAAGAAACTTTGCTATTCATTGACAATGTGTTCCGCTTCACGCAAGCTGGTTCGGAAGTCAGCGCGCTCTTGGGCCGCATGCCAAGCGCCGTGGGGTACCAACCAACATTGGCCACGGAAATGGGTCAGATGCAGGAGCGCATCACCAGCACCAAGCAAGGCGCCATCACCAGTGTGCAGGCTATTTATGTGCCCGCCGACGATTTAACCGATCCCGCGCCCGCCACCACCTTCAGCCATTTGGATGCGTTCATTGTGCTTGAACGAAAAATTTCCGAGAAGGGTATTTATCCCGCCGTTGATCCAATCTCCAGCACCAGCCGCATTCTTGATCCGCAAGTTCTGGGCGAGCGTCACTATAAAGTGGCGCGACGCGTGCAGGGAATTTTGCAACGCTACAAGGATCTGCAAGACATCATCGCCATCTTGGGCGTTGACGAACTTTCAGAAGACGACAAGCTCACCGTGGCGCGCGCACGCAAGATGGAGCGCTTCTTGAGCCAGCCGTTCTATGTGGCGGAAATTTTCACGGGATACCCAGGCGTGACCTGCAAGCTGGAGGAGACCATTGATAGTTTCGAGCGCATCGCCAACGGCGAAGGCGACGATTTGCCTGAAAGCGCCTTTATGTATGTGGGCACTTTGGATGACGCCCGCAAGAAGGCGGAAAAGATGGCTGCAGCGGTCTGATTACAAGCCGCTTATTTACAAATACTTACGACTCAATCGAAAGCCGTTCCCTTCAACTGGATCGGCTTTCGTTGCTTTTACCATGTTTTATCAGTGAAATCAGAATCGATGGTCTAATTCATAATTTCTGAATTAAAGAAAAAAATAAAATTATTTGATACAAACTTCTTTGAAATACTCGTTCTCTTATTCACGGGGGTTGGTTTCTATTCCTAACTTCAACACATCCTCGCAATTGTGAAATTTATTTGTGAAAAAGAGCTTTTCTGTAAAAAATATTTTGGATGCGCACCGTAACTTGTCCGCCTCAAATAGCGGCAAAACATCAAACGGAAATTCTGTCGGGACGAGCAACAGTCGATCCCATTCTCCTGCGCTCACGAGTTTGTTATCAAATCAGTACCAAGCATTGCGCAAAATGGCCAGTCGAATGTTGCGCAGCGAGCGCCTCACCAATAGTTCCAAAGTCAATCGTGACATGTCACCAACATCGTTGGTGGCTGAATCCACGCTGCACCTCTTGGCGCAACGCGTACAAATTCAAGGCAATGATCATCTACATGGCTTAGCCAATATTTCCATGCAGCGCGTCCTGTCAGACCGCGCGCGAAAGAGCCGCGCCCTCAAACGCAGTGGCAATCCGCGTGATCTTCTGAAAGCAGAGGAAGTAAAATCTAAAGTGCAGGAACTTGGCATCATGAACGCCATAGAGGCGTTGCGAGCGTTGCGCCCACGCCAGGCCGAGGTGATCACAGCTGTGTGCTTGAAAGAAATGACTATTGTAGAGGCCTCCAAAAAGTTAAAGATGACCGTGCCAACGCTCAACCGCGAACTTCGCGCCGCGCGCGAGTGGCTGAGCAAGCGCTTGAAATAAATTGTGCTTGTGGTGTCAAGCGCGAGTGACCAACAACTATTTGGGGACCTCCACGCGCAGCTAAAATATATTGAGCTTGTGGTGGTGTGCGTGTGGCAAAAGTATGTCTATGGAGTGCCTCCCGCGCGTGACGTGCAAGCAGCCCGAAATCAAGTTGTGGTATCTGGGCACGCTTTGCCCGCAACTATTTATTTGGGATGAGCCGCGTTGAACTGATCAAGCGCGTCCTGCCACTTCTTGGCTTCTATTATTTCTTGTGGCAAACCTGGTTCGGCGGCGGCCCAGTCAGTGTGTAATTTCACCAAATCCCCCAAAGTCATGCGTATTCTTGCCGGCGGCGCGTCGATGGCTTTCAAGCCGTTCAAGCCTTCTTGTAAATCGGCGTCGGCTTGGGACCATCTTTGCAGTGCTGCAAGTATGGAGCCACGCCGCCCAATGAATACCCACAACTTGGGATCCGATTTTTCAAACACGCGCCGCGCCTTCTCCACGGATTGATTTGAATAGTCCAACGCCGCGATAAGTTGGCCTTGATCTTGCAGAATCTTGGCCAGATTATTCAGCGAAATAATGACATCCGCGTGGTCGACACCTAGGCGGCTTTGATTGGTCTGAAGCGACTCGCGGAACAACTTTTCCGCCTCGGGCAAGTTGCCTTGATTGCGTAAACAGAACGCAAGATTATTTTGCACGCGCGCAACATCTGGATGATCGGGCGAAAATTTAGCCAAATAACTTGTAAGCGCCTCGCGAAATAATTTCTCGGCCTCGGCTGAATTGCCGCGCTCTTGCAATGTCTGGGCAAGATTGTTCATCAGCAACGAGGTGGTGGGATGGTTTTGACCAGCGAAACTGCGCATGGTGGCAATGGCCAAGCGCGCGTTGATTTCTGATTGCTCAAGTTGATTCGATTCCTGCTGCAGGACGGCAAGATTTTGATAATCCGCCGCCACCGTGGCGTTGTCGTCGCCAAGCAACTCGCGGTCCATTAGAAGCGCGGCTTCGAGCAATGGTTGAGCCTCTTTATAACGGCCAGCGGTTTGCAGAATAATTCCCAAGTTGCCCATGGCGGCCGCGGTTTGCACGCGATCCTTGCCCTGTAACCATTGCGCGCGGTCGTTGGCTTCGCGGATCAAGCTCTCAGCCTGCTGCACATTGCCCTTATCTTTGTGCACTAAACCATTGTTCATAAGCGTGGTGACTGCGGCCACATCGTTCGGCTTCCAGTTGGCACGCGATGCTTGCAGCACAAACTCGTACAACTTCAACGACTCATCAAACTTGCCCAGCGCCTGCAGTGCCAGCGCTTTTTTCTCCGCGGCAACTAAATACTCGGGGCTTTGATCGCCCAAATTGGCGCGCGTCAATTTGATGGATTGATCAAGCAGCGGAATCGCCGCCTCGGCATGACCGACCTGCGTAAGAGTCCCACCAAGAGCGGTTGAAATGGCGATGGCTTGCGCGGGTTGCTCGGGTGGGTGCGCCTGAAATCGCTTGGCGGCGGCGTCAAGCACTTCGCGCAACGAAATATTTTCTGAACCGCTGGCGCCAAACGGATCCGCGGCCACGATTGTTTCCACCAGAAAATTTGTCACCGCCGTGGCGGCATCTCTTTCATTGGCGGCGCGCGCAGCGGAGCGAACGCTGATCACGGTGGCCGTGGCCATGGCTGAGAGCACAATGGCGCCCGTTACCACTTGCAGGCGCCGACGCCGCACAAAGCACTGCGTTTGATACAGCAAGCTTGGCGGTCGCGCCTCCACCACCCCGCCGTCCATGTGGCGCGCAAGATCATCCAGCAATTCAGAAATATTTTGGTAGCGGCGGTCGCGGTCAATTTCCAAACACTTCAACACAATCGCGTCCAAGTCGCCACGCAATTGGGATTGCAACATTTTCACGCTCACGCTCCGCTGCTGCGCAACCTCTATCGCGGCCTGGGATTCCTCAAACAAAAGACGCGCATAGCGCTGGGAAGGCCGCTCTGGTTGTGGCTGGCTTATGCGGCCATCGATTTCGCGAACGGGATCGCGGCGAACCGGCCGCACACCGCACAACAACTCGCCCAAAATAATTCCAAGCGCCCAAATGTCGCTGCGCACATCTGCGTCACCATGAAATTGCTCCGGCGACATATACGCCGGCGTGCCCAGCGGCGTGCTGGCTTGCGTGGTTAATGAACTTAAAGGATCCGCACCTACCACGGCCTTGGCAATCCCAAAGTCGATCACTTTAGAAACTGCCATGTGATTCTCATAGTTGATCAGTATGTTCGCGGGCTTCAAGTCGCGGTGCAAAATGCCGCGCTGATGCGCGTGCAATACGCCTTGGCAAGCCTGTATAAATAACTGCAACCGCGGATGAATGCTGAGTTGTTCTAAATCGCAATGCGCGTTGATAGGTAAGCCCGCGACCAAAGGCATAGCGAACCATGGGCGCCCATCGGCCGAAGTGCCGCTTTCAAAAATTGTTGCAATATTCGGGTGGTCCATCAGCGCCATGGCCTGCTGCTCGGCGCGAAATCGAGTCAGCACCGCTTGGCTATCCATACCCTTCTTGAGCATTTTTATGGCGGCCGTACGCTTCACTGGCGCGTGTTGCGCGCCCAGATACACAAAGCCATATCCGCCTTCGCCAAGCTCGCCAAGAATTTCAAATGCGCCAAGGCTGGTTGGCATGTCCTGCTGCTCGCTGGTCGCGTTGGCATGGTCGCTATTGATTACGGCGTGGCTTTGAGTTAAGTGCTGCGCTTCTTTGGCAAATCCAGATCGCTCAAGTCGTTCAAGTAGAAGTTGAAACGCCGAATTCACACTTAGATATTAACGCTTTTATTTATTATGTAACAGGGATACTCAACGACTTAAGAAATTATTTATCCAAGTCCGCGGCCTGTATGTGCGATACGCGCCCCGACGGACCAAATGAAATCGCCCACGCCCGCGGATGCGCCTGCGAGGGGAAAAGCGCGCCCGTGGCCAGCGTGCTGAGATTATCGCCATATTGCCAGCGATCCTGCGCCACAATCACCTCGCCGTCCACTTCTTTGGCGTCATACTTGCTGCTTGGGGGACCAAGCAACGCCTCCACTTCTTGCTTGCTCATACCTGTATGCACCTTGCCCCAATTGTCCTGATACTTGGTTTCACAACCAAGCACGCACAACAGCGGCGCGAGCAATGCCAACGCTATGGTGCATTGACACATTCTGGTCGCGCACACAAACCGCGCGCGCGCGCGCCAGGGTGTTGAAAAATACAACTTCATTCGCAAATTATAGTGTTTGATAGTGGAGGTATTTATGCGTGATCACAAGCCTGACTTGGGCGCACGCATTCTTGCGGTTGCCTATTGGCGTGCACAATGCTGGCTCGATCATCAATGGCTACGGCGTCATTCGCTTTGCATGCCATGGGGTCATACCATCGCGGCATGAACACCGCGCATACTTCGGCTGCCCCATCACATGTCGCTTCAAACACAATGCAACTTCCCACGCAGGAAACCGTGGTATTGCTGACCAAGCAGCACGGAGAAGGCGCAACCGCGCGCGCAGATATTGGCGTTCGCCAAGTGGCGCTGCGCTGGAACGCGGCGGACGGAACGGCGCAAGACTTCACGGCATTGTGCGTGGCCAACTTCGTTGCCACGCCAAGCGATATCACGCGCCTGCTTGATCGGCTTGAGAAGGTGTTGGTGAGCGTCAGCGGACACTTGTATGAAATTCGCCGCGACCTTCGCTGGTGGAGCGATGTGAAAACCGATTCCTTCGCGGGTGTGGACGATGTGCTTGCCAAGTTTGATCCCGCGCCTGATGTAAGCGATCAGTTGTATAGGCAAAAAATTGCATTCATTGCGCTGCTCAACTTTGACCGCAGCACCTTGACGGAAATGTTGGCCAAGGGTTCTTCATGGTCAACAACGCAATGGGCGCAAGTGCGATTGGCGCAATCCTTTGGCCCGCGAGTCCCTGTCGCGCTTGCGGATCAAGCTCGCAAGATCAGCCATGAGGCCAATCAATTTGTGAGCGGCTTTCATATTCCAGTTGGTCGAATGGTTGATGCCAACGGCAAGCGCTGGTTTGAAAGTGACCGCAAGTTACTGGCGCACTGGTTGGTTCGCGAAGAAGTAAAGGCTGGTTACGGCGACCCCGATGGACTTGCCAAGCAACGCGCGTTGATGCGCGTGATGGGTCGCCACATTGATGGAACAATTCCCAAAGCCGTGATGGAATGCAAAGGCACTGAGGATTGGAACCCCGACACCAACACCATTGGGGGCGCGCCATGCGGCGAAACCTTGGGCGTGGTGCGTTATGAATTTTGGAATTCACAGCGCGATCTTGCGGCGCAATTTGATCCGCTGTATCCAGAGGCACCAACCGCCATCGCCCGCAAGTTTGATTTGGCGCGCGAGATTCCAGAAAGCGAAGTGGAGCGGCTGCTGATTGCGTTGCTGGAGCACCCGGTGCGCGTGGACATTGCAGCGTGGATGACCAAGCGCCTTGGTCGCGCTCTGGAGCCGCACGATGTTTATTTTGAGGACATTGCAGAGACGCGTCCGCCGCAAGAAATGAACGCCAGCGTTGCCGCGCATTTTCCCGACGAGAAGGTGTTTGAGCGCAAACTGCCGGAGATCTTGCAGACACTTGGTTTCAACAAGGATGACGCGCATTTCTTGGGCGGACAAATTCGCGTTGAGATTGCGCGCGGCTCTGGTCACGCCATGCGTCCCGGCCTGCCGGAGTACGGAGCGTGGTTGCGCACCAGCCGTCTTGATAAGGAATTTGGCTGGGATGGTTTTGACACCGCCATGCATGAACTTGGCCACAACTTGGAGCAATTATGCAGCACGCACTATGCGCCAAGGCCACTGCTGCGTAATGTTCCAAACACCGCGTGCACCGAGGCGTTCGCGTTTTTATATCAGTCGCTTGGTCGGCGCGTGCTTGGCTTGGAGAAGCCCGACGAAGTCAAGCGCAGCTTTGATTTGGATTCTATTGGCACCATGTTGGCGGCCTGCCAAATTGCGGGACCAAGTTTGTTGGAGCTGTATACATGGCGCTGGATCTACGCCAATCCAAAGGCAAGCGCGCAGCAGTTGCGCGATCAAGTGCTTGCGATCGCGGATCAAGTGTGGGAAAAATATTACGAGCCGCTGCATGCAAAAGATCACAACCGTTTAACCGCCGCCTATCAACACATGGTGGCGCATCCGTTGTATTTGGCCGATTACACCATTGGCCATGTCATGAGCCATCAGATTCGATCGTTCATGCGCGGCAAGCAATTGGCGGCGGAAACAAAGCGCATCACAAGTTTGGGGCGACTGACGCCAGACCAATGGATGCGTCAAGCCGTGGGCGCGCCGCTTTCCATTGAACCGTTGGCGCAAGATTGCGCGGCGGCGTTGACGCGCATTGCGCCGTGAATGTGGTTAGAATCCCCCGTTGTATTGCATGCGTAGCTCAGCTGGATAGAGCATCGGTCTTCGAAACCGAGGGTCGTTGGTTCGAATCCAACCGCGTGCGTTGATGGAAGTCCAATGAATTCTCCGAATATCCCCGCGCTTGCGGGGATTTATCTTTTCCATCGCAATGATGTCTGCCCGCTGAAGTCGTGCGCTGCTGCCAATGTATGACTGGATACCGCTGAACAAGCCGTAATACATATTCCAATTAGCCTGTAAAATTCGTCAATGAACACTCCCAACGATCCAGTTCAACTTGTTCCAGGCAATTCGCTGATCACCAAGACACCAGAGGAAGGACGACAACTCGCGATCAAAATGTCGCGCTTGATCATCAAAGTCACGCAACCAGACGCCGCAGTGCGTGAACGACTTCGTTCGGTGTACGCCGAAGATGCCGCAATGCTGATCGCGATCGGACAGACGGTGGCCATGGAATTTGCCACCATCGCCGCGGCCAACAACTATTGGAAGCGAATCGCCCGCGTTTGAGGTGAATTTGCTGGCCCGAAGTTTTTATCCAAGCGCATTTCGTGATTTGGGCAAAACACACTACTCTTCTACGCCCATGCCAGTAGTCAGCGCATCCAATCTTCGAATCACTCTTGGCGCCAAGACCGTTCTTGATGGCGCGACATTTGCCATTGAACCGGGCGAGCGCGTTGGACTTGTTGGCCGCAATGGTTGCGGCAAAAGCACACTGCTTAAAATTCTCTGCGGCAAATTAAAGCCCGAGGGCGGTGAAGTGAGTTTGTTGCGCGGCGCGCGCCTGGGATATTTGGAGCAAGAGCCACGCTTTGATCCATCGCTGATATTGCAAGAAGTGGCGGCGCAAGGTTTACGCGAAGGCACATCCGCGCGCGCGGAACTTGACCATGTGTTTGAAGAAATGGCCACCGCGCAAGGCGCTGAATTGGAAAAACTGTTCGAGCGCCAGATTGCGCTGGAGGAAAAGCTAGAGCGCTCCGGCGGTTGGTCAAGCGACCACTTGGTGGAGGCCGTGCTGCACGGACTTGGTTTCACCGACGAGCAATTTACTATTCCAGTGAGCGGACTTTCTGGCGGACAAAAAGCGCGGCTTGGTTTGGCGCGGCTACTTCTAGAGGAGCCCGACGCCCTGCTACTTGATGAACCCACAAACCATTTGGATATTGTTGGGCGCGAATGGCTTGAGACATTTCTGGCCGACACGTATCAAGGCGCGGTTGTGATCATTAGCCATGATCGCCGTTTGCTTGACAAAGTTGTGCACCGCATTGAGGAAATTCACGAAGGTGGAACGCGCAGTTATCCAGGCAATTACCACGCCTTTGTTGATTTGCGCATGGAGCGTCACTTGACGCAAATGCGCGTGCATGAAAAGCAATTGGACAAGATTCGCTCCGAGGAGCAATTCATTCTGCGCTACAAAGCGGGTCAACGCGCCAAGCAAGCGCGCGGTCGAGCCACTCGCTTAGCGCGTTATAAAGAAGACAGTCTGGTTGAACGGCCAATCGAGCTTGACTCCATGCGGCTTTCACTGCCCAAGGGTCCGCGCATTGGCGACTCCGTCGCGGTGTGCGAGGACTTGCAGAAAACCTTGGGCGATCGTTTGCTCTTCAAGAATTTGTCCATCACCATCAAGCCGGGCGACCGCATTGGAATCATCGGGCCAAATGGCGCGGGCAAGACCACGCTGATCCGCACGCTGCTTGGAGAAATTCCATTCGATGTGGGAACAGTTCGCCAAAGTCCAAAACTGCATTCGGGTTGGTTCAAGCAAACGCATGAGCATTTGGATTACACGCTGAATGTGTGGCAATATTTGCAGCGCACCGTTCCGTCGCGCCCCGGTCTTGGAAAGTTGAACGAGCAAGAGTCGCGCGACTTGGCTGGCGCTTTTTTATTCTCTGGCTATGAGCAGGAAAAATTGCTGGGTGAAATTTCTGGTGGCGAGCGAGCGCGCGCGGTGCTCGCCGGCCTTGTGGCTGGCGGACACAACTTGCTGGTACTGGACGAACCGACCAACCATCTTGATATTCCAAGCGCCGAGCGTTTGGAGGACGCGCTTTCACTTGATCCCGATGAGGGCGGCTACGACGGAGCGCTTCTGCTTGTCAGCCATGACCGCGCGCTGCTTGCGGCCACATGCGATCGCTTGATCATTCTTGATGGCAATGGAAACGCCACCGTGTTTGATGGCAACTACGACGAATGGGTTGTCAAACAAGCCGCGCTTGCCAAATCAGCGGCGGCCTTGCCCCAGAAGTCCCCACCTGCGGCGACAAAGTCAAGCGAAAGTAGTAAATCGAGCGCGGCCGCCACTGGGAAGAACTCGTCAAAATCCAAATCGAATAACAAGGCACAATCCTCGCGCGATCCATTCGCGGCGTTGTCGCTTGAGGAACTTGAAGCGCAAACCGCCAAGTTGGCGGCGGATCTTGAGAAACTAGACAACACCATCGCCAAGCCTGAGACCGCGCGCGATCATAAAAAACTCTCCACGCTTTTGGCGGACCGTGAAAAATTGGTGGCCCGCCATCAAGCCTGCGAGCACTCGTGGCTTTCGCGCGCGCAATGAGCTTAAAAAAGTCCGCCCTGAAGTTTCCTTCAAGGCGGACCTGCGGTGGTTGTTTGTATGCGCACACCGAAACGCGCGCTGAAAATCTCGATTTATTTCGCCGCGGCCATCAATCCCATGTCCGTCATTTGGTCCGCGTCAGCCATTGCAATGACCGCTTCCTGAACTCCCGTCGTCGCCATGTTCTCGCCAAATGTCTCCAATTCGGAATCCGCTATATCAAATTCAGCTTGTGCGCCAACCACGGTGGCTGCGCCAGTGAAACTATTTCGCTTGAAGGTGCTGGCGCGAATTTTGGCGCATGCGTCCAACACATAGATGGCCGCTCCAGAATCCTGCGAGAAATTGTCTTGCATTACGCAGGTGTTCATGTCCACATGGCCTCGATCGCTATACAAACCACCACCCCACGCGCCGCTGACAACGCTGTTGCTGGTGAATGCAACATTGAGCAATTGCACTGATCCGCCAAAGACGCACATGCCGCCACCGCATGTTTGCGTGATATTTTTAGAAATCTTGCAATTACTCAGGCGCACATCGGATTGCCAAGCCCAAATACCACCGCCTTCCACCGCCGAGGTATTGTGTGCAATCTCACAGCGTTCAAATTGCGCCTTGGAATTTATGGCGGCGACTCCGCCCACATTATTTTTGATGTGGCAATTTGAAATGTTTCCCTGGCTGCCCTGCAACACCAAGCCGCGGCCATGCTCACCACGAGCATTTTCTATGTGAAATCCATCGATCAAGAATTGGGAATTTTCAAAGATTGCAATCGGCCCTTCACGACCATCCCCAAGCAGGCGCGCGCCTGCGGCAAGGGCTTGCAGCGAGATATTTTTCCCTTGAATCCGAATGTTCTCGCGGTATGTTCCGGCAGACACGAAAATCACGCCGCCATTGGTTGATTGATGAATAGCGCCTTGAATGGTTGAAACCTGCTCAGGAACCAGGATCACCGTGGCATTGCCCACAGAATCTTGGTCAATGTCGGCGGACATGGTTTCGGGCATGGGGTTGGTGTCGGCGCTCAATGTGCTTACAAACGATCCCCGCCACAACGCCACCAATGACGCGGCCACCACCAAAGCCAAACTCAGTGCGCCAAGAATTGCTTGTTGATTGTTTGAACCGTGAACGATTTGATGTGTTGGATTGATGTTGTTCATGATCAGCGCCTTTGAAAGTTGACTCGACTTTGCGTGGCATGCGTCACGCAACACAACTCCAACACCAACGCGCTGATTTTATTTTTTTCCAAACCTCCAACCACTGTCCCGCAGTCCAGTTGGGCGCGACCCTTCTTGCGTCCAACCTCTTTCCATTCACTCGCTCGCGGTTTCCCTCCGCGGCGAGCCGATGCAACTTGCGGTCGAACTTCAATCAACCGCGATCTCTTTCCAACACTCGCGCTTTCCCAAACGCAAGTCCCCTTGCAACTCTCACGGGGCCCCAACCGTGAGTTCTTTCCAACATTCGCGTCTTCCCAAACGCAAATGCCGTTCCAGCCTTGCGGGTTCCTTACGCCAGCAAGGCCGTTTCCAAAGTGCCTTTCGAACCACCCCTCCGTGGCTCGTTTTGCACTGAAATAAATATCGAATTCAATTTTCAAAATGCAAATTCCTGTGCGTAAATTTCTAAATAAAGCCTTTCGAAGTGAAAAAACAACTCTTTTTGCAAATTCGACCGTATTTTCCCCCGACTGAAGTTTATTTATCAAAAGATATTGCGAAGATGCGCGAATGCATGGTGTATGCACGCAATCTTTCAAATGGCTCCCGCAATTTGCACGGCTGGCCACTCTGCTTGCGGCGTGCGTGTTGGCACTACCCGCGTGCAAAGATAATCCATTTCGATTTGATGTTATTCCGCCGCCTGTTGGCAGCAGCAGTTTAATTCGAGCCGGCTATCACGGTGATCAAAAGAGTTGGGCTTGCATTGACAAGATTCACGACGAATATTTAATCCAGTGGCAAGCCACCGTGCAACTTGAAATGACAGGCATTCTTTCCACGATCAATCAACGCAGCTCCCCACTTGATGCGCGCATGCAAGGCGCATGGATGAAGGATATGGAATTCATGGAGCAAATACGAAAGCGCCACGGATCATTGTTGACGCGTCTTACGACGCTGGATCAAGCATTATTCGCCCAATGGGGTGACTGCGTCGGCGCGGAATTTGCAATCATGATGGAGGATCTTTCACTAGACCGCGCTATTGCGTGCGCCAAGTGTGTCGCTGATCCAGCCAATCAATCGTTCGTTGATTTACGCGATGTGTTCAGCGCAATCACTGTTGAGGTAGAGCAACGCGCATTGTTTGATACCTATATGAAAACCTACGCCCGCGATCTGCTTCCCGCAGCCAAAGCCTTTGCGGAGGCGGTTATTCGCCGGCCGATGGATGGCAACGACATTGCGACCAACCTGGCACGTGACAAAATTGTGGCGTTGAATGCGCGCACGATTGAAATGATGCAAGGCGTAGCCGACCGGGATCTTGCGGATCGTTTCAAAATTGAATTTGTAAACCAGGAGTCATGGAAACCAACCGATTGGCAGAAGGTCGCCCCGTTGTTGATTGTGCGCTTGCCAAATTTACCGCAGACACAGCGGGTTAAGATTGCCAAGATTGTGCTGGAGTGGGAGAAAGATGATCGCGAACTCGCGCTGCGAATTGCAAGCGCCATGGTGCGATCCAAGGATGATCCCCGCGCACAACTGGCCAAGGATGCGCGCAAGGAATTATTGAAGAAACGCAACATGGACATGATCAAAGCCGCGGGCGATGAATACAAGGACGCGCTGTCTCCACTTCGCAAGCAATCGGGGCAGCAGCTCCTGGACAGCATTGCCGCCTTGCTGCCAAATGAATCGCTGAGCGATGTCTTTGCGGTCATTGCACAACCTCCACCCGATGCCGATGCGGATGGCTGGCCCATTCGTAAAAGCGCCGAGACATTCGCATTGTTCCTACCGCCCGACTTTCAGCCTTGGGCTCAAAGCCGTCTTCGCATGTTACTGCCGCATAACGACCGGGAAAATTCGGCGTCAATTATGTTGCTTGCGGACAGCGTTGAAAACTGGGAAAAAATTTTCCAAGACCACTCTGTCAAAATCAAAGAGACCGAGGACCGCATGAAAAACGCCGGTTCATCAGATATTTCCGTCCTGGAGTTGCAGCGCAGATTACGCACACTTGTGTCGCAAGTGGATGCCGCGCGTAACGCGCTCACTCAAATTGAGGACGACACCATAGCCGAACTTGCAGCGGTGCTTGGCTTAGACCCAGATCATCCGCGGGTTGAGCGGCTGCGTATTGAACGTATGGTGGCGGCGTCTAATATTGACTGGCGAAAAGTTCCTATGGGCTCGCTGATAAAAATTGACCGCGAAGCCACTATTGATCTTCCAACCGCATTCGCGCAAGCCAAACTCTCCCCCGCGGCCAGCGCCATTACGGATGTCGCCATTCGGGACGCGGCGGTTGCGCTGGTGGAAAGTTCCGACCGCCTACGCACCGACACCATTGATGCGCTGCGCAGCTTTGTTTTGAACATGAAAAGATTGTCCTTGGAGTCCAAAGATGCAGAGATTGACCCCTATGCCTCTGAGGAACGCTTGCGGGAAATCCTTGCCTTAGCCGCCAAGAGCGTGCAGCCAAGTTCACGCGCCCGCGTTGCGATACATCAGGAAATTTTAAATGACACATCCATTGCCCTTGGCAGCGATGACGCGCGTGAACTGAAATGCTCCTATTGGCGCTTCGCCTATCCAGAAATTTTTTACGATCGCCATCCCGCTGACGCCCTATTGAATGAATTCATGGCGGAATTACCCCAGACTGAAAGCCGTGAGCAAGCCACAACGCTTCTGAATACCCGCCAGCAAGCGCAAGATGATTTGTTGAACCGCATCATTGACGCGCGCAAACTGTGGAGCAACGACGACTTCAACATGAGCAAAGATAATTTTGATCAATTGCAACGGCGCGCGCCCGTGCTTGCCCTCTTGTTGAATATGCGCGATGAAATCAATGTTCGCACGCTGCGCGAAATGGCGCTGCTCGCGGGATCGGACTCCAAGGCTTGGGACAAACTGACCCAGTGGGTAGAAACACCTTGGTTTTATTCACGCGACTGAATCGTCAACCTTCTTGCCGATCATGAGATAGTTGAAACCGCGAAGATAAAAGTTTCCGTCTTGCGCGCCTTTACGGAATGCGCCGCTCTCCAACTTTGAATTTTTACGCGCAACACAAATGATGTCCACGGGCTGAAACAACTCGCGCATCATGGCGAACAATTCAAATCCAATCGGCATGAATATGCCGGCACCCTTGCCCGTCTCGCCGCGGCGCTTGCGCCAAGAATCACTGACATAAATTGCCATGTAGCGGCGATTCTTAAGCACGCGATGTAATTGCTTCAGCACCAAATGCATGGCAGCGTAATAGTCGCGACCGCCATACTCATCGCCCGCGTCAAGCTTGCCAATGCAGCGCGGATCTTGCGAGTAATTCACATGCGTTGAATAGGGTGGATCAATAAACGCAAAGTCCACGCTTGCATCCGCGATCGGAAGCTTGCGCGCGTCGGCCTGGGCAATGTCCTCGCGCGAGGGATCCAAATCAAATGCCACTGGCTTGCGTTCCAAATGCGCGCACACATCAATAGTGGTTCCAGAACCGCACATGGGATCGAGCACGCGGTCGCCCACTCGGGTGTATTTGGTCAATAACTGCCACAATACCCAGGACGGCGTGGCCCCCACATAATCCTTATCCCCCTGCATTGTGACCTTAAAACCCTCTTTATCGACGGCGTCATAGTGTTGGCTAGGGTACTCCCACAATGTGGTGGCAAAGACTTTGAGTGAGGGGCGGGGCGGAGGCTTCATGTGGCAAGTCTATTGAAATTCCAAAATTAAAATAATTGTTGCATTTTGTCCTTTTATGAATACTATAAGTTAAGTGTATTTACGCTTGATCAAATTTTTGTGCCTAAGCATGCTCATCATGGGGAGCATTACGTTGCGTTCCTTGCATTCCATGGCGCATGTGGACAATGCTCCACGGGCGCATACAGGCTGCCAAGCCCACCATCACGCAACCACTGAACATGATGAAATTCTGGGACACATTGCCCAACATCATGCGCCACATGATGAAGATGAGCAAGACCACCATTCAGATACTCCACCCACGCAACATCACTGCGGCATTTGCAGTGAACTTGCCGCGACCAACTCGGACGCGGGATTATTCTTTGCGCCACTGGTATTTGCGCGGGACAACCCTGCAAGGAATGTGACCCGGGCGCAACTGCCTTGCGCCATTGAGTCGCCCAAAGTCGCGCTGGCGAACCCGCCACCCACCATCGAACAACCCCGCTTGTAAGCGGTCATGGAAGACGCCGCGCATTTGCGCGTTGTCTTGTGTTGTTTGAATTTTATGTATTCATTGACTTCTTATCCATAATTGTGGAAGGACTGCGATATGCCAACTCAATTGATCCGCCGGCGTTTGGGCGGCTTCACACTGGTTGAACTGCTTGTGGTCATCGCCATTTTGGCGCTGCTCATTGGGCTGTTCATTCCAAGCGTGAACAGCGTGATGAAGACTTCGCGCGTGAATAAAAGTTTGTCGCAGATACGCGCATTGGAACGGGCGCACTTGGCGTACGCCGAAAGCAACAAAGGATTTCTTGCCGACGCGCGACTACCGCACGGTGGCGGTGAACATGAAACGAAGGAATGTTTTGTAGTCACCCTGTCTCCCTACTTTGAGCAAACTGCCGCAATCAAAAGTCCGCTGGATCAAAGCGCGCATTGGTCCGTGAATGATGGCGGTCAAGGCGTGCCCGTGTCTGGTTCCACCAACCGATTTCGCAAGACCAGTTACGGGATCAACAACCATCTTTGCCGTGAATTCTCGGCATGGGGTGCCATTGATTCCGCCCGTCTATGCGACAAAATGTCGCGTATAAAAAATCCAGCGGCCACCGTGCACACCCTATGCATGGCTGAAACTGGCGTATTCGCAGGCGCCGACCATCCACATGTGGAGGAATGGGGAGATAGTCCAGGCGCGATCAAGATTGCCTCCACGCAATTACAAATCAACGCCGCGAGCGGCAAGCCCTACAACGGCGCGGGGATGTCCGATCACGGCGAATCCATGAGTCCTTGGGGCTACGCGGATGGACATGTTTCAACCGACTCATTTTCCGCGCTGTATCTCAACGAGACATTTAATCAATTTGATCCTTGGGTTTCATTCAAACTGCAGACATCATGGGAGAAAAAATAATATGAATACGCGCGCACGCAAGCAATGTGTAAGACATGGATCGCTCTGTTTCCTGGCCGCGCTGGGCTTGTCGCTTCTCGGCGCTTCGGCCCATGCGCAACATGTGGGCGATATTGTTCCCGTTCGTAATGGTGCCGTGATTGAAACGCGTGAATACAACGCAACCGGCGATACACAATTACGGCGTATTTTTCGCGGCGACTTCGCCGACACAGGCGTTGAACATTTCACATCCAACCCTGGCTACGACAGTGCGCCAGGAAATTTTGCCGCTGGAACGCGTCTTGGCCTCAACGCGCTGGCTGGACTGAAACAATGGAACGGTAGCGAATTTGTGCTGGCGACTGGCTTACGGATGAACATTCGCTATCTCACTTTGCAATTTAATATTCGCACGAGCGCCATAAACGGCTTTGACTTGCAAGTGCAAAGCAACGGCGGATTTCACAAGCATTTGAACATGACCGTGGCCAGTGATACCTCCCCGCTTGCAAACACCGGCGCGTACTTGATCGAATTGGAATTGTACTCAACAGGATCAACCGCGGCGCTCAGCGAGCCGTTTTGGATTGTGTTCAATGATGGACTATCAAGCGCGGACTTTGATCCCGCGTATGAATGGGCGCAAGCGAATCTGCTCTCCACGCCATGCTATGGCGACCTAGATGGCTCCGGTGAAGTTGATTCTGGCGATGTAGCTCTGGTCCTTCTTGATACTGGAATTTGCGTGGGTTGCATCACCGACTTGGATGGCTCTGACGAAGTTGACTCCGGCGATATAGCGTTGGTGCTTTTACACACGGGCGCTTGCCAATGAATCAATCCACAACTATTCAAATCCGCCATTTGACAAAGCATATGTTAAATCGTTTTTTCTTTATTTCTTTCCTTTTATGGAGTTTCAGAATGAAATCTTTACTTAGCGTAGTTTCACTTTGCGTTTCTGTATTTGCCTCAAGCACCCTGGCCGAAGAAATTCATGGCGATATCTGGCTCTATGCCAATGGCAATCAATTGGTCACTGGTAGTTACGACCACACCACTGGCGAAATTCTTTCCCTGAATACTCTTGTATTTGAGGCGGAATTTGGCATTGATCCTATATTTCCGTTCAGCGGGGATGAACCTGGCTTTGGAACCAATCTCATGACTGGCTTAACATTCACCATGAACATGGCTCAAGGCCTGCGTATGTGGAACGGCTCTGGCTTTGACACGACGGCGAATATCTTGAACTTTAGTTACGGCGGGCAAACCGCCTCCAGTATTACTGGTGGCGCGTTATCTTTCCAGGCCACTCCCACCACGCATGTGCATCCGGAGTACAGCTTGGAAACATCGATACCAAGTGTAGATCCAAACAATGGCATCTACCTTGCCGCGTTCACCTATCAATCCGTGGGCATGGTCAGCAGCGAAGTGTTCTATGCGGTGTTCAATCTTGGTATGAGCGAGGAAGACCATGAAGCCGCGACCGAGTGGGTTGAAACGAATCTTGTTCCAACACCCGCCGCGTTCGCGCTGCTTGGGTTGGCCGGGCTTGCCTCACGCCGTCGTCGGTGAACGCACCACCGATGTGTATGTGGGCGTCACTCTACTCTTCAAGAGCAGGGTGACGCTCTTTTTTATTGTTGTGGCAGTAAATTCAACATCACTTGCGCGGGATCCACGCTTTTGGTGAGTTGTCCCATGGATTGCATCTGCCCCATCAATGTGGTCCAGCGCGCCGGATCCATTGAGCCAAATCCGTGGGCCTGCGTCCACGAACCAAGTACATATTTGCGCATGCGCTGCGCGGCAATGTTCATGGCTTGCAACGTCATGGCTGGATTCAACGCCGCGATGGCGGGGTTGTATTTGGCGGGATCGTTCATATAGCGGTTCCACCCTTCACGCATGGCAAGTGACAACTTGGTGGCGGTTTCGCGGTTTTTGTCCAGCCATGTTTGCGAACTGCACACCACGGCTGTGTACGGGTCGTAGCCACTTTCGGAAATATCAAAAACTTTCACGGGAATTTTTTTCTCGTCCATCTCCACGGGTTCCGCGGTGACAAAGCATTGCGTAGCAGCGGCCATGTCGCTTTGAAAGACCACCAGCGAGCCTCCGTGGGGAATCTGTGTGCAACTCGATGCGCCGTAAGTTTTCTCCATCCACTTTAAGAATGGCATGCCTGGTTCAATGGCCAGCTTACCGGAGCCCTTCCAAACTTGCTCCAAAGAGTTGGCGCTGGACTGCTCATGCACCATGAAGCCCATGGGTGAATGTTCAAAGATGGAGAATGTCGCCACAATGTTTCCGCCCTGCTCGCGCAAAGTCAGCACTTGATCGGAGCTGACCACGCCGGCTTCGCACGCGCCCTGCGCGATGAGTTGCGACACGGAGGTTCCAGCCGCGCCCTTGATAATTTCAACATCAAGACCTTGCTCCTTGAATAAACCATCCTGCTGCGCGGCGTAAATACCCCCAAATTCAGGCTCTGGAACCCAATTTAATTGCAGGCGAACTTTCACCGCGCCGGTTGCGCCATTGCCGCCGTCGCACGCCAATACGCACAAAATTGCCACCAACAACGCGGCGCATTGAATGCTCTTTTGTATAATTCGCCTAGATGTCGCACTTATCTGTTGGTTTCTTTTAAATTCGGGTCTCATGGTGTTATACAGTTTATGGGTTCATTGAAAAGAGTAGGAATGCGTTCGGTGAGCAAAGCCCACTATGACTGACGCGAAAGCGTAGACGCGTGCCACGATCGAAGCGAGAGCCATCCCAAAAAACTGACGACACCAAACAGCGCGAATCCAACCACGGCGCAAAGCGCCACGGCGGCAAACACCAAATCCGTGCGCGCGCTGCGCATGGCTGCAAGCACCACCATTCCAAGCGGCGCGTTCTCGCCGGCGTAGCCAGAGACAAATTCGCCAACAACCGTTCCAATGACCGACAAGCCCGCGGCAATGCGCAAGCCCGTGACAATATTGGGCGTGGCGCTTGGCAATTCCAACTTCCACCAACGCGTGAAACGATTGGCTTTGTAAATGCGGAACAATTCACGCAGCCCGGGATCGGCGCTGCGAAGTCCGTCAAGCGTGTTGGCCAGCACAGGAAAAACCGCAACAATGGCCGCGCTGGCCACGGTGGCGCTGAGTCCATAACCCAACCAAATCACCAACAGCGGTGCAATGGCAACCAGTGGAACCATTTGAAAGAGCGAGGCCAGCGGATACAAGCCGCGCTGCAAAAATGCGCTTTGGCACAACAGACTAGCGCCCACCATTCCCACCACGGCCGCGATCAGAAACCCAAGACTTGCGCTGATGGCGGTGGACAGCGTGGCCGTAAGGAGCTGGCGCGAATCCGCTATGGCGGCGCGCAGAATCATGAGCGGCGAGGGCAGTAAATACGCCGCGGGCTTCAAGACCATCACCGCAATTTCCCACGCAACCAACAGCGCGATGGCCGTAAGGATGGGCGGTAGACCCACGCGCACAATATTTTTCATGGCGTTCCCCCTGTGCGCTTTGTATCGCGCCACTGAATGACGAGCCGTTCAAGCGCCGCTAAAAATTGTGCCATGAGTCGGGACGCCTTGAGAACGCTCATGGCATTTGCTCCGGCGCTTGCGTGGTTTGCGCAGTCATCTGTTGATACACATCTTGACACAAGGAAACAAACTGCATGCTGTTTCGTTGCACTGCGCCTGTGGGCAGATCAATGGCAATGGTGGGCAAGGTTCGGCCGGGTTTACCGCGCATGACCAACACTTCTTTGGCAAGCGACACGGCCTCTTGGATGGAGTGCGTCACCAATATGGTGGTGGTTCCTGTGCGCTGCCACAGTTGGCGCAACTCCTCATCTAGAGCCAAGCGCGTGACTTCATCGAGCGCGCCAAATGGCTCGTCCAACAATAAAAGTTTGGGCCGCGTCACAAGCGCGCGCGCCATGGCCACGCGCATGCGCATGCCGCCAGAAAGTTGAGCAGGCATTTTATGTTCGCTATCGGACAATTGCATCTTGGCCAGCATGGCGCTCGCCGCGGCGCGCCTTTCTTGCGGCCGCACTCCATGCATTTCTAGTGGCAGCGCGACATTGTCAAGCACATTGCGCCATGGAAGCAAGCGCCCCTCTTGAAAACAAAAACTAATGTCGCTACCCGGCGAGATGGTTCCCATATTCAGGGTTGCCACGGGGGCGACATGGCCACTTTGGGAATAACTATTGGATTGCTTGGACTGATCATTCGCGCTTAAAAGAATTTGCCCACTTGTGGGCTCGATCAGCCCTCCAATCAGGCGCAACAATGTTGTTTTACCGCCGCCCGAATCGCCAACAATAGCCAGAAATCCGCCGGGCTTCACTTGCACATCCGCATGCGCGATCACATTCAACCCATTGAAACTGTGGCGCACAGCGCGTGCGACCACGCCAATAGCGCCCGGAACTGATTCGCTTGTCACTTGGTCAGGCTCTTGGCTACGCATTCAAAAATTCCAAGCGACCCGCGCATACATATGCGCTCGCAATGTTCAAGGTTGCCAAGTGTATCACTCGACCTCAATGTCCACTTTGGATTCGCTAGATGATTTAGGCAACTTCGCTTCAATTTGATTCTCCAGTTCCTTGGGATCCACTCCACTTGGAATCAGCACCAGCGCGATGATTTGGCGCTTTTCAGAGAGAATGCTCGAGCTTTTCACACGGCAACGCAACTCCTTCAACGCGTCAATGGCCGCCTTGTAGGTGTCCTGCACATTTCCCTTTTCACCCACGCGAATTTTCACGCGCGCACTGAGATGCATTTCCAAATAAAGAATCAGCAACCATGCGAACACGGTCACAAACACGGCAGTCGCCCATTGACCTAGCCCGCACGCCAGACCAAGCAGCACGCACAAGATCGCCTTGCCGGTGATCTTGGGATTGTCCAACACGGTGCGGAAACGAATCAAACCACCAATGCCGAAAATAACCAGCGCCATAGAGGAATTCACCTGCACTAGTTCCGCCACAACGGCGCCCACCACCGCCAACACCACCAGTGACTTGCGCTCCTCATGGTCGGACAGCGGATTGAGCCTGTTGCTGCGGCGGGGATGCTGCGCGATCAAGCTGGCAAGCAACACACTGAGCAACAACCCGGAGAACAACTTAACAATGAACCAGGTGTGTATGAATCGATTAAAGGACTGCGTAATATCATTGAACGCGCCACCATTGGATTGCGTTGTGGTTGTGGTCGCCTTGTGCAACAACTCAGTAACATCTTTTTCGGCGAACGCGAATTGAGTAACGCACAGAATTGAAATGACAATAAATATGGTTGGCAAAAGCTTCACGGATTGATGACCTCTTGATTGGTAGAGTATATTCAAAGTTGAAAGTGTGAGTACAAAATTGAATTCAAATATTGAACTCCAGGAGTCCCCATGATCATTGCCGCGCAGATATTCAATAGCAATTGCTTCACCCGCTCTCGTGCCCTATTGGCTACCACCGCGCGGGTGGCGGCTTTACTTGCCATTTTGACCGTCCTCACTCCATGCATGGCCGTATGTCAAGAAGATCCAAACGAGCCCAGCGCCCCCACGGAAACCAAGCATCACAAAGATAAAGACAAAGACAAAGACAAAGACAACAGCGCGGACAGCAAGGACAAATCAGGTGTTCCTGGCAAAGCCGCGCATGACCATGAAGCCTCGCCCAGCGAAGTGTCTTGGCTCATCACTCTGCATGGTGTTGACGGGCAGCCGCAACAAATTATCGCCGTGAATGGATTGGGACAAATCAAAGGTCCTGGCACTGGACCCGTTCCAGATGGCGCGGCCGGTCTGGCGCCGCATGACCTGCGCGGCATGGCCATACTTCCTGATCAAAGCGTTCTTGCCGTGAACGCGTTCATGAAGGACTCGCGCATTTTGCACTTTGGCCCGCCGGACGCCAACAATGTGCGCTCGTACCTCAGTGATTTCACCAAGCAAGGTCCCGCCAATCCAGCCATGCTTCACAGTTACGCCATTGCCCTGTCGCCCGATGGCGATGTGTATGTGAGCAATCAAGACACCAATACGGTCACTCGCTACGCGGGACTTGGCCGCGCCACTCCCGGCGCGCCGCTGCCGCATCCAGATTCGATTGCGGGCTTTGGCAATCTTCCAGCAGGCGTATTCATTGCAAATTCACAAGTGAGCCCAATTGGTTTGAGCGCGGTGCGTGGCATTTGTTTTGGTCCCGACGGCTATTTATATGTGGTCGACCGCGACAGTTCGCGTGTGTGCAGTTACGACCGCAAGACGGGCGAGCGCGTGAAGATTGTGCTGAGCGAAGCCAACGGCTTGAAGAAACCAATTCAAGTGGCCTTCACCCAGGATGGAAAAAGTTTATTTGTGGGCGACGATGAAACCGAGCAAGTGCTGCGCCTGAATATGGACAGCGGCGTGTCGAGCGTGTTCATTCCCCGCGGCACGGGCGGCTTGAAGGCGCCTTCGGCTCTAGTTGTGAGCGCCAAGTGGCTTTATGTTGGAAGCCGCCTGACCAAAGAAGTTCTGCGCTTTGAAATTGCAACGGGTAAGCCTGACAGCAAGTCCTATGTGACGCTGCCAGACCATCCTGAATTTTTGCTGCATGTGATTCCACCCGTCGATCCATCCAAAAAATAAATGCGCTTGGTACGAGCGCGTTGTTTATTTTGCGCGCTTGGCTTGCCACTCATCAAATGTGGCTTGACGCGCCAACAACCACGCTTGATGCCCGCAACCTTGGCGAAATTCAAACGCATGCGTGCGCTTGCTCATGTCACGCGCCGCAAACCCAGTTGGCAAGCGCGCCAGATCCAGCTCTAAACGCCGTGAATTGCTGCTAAACCAAATGGTTCCCTGGGGCGAAAGCCACTTGGGCAAACTACCAATCAATGCCGGCCAATCGCGGTCCACGCTGAAACTGGAAGCCTCCATGCGTTTGGAATTGGAGAATGTGGGCGGATCGCAGACAATCATGTCGTATTGCTCACCGGCCTTGGGGCCACGATCAAGCCACGCCAAACAATCCGCCTCCACAAGTCGATGCGCGTCACCCTTGTCAAAGCCATTCAGACGCAAATTACGCAGCGTCCACGCTTGATAGGTGGCGCTCATGTCCACGGTGGTGGTGGCAACGGCACCGCCCTGAATTGCGTAGCAAGTAAAACTTCCGGTGTAGGCGAACAAATTCAACACGCGCAATCCTTGGCAGCGCTGCCGCACCATGTCGCGCGTGGTGCGGTGGTCAAGAAATAATCCCGTGTCCAAATAGTCGCTCAAGTTCACCTCAAAGCGCAAACCTTGCTCGCGCATGATTCGCAGCGCGCTTGCCGCGTTGTTCGTTGCGGCCACCTTTTGATATTGACCTTGGCCGTCATCCGCGCCTTCGCGGCGATTTTTCTGGCGCCGACGCTCCTTCACAAAAAGTTTCTCGCGCGGTATCTCAAGCGCGCAACATATTTCCTCAATGCAATTCGCCTCATGCGCGTCTTGCTGCGCCTCAGTTTCATCCTTGGTGCGCGGATGCAACCACGCCACCACTTCACCGGCGTACCAATCCACCACGGCTGGAAATTCGGGTATGTCGCGCTCGTACAAACGAAAGGCATCGTTGCCAGCCTTAGCCGCCCACTTCTTCAACTGGCGCAGTCGTTTGGAAAGCCGATTGGCAAACATGCGCCAACCCTAGCCCAAGTCACTTGACAAAGCAGCCAGGCGCCCTGTGGCCGAACGCGTAAAAGTTACTTGTAAACTCTAAAAAAGACCGATAGAGGAGTTTATAATCGCCGTATTTGAGTCTTATAACCATATTGGAAGCCTTATTCAACCCCCATTTGCCCATTTGCCCCACTTTGGTTAGTCTTCTAGCCCTTCGCGGAATCCGTGGGGGATTCCATAACTCTACATAGGAACTATTGACATGATGAACCGACTCCGCCGGAGCCTGAACCTGATCGCCACTTTCGCACTTCTTAGCGTGTTCGCAGCGCCTGCGCTTGCTGGCGAAGCCGACCTGAAGGTGCCTTCGGTTGACAGTGCCAACTTCAAGTTTGGAACCTCGATCATCCAAGGCAACTACCTCATGATGATGGGACTGTTGGTCTGCGTCTTGGCGGGATTGTTCGGTTGGTATCAATATTCACAAACTAAAAATCTGCCCGTGCACAAGAGTATGGCAGAGGTCTCCAACATTATTTGGGAGACATGCAAGAGCTATCTCTGGCAACAAGGCAAATTCTTGGCCCTGTTGTGGGTTCTCATTGGCGCATGCATTTATTACTACTTTGGATATCTGGAGCACAAGAACGCCTTCTCTATATTTATCATTCTGTCCTCCAGCATTCTGGGAATTTTGGGCTCGTACGGCGTGGCATGGTTCGGCATTCGCATCAACACCATCGCCAACAGTCGCACCGCCTTCGCAAGTTTAAAGGGCCAGGGCCTTCCAGTTCTGAGCATTCCTTTGCGCAGCGGCATGAGCGTTGGCTTGTTGTTGGTCAGCGTTGAATTGTTCTTCATGATTTGCATTTTGAAGTACCTGCCAACCGAACTTGTGGGTCCAGCCTTCATTGGCTTTGCCATTGGTGAAAGTTTGGGCGCCAGCGCGCTGCGCATCTGCGGCGGCATTTTCACAAAAATCGCCGACATTGGCGCTGATTTGATGAAGATTGTCTTCAAGCTTCCAGAAGATGATCCGAAGAATCCAGGCGTGATCGCGGATTGCACCGGCGACAATGCGGGCGACTCAGTTGGTCCAACCGCCGATGGATTTGAAACCTACGGCGTGACCGGCGTGGCGCTGATCGCGTTCTTGGCGCTTGCCATTGGTGACACTGGACCAGAAGGTCAAACTGTGTGCGCCAAATTGATCGTATGGCTCTTTGCCATGCGCGCGTTGATGATCGTGACCAGCTTGTTGAGTTACTTCATCAATGAAGTATGGAACGAAAGTCGCTTTGGCATTAAGAAAGATTTTGATGAAGAAGCCCCGCTGACCAGCTTGGTGTGGATCACCTCAATCGTTTCGATTGGCGTGACCTTCCTTGCCAGCTGGGCGTTGCTTGGTCAATTCAGCGAGACCGTGGTGTTGGGTGAAGCCGCCGCTGTTCTGACGAACCAAACAACTGGCCAAGCCGTTGCCGGCACCGTGGTTGAAACGGCCACATATGCCTACACAAGTTTGTGGTGGATTCTCTCCATCATCATTAGTTTGGGCACCGTCGCCGGCGCGTTGATTCCTGAGTTCACAAAGGTCTTTACCAGCACCAACAGCCGACATGTGCGTGAAGTGGTGCAAGCCAGCGCGCAAGGTGGCGCAAGCTTGAATGTTCTATCCGGTTTCGTGGCGGGAAATTTCTCCGCGTTCTGGAAGGGTTTGGTTCTTGCCTCGCTCATGGCTTTGGGTTGGTGGGCCAGCAATAATCCGGACATTCAAAACTTGATGCCAGCGAAATATGATTTCGCCGCGCCAATCTTCGCGTTCGGTTTAATCGCCTTCGGATTCCTTGGAATGGGTCCTGTCACCATTGCGGTGGACAGCTTTGGTCCAGTCACAGACAACGCGCAAAGCGTGTTTGAACTAAGCCAAATTGAGAAGATTCCCAACATCCGCGAGGAAGTGAAACGCGACTTCGGCTTTGAGCCAAGTTTTGAAAACGCCAAGCACCTTCTTGAGAAGGGTGACGGCGCCGGCAACACGTTCAAGGCAACCGCCAAGCCAGTGCTCATTGGCACCGCGGTTGTGGGCGCAACCACAATGGTGTTCGGCATCATCTTGATGTTGGAC
>SXGQ01782253.1_pt1 | contig 25758 bp, 12 predicted proteins | sample 3178371 | NCBI WGS metagenome assembly SXGQ01 (sample SAMN11356859, study PRJNA531348) | freshwater metagenome | isolation source: freshwater sample F1-20 | place: China: Fuxian Lake, Yuxi | collected 2017-12-25 | reverse complement strand
TGGTGGATTCCCCGCCAAGTTTGAGTCTTACCCCTTCGTATTGCTGGTATCCGGATGGGAGATCAAAGGAGTTCGAAGGGAAGATTGCGGTGGTGCTGAAGGATGCGAGGCGGATGCGGATGGCGGTGAAGGCGGGGTGAGATTGACAGCCCCTCGCCCAAATGCGTTCGGAAGAGAAGATCCGCCCGAAATGTCCCTCGATTCCATGTAAACCATCCATCAGCGCTCCCGTAGGAAGAGCTTGATGCTTTGGCCCAAACGATTTCTCGCCTTCCAAACCCTCGGTGCAGCCTTGCTCAGCGCCGGGGAAATCGACTTCGCACGGGACATCCAGCCCATCCTCTCGGAAAATTGCTACCATTGCCACGGCCCGGACGCCGCGACCCGCGAAGGAAACCTCCGTCTCGATACAAAAGACGGCGCATTCCGCGAACACGACGGCTCCATCTCCATCAAACCCGGCGACGCCGCAAGCAGCGAAGTCATCCGCCGCATCCTCAGCGACGACCCGGACCTCGTGATGCCCCCCCCGGACTCCAACCGCACCGTCACCCCAGCCCAGAAAGACGCCCTCAAACGCTGGGTCAACGAAGGCGCACAATGGGCAGAACACTGGGCCTACATCTCCCCAAAACGCGCACCCCTCCCACCCCTCGCCACCCACCCGATCGACGCCTTCATCCTTGACCGGCTCGCCAAGGAAAAACTCACCCCAGCTCCCGAAGCCTCGAAGGAAAAACTCATCCGCCGCGTCTCCCTCGATCTAACAGGCCTGCCCCCGACCCTTGCGGAAATCGATGCATTCCTCGCGGACACAACACCCGGTGCCTACGAGCGCGTCGTGGACCGCCTCATCGCATCCCCACGCTTTGGCGAACGCATGGTCTGGGAATGGCTCGACGCCGCACGCTACGCCGACACCAACGGCTATCAGGGCGACCCCACCCGCGCGATGTGGTATTGGCGCGACTGGGCCATCAACGCCATCAACAGCAACATGCCGTTCGACCGCTTCACCATCGAACAACTCGCCGGCGACCTCCTTCCAAATCCCACCCACGATCAACTCATCGCCACCGGCTTCCACCGCAACCACATGCTCAACGGCGAAGGCGGACGCATCGCCGAGGAAACCCGCGTCGAAAACGTCATGGACCGCACGGAAACCACCGGCACCGTCTGGCTCGGCCTCACCTTCCAATGCAGCCGCTGCCACGACCACAAATACGACCAACTCTCCCAGGCCGAATACTATCAGCTTTCCGCATTCTTCAATTCGATCGATGAAAGCGGTGCCAACGACGCCGGCGGCCTCGCCCATCCCATCCACACCTTCGCCACCCCGGAACAGCAAAATCTGATCGATTCCCGCAAGGCCGCGGAACTCGAAGCCAACCGGAAATACAACGAAATCGAATCCACCCTGCGCGCCAACCAAACCGCATGGGAGACATCCCTCCCCACCCTTCCCGATGGCCAACCTCGGGAAATCCGCTGGCAACCGATCGCCCCGCTCGAAGCCAATGCGGAAAAAGGAACCACCCTCACCGCAACCAGCGATGGAACCCTGACAACCACCGGCGAAAGCCCCACCCACGACGACTACCTCGTCCTATATCCATCGGAAATCCCCGGCATCACCGCCTTCCGCCTCGAAGTCCTGACCGATGATTCCCTCCCCCACCGCGGCCCCGGCCGCGCCCCTGAAAACGGCAACTTCGTCCTCAGCGAAATCATCCTCCAGGACTACGGAAAAAACATCCCGCTCGACCCGCTGCAAGCCAGCTTCGAGCAACAGGGATTCCCAGGAGCCCACGTGTTCGATGGCGATCCCAACACCGGTTGGGCCATCCAAGGCGGAACAGGACAGACTCAAACACTCATCTTCACCCCGCACACCCCACCAAACCTCGGCCAAGGCCACAACCTCGCCTTCCGCCTCCAATTCGCATACGGTCGCCAACACACCCTCGGAAAATTCCGCATCAGCGCCACCACCGACCACCCCGCACTCCTGCGACCCATGCCCGATAGCATCCGCCAGATGCTAGCAAAACCTGACGCCGAGCGCACCCCCGAGGAAAAAGCCGAAATCACCCGCCACTACCTCGCCACCCAACCCGAACTCGCCGCCGCAACCAAGGCAAGGGACGCCGCCAGATCCGCCCGCGAACAAGCCGAAGCCGCCGTCTCAAAAACCATGATCATGCGCGACCGCAAGGAACCTCGCGACACCTTCATCCTCATCAAAGGCGGCTATCAGGACCACGGCCCCAAAGTCGATCACGGCACCCCGTCGTTCCTCCCACCACTGCCCGAGGGCGCGAAAAAGGACCGCCTCGCCCTCGCACGCTGGCTCGTCTCGAAGGAAAACCCTCTAACAGCACGCGTCACCGTCAACCGCTATTGGCAACAGTTCTTCGGAGTCGGACTGGTGAAAACCCCGGACGACTTCGGCGTCCAAGGCGACCGCCCATCCCACCCCGAATTGTTAGACTGGCTCGCCGTCGAATTCATGGAAACCGGCTGGGACGTGAAAGCCCTCGTCCGCCTCATCGTCACCAGCTCCACCTACCGCCAGTCATCGAAGTTCACCAACAACATCGCCGAGCGCGACCCCGAGAACCGCCTACTCTCACGCGGCCCGCGCCACCGCCTCCCAAGCTGGATGCTCCGCGATCAGGCACTCGCAGTCAGCGGACTCCTCGTGGAAAAACTCGGCGGCCCACCCGTCAAAGGCTACCAACCCGATGGCGTCTGGGAAGATGCCACCTTTGGCCAAATCCGTTACCAACAGGACCACGGCGAAGCCCTCCACCGCCGCAGCCTCTACACCTTCTGGCGCCGCATCGTCGGCCCAACCATGTTCTTCGATGTCGCAAACCGCCAAATCTGCTCCGTCAAAACCGGCCTCACCAACACCCCGCTCCACGCCCTCGTCACCCTCAACGATGTCACCTACGCCGAAGCATCAAGACTCCTCGCCTCACGCATGCTCCACGAAGGCGGAAACACCGAAACCGACCGCATCCGCTTCGCCTTCCGCCTCTGCACCGCACGCCACCCCGATCAGGCAGACCTCGAAATCCTCACCCGCGCCCTGAAATTACTACGCTCCCAGTATCAAGCCGATCCACCCGCCGCCGCAAAATGGCTCGCCCACGGCGAAACCCCGCTGGACACCACCCTCGACACCATCGAACTCGCCGCCCACGCCGCCCTCTGCAGCCTCATCCTCAACCTGGACGAAACCCTCTCCAAGGAATGAACCCACAACAACAACACGCCGCCTGGCTCACCCGCCGCCAGTTCTTCGCCAAATCCTCACTCGGCATCGGCGCCGCCGCCCTCGGCTCGCTCCTCGATCGCGATCTCAAGGCCGCCACTCCCGATTTCCCCGTCTCACACTACGCACCAAAGGCCAAACGCGTCATCTATCTGCTGCAAAACGGAGCACCTCCACACCTCGATACCTTCGATTACAAACCCGGCATGGAAGCCATGCGCGGCAAGGAACTCCCGCCATCCTTCCTCGAAGGAAAACGCTTCTCAACCATGACCTCCGGCCAGGCGAAGAAACTCGTCCTGCCCCCAATGACCGGATTCAAACAATATGGGCAATCCGGCGCCTGGGTCGGCGATTTCCTCCCCCACACCGCAAAAATCGTCGATGAACTCTGCTTCATCAAATCAATGCACACCACCTCGGTGAATCACGCCCCGGCCATCACCTTCTTTCTAACAGGTGGTGAGCAGCCCGGACGCCCCAGCATGGGCGCATGGGCCACCTACGGCCTCGGCTGCGATACACAACAACTCCCAGCCTTCGTCGTCATGACCTCCCGCGACAAGGAAGCCACCTGCGGCCAGATCTTCTACGACCACTACTGGGGTAGCGGCTTCCTCCCCTCCAAGTTCCAAGGCGTCCGCTTCCGCGGCGGCGGCGACCCAGTCCTCTATCTCTCCAATCCCGATGGCATGAGCCGCGAAGTCCGCCGTGGCATGCTCGACCACCTCGCCGAACTCAACCAACGCCACCACGCCGATTTCGCAGACCCCGAAATCGCAACCCGCATCGCCCAATACGAGATGTCCTATCAGATGCAGGCAAGCGTCCCCGAACTCACCGACTTCTCCCAGGAATCCCCCGAAACCCTCGCCATGTACGGACCGGATGTCATGCGCCAGGGAAGCTTTGCCTACAACTGCCTCATGGCACGACGCCTCATCGAACGCGGCGTCCGCTTCGTCCAATGCTTCCACGCCGGTTGGGACCACCACCGCAACATCACCACCCAGTTCGAAATCCAGTGCCGCGATACCGACGCTCCATCCGCCGCGCTCGTCATGGACCTGAAACGCCGCGGACTGTTAGAAGATACCCTCGTCATCTGGGGCGGCGAATTCGGACGCACTCCCTTCCTCCAGGGCGACATCGCCGATGTGAAAAACTGGGGCCGCGATCACCACCCCTACGCCTTCACCATGTGGATGGCCGGCGGCGGCGTGAAACCGGGCATCCAATACGGCGAAACCGACGAATTCGGCTTCAATGTGGTCAAAGATCCGGTCCACGTGCACGATTTCCAGGCAACCGTGCTACACCTCCTCGGAATCGATCACGAAAAACTCCTCTACCGCTTCCAAGGCCGACAGTTCCGCCTCACCGATGTCCATGGCCACGTCGTCCATGACATCCTCGCCTGATTGCATCATGAAAATCCTCATCGTCCTCTTCTCCATCCTCGCCTTCGCAACAGCCGCCGAGCGCCCGAATTTCATCTTCATCCTCGCCGACGATATGGGTCCCGGCGATATATCATCTCTCAATCCCGACGGCAAAATCCCCACTCCTCATCTGGATCGCCTCGCCCGCGAAGGCATGACCTTCACCGATGCCCACAGCGGCTCATCCGTCTGCACCCCCACGCGCTACGGCATCCTCACCGGACGCTACGCCTGGCGATCCAAACTCAAACAGGGCGTCCTCGGCGGACTCAGCCCCCGTCTGATAGAAAACAACCGGCTGACCGTCGCATCCTTCCTCAAGAAGAACGGCTACCACACCGCCTGCATCGGCAAATGGCACCTCGGACTCGATTGGAAAATCCGCGACGGAAAAGAAATCAATCCGCTCGGAATCGAAAACCAGCAACAAGCATGGAATGTCGACTTCACCCAACCCTTCACAAACGGCCCGCTCTCCCTTGGATTCGACCGCTTCCACGGCATCAGCGCCTCACTCGACATGATACCTTACACTTATCTGGATCAGGACCGCGTCTCCGCCGTCCCTGACCACGATGCCGATTTCCCATGGTTCCACGGCCGCGATAAACGCACCCGCCGCGGCCCAACCGCCAAAGGCTTCGACGCCGCAAACGTCCTCGACGACCTCGCCTCCCGCTCGGCGGCTTATCTAACGGAGCGCGCGGAGCAGTCCCGCGCCGGCAAGCCCTTCTTTCTATATCTCCCGTTGGCATCACCCCACACGCCGATCGTCCCCACCAAACCATGGCTCGGAAAAAGCGGCATCAACGCCTACGCCGACTTCGTGATGCAGACCGACGCCGCCGTCGGAACCATCCTGAAAACCCTCGATGACCTTGATCTGACAGATAACACATTGGTCGTTTTCACCGCGGACAACGGCTGCTCACCCGAAGCCGATCTGCCGGAACTCCAAAAAGCCGGCCACCATCCATCCGGCCCCTACCGCGGCCACAAGGCCGACCTCTTCGAAGGCGGCCACCGCGTGCCATTCATCGCAAGATGGCCGGCCAAGGTCGCCGCATCCTCGAAATACACTCATCCCATCTGCCTGACGGACTGGTTCTCCACCTGCGCCAGCATCATCGACGCCGGCGTCCCCGAAGACGCCGCCGAAGACAGCTTCGACATCCTCCCGGCCCTGTTAGGAAGAACAGAACCCGTCCGCCAAACGTTGATCCACCACTCGATCAACGGCTCCTTTGCCATCCGCGAAGGCAAATGGAAACTGCTCCTCTGCCCGGATTCCGGCGGCTGGAGCGCGCCACGCCCCGGTCGCGATAAAATCAATGGACTTCCCCCGGTCCAACTTTACGATCTGGAAAAGGACCCCGGCGAAAAGCAAAACCTCCACGCCGCTCACCCGGACATCGTCAAAAACATGATCGCCTCCCTCCAACGCGATGTGGACCGCGGTCGCAGCACCCCCGGAAAAAGTCAATCCAACAACGGCAAGGTCGATATCTGGAAAGGCCGCAAACCCTATCAGCCCGCACCCCAGGCCGGACCATGATCAAATGGCTCCAAACATGCTTCGCCGCGATTTTAATATCATCGGCCGTCGCCCGAGATAAGCCGAACATCATCCTCATCATGGCGGACGATCAGGGGTCCGCGGATCTCGGATGTTACGGTGCAAAGGACCTTCACACCCCTCACACCAATGCGCTGGCCACCACCGGCCTGCGGCTCACCCGCTTCTATTCCGCCGCTCCCGTCTGCTCACCCTCAAGGGCGGGAACCCTCACCGGCCGCTGGCCCGCACGCGCGGGCGTGCCTGACAACTGCGCCTCACAACCCGGCCACTCCGGAGCACTACCCCCTTCGGAAATCACCATGGCGGAAATGTTCAAGTCCGCCGGATATGCCACCGCACACATCGGCAAATGGCACATCGGCTACACTCACGACACATCTCCAAACGCCCAAGGCTTCGACCACTCCTTCGGCCACATGGGCGGCTGCATCGACAACTACTCGCACTTCTTCTACTGGAGCGGACCCAACCGCCACGACCTTTGGAGAAACGGCGAGGAGGTGCTCCACGATGGCAAGTTCTTCCCGGACCTTATGCGCAAGGAAGCCGCCATCTTCATGGAGAGGCAAAAAGATGATAAACGTCCATTTTTCTTATACTATGCCCTGAATACCCCTCACTACCCCTATCAGGGAGACCCGAAATGGTTGGAACATTTCAAACATCTCCCATACCCCCGCAATCTCTACGCCGCGTTTCTCGCCGCACAGGACCAACGCATCGGCGAACTCCTGGCGGATGTGAAACGCCTCGGCCTTCGCGAGAACACCATCATCGTCTTCCAAAGCGATAACGGCCACTCCACAGAAGATCGCGCCCACGGCGGCGGCGGCAGCTCCGGACCCTTTCGCGGCGAGAAATTCAGCCTCTTCGAAGGCGGCATCCGCCTACCCGCTCTGATCTCATGGCCCGGCCATCTCCCGGAAAACCAAACCCGCAACCAGCTGTTCCACGCCTGCGACTTCTTCCCCACACTCGCCGAACTGGCCAACATCGAACTCCCGAAAACCAAACTCGATGGCCGCAGTCAGGTCAGCGCGCTCCGCGACGCTTCGGCGCCATCCGCACACGATGGAGCATCGCTCCACTGGCAGATCGGCACCGGCAAAAACGCCTACTGGGCAGTCATGGAAAACCACTGGAAACTGATCGGAAATCCATCAAACAAAAATGACGAACTGAAACTATTCCTCTCAAATCTCGAAACCGACGCCGCCGAATCCACCAACCACGCGAATCAACATCCCGAAATCGTGGAACGCCTGCTGGAAATGCATCGCAATCATCTGAAATGAGACAGATCATACATCTTCTATCCATCTGCCTGGCCACCCTCACCCCATGCCATGCATCAACTTCGAAGTGGAATGTCCTGTTCATCTCGGTCGATGATCTCCGCAACGACCTAGGAGCCCTCGGCGCTCCCCACGCGAAAACCCCGGCACTCGATGCCTTCGCCCGCACCGCCAGAATTTTCAGCCACCACTACGTCCAGGTCCCCACCTGCGGCGCATCCCGCTGCGCCCTCCTGCGCGGCCGTTACCCCAGCGACAAACAACACATCAACAACCACGGCATCCTCGCCACCCATCCGGACTGGGGATCTAACAGCCTTCCCGCCACCTTCCGCAAAAGCGGCTACCAAACCCTCGCCCTCGGCAAAATCAGCCATTTCCCCGGAGGCCGCACCGGCAAGCACTGGATCGACGGCCCGGAAGAACTCCCCGGCGCATGGGACCGCTCATGGGTCCCGGAAAGCCCATGGAAATCCCCCGAAGCGATGATGCACGGATACGCCAACGGCATCGCCCGGAAACCCGGCAAATCACCACCCCTCGAAGCCTTCGACGGCCCGGACTCCGCCTACCCGGACGCATGGATCGCCGATGAGGCATCCAAAACCCTCACCAACCTCTCAAAATCCGAGAATCCCTGGTTCTTCTGCGTCGGATTCTTCAAACCCCATCTCCCCTTCACCGCACCAAAACGCTGGCTCGACCTCCACCCGCTCGAAACCCAATCCCCACCCATCCCGGGAAAACCCACATGGCCATCCGGCTGGCACAACAGCGGCGAGTTCCGCGGCAACTACGGCCACAACGGTCGCGACCCCGCAACCGACCCCACCTACGCCGCAGAACTCCGCCGCGCCTACGCCGCCAGCATCAGCTACGTCGATGCCCAGATCGGCAAAGTCATCACCACCCTCCATTCCCTCGGCTTGGAAAAAAACACCGTCGTCGTCCTGTGGAGCGATCACGGATTTCTGTTAGGTGAGCACGCCATCTGGGGTAAACACTGCCTCTACGAAAACGCGCTCCGATCCCCGCTCATCATCCGCCACCCCAGCCTAACAGATCCCGGAAAAACCAGCGCCGCCACCGTCGAAACCGTCGACCTCTTCCCCACCCTCACCGACCTCTGCAACCTCCAAACCCCACCAAACCTCGATGGCCAAAGTCTCCGACCCCATCTAAAAAATCCCGCCACACCCTCCTCCAAACCCGCACGCTCATTCTGGACCGCCAACCAACGCACCCTCCGCAACGACCGCTGGCGCATCATCACCGACGGCAAAGGCAACCGCATCGAACTCTTCGACCTCATCAACGACCCGTCGGAATCCAAAAACGTCGCACAAAAAAATCCCGAAACCGTCAGGGAACTCAAATCCCTCATGCTGGCGGAATGAAAAAATCTTCACCGCCAATCCCTCCGACCGACAAAAGATGGGAAGTACGAGGACTGGGACTCGAACCCAGGACCAATTGGTTAAAAGCCAACTGCTCTACCAACTGAGCTATCCTCGCTTTGGCTTCCCGTCGGGCGGGGCGGGACAAGTAGGAAGCCCCGGCCGGATTGACAAGCTCATTTTCCGCAAATTTCTGAAGAAATCCATTTTTCGAAATCCAACAGCGTCCTCCCCGGCCGATCCAACAGGAAAACCGGCACCCCAACCGCATCCGCTGCACCCCCGTCCTCCCGCCCGCTATCCCCCGTCATCCGCGATAAATTGGCCGCCACCCCGGCCCTCGCCAGCACTTCTTCAATCATCCGCGGCGATGGCTTCCGCGCTCCCACATCCGCCGAAGTCACAATCTGCTCAAACCACCCGCCCATCCCCAATTCATCCAGCACCCGATGCAGCCTCCGGTCAAAATTCGACACCACCGCCATCCGCACCCCCATCCCCCTCAACCGCTCCAAAACCCCAACCACCTCTGGAAACACCCGCCACGCCTTCCCCTCCGCGAAATGCCCGAACAACTCTTCGAAAATCCCATCCACCTCCCCATCCCTCAACCCGCCCCCCGCCTTCTCCACCGTCCGGACCACCACCTCCCTCCACCACTCACGCTCCGCCACATCACCCGTCGGCGCATTCCCATAATCCGGCTCTCCCATCCCTCCAAATACCTCCCGGAACACTAAACCCAGCGCCTCCTCCCCAATTTCCAACCCATATCGCGAAAAACACCGCGAATACGTCTCCCCCACCGGCCGCACCGGCTCAATCATTGTCCCCGCCGCATCAAACAACACCAATTCAACTCCAACAGGTTTCATGCTCAGTGACCGATTTTCGACACGGATTTATTCGACAAGCAAAGCCATTTTCGCTAGAGCATTTTCACTCTCCCATGAACGCAGGAATCAAAAACCTCTCACGTAAATTCCTCCCATCCCTCTGCTTGCTCTTCGGATGGGCCGCGCTTCCCTCCTCAGCACAAATCACCGCATCCATCCAGGACAGCCACATTCCCGGCGGCACACTCACCGCCCCCCTCTACGTCATCGACTCGGACTCCACCAATGCCGCCGCAGGATACACCCGCGACACCATCCTCGCCTCCGCGGACGTCCAGTTCACCAGACCTCTCTCCGCCACCACGGAATCCGAAGACTACCGCCTCACCGCACAACTCATCGACGACGCCGGAAACCCAGTCACCCTCTCAAGCGGAAGCACATCCATTGCCGGCCCATCACAAACTGTAACGTTCAACGCCTTCCAAACCGTCCGATCCTTCACCTGGGCCCTCAATATCGATCCCGGCGTCGACCTCGGCGCAGGCCGCTCCTACTCCATCCGCTACCGCATCCAATTCCTCTCATCCATCATCATCAATGGAAACCCAGTGCCAATCTGGGTCAACACCCCTGCCATCGACGACTCTCCAACCTCGGTCATCACCCACTTCAACGACCTCCCCGAAAACACCAACAACCGCTTCGCTCGTGGCTGGCTCCGCGCCGCACCCACCATCACCAAATCCTACGCCGTCTCCTCCGGATCAGGCACCCAACCTTCCTTCACCCTCTCCGTCCCATACTCCCTCGCCCGCTACGACGTCGGTGGAACCTCCACCGGCATCACCGTCCGCTTCACTACCACCCTCACAGACGACCTCGGAAACGTCATCCCCCTCTCCAACGGCGGCCTTTCTTCAAGCACATTTACCCGCGCCGCTTTCGTCGCAGGAACCCCTAACACCCCCGCCATCGGCTCCTTCGACCGCATCGAAAACTTCACACCCACCGTCCAACTCGACTCACGCAACCGCACCTACAAGGTCACCGTCCAGTTCGAACACCTCGAAACCACCCCCTCCACCTACCGCAACAACGGAACTTCCCCCGCATCCTCCCTCCATCGCCTGCTCCACTTCAACGGAATTCTCAACTTCGGAACCCTCGCCACCAGCTTCACCTCCATCTCCAACACCCCCGTCGCCGGAACACTCGGCACCAACCTCGTCAACACCACCCTCAACACCACAGGCGGCGCCATCCCCGGCTTCCCCAGCTACTCCTTCGGCGCTGGCTCCGACCTCTCTGTCCAACTCCTCAGCAACGGTAACGCCAACGTCACCGCCGGCTCCCGCACCGTCATCGTCGCCGGCGGCGGAAACGTCAGCGCAACCTACGGCGGAAACACCGTCGAATACCCCAACACCCAACTCACCTCCACCGGCCCACAAGCAGGCTCCACCGTCGTCCTCTTCCCTCAAGGACTCTCCTACACCCCGAACCGCAACACCTCACAAGGACGATACAACCCGGAAATCACTCTCCCCGGACGCACCCTCACCAACCTCTTCCGCCATACCGGAACTCTCACCCTAGCCACCCCAGCATCCGCCTGGGTCTTTGATGAGGCCCGCCCCCTCCTCTATCAGGTCTCCCAATTCCAGATGCCCCAATCCGGAGTCATCGACTTCACTTCTGTCGACTCCGAATGGGCACACAAGGATGCTTTCGACCAACTCGACTCCCAACAAGCCTCCGGAGAACATCAAAACCCATCCATGCAACACCGCATGACCAACGATGGCCACCTCCGCTTCACCTCTCTCGCAGGAACTCAAAACATCCGCTTCACCCGCCACGCCGATGGCTCAGTCCGCACCACCTCCGCCGACCTCAATGTCCAACCAGGCTCCTTCATCACCCACTTCCCCAAAAACACCCAATGCAAATGGACCGGAAACGGAATCCTCAAAATCCGCCAAGGAATCATCACCGATGACAGCGTCATCAACGGTGCCGAACCCACCACCGTCCTCTACGACGGATCATGCGAAGGCGACGCCTGCGGACCTCCTCCGGGATCCGTCACCGACAACATCAAAATCTTCCCCCAAGACGATATCTTCAAGTTCACCTCCGACGGCGGCATCCAAACTCAAGGCTCCATCGACACCAAACCCCTCAAATGGGGCATCCGCGGCGACGGAAACCCCGCCCACCGCACCGACAACTTCGAAAAAGCACACTTCCTCGCCTCCGGCCACCAACTCTACGAATCCCTCAATCCCCTCTCACCTCTCAGCCCTCTCACCTTCGTCGCTCCTGACCTCTCCCCAGCAAGCCTCCTCCTCGCCGCATACAATCCATCCAAACACGAAGAACCCGTCTACTCAGGCTCCAGCGATTACCGCGACGGCGTCGGCGTCTACGCCGGTGCAACCCTCACCGTCGACTCATCAGGAAACATCGGTGCATCCCGCCTCGCCGACATGCCAAACGACTACAACTACGGCCTCCAGGAAACCGTCTCCAAATACTACGTCCGAGCCAGCGGCCTCTCCGGAAGACACGTCGCCGCCGAAGGCCAATTCTCCAACAACGCCGTCCTCTACGACTACAACTTCTCCATCTCACGCTTCCAACTCACCTACCTCTCCAACAACAACGAGGAATCCTGGATCAACGGCGGCGTCGAAGTCCCTTACCCATCCCAATTCTCCCAAAAATTCCTCGGCCTCACCCTCACCTGCACCGGTGCCCTCGATCAGGCACAAATCGATCCCGACGACAGCGGCGCAAAACCCCTCATCTACTGGAACGGCTCCTTCACCCCCATGGCCATGCGCTTCGCCCCTCAGGAAGGCGCAGGATGCTACGACGACCGCTTCCTCACCCTCGGCCTCGTCAGCGGTGCCGCAAATATCGAAAACCCTCTCGTCGGCACCCTCGCCTTCATGCCCTCAGGAAACATCGGCACCATCGCCGATAACATCCAAGGCGTCGACAGCCGCCTCGGCCTGCCCGGAAACCTCCGCCTCGATGGCCCAGGAAACGAACAATACAACCTCACCCCAGTCTCCAAACTCTACTTCAACAACCCCGAAACCTCCGGCGCTCCCGCCTCCGGATACGTCAGCTTCGCCACCCGCGCCAACGTCCCCTTCTTCGAAGACCTCAAACTCCACGTCATGACCAGCGCCGCGGCCGATATCCCCGCCGCCGTCTACGTCGCCTCCGGCTGGGAAACCGCCGGACAAACCCACTTCTCCAACACCCTCTTCGACCCCACCCACAACGGCTTCCCAACCGGACAAATCAACGTCGAAGACTACCGCAACCCCTCCGCTGAAACCCCCTTCGTCCCACTCGCCAAACAATCCATCTTCGGACTCGTCCCCCTCAGCTACCCCCTCAAGTGGAGCACAACAGGCCGCTTCTTCACCTCATGGCAAGCCGTCACCAACGACCTCCTCGTCGTCAACGTCGAACACCAGGTCGACTACCTCAGCGCCGATAACGCCGAAATCTCCTTCGGCGCCCAATACGACGGCCTCCCAGAAATCAACCTCGCCAGCGCCGCCTTCGATGTCGTCGATGAACAAATCGGCGCCGCAAAAGCACTAACAGAAGCCGCCCAGCAATTCGTCACCGACACCCTCAACCAAGGCGTCGACGAAATCGGCAACCTCGCCTCCGACACCCTCGAAAACGTCCTCGATCAAGCCATCGACTCCATGGAGGACGAAGTCATCGACCCACTTTACGGCGCCATCGTCACCTCCTACAACAACGCCCGCGCCGCCAACCAAACCTACACCACCTGGGTCAACTCCAACACCACCGGCCTCTCCCGCCAATACAACGAATTCCTCGACGGCTCCGTCGGCACCGCCGCCAACAGCATCAAAGGCCGCCTCAACACTCTCCACAGCGCCGCCAGTGATGCCTCCAACCTCCTCAAACGCGTCGAAGACGCGCTCGATCAGGGTATCCTCGCTATCGACTCCGTCACCGGTCGACTCGAAGTCATCGGCGGCGAAGTCCAATTCAACCTCAACCCTCCCACCGTCCCGAGCATCCCCGCAGCCCAACTCATCAACGGCATCCTCGCCAAGGTCAACAACCCCGACACCGGAAACCTCGAACGCCAAATCGTCCAATCCCTCGTCGCGGAACTCATCCGCGAACTCGCACCCCCGGACCTCGCCGCCATCATCAACCCCCTCCTCGCGGACGCCACCTCCGAAATCAACGCCGAACTCAACACCCTCCTCGCCGAGTTCGACCCCACCCTCGACCGCATCACCGAAGCGCTCCTCGAAGCCCGCTCCTATCTCGTCACCATCCGCGGAAAACTCGCCAGCGGCCAAGACATCTTCACCAGCTTCCAACAAATCATCTCCAACGCAAACACCGAAATCGACGGCATCGTCAACGGACTCCGCTCCGCAGGAAACAACTTCTTCAGCCAACTCGCAACCTCCGCAACCATCCTCCCAACCACCGCACTCAACACCGTCGGCAGCCTCCTCGACGAGTTCTCCAAAGAGGAATTCGTCGCCTTCCTCCGCGCCGAAATCCGCGACCGGCTCCTCGCATCCGACTTCATCCAACAAATCCAATACACCCTCCGCCAATACATCTCCGAACTCGATATGGCCATGCGCTCAGCCATCGACTCCGCCTTCGCCGAAGTCAGCCGCATGTGCAAGGAACTCATCAAGGACGCCCTCGGACCCATCGACGACGCCATCAACGGCCTCATCGGCGACATCAACTCCTTCGTCGGAGCCGGCTCCATCGATGGATACGCCCACATCCAGGGAGACACCCTCCGCCGCCTCCGCCTCGATGCCAAAGTGCAATTCAAAATGCCCGAGGAAATGGAACTCCACGCCTACTTCGAAATGAACTGCTACGACGCCGGATCCACCGTCGGCTCCGCAGGCTGCCTCGAAGCCGGCCAACAAGCCGTCGAAGTCAAAATCGGCGCCATCGACGTCCCGCTCGACTGGGTCAGCCCCGACCTCCGCGCCAACCTCGAAGTCCGCTTCTCCATGCAAACCGCCCCCACCGTCCGCCCCAAAGGCATCGGCGGATCCATCGAAATGACCGGCGGCGAACTCGACTTCCAAAGCCTCAAAATCACCGCCTTCGCCGCCAGCGTCGCCGTCGGCTCCGACGAATGCTACCTCGCCGCCACCGCTCGCGTCATCATCTCATCCTACGAAGCCGCCGGCGGAATCTTCTTCGGCAGAACCTGCTCCATCGAACCCCTCCTATTGGTCGACCCAGACGTCGCCGACCTCCTAGGAACCCCTCCCTTCACCGGCGCATACGTCTACGGAGAAGTCTGGATCCCCATCTCCGAAGTCCTCCTCGGCATCCCCGCCAGCTGCCTCTTCCGCATCTCAGCAGGCGTCGGCGCTGGCGCCTTCTACTTCGCCGAAGGCCCCACCTTCGGTGGAAAAATGCTCCTCGGCGTCAGCGGCGAAGCCCTCTGCATCGTCTCCATCCGCGGCGAAGTCTCCATGATCGGCGTCATGACCGATGGAAGCCTCCGCTTCCGCGGCCGCGGAACCCTCACAGGAAAAGCCGGCTACTGCCCCTTCTGCGTCAAATTCAAGGAAAGCGCCACCGTCACCTATCAGGACGGCTCATGGGAAATCGACTACTGATCCTGCTGATCCCCGAAAATCCCACCACGCACCCCTCACCCAACTTCCTCATGAAACGCCACCTCACCAAGGCCCTTCTCCTCATCGCCGCACTCGCCGGCCCCCTCCACGCGCAAGACTCCGAACAACTTCTCACCACCGTCGGAACCACCGTCACCAACAACGGCACCACCCACGCCTACCTCCTCTGGCAACCCGGCGATGCCGCATCCACCCTCGGCAAACGCTTCGCCATCTACGCCAAACCCGGAAACCCCGCAGACCCAGGCGTCTTCACCCGCCTCGGCATCCAAACCCTCCAAACCAGCCCCAACACCATCCGCGCTCTCCTCGATCTCGGCGCGAAAATCGACCGCGCCGCCCCAGCCGCCAACTCCCGCATCGACGGCATCCACCGCGAAATCACCCTCCAACCCGCCGCAGACCCAGCCACCCCCGCGGACCCCTCCCTCGACGCCGCAGACAAACTCGCCTTCCTCATCCAATCCGCCGTCACCGACCCCCGCCTCCTCTCACGCCTCTTCTTCCTCGGCCGCGCCCACCCCGGCGTCATGCAAGCCCTCGGCCACGCCTTCTCCATCCCCATCCCCGCCGGAACCCGCACCTTCGAAATCCGCGAAATCAACCTCGCAGATGCCGACATCCGCGTCGTCGGCCGCGTCACCCTCGACCCCTCCGCACCCGTCGTCCCCGAAGCACCCTTCCCCCCAGTCCAAGTCTTCCACCCCGTCAGCGCCGGCTCCCAATACGAAATCAACGCAAAAGACCACCTCAACGCTCGCATCCGCTGGGGCGTCGATAACAACCTCCGCGCCCAACTCCCCCACACCTTCGGCTTCGACGTCTTCCGCGTCAAAAAATCCGTCGCCGAAAGCCTAGGCTGGCACACCACCCCCCCCACCCCCGCAGCCATCCTCACCGATCTCAACGCCTACGACCCCTCCGATGCCAACCCGGACATCGCCATGGCAAACGAACTCCCCATCCTCGTCGGCGACCTCCTCTCCCCAGCAGACGCCGCAAACCCCGCGGACCAGGAACGCTTCGACTTCTCCGACGACGGCGTCTGGCACCTCGGCGAAGACGGCCGCAAAATCCGCCGACCCTACTCCGATGGCGAAGCATTCTACTACTACGTCGCCGCCCGCACCATCACCGGAGCCCCAGGCCTCCTCTCACCCGGCTCACTCATCCAAATGTGCGACCGCCTCCCACCCACCCCACCCTCCATCTCCTCCGTCCTCAGCAACTTCGTCAGACCCGCAAACCCAGCCGACTGGGCCACCCAGGGAGGCTCACAATTCCTCCAAATCAAAATCCGCCAACTCCCCAACCTCACCGACGCCGAAGCCGCAAAAGGCTACTACCTCTACCGCTGGTCCTCCTCCCAGGAATACCTCAACAACCTCGGAAACCCCGCCACCAACCGCATCGGCACCCTCAACCTCCACCTCAACGGCTCCCAATTCCTCACCTACAACGACAACGGCGCAGGGGCACCCACCCTCGCCTCCCACGGCGACCGCGCCGTCTGGTACACCGTCCGCGCCGTCGGCCGCGCCGCCTGCGGCGGCGAAGTCCTCAGCGGTCACAGCGCCCCAGTCTCCGGCGTCCTCCGCGACTTCAAAGCACCCACCGGACCCACCGGCTCCTTCCTCATCTGCCGCACCATCCCCACCACCACCTTCCTCGAACGCGACGAACAAAAAGAACCCACAGACAACGGCCTCCCCGCCACCTTCCGCGGCGTCACCATCCAAGTCACCCGCAACAACCCCGCCATCGTCTCCTCGGAAATCGAAGTCGCCCTCCGCCAAGCAGATCAATCCTGGCTCACCATCCACAACGAACAAATCGCCTATCAGTTGGGAGACACCGTCCAGATCCACCTCCCCTACCGCGAGCCCCAGCTCGAATCCCGTCCCATGCGCATCCGCGTCCGCTCCATCACCGCCAACGGCCTCATCTCCAACACCGCCGAACGCGTCGCCTTCAATTCCAAATACCCCACCTACGTCGTCTTCCGCTTCGCTGCCACCGCCACCAAAGACTGCGTCGACATCGCCACCGCCAACCCACCCGTCCACGAATCCTCAGACCCCACCGGACTCGTCAACATCATCCAAGGCTCACTCATCATCCCTCCCGCACAAGGCGTCAGCGAATGGCGCGTCTACCGCCGCGTCGGATCCGATGGCCCTCTCTCTCTCATCGCAAAAGCCGAAGGCTCTTCCCTCCCAAGCCCCGCAACCTGGCAAGACGATGCCCTGCCCTCCGCCAACGGCGAATCCGTCTGCTACTACGGTCAAATCCTCGACCAAAACGCCAACCCCAGCCCACTCGAACTCCTCGGCTGCGTCATGATGGTCAACCCCAATCTCCCCACACCCATGCTCGCCCCAGCCGAAATCATCTCCGAACTCGGCGACTCCATCAAAATCAAACTCGAATGGTTCTGCGACCCCGTCGGCGTCGAACGCTTCGAAATCCTCGCCGCAGTCGATGGCGGAACCATCCCCCAAATCAACGGACTCTCCGAAGTCCTCGCAGAAATCCCCGCATCCGGCATCTCCAGCGACTTCCAAGACCTCAAATTCTTCCCCTTCCAAACCTCACGCGTCGGCGCCGCACTCGGTGCCGGACCCGGATTCGGACTCGAAGTCACCGTCCCCGCCAACCAACGCATCTACTTCGCCGTCCGCGCCTGCGGCCCCGGCGCATTCCCACGCACCCACGGTGCCGCCAGCAACGTCGTCTCCGCCCGCTGGCAACCCGAAGTCTCAGGACCTCAACCCATCATCCCTTGGCCCGCACGACCACTCCCCGGCACCTTCGACCACCGCCGCCGCATCGAATCCTTCGCCGTCGGAGAAGGCCCTCTCTGGCCCATCATCCTCCCCACCGACTACGGCGTCCCCACCGCCATCCTCATCGGCGTCACCCGCCACCCGCTCGCCGCTAACTCCATCGGAAAACAAGCCGTACTCGACTCACCACTCCCGCCAGACGACTACATCTTCAAAATCCGCGAAAACATCGGAGACACCTCCCAACTCTCCGACCTCTTCCCCTGCATCCTCTACCGCTACCAACTCCCCGGCGACCGCTTCACAAATCCCCGCGCCAACCTCGTCCAATGCACCCCTCTCATCGACCGCATCTCCTGGATCTACCAAAACGACGATAAAACCCAAGGCTACCAAATCCGCGACCCCTTCCTCACCTTCATCGGAACCAACCAATCCAACATCGCCGTCCCCTTCTTCGGAAACTGGAACGACAGCACCTCCCCCTCCCTCGACCTACCCTCCCAAACCGCCAACCGCCCCCTCTACCTCGAATCCAACACCGGCCTCATCCTCCTCAACGACCCCCTCCCCGTCACCGTCGGCGCCAAATACCGCCACCTCCTCGTCCAATTCCAGGAACGCGGCGAAATCAAACGGATCATCCCCCTTCAACCCGTCCAACACTGAGCCTCACCTCGAGCCATGAATCCTCACCGCATCCTCACCGCTCTCATCGCCTCCTCCGCGATCTCCCAGGCCGCTCCGGTGTCCAAACTCGCCGCCGAATGGTTCGTCCCCAGCACCTCTAACACCAAACAATTCTCCCTCGTCGATACCGCCACCGGAACCGTCCGCATCGGCTTCGTCAGCTCCGATGGCAGCGTCGACTGGCTCCATACCGTCAACACCGGCATCACCGACGTCTCGGACGTCGCCAGCAGCCTCCCCGCCCTCGTCGGCGAATCCATCGCCCTCACCTCCCCGCTCTCCAACCGCGTCGTCCTCGTCAATGTCGATGCCCCGAACCCCATCGCCCGCGTCCTCCCCACCATCAACGGCATCGGCCCCGTCGGCCTAACGGAAACCATCATCGGCGGAACCACCGAACTCGCCATCACCTCCATCCACAACGGCGGAACCTCCTTCGGAAAAACCGAATTCCGAAACGACCTCAACAACAACAGCACCCTCCTCGCCCAAAACAACATCGTCCTCAACTTCCGCCAACTCATCCCCCTCAAAGACCCCGCAAACCCCGCAAACCGCGTCGCCTTCTACACCGGAACCTCAGGCTCCAACACCCTCACCGGCCTCCTCACCCGCGTCGGCGGCAGCGTCACCCGCCAGTCGAAATCAACCTTCAGCGGCACCTTTGAGTTCCTCCCCGGAGCCCTCGATGTCAACGGCTCCGCAGGCAACACCCTCCTCATCGGCCACCGGCAAAACTCCAACCAAGCCCGTATCTATCAGGCCATCTCCCCCATCACCACCGCTACCTTCACCAACACCAGCACCACCTTCCCCTTTGCCATCTCCGGCATCATCCCCATCCTCGATGGCGGCGTCGGCCCCATCACCGATGGCCTCATCGCCCTCGCCGCCGATGGCTCCGAGGCACGCTGGCTCCAGATCAACGCCGCAGGAACCGCCTTCATCGCAACCTCTCATTCCTTCACCCCCACACCCGGCTCCGCCCTCACCGGCCTCCTCCCACTCCCAGGCATCGGCCTCATGCAACTCGAAGGCCCATCCGCAACCGGCCCATCCACCACCTTCAAATCCCTCCTCTGGGACTCGGAAAACTCCCAGTGGACCCAAATCGAATCCGGCACCATCCCCCAAATCCCCACCCCAGGCCAATCCATCGCCAGCCTCCTCTTCTACTCCGCAAACCCCGCCGAAAACGAAGCCGCTCGACTCCTCGCCATCCAAACCCTCCCGGATTGGACACGCCCACAATTCTACCCAGATCCATTCCCATCCTCCGTCATCCAGGAAACCTTCAACTCACCCACAGACGGACTCACCTTCTCGAACACCGCCTCCGTCTCCCCTCCCTTCGGCACCAATTTTGTCATGACCAACCAGGTCGAACCCTCCGTCTCCATCACCGCACTCGGCGGCGCGGACGCACTCTTCTCACCGGACCTCCTCATCAACCCACCTTCCGGCCCACAATCCGCCAGCTTCCAAATCACCGCACTCTACGACGAAGAACGCCAGGAACTCCTCTGGCGCGATGCCAACGGAGGCTCATGGCAACTCTGGTCCGGACCCATCCCCGTCGCCTACAACCGCTCCTTCCAATTCTCCCTCCGCTCCATCGCCAACGGAAACCTCGGACCCATCCAAACCAGATCCTACACCTTCGACCCTGCCTCCCTCGCCTCCCAAGACTCCGACAACGACGGCGTCCCCGATTACGTCGAACTCCAACGCGGCCTCGACCCCTTCAGCGGCCCAGATCACGACGGCGATGGCGTCTCAGACCTCGCCGAACTCCTCCAAGGCACCAACCCTAATAACAACGCGGAATTCCCAGCCGAAAGCTCCATCGCAGACATCTCCACCACCGGCGGCTTCTCCCTCGTCGCCACCGCCCGCATCCACACCAGCTCGGAAATCCGCAACACCGAAGAACTCTTCGCCCACGACCTCGGCGGCTCACTCCTCGATCGCCAAGCCGTCGCAACCATCTCCCCAGCCCTCCCCGACGGCGGAACCCGCGGCGCCATCCTCCGCTCCAGCACCCCGATCCCCAACGACGAACTCCTCACCCTCTCCTCACCCCTCTACTTCGACATCACCTCCGGCGCACGCACCGGCCGCGAAACCATCGGCTTCATCCCCGTCCCGCCCCCCACCAGCTTCTCACCCATCTTCAGCCCCTCCGGCACCAACCTCACCAACGACGCCAACGCCTGGGTCCTCGCCGCGCAAACCGCCGCCACCAACCTCCCCCCCGCCCCCGCCCGAACCATCATCGCCCCGCCCGATAGCGCCGTATCCATCCTCCTCGAGGAAATCACCCACCGCGCCCTAACTGCCGCCCGCCCACCATCCAACCCTGCCCCCCCACTCGAAGCAGTCACCCTCTTCCCCAGCCGCGATGGCGCCCGCACCCGCACCGCTCTCACCCCTGAAGACATCGACCTCCTCCAGTCCTCCGGCTTCGATTTCCGCCTCGCCCTCACCCTCGCCAACACCGCCCGCGCAAACATGCTCACCTGCGCCAACAACCTCTACTCGCGCCACGCCACCACCTCCGCATCCACCCCCGGAATCATCATGCCCATCGATGCACTCCGCATCATGCTCCGCGGCGGCCCTGCCCCCACCGGATACTCCGGCGCGGTCACCTCCGGCAACCTCACCACCGCCATCAACGCCTACAACACCGCCATCACCTCCGAATCCCAAGCCCTCCGCCCCTCAGAAACCTGGACCATCGAAATCCCGGAAACCTCCCCCGGCCCCGGCATCTACCACCGAATCCCCGGCGAAATCGCCGTCGCACTCCTCTCCCCATCCGGCGACCGCTTCCGCCTCGAACAAGGCCTCGGCCTCCGCCCAGGAACACGCTTCCAAATCACCGGCTTCACCGACACCCCGGCCGATGGCCCCTACACCACCATCCAAGTCACCAGCGCCCTCCTCACCTTCCAACCCGCCTCCTCGGACACCGATACCGACGCCAACCTCCTCGACGACGAATGGGAACGCTTCTTCTTCGGTGCCATCGGCCAGGACCCCTCCTCCACCCCCGGCTCCTCCTCCCACACCCTCCTCCAATACTTCCTCGAAGGCCTCGACCCCCGCGGCGATGCCTCACCCACCTCCACCCCCGTCGACCTCTCACCCCAACAACCCCTCCTCACCTCAGTATCCGGTGGCGGCTTCACCCTCGATTTCACCTTCCCCACCGAATTCCAGGACCGCTTCGACTTCATCCTCGAAAAATCCACCACCCTCCTCGCAAACAGCTTCGAAACCGTCCCCGACGCCATCATCACCGTCCTCGGCCCCAACCAACTCCAAGCCACCATCCCCCCCGCCGCCACCACCACCGAAACCGGCTTCTACCGCATCCGCCTCTCCCTCAAAACCGACTGATCCCTCAGCAGCATAGAGAAATCACATCTCTGATCTGCTGTTTGGCGATTTCCCAGTCGATGAACTCCGCCCTCTCTTCCTGAAACATCTGTTTCCTCTCCGCCAACAGGAGACTCCTTCTGCCAATTTTATCCTTGCCCCCACCCCGCAAAATCCCCCAGATTAACCGCTTGAATCATCCTCCCCCTCCCCGGACACTCCACCCACATGTCCGCCGACGTTCAACACACGCTCGCAAGCTCTTCCACCCTTGAAGGCACCTCCCTCCACACCGGAGCCAAGGTCACCCTCACCCTCAAACCCGCACCCGAAGGCCACGGCTTCAAGTTCCGCCGCATCGACCTCCCGGACCAGCCCTTCATCTCCGCAGACGCCGACAAGGTGCAAACCGTCGAGCGCGCCACCACCCTCGCCGAAGGCTCCGTCAAGGTCCACACCGTCGAACACGTCCTCTCCGCACTCACCGGAATGGGCGTCGACAACGCCCTCATCGAAATGGACGCCAACGAGCCCCCCATTGGCGACGGCTCCTCCCGCCCCTTCGTCGAACTCATCAAGAAAGCCGGCATCGTCACCCAATCCGCCCCGCGCAAGGTCTGGGAAATCCGCGAACCCATCCACCAGGAAACCGGCGATGGCACCCTCATCACCATCGTCCCCTGCAAAACCTTCCGCGTCTCCGTCACCAACGTCGGCCCCGACGGACGCTTCACCCAATACTTCTCCTCCGAAGTCACACCCGCCACCTACGAAAAGGAAATCTGCGCCGCACGCACCTTCGTCTACTACGAAGACGTCAAACCGCTCCTCGAAAAAGGCCTCATCAAAGGCGGATCCCTCGAAAGCGCCGTCGTCATCCGCGGCAACGAAGTCATGTCCAAGGAAGCCCTGCGCTTCTCTAACGAATTCGCGCGCCACAAAGCCCTCGACCTCATCGGCGACCTCATCCTCTCCGGCAAACGCATCCTCGGCCACGTCATCGCCGTCAAACCCGGCCACGGCCCCAACACCAAAATGGCCGCCACCCTCAAATCCGAATACTCACGCATGCGGTCGATGGTCCCGCCCGTCTCCATCCCCAAAGGAGAAAGCGTGCTCGATATCAACGACGTCCTCAAAATCCTCCCCCACCGCTACCCGTTCCTCCTCGTCGATCGCGTCGTCGATTTCGAAGGCGACACCAAATGCACCGGCGTCAAAAACGTCACCATCAACGAGCCCTTCTTCCCCGGCCACTTCCCCGGCCACCCCCTCATGCCCGGTGTCCTCCAGCTCGAAGCCATGGCCCAGGTCTCCTCCGTCCTCATGCTCCGCAAACCGGAAAACGCCGGAAAAATCGGCTACTTCATGAGCGCCGACAGCGTCAAATGGCGCCGCCCCGTCCTCCCCGGAGACACCCTCTTCATCGAAGCCGAAGTCATCAAAATCCGCGGATCCATCGGCCAAACCCGCTGCCGCTGCCTCGTCAACGGCGAAGTCGTCTCCGAAGGCGAACTCAAATTCGCACTCCTCCAACAATAACGCGCTCCCTCACCTGCTCCGGAACGCCCCCGGCGTATGCCCTGTTAGCTTCCGGAAATGCCGCGTGAACGCGCTCTGGTCACAAAACCCCGTCGCCAGCGCGATCTCACTCAGCGGCTGGCTCGTCGTCGCTAACAGATGCAACGCCTCGTCCACCCGCGCCTTCAAAACCAGCTGCTTCGGTGTTAGATGAAACAACCGGTTCACCAGCTCGGAAAACCGCGTCGACGAAAGCCCGCACGTCGCCGCCAATTCGGATAGAGGAGGCGGATCCGCAATCCGCCGCTGGATCAAATCCAACGCCTTCGCCAGTTCCGGAAACCCTCGATCCGCCGCCCCACGCGCGCTCGGCTCCACATCCCGCGACACCCCCAACACCCCAGCGCACCCGCCACCGCCCAGCTGAAACACCGGATACTTGTTCGTCAAACACCACCCCCGCCGCCGGTTCGCATACAAATGCAGCTCTAACAAATTTGCAAGCGGCTTCCCCGTCTGCACCACCCGCTCGTCCTGCCTCTCATAAAACCGCGCCAACCCATCCGGAAACAAATCACTCGGCCGGCATCCGATCACCTCAGCCCGCTCATGCCGCCCGCTCCGCTCCACCAACGTCCGGTTCACCCACAAATACCGTCCCTCCCGATCCTTGATGAAAAAAACCAACCCAGGCAAATCATCCAGCATCCGCTCGATCGGCAACGGCAGCGATTGCTTCTGCCAGTCAAAATGGGCGTGCAGCGCGTTCATCCTTCTTAGGGCAACTTGATCGCCTTCAACGCCAGAAACAGCGGAAACTCCTCCGCCGCCCGATGCTCCGCCTTGCTGAACGGCCCTGTCTGCGAGCGCCGGTGACTGCACAATTCCTCACTCGCCACCACCCCCAGCCCCGCACGCCCGAGCGACCCTAACACCTCTGCAAGCGGCCGATGATAAAACAACGTGCTCTCCCCGAAATCCCGCCCCGGATGCGTCGCGATCGGAATCTCCATCGCCTTCGCATAACGGTTGATCCGCCGATACTGGATCTTCTGATCATTGTCCCACCCCCAATGCGTCTGCTGCGGAATCCGGAAACACGGATGCATGAAAACCAACACCGCCCGCCCACCCGGCCTGATCGACGCCGCCAGATTCCGGCAAAGCCCATCCAGATCGCGCACATCATGCACCGCCATCAGGCACGTCGCCGCATCGTGCGAACCATCCGCCCACGCCCCCGGTACACACGCATCGGCGCAAAGAAACCTCACCCGCCCATCCCCGCCATGCCGCTGCTTCGCCGCCGCAATCAGCCGCGGACTCGCATCCACACCAACGAAACTCTTGATCGGACTTTCTAACAAAACTTTCGCAAGCACCCCCTGTCCACAACAAACATCCACCACCGACTCCCCCGCCTGCGCCGCCAGCAATCGCACCGTCGCCGGCAAAATCAGATGCCGATGATAGTCCGATCCCGCATCCCCCACCAGCTTGTCATACCACGCCGCCACCGGATCCCACCCCTGATCCTGCCTCCCACGCCCCGGCGGTTTCCCCTGCGCCCCACCCTGCGGCTGGGACTTCGAATGATGAAACGGTCGACGTGGCGGCGGCGGCATGCGCGAACCTAAAAGAATCCGCGCGTCCTGTCAGCATCCATCACCGCCTCGTCGTCCAATCGCCACGACCATACCGCCGCGACACCCGATCCGAAATTTCCTCCGCCGGCGGCGAAATCTCCACCCGCTCCCAAACCTCCGCCAACTGACTCGCCAGCGCCACCCCTCCCTCCTCCGCACCGATCCCCCCCACCGCCACCGACCCCTGATGCAGC
>SXGQ01604317.1_pt1 | contig 25759 bp, 26 predicted proteins | sample 3178371 | NCBI WGS metagenome assembly SXGQ01 (sample SAMN11356859, study PRJNA531348) | freshwater metagenome | isolation source: freshwater sample F1-20 | place: China: Fuxian Lake, Yuxi | collected 2017-12-25 | reverse complement strand
TGGTGTCGATGACAGCGTTCCAGCCTTTAACCGAGTAATCGAGTGCGGCCTGCGGGAACTGACCGCCACCGTTGTTGACGACCAGATCGAGTCCGCCGTAACGAGACCAGGTTTCGTCCACGAGCGACTGAACCTGATCTGGGTCGCGTATGGTCATGGCACGAGTGCCGACCTCGCGACCGACAAGACGACTAATGCTGTCTGCGGTATCGAGTAGGCGGTCCTTGCGACGACCACAAATCATGACTTCGGCTCCGAGCCTCGCGAACAAGAAGGCCATGGCGCGACCGAGACCGCTGCCACCACCCGAGACCAGGCAAACTTTGCCCGCGAGCAGATCGTCTCGATAGGCGTGAGGACGCCGAGCAAGCTCCTCATCGGTGAAGCCCCAACGTACGGGAGACGTATCTTCAGAGTTGATCAGGGGGGTCGTGGCTGACATGGAATCCTCGAGGCTGGCGTCAGAGCGTCTTCAGACCGAACAGCGAGACGCTGGCGATGTTGCGGTTGGGGATGCCACCCAGGTTATGGGTGAGGCCGAGAGTGGGAGAGCGAAGTTGTCGCTCGCCTGCGCGGCCGAGCAACTGGTTGTAGACCTCGTAGACCATGCGCAGTCCCGAAGCGCCTACGGGATGACCGAAGCACTTCAGACCGCCATCCGTCTGACAAGGATTGCGACCGTCGCGATCGTAGCGACCGTCGAGAATGTCTGTCGGAGCGCGCCCTTCTGCCGAGAAGCCGAGATCCTCCATGAGTACGAGTTCGGTGATGGAGAAGCAGTCGTGCACTTCCATCAGCGACACTTCGCGACCCGGATCTTTTACGTTCGCCTCGGCATACGCACGCGACGCTGCGCGGCGCGTGGTGGGTGTGTGAGCACCATCCCAATCGGCATGTGAGAGCTCGTAGCCGTTCGATGCGACGAGCTGCATAGCCTTGATGGTGACGGCATCGCGTCGTCCGAGAGACTTCGCCATCTCGGGCGTAGTGACGATGGCGCAGGCGGCACCGTCCGATACGCCGCAGCAGTCGAGCACACCGAGAGGCCAGGCGATCATCGGCGCCGACAGTACTTGCTCGGAGGTGATCGCCTTGCGCAGATGAGCCTTGGGTGCGTGCAGTGCGTTGGCGTGACTCTTCACCGACACATGTGCCATGGCACGACGCAGCTCGTCGATCGTGATACCGTGCTGGGCGGCGTAGGCGGCGCCGAGCTGGGCGAAAGCCCCGGGCGGCGTGAATCCAGGCTGCCAAAGATCTTCGAACGTACCCTTCGTGCGTTCGGGAAGACCCCCGAAACCCGTATCTTTGAGCTTCTCGACGCCCATTGCGAGCGCGATATCGCAGGCACCCGAAGCGACCGCGTACGCGGCGCCTCGGAGCGCCTCGGTACCGGTCGCACAAAGATTTTCGACTCTAGAGACAGGAATCTGCGGCAAGCGCAGGGTCATCGAGAGCGACAGCGCCGACTTCGAAACGCTTTGCTCGTCATAGAAAACGCCTAGCCAAGCCGCTTCGAGTTGATCTCTCTCGATACCGGCATCACGCGTGGCCTCCTCGAAGGCCTCGAGCATCAGATCGTCGGCCCCGCAGTCCCAGCGCTCGCCGAAGCGCGCGCAACCCATGCCGAGGATCACTACTTTGTCGCGGATGCCACTCGCCATCGGTCAGCTCCCAACCGCTGCCGAGTTCATCGGTGCAGCCTTCCAGAAGTAGCGGCGGAACCCGCGAGTGCGATCGACATCCTTGAGACGGAACACGAACCTGACCTCGTCGTTCACCTTGGCTTCGCCCGGAGAAAAATCGGCGAACTCGATGAAGGCGTTTCCGCCTGCGGCGAAGGCGACGTTCCCGTAGACGAGCGGTGGGCGCGGGCTGAAGGCCAACCAGTCTTCGGTGAAGGTCTTGATTCGAGCCGTTTCCTCGGCAAGGGGAACGGGCTCTTGCTCGCCCGCTCGTCGACAAGCGGGCGCGACACAGACACGGGCGCGCGGAAACTGGACGGTGCCACAGTGGGTGCAGCGGCCGCCGGTGAAAGCGTACACGTCATCATGACGTCGCCATGCGACGGTTTGAGCCGTGCGGCTATCTCGCTCGGCACGCATACCGAACTCGACGGGTAACAGTCCGCAGTGGGAGAGAAATCGGGTGTATTCGGTTTCTTCGCGGCGATCGCCAAGCGCTTCGATGACATTGCGCGAGGGTTTGTGCGAGCCAATTTTTGAAGTTGTGCGAAAGAGCAGGGCGTCGACGCCCTGACCGAAGCCGACGAGGAGCACCAGTTCGCCCGATTTCGCGCGTTCGAGCGCACTCGCGAGCAGGATGAACGAGTGGCCCGTACCGGTTTGACCGCATTGCGCAGCGAGATTGTCGATGAGCGCGTTCTCACTGATTCCGGTGAGCGAGGCGATCTTTCGGCCTACCGCAGGGGGCGCATCGATGACGAGGTGAGCGATATCTTCGGCCGCGACCTGGGACTCGGTCAGCAGCGCCCGCAAGGTCTCGGGCACCAAGGTCTGCCAGCCAGCTTCGCGAACCCAGCGCTCCTCGAGAGAGTAGTCGAAGGGGGAGTCGGTCAACCGATGGTGGTCGACGAAATCCGCGGCACGGTGATGGCGCGCGATGAGTTTGGCGACTCCTTCGTCCGCGCCCACGACGATCGCGGCACCGCCGTGACCATACGAAGACTCCTGATCGCTGCCTGGGCGTGCCAGACGTCGGTCGGCTGCGGCAACCAGCGTGTGGCCCCGGCCTGAGGAGCCTAATGCTTGCGCGAGCGCCGCAGTGGCCGAGCGCTGAGACCCCGTGACATCGAAGGTTAAAGTCGAGTCATCGAGGCTCAAGGCGCTTGCGAGCACCGTCGAGTTGCTGCGATCGGCAAAGGGCAGGGTGGTGGAGGCGAGCATCACGGTGCTCACCAAGTCCCGCGCCGGTCGATTCGGCAGCGCGCTGCGCGCGGCCTCGACCGCCATCGTGAGCGAATCTTCGTCCCAATTGCAGATCGAACGCTCGCCGCGCGCGGCTTTCAGCGAGGCATTCACCCAGCCCATGGCGGCTCCGATCGTCTTGCGCGAGATGCGTAGACGAGGGATGCAGACGCCCCATGACTGGATGCCGTTCATCGTTAGTTCACGACCCAATCTTTGAGGACTTGTTTGACGCGCAGTGCTTCGGGAATGCGTTCTACGCCGATGCGTCGATCGAGCTCTTCGTGCCAGTGATAGATACGTCGCTCTTGATAGTTGAGCGTAATGCCCTTAAATGCGCCCGACTCAACCGACTCCTGAATTTGCTCGGCGAATTGCGTGTCTTCCTCGAGGATACGTTCGAAGTTGGAGAGGCGGGTTTGCCACAACGGATCGATCTCACCGATACCCCAGTCGGGGGCAAACCAGATGATTTCGATTTCCATCGAACGATGACCGGTTGGCCAAAACAAGATGAACGGATTTCCCGTCGCATCCACGGGAGTGACTAAGTTCGGATGGAAATTGAACGAGGGATTGTTCTTCGAGGTGATTTCCGAGGCCGTTTCGATACGGCGTATACCGCGCGTGCCGGGGTCTTGCCAGTCCGGACGGCGGTTCGGCGTGCACATCAGAGAGTGCCCATTTTTCCAGAGCGTGATGAACGTGCCGCGATGGTCGAGGAAGCGATCAACCGTATTCTGGTGAATCGATTTCAGGTGATACACCTCGAGGAAGGCATCGAGCAAAACTTTGACGTTGCACTTGACCGGATACGACTTGCGGTGCACGAAGCGTACTTGCCCGGGCTGAATCTCCTCGAGCTGCTCGGGAATCGGGCCGAGATGTGCAAGCAAGGGTTCGGCCTGAGGGTCCTCGTTGACGAAGATCCAGTTGCCGAGGGACTCGCAGCGCACCGAGTGCAATGGATGTTGACTGAGGTCGAGATCGACGAAGTCGCGCTTGTCACGCAGGTTCATCAGTCGACCATCGAGTCCGTAGGTCCAGCCGTGATAGCCGCAGACGAGGCCATCGACTTTTCCTTTGCATTCGCGCACGAGCGGGGCGCCGCGGTGCCGGCAGGAGTTGTAGAACGCCCGAACCTGCCCGTCCTTGCCTCGGACGACGATGATCGGTGAGCCGGTACGCTTGAAGAGATAGAAACTGCCGGGCTCGGGGATCTCATCGGCGTGACACGCGAAGAGCCAGGAGCGTTGCCAGAGGTAGCGCTGCTCGAGTTCGAGGAACGCGGGGTCGGTGTAGCGAGCCCCCGGGATGATCGGCAGTTGGGGGAAGCCTGGGGGAGGCGCCGTACGCTCCGATTCGGCTTTCATTCCGGATTTCAGGTAGTCAACGGTTACGGCATCCATAAGAAGTCACCATCGAAAATCGTCGGAAAACGACAGTTTATTGACCGTACTATTATACAATCGGGTCAGTCGGAAATAAACAGGCTTGACTGTTTTTTTAACTAGCTCCGGTGTACAGTTTCGGGCCATGAACGAACCGATCCTGCACCACCACGACCCGTCCCCTTTTGGTGAGAAAATCCGCCTCGCGCTCGGTCTCAAGGGCCTGACGTGGCGGTCGGTCCAGGTCTCGATGGTGATGCCGCGACCCGAGCTCGGTGTTCTCACCGGCGGTTACCGAAAGATCCCGGTCCTGCAAATCGGCGCCGACGTGTATTGCGATACTCGGCTCATCGCGCGAGAACTCGAGCGACGGTTCCCTTCGCCGAGCCTGTTTCCCGAAGGTTCGCTCGGGCTGTCGCTTGCGCTGACGCCATGGAGCGATCGCAGCTTCTTCGATCCGGGTGCGGGACTTTCGATGGGACTCAATAAAGCCTTCATCCCCAAAGCTGTGATTGACGACCGCAAGTCGTTTTTCAACTTCATGGACTTCGACGCACTCGAGAGCGACATCCCCCATCTCTATACGCAGTTTCGTGCGGGTCTCCAGCTCGTCGAATTGATGCTCGCCGATGGCCGGCCATTCGTTTTGGGGTCGCAGGTCTCTTATGCCGATATCGATGCGTACTTCCCGGTATGGATGGCGCGCGGAAATATCGGCAATGCGGCAGAGTTGCTAGAGCCGTTCGCGCGGTTGCGCGAGTGGGAATCTCGGATGGCGGCATTCTCACGAGGGGAGCGTAGCGAGATCAGTGCGGACGACGCTTTGGCGATTGCCAGAGCGGCGACGCCCCTCGCGTCGCACGGCGTCGATTCGAAAGACCCGCTCGGTTTCGCCGCCGGAGATCAGGTCTGCGTCACGCCCGACGACTACGGCAAAATTCCGGTCGAAGGTGAGCTCGTCACGCTGACGATCAGCGAGGTTGCGGTTCGGCGACGTACCACTGAAGTGGGCGAGCTCGTCACACACTTCCCCAGGCTCGGCTACCGGGTGACGCGCGTTGCGTGATCCGTCACACCACGCCGCCTTCGCGCAGTCGAGCGCGTGCCGCGTCGTCGTAGCCGAGTTCTGCGAGCAAGACGTCGGTGTGTTCGCCGAGCGTCGGAGGTGCGCGTTCGATGCCGACCGAAGATCTGGAGAACCGCAGCGGAAGGTCGGGCACTGGAGCCGCACGGGGGAGGCCGGGATAACCGACCACCTCGGCGAACCACTGCATCGCCTTTGCTTGCGGATCGTCGAGCGCTTGCTGAGGGGTGTAGACAGGTCCAGCGGGCAAGCCTGCGGCCTCGAGCTGGCTGATCGCTTCGTTCGTGGTTCGAGTGGCGCACCAGCTGCGCATGACGGCGAGGATCTCGGCCGAGTGTTCGCCACGGCCAGCGTCGTCCTGCAGCCTCGGATCATCGAGCCAGCGTTTTTGCGCGGCGGCGTCGCTACCGCAAATAAGTTTGACCCAGCGGCGAAAAAGGCCGTTGCCGACCACGTGGGTGAGCACGTGGCCGTCGAGCGTTGCGAAGACGTCGGAAGGTGCAGAGGTCTGTACGCGGTTGCCCGTGCCGACGCGATTGATGCCGGTGACACCCTGCTCGATGAGATGAGAGCCAAATACGGCGAGGGCCGTGGCTTGCAGCGCCGCTTGCACGTGTTGGCCACGTCCCGAGCGGTCGCGCTCGATGAGTGCCGCGAGGACGCCGAATGCCGAGAGCACTGCGGTCGAGAAATCGACGTAAGGTGCCGCCGCCTTCGAGGGTACGCCCGGAGTGCCCGTGATGAACATGGCTCCGGACATCGCCTGACCGACGCCGTCGAAGCCTCCTCGGCTCGCATAAGGACCGTGCTCGCCGAATGCCGTCTGAGAGGCGAGAATGACCCTCGGGTTGATCGCCGACAACGCAGCGTAATCGAGACCGAGCGACTCACGGGCGGCCGGCGGCAGATTGACCACGACGACATCGGCGGTTTGTACGAGTCGTCGTACGATGTCACGCGACTCCGGCTTGCCGAAGTCGAGCGTGAGCGATTTTTTGTTGCAGGCCGTCTGCAGGAAGACACCTCCTTCGCCTTGCGAGGTGATGGGTGCGATGTAGCGGTCTTCACCGCCGTCGGGTTTTTCGATGCGGATCACTTCCGCGCCGAGATAGCCGAGAAGGGTGGCACAGTAGGGGCCCGCGACGTATCGGCCGAAATCGAGTACGCGGATGCCGCTAAGGATAGATTCGGATTTGGACATCGGGAGACCTTGTAATGAACTTCTCTTTGACTGAGGAACAACAAGCGCTGCAGGAGACTGCTCGCAAGTATGCCCAAGAGCGGCTTCCTGCACATGCCATGCATTGCGAAGAGCACGACGAACCGCCCTCCCACGAGCTCGTGCGTGAGTTCGCGGAGATGGGTTTCCTCGGTATCAACGTGTCGTCGGAATACGGCGGTCTGGGGCTGGGCAATCTCGAGGCGCTCATCGTCATCGAAGAGTTGGCCAAGATCTCGGGCGCTGTCGCCTTCCCGGTTTTCGAGTCCTGCGTGGGCCCGGTTCGCGCCATCGAGCATTTCGCCGGAGAGACGTTGCGCCGCAAGGTCGTGCCTGCCGTATGCCGCGGGGAAAAGATCGTCGCGGTTTCAATGTCCGAACCCAATGCGGGCTCGGCACTCACCGACCTCACGACTCGCGCACGTATCGAAAAAGACCGCGTGGTCATCAATGGCACCAAGCGCTGGTGCTCGGGTGGCGGCCATGCGGACGGGTATGTCGTGTACTGCCGCTTGTCGGACGACCCGGGCCCAAAGGGCATCGGTGCCGTCTATGTCGAAAACGGCACGCCCGGCATGACCTTCGGCGCTCGCGAAAATCTCATGGGTTTTCGTGGCGTTCCGTCTTCCGATCTCGTGTTCGAGGACTGCGCGATCCCAGTCGAGAACATCGTCGTGCCTGCAGGGGGCTTCAAGAAGCTCATGGAGGCCTTCGACCTCGAGCGCTGTGGTAACGCCACGATGGCGCTTGCGCAGGCGTCGGGCGCGCTCGATGACGTGATCGCCTATGTGCAGGAGCGCAAGCAGTTCGGTAAGCCCATCGTCGAGTTCCAGGCTGTGCAGTTGCGACTCGCTGAAATGCGCATGCGAGTCGATGCAGCGCGGCTGCTCATCTGGCGCGCCGCAGTGAACGCGCAACACGGCATGCCCTCTGTGCTCGAGTCTTCCATGGCCAAATGTTTCGCCAATGAAATCGCCCGAGAAGTGTGCGGACATGCCGTGCAGTTGATGGGCGGCTACGGCTACTCGCGTGAATATCCCATGGAGCGTCGCCTGCGCGATGCTTGGGGCTGGGGCATCGCGGGCGGTGCAGTCGATATCCAGAAAGTGAACATCACAGCGGCGATGGTCGGACGACGCTTCGATCAACGACGCTGAGTTTGCGTCTCTTGTCAGTGTTTTTCGGGGAGAACCAACATGTCGAAAGTCACGTTCGTTTCGAGGATGCTCATCAAAGAAGGTCGCGAGGCAGAGTTCGTGCAGCGTTGCAAAGCGCTCACCGAGGTCGTTCGCAAGACCGAGCCCGATACGCTCTACTACGAATTCTTCAAGCTTCGTGAGCCGCGGCGTTACGCGGTCATCGAATCGTTCGCGAGTGCAGCGGCTGAAGAAGCCCACATGACTTCGCCGGCGCTCGCCGAGCACGGTCCGGGCATCGTCGATTGTCTCGCTGAGCCTTACGTGCGCGAGTATCTCGATCCGTTCGAGGCTCCGAAGGCCTGAGCGTCAGCGCGAATGAGCGCCGCCCGCGGTTCAGCTGCGCGGCGGCGCGTTCGCTTTGAGTACCGCGTTGATCTCGGTCGGCGAGGGATTGCGCCGCAGGGTGAGGCCGCCGTTGATCTGCAGTGTTTCGCCCGTGATGAAGCTCGCCTCGGAGGCGAGCCAGAGCGCGGCTTCCGCGACATCTTGAGAGGTCCCGACCCGTCCCAACGGATACTCCTTGCGGAAGAGGTCGAGGAGACCCGGTAGTTTCGACTCGGTGGCCGTCATCGGCGTTTCGGTGAATCCGGGAGCGAGAGCATTCACCTTGACGCCCTTAGCGCCAAATTCATTGGCGAAACATCGCACGAGCGCCTCGGAGGCGGCTTTGGTCGCGATGTAAGCGGCGTGATGATAGAGCACGGCCCGAACTGAGGCCGAGGATACCGTGATCACGGAGCCGCCTCCGCTTCTGGACATGCGACCCACGAAGGCCTGCATGAAAAAAAACGTACCTTTGAAGTGAAGAGCCGAAACTTGGTCGAGTTGCTCTTCGGTGGTGTCGAGTAGTTTCGCGAGTAAACCCCAGCCCGTGCAGTTAACGGCAACATGAGCCCGACCGTGGCGTTGCCAGACGGCCTCGGCGAGCGCCTCGACGTCTGCCTTGCGCGTGATATCGCAGACATGGGCCTCTCCGCCGATCTCCGCAGCGAGTTCGGTGAGGGGAGCCTCATGCCGTCCGGCCACCACCACCTTGGCGCCTTCAGCCGCGAAGCGTCGCGCCATGACCTGGCCCATATTGTCACGGCCTGCAGCGCCGAGAATGACCACGACTTTATCGTTGAATGAGTTCATCTGTTTCTCCGTGATCGGACGTTCAACGCAAGACGCAAACGGGATGACTGCCATCCCAGCCCTCGGCCTTGCGCCGCACGAATGAGTAAAAATCTTTGAGCGCTTGATTAGGCTCGTAGAGCTCCAGCATGTGACCGAGCGTCGTCACGGTGTCGATCATCGCGAAATCGACGCCCGTCGTCGTACGCGCCTCGAGAGCAATCTGATGTCCCCGTTGCCGTTCGATCTCGATCGCTGCGGGAAGGTTATCCACGAACGAGGCCACATGATGCAGGCCTTGCTGATGGCGCGCGAATCGCTCGCGTAGCACCGACGGGGCATCGTCGGGCTGAGAAATGAGTTCGATCATGATGTCGCCCGCCTGACCATAGGCCGAGGTATGCATCCAAGGCGTATCTTGTCCGCGGTACCTCGCGAACTCGAGCGGGATGCGTTCCATCAGATAAAACGGCCCCCAACCGCGACTGAGCGCGCACTCTATGGCGGCCTCTCGCGAGTCGGGTACGTGATAGGCCAGCTGTACGGGGCGCAGCGGCGGGTGAGGCGTTGAGACGCTTTCGGTCACCCGAGTTTGCGCAAGGGATCACGACCGTCCCAGTCGACGGCAGCCTTGCGCACGAGAGAGAAAAATCCGTCTATGGCCGGGCCACGCTCGATGAGTTCGATCATCCCACCGGGGTGGGCACCTGGGCGCTCATCCGTATCGACGTAGGCGAAGCGAATGCCATTGCCTGTTTCACCGGCCTGAACGGCGGTGACGCCGCGCTCGGCAAGACGCGTCAGTGATTCGGCTACAGAATCCGTCATCACGCCCATGTGCTGCAGTCCGCCACGGGCGGAGCCGTCGAACGTGCTGTAGATACTCGGCGTGTCGCAGTGCTGTTGAATGAGTTCGACTTGAATCGTGCCCCATTGACCCACGGCGACCGACATGTCGATCGACAGCGGCTTGCCACGAAAATGACATCGTCCGAACTGAATGTGTTCGAGAAGGAAAAATGGACCGACGCCGATGGAGGTCCAGTGGGCGACAGCCGCCTCGATACTCGGCACGACGAAACCCAGTTGGATCACCGGGCCGAGTACGGGCGTGTTCATGGGCAATCGTTCCTCAGCCAACGTGATCGTAGAAATCGAGGGTCATGCCATCGGCGCCGCCATCGAGGCACTCGAAAATCGGCGGGACGAGTCGATCATGAAACGGCGTTTTCTGGTGGTACTCGAAGGCCGCTTCATCTTTGAAGCGCGCGTAGACGGCATAAACGCCTTTCTTCTCTCGGTGACGGACCACGTCGTAGACGATGGTGTCCGGTTCGTTGTCATGAGTGAGCTTGGAGAGCTCACGCTGCAAACGTTCGAAGTCCTTTTCCTTACCAGCTTTGACCTTGAGCAGGGCGAAGAAGACGGCCATGTTGAGTACTCCTCAGGGGTGGTGGATGAAGGTCGTGATCAACCAAGTTTGAGTTCTTCGACCAGCGCGGTACGCAGCTTGAACTTTTGGATCTTGCTCGATGACATCGGCCACTCGGTGACGAACCGGATGTGTCGCGGCACCTTGAACCCGGCGACATCCTTTTTGCAAAACTCGATGAGCTCTGCTTCGGTAGCCGTGGCTTCCGGTTGAAGTTCGACGAAGGCTGCAGGCACCTCGGCGTACTTGGCGTCCGGTATACCGACGACCTGCGCGAGCTTGACGGCTTTGTGCTTCTGCAACCGCGCTTCGATCTCCGCTGCAGCGACGTTTTCGCCGCCCACTTTGAGCATGTCTTTGAACCGACCATGGAACAGGATCGTGCCTTGCGCATCGACCGAGCCGATATCGCCGGTGTGAAACCAACCGTCCTTGTCGAGCGCTTCGGCGCTCTTCACCGGGTCACGGTAGTAGCCCTCAAAAAGACTATATCCGCGGACTAGGACCTCGCCGCGTTCGCCGGTTGGCATGTCGCGGCCCGTGTTCGGATCGATCACGCGAACCTCGAGCCCCGGCAGCGGGCGACCCAGGCGCGTAATTCTTTGGGACTCCGGCTCGCCGGGCGAGCCCGTCGAAACCGTACCGGAGGCCTCGGTCATACCGAAGCTTCCTACCTGAATGGCTGCAGGCATCGCCTTCATGATGGGCTCCGCGACGCCGGGAGGCTGTACGGCGAAGTTCGAGTTCATGAGCCGGATGCTAGAGAGATCGCGCTTCGGAAAATCGGGGTGGTAAATGAGCCCCTGCATGATGGTGACGAAGCTCGGATAGGTCGCCGTGACCTTATGATCCTCGAGTATCTTGAGTGCGACGCCCGCATCGAAGTATCCCATCGTCAGATAGGTGCCCCCGACATCGAAGATCGCGAGCATGGGCAGCACGGCTGCGATATGGAACATCGGCAGTGGCGACCAGAGTGAGTCCTCGCGCGTCAGCCGATAGCGGTGCCGCCCGAGGGCGATGGAGTTGCGGACCTGCGCCTCGTGGGTGATCAGGCAACCCTTCGGGTTTGCGGTCGTCCCCGAGGTGTAGAGCATGAGTGCGGTATCGCGAACGCGGGTTCTAAGACGAGTCTTGTGGACTTCGATCTCGGCGACTCGGTCAGCGGCTGCGTCGAAGTCCGATTCAGAAACGAAGCCGAGTCGACTCCCGCGACCGTAGAGCACCACGTTGCGCAACTTCGGCGCGGCGGAAAGCTTCAAGGACATCGGATCTTTCTGCGAGGGCAGATCGGTCAAAGCACCTTCGAGTCGTTCGACGAAGTTGACCTGATCGGCCACGGCATCCGTTGTGATCAGCGTCACGAGATCGGCATTTTCCACAACGTAGCCGATCTCACCCGATCGATAACGGGCATTGATGGGCACGATGACGGCGCCGCACAGCGCGATCGCGAAATAGAGCTCGACGAACTCGGGGCAGGTGGGCATGAGAATACCCACGTGATCACGCGGTTTGACCCCCAGCGCCTGCAGGCTGCGCGCACGACGGATCGCGCGAGCTGCGAGCTCCGCGTAGGTATAACTTTTCTCGGGGAAAACGAGAGCCGTCTTGTTGGGGTCTCGATCGGCTGCGGTCAGCAGCAAATCGCCCATCGTCGTGACGGCGATGCGAAGCGTGGCGAGATCTTCACCGCCTTCCCATTCCATGGTTGGTGTTTTCTTGCTCATTGTTACCCCAAAAAAATTCTTACTCTTTCGGCAGTCCGAATACGAGCAGAACGTTGCCCGGCATGTGGAAGTAAGTGCCATAGCCCGATGCCGCAAACAGCATGCCGTCCTGTACGACGGGGCCAGCACCGCCACCGAACGAGCCGCCGCTCGCCTTGGAGCCATCGACCGTGACGACCTCACGCGTCGTGTCGTATTCCCAGATCACCCGACCCGTTGCGCTGTCGTACGCGCGAAGACGTCCGTCCATATGTCCTGCGAGTACGGCACCGGGCATGGCGGTAATGGCTGCGGAAATGCCCGGCTCGCAGTATTTGCGACCGTTGCACACGTCATTGGCGGGTTGCGACCACAGCATGCGACCCGTGTCGATGTCGACCGCATAAAGACCCGCCTTCGAGGGAACCGAGTGCAGGTTCGTTTCGGCTTCAGGGTTCGACATGTCCGAGATCGGCACGAACAAGGTATTGCCTTCGAGCGCCATGCCGAAGTGCACACCGCCTTGGATGCCGCCGCGGCCTACCTTGTTACGCCAGATCGGACGACCTTGATCGGCAAGATCGAGCGCGTAGACGTCACCCGATTTTTGACCGGCGAGCAGGATGGGCTTTCCGGCGCTCGTGCGCGCGACGATGGTGCCGGCGCCGAAGTCGAAGTCCGGACCATTCTCGGCCGGACAGTTTGGGTTGTCCTGCATCATGCAGGCCACGTTCCAAGCGTCGTTCGCCGTTTTCTGGCGATGCCAGAGCAGCTTGCCCGTCTTAAGTTCGATCGCGAGTAATGCGTCGCTCCGATCGTTAGCGGGCGAGGAATAGTTTTCGCCGGTGCCGACATACAAGGTGCCGGTCGCCGTATCGATGGACGGGCTATTCCAGATCGGCGCTCCGGAGGGAGCGAGGATCGGCGTGCCGACTTTAGTCTTGGCAACTTCGACCGGCGCTTCATCGATCGTATAGGTCCGCCAAATCTCTTTTCCGTCCTTCGGATCGAGAGAGACGACCGAACCCCGGAAACTGCAGCAGGGATATGCCGGATCGGCTGCCGAGGTCACTTCCAACGAGGACACCGGAACGTACAGGCGACCTTGGTAGAGCACGGGTGCACCGGTCACGGTCGCATTCGGATGCTCGTCGACCTTCGTCACCCAGAGCAATTTGCCGGTTGTGGCCTCGACCGCATAAACGCGGGCGATCAAATCAGCGAAGTAGGCGATGGGTCGAGTCTTGGACTTATCGTCACCCGCCTCAATGATGACGGGGGTGCGAACTTCCGCACTCGCACGGAAGGTCCAGCGCACGCAACCGGTCTTCTTATCGAGTGCGTACACCGTTCCGTTCTGACTTCCGACGAAGACGGCGCCGAGTGCGACGGTGGGTTGCGAACGTGCGCGCTGCGCGTTCGGAAAGGCGAACGCCCACTTGAGTTCCAGCTTAGGCAGGTCAGCGGCTGCGAGGCCTGCGACATCTGCCGGAATGAGGCGGTGGTTCTCGCGGTTGACACCCCAACCCAGCTTCTTCACGCCCTTGCTGAGATCGAAATCTTTGGCTGGCCCCGTGCAAAGCTGCGGCTGGGCGCGGGCGAGGGCGTCTTCCACGGTGTGCCCTGCGAGATACTCCGCCACCGTTCGACGCTCTGCTGCGCTGAGCGATGCGGATTGCATCTGCATGATGCCTTGATTCATCGAATTGAGGATGCCGTCGGCAGGCATCATCTGCAGGAACATCTTGTGCGGCGCTTTTTTGACGCCACCTTCGTGACAGGCTGCGCAGGCGCGTTGATAAATTTCCTCGCCCGCAGGCGTTGACGCACCGGCCGGCAGGCCGAGTAGCGACAGCAGCAGAATGGCGATCGTTGGCTTCGTCATGCGAAGTTCCCCCCTTCGATACGTTGCTTGAGTGCAGAAAGAAAACGGGCGCCGAGCGCGCCATCGACGACGCGATGGTCGCAAGACAGCGTGAGAGTCATGAGTCGGCCCGCCGCAGGCGCTCCGTTATGCAGCACGACGACGTCGCGAATACTGCCGACGGCCAAGATGGCGACCTGTGGCGGATTGATAACGGCATCGAAGGCATCGATACCGAACATGCCGAGGTTGGACAGCGTGAAGCTGCCGCCGGTGATCTCTTCCCGCGTCAGCTTATTGTCGCGCGCCTTGCCCGCGAGATCGCGCGCTTCCTGCGCGAGGGTGATGACATCCTTGCTTTCGGCGCCGCGCAGCACCGGCGTGATAAGCCCCCCAGCGGTCGATACCGCGAGCGCGATATCGGCACTGCGCCGACGCAGGATGGTGTCGTTTTCGAGGCAGGCATTGACGTCCGGGAACTCAGCGAGCGTACGCGCGAGAGCAAAGATCAGAAGATCATTGACGGAGATCTTGCGACCCGCCGCGGCGTGTTGGCCGCGAGCCGCTTCGAGCGCCGCACAATCCACATCGGCGTGCAGGCGATAGTGCGGAATGGTTTGCTTCGATTCCGTAAGTCGTCGCGCGATCGCCAGTCGCATAGCGCTCATCGGTACGGCCTCGACTGCCGTCGACTGCTTGGCGTGGTAGGACTCGACGTCTTCTTTAGAAATGCGACCGTTACGACCAGTGCCAGTAACTTTCGAGAGATCCACGCCGAGTTTCTCGGCAAGACGACGTGCAATCGGGCTTGCTCGGGCTTCGTCCTCACGCTCGGCTGCGGGAGCCGCGGAAGTCGCCGCCGTGGCCGTCGTTGGAGAAGTGGGCGGTGCGCTGGCGCTGCTCTCTGGCTCGAACGAGGTATCCGCAGCCTTGAATTCGCGCACGAAACGATCGATATCGGCATCGGATACTTCGCCTTCGCAGACGATACCGACAAGCGCACCGACTGCGAGCGTGTCACCAACCGAGCCGATGATTCGTCGTAGTGTTCCTTCGACGCTAGCCTCCACCGTGTTGACGATTTTCTCCGTCTCGACATCGAGAAGCTGCGCTCCTCGGATGACGGCGCCGCCGACATCGACATGCCAAGAGGTGATGGCGCCTTCCTGCATCTCGATGCCCCACTTGGGCATCGTAATCGCGTGGATTCGTGACATGGTCAACTCGCTGCCCGAGATTCTTTGAGCATTTTTCGGATCGCCGCCTCGATGGCCTGCGGTCCCGGAACGTATGCGCGCTCGAGTTCTCGAGCGAAGGGCACCGGCGTATGCGGCGGAGTCAGTTGGACGATGGGAGCCTTCAGCGAATGAAAGGCGTTGCTTGCGACGAGTCCCGCAATATCGGCGGCGACCGAACAGCGCGGCGGCGATTCGTCGATGATGACGAGGTGGCCGGTGTTTTCGAGGCTTTCGTATATGGTTTCGTCATCGAGTGGAGAGAGCGTACGCGGATCGAGCAGATCTGCCGTGATGCCGTCTGCAGCTAGGGCATCGAGGGCTTTTTCAGCGAACGACACCATGCGCCCGATCGCAACCACCGTGACGTGCTCGCCCTCGCGAACGAGATTCGCTTCGCCGAACGGAATGGTGTAGTCACCCTCGGGCACCTCGCCCTTTCTGGGGTAGAGCGCCTTGTGCTCAAAGAAAATCACCGGGTCGTCGTCACGGATGGCCGTGAGCATGAGGCCTTTGGCATCGTATGCGTTCGACGGTACGACCACTTTGAGTCCCGGGACGCCGGTGACCATGGCGTACATCGACTGGCTGTGCTGGGCGCCCATGTTCATGCCGGCACCCGTTGCCGCTCGGATGACGATGGGGCAGGAGGTTTTGCCGCCGACCATGTAGCGGAACTTCGCCGCCTGGTTGAATACCTGATCGAAGCACACGCCGAGGAAGTCGGCGAACATGAGCTCGGCGACCGGGCGTAACCCTGCTAGAGCGGCGCCGTTCGCGGCGCCGGTGATCGCCGACTCCGAAATGGGCGTATCGATCACTCGATCTTCACCGAACTTCGGCAGTAGGCCTTTGGTAACACCGAATACGCCGCCTGCAGCGTCGCGCTGACCGGAGGTTCCACCCGCGCCGCCGGAGACATCTTCGCCGAGCACGATGACTCGCGGGTCTCGCGCCATCTCGAGGTGTAAGGCCTCGTTGATGGCATCTCTCATGGAAATTTGTCGCATGAATCTGTTCTCTGCAGGACGGGTCAGTAGGAAACGTACACGTCGGTGAACAAGTCCGAGGCAGACGGCGGCGCTGCTGCTCGCGAGGTCGCGACCGACTTGTCGATCAAAGCCATCACTTCGGCATCGATGGCGTCGAGTTCGGCGATCGGTAGCCAGCCTTCTTTGCTGACGCGATCGCGGAAGATCCGCAGGCAGTCCATCTGCTCACGGTGACGGGCCACTTCGTCTTTGGCTCGATAGAGCATCGGATCGCCTTCGAAATGGCCGAAGAAGCGAGTCGTCTTGGCTTCGAGCGCAGCCGGGCCACCGCCTGATCTGACGGACTTCAATAACTTTGCCATGGTGTCGTACACGGCAAAGAAATCCGAGCCGTCGCAGGTTTCAGCAGCCATGCCGAAGCCGCGCGCACGACCGGCGATGTCGCCCGAGCCCACTGCGTACGAGGCGCCGGTGTGCTCGGAGTAGCCGTTGTTCTCAAACACGAAAATGACCGGCGCACGAAGTACAACAGCAAGGTTCATCGCTTCGAAAACGGTGCCTTGGTTCGCGCTGCCGTCGCCGCCGAAGGCCACGGCGACGTTGCCGCGTTTGGCGATCTTGCAGGCGATGCCGGCGCCCACGGCGATCGGGGGTCCGCCACCGACGATCGCATTCGCCCCAAGCATGCCCTTCGTCATATCCGCGATGTGCATGGAGCCGCCTTTGCCTTTACAGAGGCCGTCACGACGCCCGTAAATTTCGAGCATCATTCCCTGCACGTCGCAGCCCTTGGCGATGCAGTGTCCGTGGCCGCGGTGGGTGCTCGCGATCCAGTCCTGATCGGTGAGGTGTTCGCAGACGCCGACGGCGACCGCTTCCTGACCAGAGTAGAGGTGGGTAAATCCCGGTATCTCGCCGGTTTGGATTTCGACGTGTAGACGCTCCTCGAACTCGCGGATCGTCTTCATCTGCCGATAGGCGCGCAGCAACAGATCTCTGGAAAGGCTCACGGAATCTCCTGAGGGGGCGCGATCGGCGCGCTTCCCCGATGGTAAGTCAACGACAGAAAACGAGCAACGCTGACGGAAACAATCAGCGCTGCTCTTTTTCGAGCCGCTTTTTCAGCGACTGACCAGCTTTGCTGCCGTCTCGTCGGCATCGCTGCCGAGGTAGTCCATCAGGACCTTGTGGAAGTGGCGAATTCGCAGCTCCTGCGAGCCGATCCAAAGTCCTTCGAGACCGGCCGAGTGCATGCCGTCCTGCACGCCAGGAAGGTTCTGCGCATCCTGATCGAGGACGAGGCCAATCGACTTGTCGCCGTGGCTGAAGTACTGGTGCTTCGGACGGGGCGGGCGCTCGGCTCCCTCCGGGACAAGTTCGAAGGTCCATACGTCGTACAGCATCCGATCCGGGTCGGTCGGATGCGGGCGTTGGCGGAACAGCATCAGATCGTCCGCATGCACATTGAGCGTGACATTCGGAAAGATCAGGTAGTGGTAGTCGTCGGTCAACTGATCGTCGTTGAGCTCTGAGTAATCGCGCCCCATCGAGGCCCCGGTACGACGCTTTTGTAGCTGCACGTCGCGGCGCAGATTCTCGAGCGGCTCGTCATAGTCGGCTGGGTCCATGCCCGCCGTCTTCATGATGGTCTTGATCGGATCGGGAATCGAAGGCGGCTTGCGCACTCGCGGACTCACGGTGCCGAAGGGAATCAGATAACGATTGTGCCGTTCGTAGCAGTCGATCTGGATGTCGAGGTCATGCAGGTAGTAGAGCAGCTGTGGATGGATGCCCTGAACGTGATAACTCTCGTTGAAGGCGTCGACTGAGGCCTTCCAGTTGCAGTTCCATTCGACGGTGATGTCGCGGGTGAGGGCCATCCGCGGAAAATGGTAAGGGTCGAGATGCTGCGGAATCGGAGCGAGATACTCGGCGAGCGGGCCAACGTCTTTGTTCAGACTGAACCATACGAATCCGCCCCAAGTGTCGCAGGGTAATTCTTTGAGACCACGGCAGGGCGGTGCACCTTGCGGAAACGTGTCGAGATCCGGGATGCGAACGAAACGACCGTCGATGCCATACTCCCAATGGTGATACTGGCACTTGAACGAGTCCGCGCTCGAAATGCCCGTCGGTCGTAGGCGATTGCCTCGGTGCAAGCACACGTTATAGAACGCACGCATCCGACCGTCGGCCTGTCGCACGAGCAAGATCGATTCACGACCGATTTCGGTAGCGATGTAGTCGCCAGGTTCGGGTACATCGGTTTCGAGTCCGCCCAGCAGCCAGACCTTGCTCCACATCCGCTCCCACTCGAGCTGCAGGAAGCCTCGGGAGGTGTAGCGCTCTTTCGGAATCATGGCGTCGCCGAGGTTGGGATCGGGCGCCTTTGCACTCGGTGTTCCCGGGCCACCCGTCGGTTCGACGCGTCGGACTTTGCGGTAGTTCGGCGTGCGTGAGCGCTCGCGCAGCTCCGCTTCTTCGGCTGCAGTGAGAGTAGGGGTCGATTTCTTGCTCATGATGGAATCCGTTCAGCTGAAGCAGCCCAGCTTATGCCGCGCCGCAATATTTCGATGAATGCGGGTGTGTTCCAGCTGCCGCGTTCAATCGTCGGGTACTCGTCCATGATCGGACGCATGTCGTAGTGCCCGCGCGAGTGACCGAGCGTGAAATACAGCACTTCGCCCGCGCCGGTGCGCTTGAGATACATCACCGGGCGAGGTTCGTCTCGAGTCCAATCGCTATCGACGAAGAGGGAGGTCCGTCCGGACCAGCGCGTATGCAGCAAGACCTCGATCGGACCATGTAGCTCGCTGAGGTACAACTCGTCATCCGCATCGAAGGGCTCGATATCCCGAACGAGAGGATGGTCGGGTGCTGACACTTCTACGCGATAAGGTGCGATCGGAGGATGCGCCAAAAACTGACTACCCAGTGTCTGCATCAGCGTGGGTACCGTGCGAGGTGCTTCCCACGCCTTATGAGTTTTCGACCAGCGAAGTATCGAGTTCGTCCCGTGCAGCGCAAACCAACGATGCCCCTCAGCAACCCAGTCGCGCATACGTTCTGCGCCGGCTTCGTCTGGTACCACGTCGACGGTGTACGTGATGAGCACATCAGCCGCGACGATCGAATCGATGTCGCTATAGTCCTCTAGCACCCGACACCGAATGTTCGAATGCTCACCGAGCAGACTCAACAACTGCAGCCGGGCGTGGTCGATGTCGTGGTACTTGCCTCCGGCAACGAGACAGGCATTGATACGGCGCGGCAGGCTCGACATGATCAGTATTGGACGCGCTTGGTGTACCCGTTGTCGGCGACCACGTTACTCCCGGTGATGACCGAGGCAGAGGGGCTCGCGAGGAAGGCTACAACCTTAGCGATCTCATCCGGCCCGCCGAATCGACCATTCGGCATCGCGCGCAACGTGGCGTCGTACATTTTTTGGTTGGTGCTCTTGATCATCTCCCAAGCACCACCCTCAAAGTAGATCGGTCCCGGAGAGACCGTGTTCACGCGGATGTTCTTGCGTCCAATGAACTGAGAGAGCTGCTTGGAGTAGGTGATGAGCGCAGCCTTCATGGCGTTGTACGCCATGGGCGCATAGAAGGTCTCGAGCGCATTCGTCGAGCTGATGATAACGATACTGCCATGACCCGATTTTTCTAAGTGCGGTACCAAAAACTCGCAGCCACGGACCGTATGCAGGACGTCGACCTCGAAGCACTTCCACCAGTTCTTCTCGGAGTCCATGCCGCCGCCAGCACTGACATTCGGGATGAAAATATCGCACCCGCCGAGTTCGGCGACGCTACGCTCGAGCCAGGCTTTGTAGGCTTCGGCATCGCGCACATTGACTGCGCCGCCCGAGACGTTCACGCCCTTGGCTTTGATTTCACGTACCGCAGATTCGACTTCGTCCTCGCTGCGCGCGCAGAGCGCGATGTCGCAACCCTCTGCTGCGAGTAGGTCGACGATCGCTCTGCCAATTCCTTTGGTGGCACCCGTGACGAGTGCTCGCTTACCGCGCAATCCGAGATCCATTCTGGTTATCTCCTGTCAGTTATTGAATGGTGAGGCCGTTGTCGAGCAACAGTTCGGCACCATTGATATATCGAGATTCATCCGAGGCGAGGAACACGACGACGTTCGCCACGTCCTCAGGCTGACCCAGTCCGGGTCCGCTCTGGGTATAGAAGTCGCGGGTGAGGCCTAGCAATTTATTGGCTTCCTCGATCATCGGCGTATCGGTCGCGCCCGGGTGCAGCGAGTTGCAGCGAATGTTGTACTTCTGCATCTGACACCAGATGGCGATCGACTTCGTCATGCCCCGCACGGCGCCCTTGGCCGCCGAGTAGGCGAAGAAGACCGGGTAGCCGAGGTGAGTGGCGACCGAGGCCATGTTGACGATGGAGCCGCCGCCGCTCGCGTGCATCGCAGGGATCGCGTGCTTGCAGCCGAGAAAGGTCCCTTCGCTCATCACGGCGTTGTGCATCTTGAACTGCTCGAGCGTGGTGGACTCTGGTGTCGCTGGCACGACGAAGCCCGCGTTGTTCACGAGTACGTTGAGCTTGCCAAACTGCTTGACCGTCGCAGCGACGACTTCCTGCCAGCGAGCTTCGTCGCGGACATCGAGTTCCATGAAGGCGGCGCTTCCGGCGCGCTGCGCGTTGAGGGCGGCGGCGAGGGCTTTGCCCTCGGCTGCCTTGATGTCCGTGATCATGACCTTGGCGCCTTCGCGAACGAGCGCCTCGCAGTCCGCCTTACCCAGTCCTTGGGATCCCCCGGTGACGATTGCCACTTTACCTTCGACGCGTCCCATATCCCTGTCCTCCGGGTAATAGAAGTTAGTTGTGCCAAAATATCCATGCGCGGCGGGTGACCCCGTGTCCGACGCCTGAAAACGGTATCAAGCACGGCTGTCGGTTTCAATCACCTTTGACTTTTTTTTCGTCCACCGGCAAGGTCTCGGTCATGCCAAAACAAATCGACGCTGCAGAACCCGAAATCACCGGCTGGCAAGCCCAAAAAAGCGCCGCCACGCGGACGCTCATTATCGAGGCGGCTATCAAGTGTTTTGTTGACTTGGGTTACTCCCGGACGACCACCACGGTGATTGCCGCACGGGCGGGATTATCTCGCGGAGCGATGCTCCATCACTTTCCATCCAAGGTGGATATCGTCCGCGCCGCCGTCGAACACCTTCATGCCAAGCGCCTCAAGGCGTTTCGTCGCGCTGCGCAGCGCGGCCCGAGCAACGGTGAAGGGGATCGGTTGCGCGCTAATCTCGAGGCCTATTGGCAGCACGTTCGGCATCCGATGTTTGTTGCATTCTTTGAGCTCGTCGTCGCCGCTCGTACGGATCCCGAGCTCGCGCAGATTCTGCGTCCTGCGCAGGAGGCTTTCGAGAACGAGTGGCATCGAACGGCGAAAGAGGTGTTCACCGAGTGGCACACCGATGATGAAACCTTCGATGTGGCCCTCGATCTGACGCGCTATGTGCTCGAGGGGATGGCGATCAGCTTCCTCGTCCACAAGGAGACGGAGCGCGACCGGCGCGTCGTCGATTATCTGGAGCGCAAGTTGCGCGAGCTACGCGACGGTCGTCAGCCCCGCTGAGGGTACTTGGCGTAGTAGTCCTTCCAGGTATCGGAGCTTTCCGGAAAATCCGCCGGTAGAGGCTCGGTGTACGCGCGGTTTCTCATCAGCTGGCCGAGTAAGTCCGGATAATCTTTGGGCGATAGGTAGTAGAAGAAATGCAGCTCGCGAACTTGGAATCGCCACACGCCTTCTTCGCGCCGATACTGGTCGTGATAGCGCAGGGCCGCCCAGAGCGCGACACCGTTGCGCACCACCTCGGCGTGGGAGTTGACCCAGCCGGAGGCGAGGTCAGGGTCGGTGTCGTCCAGCTCGATGAAAATATCGTGAGTGAAGTGATTGCTCGGCCCGAGAACCGCATATCGTTTGTGAAACTGATCGATGACCGCGTTGCGACCGGTCGAGATGATCTTGCCGTCCACCGATCGAAACGATCCGTTCTGGGTGAAGAGCATGCCGACCGCCTCGATGTCGCGCTCGTCGACGAGGCGGCCGTAGCGGGCGATCAGGTTGCGTAGGGCATCCTGATCTTCAAGACGACGAATTCTTTGTTCAAGATTCATGGTGCAGGGCTCGATGATGCGTCATTCCGGTAAAAAATACTTCGAAGATATCTCCATCGGCGATTGCGCCGAATCCGGCGAGCAGATCGTCGACCGAGAAGAGATGTTGGATTTCGCTCGCCGGTACGATCCTCAGTATTTTCACACTGATCCCGAAGCAGCGAAAGCGTCCGTATTCGGTGAGGTCGTGGCGTCCGGTTTGTTCACCGCCGTGCTTTGGCGCCGTCTCGATCACGAGATCAGCGGCGATATTGCGTGGATCTGCGGCGTGGCGTGGAAAGACACCCGATGGCCGAAGGCCGTGCGGGCAGGGGATCGATTGCGCGCCAAGTGGGAGTGCGTAGAAAAACGCGAGTCGTCGAGCGACCCACGCCGCGGCATCATCGAAATGGATTACCGCCTCACCAATCAGGATGGCGACACCGTTTTTTCGTGTCGCAGCGTCAATCTGATCGAGCGGCGGCGCTGATCGACGATCCGCCCGATTATCTCAAGTCGGCAGACCGACCTCGATTGTGCCGTCGTCACCGACGCGCACGGCAAACGAGGCGAGCGGTGAAGTAGCCGGAGCGCCGAGCACCGCCCCCGTGCGACAGTCGAACGATGCGCCGTGAAGCGGGCAGATGAGTCGATTGCCGCGAAGTCGACCTTCGTGCATCAGCGCGTAGGCGTGCGAGCAAACGTTATCCAAGGCGTTGACGCCGTCTTTGGTACGGCAAACCACGACCGCTCGACCGCCGAGCTCGACGCCCATCATCTTCCCCTCGGCAAGCTGTGAGAGATTGCCGGCAACGTGCCAAGTCACTTCGCTCATTCGAGTTATCGTCCGTTGTACTTCGGAGCGCGTTTTTGGGAGAACGCCGTGTAGCCTTCGCGCGCGTCTTCGGTGCGCTCGGCGAGGGTCGCCATCGAGCGCGACTCGAGGGCGAGTTGCTCTTCTAGCGAATTCGTGTGGCTGTCGGCGAGCAGTCGTTTGACTTCTCCAAATGCGCGGGTCGGTCCGGAGGCGAGCGAAGCGGCAATGTCCTTGGCCTTGGCGAGTACCTCGGCATCGGGTGCCACCATCGTGACGAGTCCGCGTTGCTGGGCTTCTGCAGCGGTGAGCACCGGGTTGAGCAACATCAATTCTTTGGCGCGAGCCATACCGACGATTCGGGGCAGATTGAATGAGCCGCCACCATCGGCGGACATGGCGATCTTGGTGTACGCCATGGTGAATTTGGCCGACTCGGCAGCCACGATCACGTCGCCGGCGATCGCGAGACTGAACCCTGCGCCTGCTGCCGTGCCGTTGACGGCCGTGACGAGCGGGGCGTCCATGCGCGCAAACCGCGACACCGCGGCGTGCAGGGGTGCGGTGATGCGACGCAGCAGTTCGCCCGCGCCGTCACCGGCTGCGGCGAAAGATTGCACGTCGCCTCCACCACTGAAGAAACGTCCCTTGCCGGTCAGTACGACAGCGCGCACGGTGGGATTGCTCTCGCAGCGGATGGCGGCCTGAAGCAATTCTTCGGCGAGCTCGACGCTGATCGTGTTGGCCGACTCAGGGCGATTGAGCGCGATGAGGGCGACGTTGTTCTCGATCGAAAATTCAAGGGTGGAGAAGCTCATGGTGGACTCCGGTCGAATGGGATGGCAGAGAGCTGGGATGATATTCAGCGCGGCGCGAGGCCGAGTTCAAAGATTTCGAGTACGCGGGCCGCGATCTCCTCTGGCGAGAGGGCGTCGTTGGCGCGGTGCCAGTGGGCGATCCAGTTGAGGGCGCCGGCGAGGGTGAAGGCGGTCATCTTGGGGTCGCAGGCCCGGATCGACCCGTCCGCCACGCCCTGACGGATGAGCTTGCGCAGTCCCTGGTCGACCTCCGACTTCAGCGTCTTGATCTTGGCGCTCATGGTTTTGTCCAAGTTTTCCTCTTCCAGGCGAACCATGCACCAACCGAAATCGCCCGTGACGGCGATAGCGTAGTGCCGTGCGACGGTCATCAGTCGTTCGCGGGCGTTGCCGCCTCGCGTCTCAGCTTCGCTGAAACCGGCGAGGATTTGATCGACGCCGTGCTTAAAGCACTCGAAGAGCAGCTCTTCTTTGCTGTCGACGTAACTGTAGATCGTGGGCTTCGTGACGTTCAGGGCAGCAGCCAGATCGTCGAGGCTGGTGTTGTGGTAACCGCGGGTCGCAAAAGCCCGAGCGGCAGCGAGGATGACCGCGTTGCGCTTCCAATCTCGCTCCCTTGAGCGCAGATCGGCTCCGCTCCAGGGCAGGGGGGTGGATCGCGGCGAGGGTTTCATGGGGTGGAAGTGTAGTTTATCAGTGGGTAAAGCGTAATATACTCGCCAGTAAAGTCGGGGCCTAAAAAGCCCATCTACTCCCTTAAGGAGCGAACCGTGAGCCAGTCGAACCGAAAATCGATTCAGGATCCAGGGGCTGATGTCGGTGAGGGTGTCACCGCGCCGCCGTTGCGTTTCGTGACCGCGGCCTCGCTCTTCGATGGTCATGACGCGGCCATCAACATGATTCGACGCCTGCTGCAGTCGCAGGGTGCCGAGGTCGTTCACCTCGGGCACAACCGGTCGGTTGCGGACATCGTTCGAGCCGCGATCGAAGAAGATGCCGACGGCATCGCCGTAAGCTCCTATCAAGGCGGCCACAACGAATACTTTGCCTACATGGTCGACATGCTGCGCGAGCGCGGCTGCGAGCACATTCGTGTGGTGGTGGGCGGCGGTGGCACCATCGCGCCGCACGAAATCGAGGCGCTCGAGCGTCACGGCATCGAAAAAATCTATACGCCGGAAGATGGCCGTACCCTCGGTCTCGTCGGCATGATCAGCGATGTGATCCGTCGCGTCGGGGCGAGCCGTCGATCCGCCTATGAATTCGGTCCGCTCAACGCCCGTGATCATCGGCACCTCGGCCGCACGATTTCCGTTCTCGAAGGCTCGGTTCGCGAAGACGAGGCGAGTGCGGTCGCGGCGACACGTGAGCAAATCCTGCGCGCCATTGCGCGTAACACGCGCCGAGCTCCGGTCATCGGCCTCACGGGCACGGGCGGTGCCGGCAAGAGTTCGCTCAATGACGAGTTGATCCAGCGATTCGTACGTCACTTTCCCGATGCGCAGATTGCCGTCGTCGCGGTCGATCCAACCCGTCGCCGATCGGGCGGGGCGCTGCTCGGTGACCGTATTCGCATGAACAGTCTCTCGGCGCCGAACGTGTATATGCGTTCGCTCGCCACCCGTCGTCGCAACCTTGCGACTTCGGCCGTTCTGAAAGACGTCATCTCGCTCTATCAGCTCGCCGGCTTCGACCTCGTGATCGTCGAGACGGCTGGCATCGGGCAGAGCGATACGGAGGTCATCGACCTCGTCGATCTGCCGATCTACGTCATGACGAGCGAGTACGGTGCAGCGAGTCAGCTCGAGAAAATCGACAT
>SXGQ01740548.1_pt1 | contig 25762 bp, 16 predicted proteins | sample 3178371 | NCBI WGS metagenome assembly SXGQ01 (sample SAMN11356859, study PRJNA531348) | freshwater metagenome | isolation source: freshwater sample F1-20 | place: China: Fuxian Lake, Yuxi | collected 2017-12-25 | reverse complement strand
TGGATTTGGAAGATTTCGTCACAGCGTTCCTTAAGTTCGAGGGGGTTGGATGGCACAAAAGGGTTCGGGTAGTTTTCCCGGAAAAGTCTGGAGTTTTTTTGATTTGAGTAATCCTCGGTTCCAGCACCTTCAAGCTTGAATTTTATATTCCGAAAAGATTTATTGTTGTCGTGAGAGTTGTCCGCCCAGGTGCCCGTGATTCGTCTATTATTTACAATTCGCTCCAAATCCACATCCGCAAAAAGATGACTGTCTTCCCTGTTAAATCGTGTATTTTCAGCCAAAAGCTGTCCGTTTTCGGCAACGATGCAATGCCCTCCAAAGACTATATCGGTGGTCGATTCGTGAACTCCACTTGATGCGTATGCATAAACAGCCATATTTCTGGCAGATTGCCCTACTACAAGGTTTTTGCGATATGTCGCCTTGCCAACGATGTCGTTACTGGCTGATAGGTTGGTCAGGAGCGTTGCACCCGCCAATGCTTGGAATGAACTGGGAGGAATCGGAACCCACAGGTCTTCGCAGATTTCAACGCCGAGGATTAATTCTGGTAAATCCACCGCTTGAAATAATAAATCAGTTCCTATCGGAATGGTTTGTCCGAAAAGAACGACTTCCTGTGAGCGAAGATTTATCGCGGGGGAGAAATAGCGTCTTTCATAAAATTCTTTGTAAGTTGGCAGATAACTCTTTGGGACAATGCCCAGGATAGACCCTTTGTGAATGACTAATGCACAATTGAATAATTGGGAATCGATCGCAATCGGGGCCCCAAGAAGCACGATGCCATTAAACTTATCCCGTGTGGATGCCACAACAGAATTTACAGCGGCAAAGGATTTTTCGAGGATCAGGTTTTGGTGGAAAAGGTCGGCGCAAGTGTAGCCAGTGATTCCAAGTTCCGGAAATAACGCCAGCCCACATCTTTGCTGCTGTGCCTTCTCCAAAAGATTAATGGTTTGGGAAGCATTAAAATCAGAATCACCAAGGCCAAGCTTGGGAGAAAAAACAGCGATTCTGAAAAAGCCAAAGCTCATTAGGGGCAGCCTCTGGTGGTTCGAAGCGCTCCGCGCAGATAATAAATCCTGAATGTTATCTTATTAGATCAACGAACCCCGCAAAAGCTCATAAGTGGATTAGAATGGCCCAAACGATTAAAATTGGCATTTTAATTGTTATTTTTGGAACAATGATTCAAGTTCAAGGGTATGGAAAGGTCCTTTTGATGAGGGCGTGCCCTGAAAAGCGAGGTGTAAGCGAAGTGTGCTAGGCTCAAAAACCATGGTTTGCAGGGTGTCATCACCAAGGTTGACGGAGTCAAGATATTCCATCACCTGGGCGGGGCTTACTTTGTTTTCATTGGTGCGGAGTTCCTCGAGCAAGGTGAATCTTTGGAACGATCGCCTTACATTGATTGGAAAAAAGGGCTTGATCTCGGAGCAACAAAAATGATTGCAGCAAACCGCCACCCCATCCTTTGATTTTCGTTCGATCACTTTGTCTGGAGTCACCTCGAAGACGGCGGACCTTTTCCGGTCGGCGATCAACAGATTGGTTGTGCTGGTTCTAGGAAGTTTGGTTAATAGTTCATATGCCTGATCCACGGTTGAGCATTCCTCAAGCAGTTGCCTGTAACACATGGCGTAGGGTATGCCATTGTAATTGAACTTTTTCTGCCCTGTCTTTATGTCAATCACTTCGTGAATTGCAAGGCATAAACCATCTTGATTCATGCCTGAAAGGCATCCAATCAGGCCAGGAAATCCAATCGCTGCGAAAGCTTTTTTGTTTTCAGGTTTATAAACAGTCACAAGGGTGTATTGATTGATATAACCAAGGGAGGGGTAATCAAGATTTCGACCGAAAAGCATGCCGCCCGTGGAACTGTTTGCAGGTTCAATTGTCACTCCCGAGCATGCGACTACTTTTTTTAAATCAAAAAGTGTGTTGCCCACAATCAAATCTTCTTTACTTATGCCAGAGGCCGTGGCCATGGCGTTAAGTTCCTTGGTGTAATCTTTGGGGAAAAAATTAGCCATTCTTTGTCCTGCTTTTGCAAAAACAATCCACATGAACTCGACACCAAAGTGACTCAGAACATCTCGAGGGTATTTGGTGGCTTTTGGCGCGTTTTTCACCACATATTTTCCAATCGCATCACCCATTTGTTCGGGTGATCCCTGCACTTCAAGAACTGGAATATTGTTGATGTATCTAAGTTTTCCATTCTGTGTGTTGGGGTTTTCCGGGTACCGGAATGGAGCTTTTTTTTCCTGGGGTTTAACAGCACCTGTTCCAACAAGAAAAAGGGTTGTAAAAATCAGGTAATTGAAAAGATACATTTTAATTCCTCTTTAAAATACGAATCAGCTTCCATTCTTTAATAAAAAATACCATGATACGCAATGTATGTCAGTATGACTTGTGGCCATTCAAGGAGAGATGCTTTGAAATACGCAGTTCTAGGTGCTTTTGGTCAGTTGGGTAGGGATCTTTGCCCGGTATTGGGGGAAGGTGCCATTCCATTGGACCGAACCAAAGTTGATCTGGGAATTCCTGAAACAATTCCTCAATGCCTTGATGAAATCAATCCGGATGTGGTTGTGAACTGCGCCGCCTATAACTATGTGGATAAAGCAGAAACTGAACCTTCCGACGCGATGATGATAAATGCCTGGGGTTTGAAAAAGTTGTCGCAGTGGTGCAAAACTAAAGGCAAATATCTGGTTCACTTCAGCACGGATTATGTGTTTGGCATGGATAGGCTGAGAAAATCACCCTATAGGGAAAATGATCTGCCTGGGCCGGTAAGTAACTATGGGATCAGCAAATTGGCGGGTGAGTTTGTGGTAGGTGCAAATTGCCCGAATCATTTGATAATTCGTACCTGTGGTTTATACGGGGTATGGGGAAGTGGTGGTAAAGGTGGCAATTTTGTTGAAACGATGCTTCGAGTAGCCGGCCAGGGAAAACCGTTAAAGGTGGTTTCTGATCAATTTTGCACTCCAACATATACCAAGGACCTGGCTTTGGTTTCCGCATTTTTGATTAAAAAAAATGCGCAGGGTCTTATACACCTGACAAATCAGGGTTCCTGCTCCTGGTACGAGTTTGCAAGGGCCATATTTGAGCTTGGCCAGGTTGAAGCATCAGTTTCGCCCATATCAAGTGTGGAATATAACGCTCCCGCACTCCGCCCGGGGTACAGCGTGATGGAGACATGGCGTGCTGAGGAATTGGGATTTTCCCCGCTTAGAAGTTGGCGGAATGCCCTGAGTGATTATTTGGTGGAAAGAAAAATTAAAAATCGCAATGGTTGAACAATTCCAAAAAAAAGGTGCTTGGTTGTTGGCATCATTGGACTTTAGGTTATACTTGTAGTCATCAAATATTATGGCCTATAGGAAAGTTTTTGACCCGAACATGGATTCAATTGACAACAAACCTGAGGGTGAAAAAGAAGTGTCCGAGATCAGCGGGGCAATCAAACCAACTCACCAAAAAAGGTCCAACTCTGATCGAAGAAAAGAATTTATTCCCGTTGTGGTTGAAAGGCGTACGGGGTTGGACCGTCGAATTGAATCTGAGAAACGCAGAATGGTGGACCCTGTAACCTTTGAAAAGGAATACAATGGGGATGAGGTTGCGTTTATGAACGCCATGGATCAATATAAGCGTTCAAATCGAAGGCCTTTCCCAACTTGGAGCGAAGTCTTGGAAGTACTTGTTTCCTTGGGCTATCGCAAAGTAGCCGATCCAGCGCCTTTACCAGGTCTGCCAGTTAAAATAGAGCCAAAGGATCAACTCTAAACCGATGACACGGTTTATTCCTGGTCGATTTCCAATCCCACTGCCCGCATCAATTCAAGCGCATTGGAGTGCCTAACGACGCCAGGTTTCATCGTGTAGTCAAAGTTTAAATTACCTTCTTCGAATTTGTCCGCGAAGTGGGTGTTTTTGGCATCAGAGATGGATTGGTCTGCAATCGCGGCAAGTGAAAGATCGTGAGTGGTGACAATACCTATTGCAGACCTTCGGAGTAGCCCCTTAAGCACCCCTGAAGCCCCCAGTTTTCGATCATGGGAATTGGTGCCGCTGAAAATCTCGTCAAGGAGGAAAAAAACCGGAATCGAGCCATCCGCCAGGTCCACAACCTGTCTTATGCGTTGTATTTCAGCGTAGAAACGCGACTTTCCTTCCGCAAGGGAATCCTGGATTTTCAACACGGCAGCGAGTGCCATGGGGGAAATTTTCATGCTTCTGGCTTTGACGGTTGCACCCGCAAAGGCCAGTACGACATTGATTCCAACTGTTCGAAGGTATGTGCTCTTACCTGACATGTTTGATCCGCTCACAATCATGAGCCTGGTTTTGGAATCCATCTCAAGGTCATTTCGGATGCAGGCGTCCTTCTGCATCAATGGGTGTCCGAGTGAGCTGGCATGAAGGAATGTTTTTTCCTCGGAAAGTTCAGGGAAAATATCCTCAGGATTTTCATAGGCGAAATTCGCGAGGGAGTTGAGGGCCTCAAACTGGCCGATTATTTTTAGCCAATCATGGATATGGGTGCCATTTGTCATACGCCATTTTTCCAAGCCATACCCCACGATAATTTTCCAGTTAAGCAGAAAGCCAATCGGGGAAAACATCAGGTTTTTCAGTGCATTGGATAGATCGATCCAAATCGCAAGGTTTGAAATCAAGATGGAGGGCGGATTTTTGGATGATGTCTGCTGGATGCGTGATTTCATTTCCCTGAGTTTGGCACTTTTGAAGGTTGTGTTCTCGAGAAAAGTCATCGCCCGTGATACCACCCCGAAAGACCCCGTGTGAAGGTCTACGCCGTGATAGATTTTTTCCATCCCGCGGGACATGAAGGACGCCAGAAGTAAATTTGCAAATATTGCAATCGCAACATGAACGAGCCCAAGGTTTAGGACGACGCAGGCATGGATGGAAAAAAGGGCGTAAGCAGCAAGAATAATCGCGATAAAAAGTGGAATTTTAGACAACAGGTGGGGTGGTTGGTCCGCCCAGGAAACCAAGGAGGAAATATCAGCAGGAGTTTTGCTCGCCCCGGCTTTGGCATTCATTTCCTGGCGTAAGTCCAGTAGTGGGGCAAGCTCATGGATCGATTCTTGCCTTTGTTTAATTTCAGATGCGTCTGCCGGACCTTGCAACCACTCCGCAAGTGTTTTTTGTCCCACAAGGGTGTTAGCAATGCTGATTAGTTCAAAAAGGGAGCCTGCGCCAAAAATATCAAGATCATCGGCATAGGGATGATTAGTGGTCCGAAATCGGAGGCCCTGGCTTCCTTTGCCCTGCCATTTGAATTTCAACCTTGCCAAGCCCGACTGGTAGAATTCAAGATTTCGTGATACATCCTGCCAGGCCTTGGTCACTCTTTCATGTAACACAAGCAAAATAATAAAAGGAATGATCATTATTGATAGAAACCAAGGTGAAAAATCACCTCTGCCCAGGCTTGACCAGCACATTAATCCAAAGAGTATGAACCAAAGTATTCTGGATTGACCCAAAAGACTTTCCCATCTTGCCAGTGAATTGTTTTTCACCAGTAATGATTTTTCCCTTTCCTCGTAAATAAGCAAGGGAGTTTGTTCGGAATATTTGTTTGCGATTTGGTCCATGATTTATCAATTAGCTCAAATTATTAATAATCATCTTTTTACAAGTTTAGGGTGTCGAATTCCTTAAAATAAATGCGAAAACTTTAAAACCGAGGCAAGAAAAAATAAATGTTCAATTGTAAGGCGGTCAATTGATTAAATGGCTGGTTATAATGCTTTGTTTGATTGACTCATTTAATTTGAACAGTTAGCCTAGGAAATGAGTTTGATGGCAAACTGGAGAGCAAAATGATACGAATTGACGCGAAAAAAGGACCTCAATTTTGTGATGGATTCAGCAGAAGGGATTTTATTCATGCTGGTTCGCTTCCCTTGCTTGGTTTGACTTATCCCGGATTTTTAGCTGCAAAAGCAGGTGCTTCCACGGAAGATAATGATGTGAATTGCATTATGCTTTTTTTGGTAGGGGGGCCAAGTCACATAGATACCTGGGATCCAAAACCTAATGCCCCCGAAGAAATCCGCGGCCCTTTTAAGACCATCCAGACAAAAGCCCCGGGAATTCGAATTACTGAGATTTTTCCAAAATTAGCCAATCACATGGATAAAGTCTCACTTGTCAGGTCGGTTTATCACACTGCGAGTGCCGTCCATGACACGGGGCATCAGATGATGCAAACTGGAAGGCTGTTTTCCGGAGGAATCGAGCATCCGCATGCCGGATGCGTGGTCAGCTATCTCAAGGGGCAGAGAGGCGAGGTTCCAAGTCATGTCCTTATTCCCAAGCCGATCGGCCGGACGGGCGGAAATCTTCCTCATGGCCACACGGCTGGTTATCTTGGAAAGCAGTACGACCCATTTATTCTTGATGCCGATCCCTCTGCGAAGGATTTTAAAGTCCCGGATTTGCTTCCTCCTGACTACATCACATCCATTCGCGCTGATCGAAGGCGTAAACTCAGGGATTCTGTCGATGCTAATGTCGCAGCTTTTGAAAAAGATTCAAAATCCAAGCAATTTGATGATAATTTCAACCTTGCCTACAAGTTGATGACCAGTCCCAAAGCCCGGGAGGCTTTTGCTTTGAATCAGGAAACGGATGCCATGCGTGACCGTTATGGCAGAACCCGTTTTGGGCAATCATGCCTGCTTGCAAGAAGGTTGATAGAACGCGGTGTTCGATTTGTGACTGTAAATATGTTTGAAACCGTGTTTGACGAAATCACTTGGGATATCCATGGTTCCAGGCCATTCACTGATATCACCGAAATGTCCAGGTTGGTGGCACCTAATTTCGACCAGGCTTTCAGTGCTCTTATGGATGACCTTTCAGAGCGGGGATTGTTAAAAAACACAGTGGTAACCGCTCTTGGTGAATTTGGGCGAACCCCGAAAATTAATCCTGCAGGAGGTCGTGATCATCATCCCGGGGTTTGGACAATCTTGATGGGTGGTGGACCAATCAAAGGGGGAAGGGTGGTTGGGGAGTCTGATGAACTTGGATACGCGCCAAAGACCAGGCCGATTCTTCCAGGCGAGGTTGCAGCGACGATTTTCAAGGTGTTCAACCTTGACCCTCATCATGAACTTCCCGGACCTCAGGGGAGGCCTATGCCCCTTGTTGACTTTAACTTGAACCCGATTCGCGAATTGTTTTAAGAGTAACCAACTTCTGCCGGATTACATCACTATGCGTAATAATCTTTTTGTTGGCCATTCTTTTGTTCAAGCATTCATGCTTTTGTTTTTTTTCTGCGCCCCAGTGCATGCAGGGCAGGTGAAAGTTTTTCCTGATGCGATTGAGTTGCAGGGGCGCGGTGAGTTGCATTCCGTATTTGTGGCGCTTATGCAGGAAGATGCGGTCATTGGTGACCTGTCCGGTTCCGCCAGTTTTGTATCTTCCGATGAAAAAATATTCACTGTTGATCCATCCGGGAAAGTAAAGGCGATTTCAGATGGTGAAGCGATTTTGAATGTGAAAACCAAGCTGGGTGATTCAACAGCAAGGGTAACGGTCAAGAACACACAGGCTGCCAAGAGAATAAGTTTTGAAAACGAGATTATTCCCGCATTCACCCGCGCAGGTTGTAATTCAGGGGCTTGCCATGGTGCCCTTGCGGGGAAAGGGGGGTTGAAGTTATCCCTCAGAGGTTATGATCCTGCCGCTGATCTTTTCGTGCTCACAAGGCAAGCCAATGCCCGAAGGGTGGATTGGGCAAAACCAGAATCGAGCCTACTGCTTGAAAAGGTAAGTTTGAAGTTGCCTCATGGGGGAGGGAAAAAAATCCCAGTTGATCATCCTGATTTCAACCTTATTCGTGACTGGATTTCCCAGGGCGCGTTACCATCAACAAAAGTTGAACCCCGAATCGCATCCCTTGAAATAATACCGGGAAAATTAAGATTAAAACCGGGGGATAAGCTCAGGGTGATCGCTAGGGCTAAATATACTGATGGTGGAATTCGAGATGTGTCTCACTGGGCGAGGTTTTCCTCCAGTGAGGAGCAGGTGGCCACGGTTGACCAGGATGGTTTTGTAAATGTCCTGGGAAATGGCGAGGCAAGCGTGATCGCCTTATTCGGCAATCATTCCGGATTAGGGGCGATTGTGTCACCCTACAGCAACAAACTACCTTCCGATTATTTTGCCAAAAGCTTGAGATCAAATTTTATCGATGAGTTTATCCTTGGGAAATTGCAGGAATTACAACTACCCACATCTGGACAAGCATCTGACCAAGAATTCATCCGCAGGTTGTTTTTGGATATGGCTGGCATCCTTCCAACTGAGAAAGAACTGGATGATTTCTTGAAAGATACCCGGGCAAATAAACGGGAACATTTGGTTGATTCTTTGATTAAAAGACCTGAAACCACGGATTATTGGGCTTATAAATGGTCTGACATGCTCTTGATTTCCACAAGGAACCTTAACCAGCAGTCTGTCTGGGCGTTTTATCAGTTTGTTCGGAAAGCGATCGCGGACAATATCCCGTGGGATAAGTTCGTGCATTCCATATTAACTGTGAAGGGAAGTAACCTTAGCCAAGGTGCAGCCAACTATTTTGTGCTTCACAAGGATGTCACTGATTTGATGGAAACCACCGCGGTCACTTTCATGGGAATGTCTCTTACCTGCGCCCGTTGCCATAATCACCCGATGGAAAAATGGACTCAGGACCAATATTGGGGCATGGCAAGTTTGTTTGCCCGGGTTGGAATTAAGAACGGTGAGTCGTTGAATGAGATTTTTGTTGAGACATATCCCGTGGGTGATGTTCTTCATCCAAGGAAAGGTATCCCAATGCCAGCGACGCCATTGGATGCCCAATCCATGAGTGCAAATAGTCCCGAAGATCCCAGGGATGTGTTTTCCAAATGGTTGACTGCCAGGGAGAATCCTTTCTTTGCCCGTGCCATAGTGAACAGGATTTGGCGAAATTTCATGGGGCGTGGTTTGATAGAGGCGGAAGATGACTTAAGAGCCACAAACCCGGCGTCAAACCCCGCCTTGCTGGATGCCCTTTGTGAGGATTTCATCAAGGATGGATATGACACTAAAAAGCTGATGCGAAAAATAGTCTTGTCAGCGGCTTATCAGAGATCCTCGGTGCCTAATTCCATGAATGAATCGGATGACAGGTTTTATTCGAGGTTTTTGCCTCGAAGATTGAAGGCGGAAATATTGCTTGATGCCTGCTCTGAAGTCACCGGGGTTCCCACGCCATTTAACCAGATATTAAGCCGGGCAGGTGATGCCAAGACTGCTTACGCCGGTTATCCAAATGGCTTGCGGGCCCTTCAGCTTCCCGACGCATCAGTCGCATCGCGATTTCTTGATGCTTTTGGCAGGCCCGAAAGAGCACAGGCTTGTTCATGTGAAAGACAGCAGGATTCAAGCGTGGGGCAGGCGCTTCATGTGTTCAATGGAAACACATTGAACGAAAAACTCAGGTCGAGGGATTTTGTTGGTGTCAAGTGGGTCGGGGAGAATCTTGCAAACACAAAAATTGTGGAGAGGGTTTTTCTAAGGGCTTTGTCCCGAAAACCAAATGATGGGGAGCTTGCCAGATTCTTGAAGATAATGGGGGAAGCAGATTCAAAAGATCCCAAAGCGCGACAAGAAGCAATCGAGGATCTTGTCTGGGCGGTTTTGACCTCAAAGGAATTTGTGTTCAATCATTAGGATAAAAGGACCGGACCATGTTCACATGGAACAGCTTTGCATTACTTCTTAGCATTTTGGTTTTACACCAGCCCATGCCTGAAAAACCGAATCCAGTCAGGGATGTGGTTTATTCAAAGGATGGCAAAGTTGTTTTCACTGCCAGGGAAAACACCGTGTTTGGCATCCGGGTCATTGATTCCGCGGTGGTGTCAAAATTCAACACGGATAGTCGGGTTGTCTCTGGGATTGCGCTTTCAAGTGATGGAAAAGCCATTGCGATCGGACATGGAAAAGCCGGAGTATCCGGTGAAATAACAGTTCTTAATCTTGGCGATGACTTGGGTTTTTCAAAACCTATTTTCAAAGTGAAAGGTCATGCCGATTTGATTCATTCCATCCGCTTCAGTCCTGATGGCAGGTTGATTGCTTCATGCGGTTACGATCGGTTGGTTAAAATATGGTCCGTGCAACAGGGTGGGGCCTTGGTCCAGGAACTAAAGGACCATAGTGATGCAGTTTATGCGGTTGCGTTTAATAAAGATGGAACAATGCTTGCATCGGCTGGGGCTGACAGGGCCATTAAAGTCTGGGATACCCGGACATGGAAAAAATTACACACCCTCAATGATTCCACTGATTGGGTTTACACTCTTTCCTGGAGTCCTGTAAAAAATCAACTTCTTGGTGCGGGGGTAGATCAAGCCTTGAGGGTTTGGACCGTGGAGAGGGAAAATGCAAAGCTATTTGCCTCAGCTTTCGCCCATACATCCGGGGTAAACGAGGCGGTATGGACTTCCGATGGATCAAGGATAATTTCAATAGGTGAAGACAAGGTTTGGAAGATTTGGAATGCTGAAAAACTATCGGAGATTAAATCTTTCAAATCCTTGCCTGATACTCCGTTGCACATTTCGATTTCGCGTGATGGTTTGAATGCCGCGATTGCGCGGGTGGATAACAAACTAGAACTATTTGATTTGAAATCGGGAGATGTTGTAAAAACCCTGATGCCGTTAGTTGAGCCAAAAGCCGCGTTAAAATCGGTGGAACCGTCGTTTTTAACCCTGGGTGCAAAAACCAGTATAACTTTTCGTGTCGATAATTTTGATCCACCATTTGTAGCCTTTTCAAGCACAAGCGGAGTTAAGCTCTCCCAGCCTGGTTCATCTGGTGATGGCGCGTTGAAGCTTGATGTGCAGGTGGAGCCTACCGCCGCACCTGGGTTTTCAAAGATTACATGTAAAAATATGCAGGGCAGGGAGATTGAATTTAACCTTGAGGTTGATCGTTATTCGCGGAAGTTCGAAATAGAGCCAAATGATTCAAGGTTGACAGGTCAGTCCTTGGAGTTACCTGTAAGTATCAAATCATCCTTGCAGAGACCAGGTGACTGTGACTGGTTTTATATTGACGCCCGATCAGGCCAGGAAATCGTGATTCAACTTCAGGCGGAAAAGGATGAGAAAAATTTTTCACCTATGATGCAGTTGGTCGCGCCTGATGGCACGGTTGTCGGGGAATCCTCAAAGGGTTGGCTTGGGCATGTTTGTCGACAAAAAGGCCGTTATGCGATCGAGGTTCGTGATCGGGATTACCGTGGGGGCGAAATTGTCGGATCCTACAGATTGCATGTGGGTACTTTTCCGATAGTCACATCGATTTTTCCCCTGGGTGCCCAAATTGGAAAGGAAAGTACCTGGACAATCCAAGGAGTAGGACTTGGGGGTAAAAATGTTTTGAAAGCAAGTTTGCCAAACTCCAGTAAAGCCGGGGATAAAGTCACATTCGAGGAGATTTTCCCAAGTCTTAATGCGGTTCCGGGAAAAGCGATAGTTGTCTCGGATGTACCCGAGAAAAATTATCAGCCAAATGAAATGCTTGAAGTTCCCGGAGTTGGAAATGGGTGGTTTGAAAATCAAAAAGATGTTCATTCCTGGAGATTTTCTGCAAAAAAAAACCAGAAGCTAATCATTGAAACGATGGGAAGTCGACTTGGTTCGAATGTGGATACTTTTCTTGAAATTTTGGATAGCCAGGGAAATCCCATACCAAGGGCGGTTCTAAGGGGCCTTTCCAAGACTTATACGATTTTTCGGGATCATGATTCCGCAACACCTGGAATTCGACTTGAGACTTGGAATGAGTTGGCGGTGAATGATTTTGTTTTAATTGGGACTGAATTGATGAAAATCCGGGCGCTTCCCAGAAACCCTGATGATGATTGCAGGTTTTTTCAAATTGATAACAAACGAATTGCTTATGAGGGAACGACTCCCGTTTTTCATTATTTGGGGCAGCCTATTTACAAGGTATCTTTGAATCCACCCGGAGCAAATTTCCCACCCAATGGCCTCCCACTAGTTACTCTATTTCATCAGAATGATGATGGTGGCCCAAGGTATGGAAAAGACTCGCTGGTTGAATTTGATCCCCCAACCGATGGTGTTTACATTGCAAGGTTAAGGGAAATGCAGGGAAAATTTGGTCCTGAATCCAGTTATCGATTGTTAGTCAGGCATCCCAAGCCGGATTACAATCTTAAGTTGACCCCATCAACTTTTTCCCCAGTCCCTGGATCGGGGATTCCTGTTAATGTTGAGATAGATCGTCTTGATGGTTTTGATGCCGCTGTTGATGTGAAAATAAGTGGTCTTCCTCCTGGATTTTTAGCTCCATCATTGGTTGTTCCCAAAGGGGAAAATTCCGCAAGTTTCAGCATGTTTGCCCAAAAAGACGCGAAAAATCCTCCTTCAACCCAGGGTAAATGGGCCGTGAAATCTTCCGCAATCATTGGCGGGGTTAAAAGTGAGAAAGAGTTGCAGTTCGATCCTCCCAAGTTAGGTGCAAAAGGTGACTTGATAACCACCACGGCCTCTGAGGCGTTGGAAGTCAAAGCCGGGTCGGAGGTTAAAATATTGGTCAAGATAGAGCGTGGTAATGGGTTTACAGGAAGGGTGCCTCTTGATGTGCGAGGGCTTCCCCATGGATCCAGAGTCTTGGACATCGGATTGAATGGTATTCTTGTGACACCAAAGGAAACGGAGCGGCTTGTCACGATCCAGGTTGATTCATGGATTGAACCAGGTAGCTATCCTTTTGTTGTGTTATCAAAGCAGGAAGGCAAGAATGTCGAGTTTGCGGCTAAAACGGTCATCATGAATGTTGTGAAGTAGAAACCTTGGGTTGTTTTGGTATCAGGGGCATTTTAAGTTTAGCCAGTGGGCCCATGGTGGTAGTGGTAAGTCGCAATAAGGGATAGCGTTCTATTAATTGTTGGATTTGTCTTAGATTTACTTTTTCAAATGTTTGCATCTCCTCATCCACGGATTTATATCTTCTTAAATAAACCCAGCTCATGCCTACTTCCTGAAGCCTGTTCATGGTTTTTTCCCCAGCCCTTACAATTCGGGATAAAACCTTGCTTTTGGCTTGTTCGAGTTCCTGTTCTGTTATGCCTTTCGCGATTAGTTCGTGAATTTGTTTGATAACGATATCCAAATTCTTGGCGGTTTTTTGGGGATCACATGAGAACGAGGTGTAAAAAGCCCCGGCACCATCATATTCATGAAATGAACAATCCGCGGATTCTGCCAGGCCATTATCAACCAGGGACCAATAAAGTCTGCTTCCAGACTGGTCCCCCAGAATCATGGCGAATAAATTTGCGGCATAGCGAAGTGGGGAAGCTGCAGGTGGGCCAGGGCAGATCATCACCACATTTTGTTGAGTTGTTGTTTTCTTCTCGAGTAATTTGAACTCACCCGAGCCGGATGTCTGGCGGATATGGTCACGCCTTGCAATGCCATGTTTCCAATTTGTTGTTAATTTCTCCGCGTTTTTTAAAAACTTATTCCATTCGAAATTGCCTGAGGCAACCAGCGTGATGTTTGAGGGAATGTATCTTCGTTGGAAATAATCAACCATTTGATCCCGTTTGAGATCCATGATGCTTTGGTTGGAACCAAGCACGCTATTGCCCAGAGGATGGTCTGCAAAAAATAATTTTCTCGCGTGGTCAAACACCATCCATCCTGGGTTGTCTTCGTACATTCCAATTTCTTCGATGATCACTTTTTTTTCCATCTCGAAGTCAGCGCTTCGAAGGGAGGGGCGCAGGATGTCTGCCAGTATCTCCGTGGCTGCCAGATGATATTCAGGAAGCGTGGATGCGTAATAAACGGTGTTTTCTTCGCTGGTGAAAGCGTTGTAATTCGCGCCAATTTTATCGAAATCCTTGTTAACCTGGGCTGCGTCGCGTTTTTTTGAACCTTTGAACATCATGTGTTCCAAAAAATGGCTGACGCCGGATTCTTCGATCGTCTCGTCCCGGGATCCTGTTCGCACAAAGAATCCCACCGCCGCAGAGCGGGCCTCGGGAATCACCTCCCCGATTATTGTCAAACCGTTTGGGCATTGTTGCTGATGAAATATCACTTTTGAGGTCCTTTTTGATTATTGGATTATTTGCCGTGTTTTAGTTGCCTTGAACCCAGGGTCACAATCGTGAACTCCTTTGGGTTGAATTGTTTCACATGGTTAAGGATTGATTTTGTCGTTATGGAGTCAATCGATTTCTGGACTTCCTCGAGGGGCCTGATCCTTCCCAGGTAGTACCAGTCCACAGCGATGGACCCGGCACGGGCGGAACTGGATTCCTCCTGTATCAGGATTGATGATTTCAATCCTATTTTCAGCCTCTTAACCTCATCTTCCTTGATGCCTTTGGTGAGGTTTGTGATTTGTTTGAGAATCACATCCAGTGTTTCCTGTGCCATTTCAGTCGTGGTTCCAGCGTAGCAGATGATCGCAGCTAATTCCTTGAAGTTTTGATGGGTGGCCCATACTGAATAACATAGCCCGCGTTTTTCCCTAACCTCGGTGAATAAACGGGAACTCATTCCACCACTTAGCACATTCACAGCCCCAATCGCGGAATAAAAATCCTTGTGGTCGTATGTGACCGATGGGTAGGCAATACCGATTTGAACCTGTTGGGTTTCCTTGGCAATATGGCTGATACCGCCTTTCCCTGGTGCCAGTTTTAAAATGGGATCAGGTGTTTCCTTCCATTTGCCGAATAACCTTTCCACTTGGGTTTTCAATGATGGCCAATCGATGTTGCCCGCAACAGAAATGATTGTGCCATTAGGCCTGAAATGTTTTTTCCAAAACTTGGTGATTGCGTCATGGGTGATATTTTTCAATCCGTCAAGGGTTCCACGCCTGTCGTTTCCGAGCGGGGATGGGAAGTGGTTTTTTTTAAGTGCGATCAAAACCTTCTGTTTTGGGTCATCCTCAATCGCCATTATTTCCTGGGCAGCCAGCATTTTGACGGATTCGACATCCGCCTTGGGTAATTGGGGCCTGAGAATAATATCCGCGAAAAAATCAATGGTTTTTTCCAGGTTTCGCGAAATTGTCGCGCCCCATAGCCGAATATGATTGGTTCCGGCAGAGCAACTTCGGTCAAGTCCGATCCCATCCATTGCAAGGGAAAGTTCCTTGCTGCTGTTTTTACCCGCCCCGCGCAGGATCATTTCTGATAATACCGAGGAAATTCCGGGCATATTTGTCGGGTCATAAATGTAACCGGCAGGCACGATTATATTTGCGGTTGCGGAACGCACATGGGGCATATGTTCAGCAAGCAAGGTAAGCCCGTTTTCAAAAGTATGATTGAAGGTTTTTTTTTCCAATGTCGCCTCGCCTGTAAATGGTGCAATTTTTAGGAATGCATCATGAAGGAGTAAAAAAGGATAGGTTCTCTTTGTAAATCAACTTGGTTTTTCGGAATCCCAAGCCACGGTAAAGTTGAATGGCCGCGATATTTTGCGCGGTGACTTCAAGAGTGATTTTATTGATGTTGTATCTTTCGAGTGAGGAGATGAGCTTTAGCAAAAGTGCTTTAGCCAGCCCTTTTCTCCTTTCCTGCGGGATGACTCCAACATTTTGGATTGCCAGGGTTTTTCCTTTTTGCAAAATTGATTGCACAGATCCACAGGGGCCGTCAGGCCCAAGAATAAGCCAGGTTCCCTCAGGCACGAAATCCGCCCTCAGGCAGATTTCACGCATCAGCATGCTGCATCCCCCCTGGGTATGGAAGCTGCTGAATATTTTACAATCCATTTCTTTATGAAAGCTTTTGAAAATGGCATCGGCATGCATTTCCTGGACTTTCCAAGTCCATTCCTGCCACGAATAACCCGCGGGAAGTTCAGGGACAAATACCTTGTCCTTCGGGTTGAACTCAAGTTCCATGCGATATCGTTTGAGATAGCTTTTGAACGCGGCGCCGGATTGAAAATTGTCCTGCCCCAATCCCTTATGCCCGGGGTTCCAATCAGATTCAGGAAGAATGAAAGAATCAGGCATTAATCGCACAATTCCGGAAAGGAAATTATCCATGTCATTTATTTTAAGGAATTTCGCAACTAATGCCATCCATCTTTATTTAATCCAGAATCGCAAGCAGACCGGTGTTGGTATATCTTGGAAAATTTCAGAGAAAGAAAGTGCCCCATCATCGGCTATTTTATAAACAGCTATGGAATCACTGGCTTGGTTACCCACAAGCAACCATTTTCCTGATGGGTGTATGGTGAAATTTCTGGGAGTGCTGATTTTTTCAGCACCATGCCCGGTGCTCTCCAGTGTTTCTTTCTCAAGGTCGAACTTAAACACCGCAATACTGTTGTGTCCGCGATTGGATGCGTAAACTGCACGACCATTTGGGTGGACCAATATTTCAGCGGTGGAGTTGTTTCCTTTGAAATCCTTGGGAAGTGTTGAAACAGTGGCGATGTTTTTAAAATCATTTTTTTCCGGGGACCATCGGAAAGCTGTCACGGTGGAATCAGACTCATTGACAACAAAAAGATGTTTGCCTGCAGGGTGGAAAGCCATGTGCCTTGGGCCTGCACCAGTCGCGGTTTCAAGAAATGGAACTTTGTGCGGGATTAACTTACCCGTTTTTGTATTTATCTCGTGTATGAATATTTTGTCGAATCCCAAATCCGCGACAACCGCATATTTCCCGTCAGGTGAAATCTGTACGGAGTGGGCATGGGGAGTTTCAAGTTTCCCTTTTATGATTCTCGTGCCCTTGTGCTGGATGAAATCAGAGGCCTTTGATAATTTGCCAGCTTGATCAACGGGGAGAATGCAGGTGCTGCCGCCCCCGTAATTTACAGCTATAAGATGGTCCTGATTTTTGGTGAGGGAGAGGTGGCAGGGGCCGGTGCCAACGCTTGATTCCTGGTTTATGAGTTCCAGCTTGGAGTCGGGGTTTACGGCAAAGGATGAAACGCCTCCGGCTTTGTCGCCCTTGAAATTTGCAACTTCATTCACGCAGTACAGCTTATTCCCTGCGATATCCAAGGCTAAAAAAGAGGGATTTTCGGTTTTTGCAACTACCGAAAGATTTGAGAGTTTTCCGTTTTTAGGGTCGAACTGCATCGAATATATGCCTGCGCTTTTGGGCCCTGTGTAGGTCCCGATGAACATTGTCTGTAGTCCGGTGTCTTGTTTGTTCTCACCTGAAAACAATTGATGGGATGTTGCCAAAACCAAGCTTGCCACCATAAGGAATTTCAAACAACGCATGATTAATGCCTCTTTGGGTTAAATGGGTATGAATTGATTATTTGTTGGAAATTGAACCGGGTCAACTATATTGGCGATTAAATGGCAAAGTCTTTGTCTAATATGGTCAAAGTTTCAAGACTTTTTTAAACCATTTCTTCTTGACCTACGAGGCAAAATTAGAATACTTGAGGTTTGGATTTTTTCTCTTTTAAATTTGAAGGCTTAGCTATGTCAAATTCGTCCGGCAATATCACAAGTGTTCTCAAGGAAACCAGGGCGTTTGCACCACCAGCGGAATTTTCCGCCAATGCTCATGTCAAAAGCATGGCTGAGTATGAGAAGCTTTGGCAGGAAGCGGCGAACGACCCGGAGAAATTCTGGGGGAAGCAAGCTGATACTCTTCAATGGATGCAGAAATGGGACAAGGTGCTTGAGTGGAATCCGCCCCATGCGAAGTGGTTTGTCAACGGGAAAATCAATATCAGTTCCAATTGCGTTGACAGGCATCTTCATGGCCCAAGGCATAACAAGGCCGCCATCATTTGGGAAGGTGAACCGGGGGAATCTCGGGTCATCACCTACCAGATGCTGCACCGTGAAGTATGCAAATTTGCAAATGTTTTGAAAAATATCGGGACCAAGGCTGGAGACCGAGTGACCATTTATATGCCCATGATCCCCGAGGCCGCCATAGCCATGCTTGCGTGTGCCAGGATTGGGGCGGTTCACAGCGTAATTTTTGGTGGTTACAGTGCCGATGCCGTCGCAGACAGGAATAATGATGCCGGTGCCAAGGTTTTGGTCACTGCTGATGGTGGCTGGCGAAGGGGCAAAGTAATTCCTCTCAAGGAAAATGTCGACAAGTCGCTTGAAAAGTCACCAACCATCGAGAAAGTCGTGGTCTTTAATCGTTGCAACTTGAATGTTGAAATGAAGTCGGGCCGGGATGTATGGTGGCATGAGGAAATCGCGAAAGCTTCCGCGGATTGTCCCGCGGTTCCCTTTGACAGTGAGCATCCTCTTTTTATTCTTTACACCAGCGGATCAACGGGTAAGCCAAAAGGTATTTTGCACACATCCGCAGGTTATCTCCTCGGTACTTCATCCACGCACAAGTGGGTTTTTGACCTCAAGGAGGATGATGTTTATTGGTGCACAGCGGATGTGGGTTGGATCACCGGTCATAGTTACATCGTGTACGGACCGTTGTGCAATGGCGCGACCGTGGTGATGTTTGAGGGGGCTCCAAATCATCCAAAGGAAGATCGCTTTTGGGAAATCATCGAGAAGTATCGTGTGAGCATTTTCTACACCGCCCCAACCGCCATCCGGGCCTTTATTAAATGGGGGGATCATTGGCCCGATTCCCATGACCTAAGCAGTTTGCGGTTGCTGGGGTCGGTTGGCGAACCCATCAATACCGAGGCTTGGATGTGGTACCACGAAAAAATTGGGAAATCCAGGTGCCCAATTGTTGATACCTGGTGGCAGACTGAAACAGGCGCGATGATGATCGCCCCAATGCCCGGGGCGATACCGGCAAAGCCTGGCTCAGCGACGAAACCATTGCCCGGGATCATTGCCGAGGTGGTTGATCAACACGGTAAAAAAGTGGCTGCAAACCAAGGCGGTTTCCTGGTCATCAAGAAACCCTGGCCCTCCATGCTTCGCACCATTTTTAATGATGACAAGCGCTACAAGGAGCAGTATTGGTCCCATATACCGAACACCTATTTCACCGCGGATGGTGCAAGGGCGGATGAAGACGGATATATATGGGTCATGGGGCGTGTTGATGATGTGCTAAATGTTGCAGGGCATCGATTAAGCACGATGGAAATTGAATCCGCCCTTGGGACCCATGCGAAAGTCGCGGAATCCGCAGTGGTTGGTAAACCTGATGATATCAAGGGGGAGGGCATCTGCTGCTTTGTGACCGTGAAGGCGGGAATTACCGTCACCGAGGAATTAAAAAAGGAATTGCGTGATCATGTGGCCAAGGAAATAGGCGCATTGGCGCGGCCTGACGAAATTCGATTCACCGACAGTCTGCCCAAAACCCGCTCGGGTAAAATCATGCGCCGTTTGCTTCGGGATATCGCGAGTGGCAAACAAACCACGGGGGATACATCAACCTTGGAGGATTACTCTGTCCTTTCAAAGCTTCGCCAGGATGATGAATAAAATCTGATCTGGCAAGACATTCATGGTGTTCATTGAAGGGGAGGGCGCAATAGCCCTCCTCTTTTTTATTGGACCGTTTTGCGAAATTGCTGGGCTTTGGCCAGCATGGCTTTCAGGGATTCAAAGTCCCCGTTCTCCAAGGCGCTTTCCATCCTGTTCAACCCGTCCTGAAACCCTCTTAAGGCATTGATCAAGGGCCCTTTGTTTGCCTTGAATATTTCCGTCCACAAGATGGGATCACTTCCCGCAACCCGGGTGGTGTCGCGGAATCCACCCGCAGTGAACTGTATATGCCTCGGCTCCAAAAGCCCCGCAAGGGCATAAGCAATCAGGTGGGGAAGATGGCTGGTGAAAGCGAAAATTCCGTCATGTTCCTCCGGTGAAAGTTTTTCAATCCTTGAACCGATCGACTGCCAGAAACCGGATACCTTATCAAGCGCCCATGCCGGAGTGTTTTCCATCGGGCAAAGTATGGTCAATTTGCCCTTGAATAATTCAGCATTCGCGGCAGTGGGCCCGTTTTTTTCAGAACCTGCGATCGGGTGCGCGGGAACATATATCGGCCCGGTGTTTTTAAAATTTGTTTTCAGGGATTTGCAAATCTCAGCCTTGGTGCTTCCTGTATCCGTGAACAAAGCGGTGCTTTTCGCGCTTTTCGCTGCCCTGATAATCTCTTCCGCTATCACTTGCACCGGGGTTGAAAAAACAACCAGGTCAGCTTCTTTTATGGCATTTTCCAGCTTATATTCGATCGAGTCACAAATCCCAAGGGCCCTGCTTGCCTCAAGTGATTCAGGGTTGGTGTCATAACCAATGATTCTTCCCACCTGCGCGGACTTTTTGCAGGCGAGGCCGATTGAACCACCTATCATTCCCGTTCCAACCAAGGCGAGTGTTTCAAACATTTTAATTTTGATCCTGTCGGGGGTTTTGGTTCTTCTGCTTGCCGGCTTTTAACGCCTGCGCCATTTCCTTGCTTATTCTTTCCCTGAGAGCTGCATCCATCAGGCTGGAGTGATCTTTGCCATCGATAATCACAACAGTCGCATCACTTCCCAGTTTCTTGAGTGAATCCCCCAGAAGCCGGGTGGCGCCCTCCAGGTAAAATGTGTCTTTTTCACCCATGTAAACATGGATCTTCCCCTTGAGCTTGCCAAAAAGGGCATCTTTGTTGTTCTCGACAAGAAGGCGGATATCATACTTTTTCCAACTTTGGGCTGTGGCCTGGTTGATGACACCCGTTTTGCGGTCCCAGAGTTTTTGAGGATTTCCATTGGTGTCCTTTTCACTGAATACCGCTTCAAAAGAGCCAAGCTGACCGCCTCTTCCCATCACGGATTCCATGTCGGAAAAGGGTTTGTAGAAAAGAAATGGTGTATCTCCCCTTCGTCCGATGGGGCGGTCTTTTCCTTTTTCGTCCTTGAACATGTTTTGACTGGGATCGTACAAATTGATCTTTTGAAAATCGCGGAAGTCAACTGGATCGGGGGCTGTTGACCATACTCCGCCAAATACCGCAGGATATTTGACCTGCAACCATAGGCTGCTCCAGCCCCCCGAGGAATGCCCGGTGACCAGCCTGGCCCATGTTTCGGGAATCAACTGGAATTCCTTTTCGAGAAAAGGTATGAATTCCTCGGTCAGGGCTTTACCCCATGGACCATTGTTCGCGGAGTCAGCAAAAACATGATGACCATGCGGGCAATCCGGGTCCAGTGTGATGTGAACCACATCTTCTCCCTCGACGGAGGTTTTTCCCCTTCCGGGTGAGGCTAGTGCCGTGAAATGGTTGCCTCCGAATCCTGGAATTTCATAGATCGCAGGGTATTTACGATCCTTGTTTGCCTTGTAACTTTTGGGGAGGGCGACACCCGCCCGTATCATGACTTTTCTTCCGTGAAATTTACCCAGTAACTTGCTCTCCAATTCCGCCAGTTTCACATCCTCCGATTCAGGGAATCGGGCCTCATGAAAGACCTGGTCCAATACGAGCTTGACAGGAGGTTGTTGCATGTCACCAACGACAATTTTCACAGATTTGGAAAAGTAATTTCCCTCAGAAGAAAAAATCTTCCTGCTTGCTTTGTTGATATCCAAAACCGCACTGGCCCAGTAGGTTCCAGGTGGTATGTTCCCGATCTTTTCGATGGGAAAACCCTGCCATTTGTCATCAACTAGAATAGGTTCACCGGGTTTGAACCCGTTCACATCAATGCCAAAGAAGGGGTCTGGATCCACCCATCTTGGTTCGGGAGTGATTGTTTTTGATTCTGCTTTTGAAAGCACCAGGAATATTCTGCCGGAAATGGATGTCTTTGCAGTCCCCGGATCAAGGACCACGCTAAAACTGGGAATTGTTTTGGTGCCCTGTGCTGAAACACCAAAGCCTTTTTCGATCAGAATAATTGCAATCCCCAGCATGATTGTTTTCAGCATCAAGTTTCTGATTTTATTCATGGTTTTCCCTCTTCCCCGGTTGCCTTTGTTTTAAGTTTCTTGTCCCATTGTTCCTCGGCGGAGCTTCTTCGCATGTACAACGGTTGCAGGCTCATCGGATCATCTGAATCATTACGCATGAGCTTATCCCATGCAAGTTCCAGGAAAGACTTGTTGTTGATAAAAGGTGATTCACTGATCACAACGCCCGGGATTTCAGATAACAAAGCGGAAACCTTTGGGATTCCCGGGCCCGCCATTGTAAAACCATGGTCTCTTTGGTTGATCCAATCTGAAATGCCAACGATTGCAAGTTCTCCGCAAGTCATCGGCTTGCCATTCTTGGATTGAAAACACTGCGAATAAATTTTGTCCTGCTGGGCATCCGCGATAACCTCGACTTTTTCATGGCCGGTCTCTATGCAATCTTGCGCGATGATTTCAAAGGTGGGAATGCCCAATAGTCTTGCTCCTGTGACCATGGCGAGGGTTCTCGCGCTCATCAAGGCGATTCTTAAGCCTGTATAACTACCCGGGCCGGTCCCTGTTGCAATTGCATCAAGGTCCCCGGCCACCCAATCGCATTCCTTCAACATCCCAAGGATCGCCGGAGCCAGATCGCTCACATGTTTTTTTGCAATCTCCAAAATCCGATGGCAGCGGACGACCTTACCATCTCCCAATGCGACTATTCCATGGGATCCAGAGGTTTCAAGCAGCAGAATTTTTGCTTCTTCCGCGCTTTTGGGAACAGGTTTTAATCCAGGCAATATTTCCATTTAGAAAGTATAGCGTTTTATTGCTAATATTGACCTTCTGGTTCCTGGGTTTTAGGATTCAGGAATCGTAAGACAGTTTTTTTTCAAGGAACAGATCGCATGGCCCAGCTTTTGATTCATACTGATGGCGCCTCCAGGGGGAACCCGGGGCAGGCGGCATTTTCATTTTTGGTTCGTAAGGCGGGCAGCATCATCAAGGAAGATGCGGGGAAACTCGGCATCATGACTAACAACCAGGCGGAATATACCGCCCTTGTCAACGCATTGGAGTTCGCTTTGAACACCCACCCGGATGATGAGGTTGTGATTCACAGCGACAGCGAACTCATGGTGAGACAGGTGAATGGCGAATACAAGGTGAAAAGTGAGGAGCTCAAGCCATTGTTCCAGCAGGCCCGGGATTTGATTTCGAAAATGAGGGGCAGCGTGCGTATTGTCCATGTCCGAAGAGAGCAGAACAAGGACGCTGATCAACTTTGCAATGACGCCCTTGATGGTTTAATATGATGTGGCTGGCACCGGGGCGATGGTGTCAGTTTGAAGCATTTTTTATCAGCTTGAAGACAAGTAAAAACAGTTCGTAGAAAACCAAGAGGAAGAAAGCTCCCAGCCAGATAAGAACCATCAACTTCTTGGAAGTTGGCTTGATGTTCGTAGGTTCATTGTTTTCCTGGTTCATCTCTCATTTAAGCCTTTTGTTAAAAGAATCTGCGCTTGATATCCAGATAAAATACAAATGCCATAAGAGAGAGCACGATGGCAAGACCAAGATAGGTCGCAGCTGCCATCACAAAGTCTGAGGCGGGTTTTCCCCTCAATTTCTCGTAAATCAGGAAAACCATGTGCCCGCCATCCAGCATGGGGATCGGCAGGAAGTTGACCACGGCCAGATTCAGGCTGATCATTCCCAAAAACAATATCAGGGCAAATGGATCCTCCGCGGCTGAGAAAGTCTGGGATGCGATTTCAATCGGACCTCCCAGGCTGTCTGTTGATATTCTTCCACTCATCAGGCTTGCAAGGTTTTGATACATCGAGCGGATCGACTTTATGGTGTCGTTGGTACCGAATTGCACCGCGTCGGTAATGGATTCAGCCTTCTGCATCACATAGTCGCTCACAAGGCGCAGGCCCAGTTCGGGGGATGGCCAGGACTTGTCCGGCACCGCGACGATGGGCGCCAGTTCCACCAGGTTTGCCTCGCCTGTCCTCCGGACTTTTAGCTGGATCTTGTGCAGGTCTTTTTCCTGAAGCATGGCAAACGCGAACGCCCATTGGTCAAACACCTGCTGGTTGCCCCTCCAGCTTTTTAGCTCGGTCCATTTGTCCCATACCTCGGTGTTGGTCTTGCGATCAATCCTTGCGAATCTTGCCTGCTCGATGACATCGAAAATCCGCGCGCCAGCTTCCTGTGCCGGGGAGTTTTCCTTGATGCTCAATACGGTGTTTTCGACCCTGAAAGCTATTCCCAGTTGGGGAATGGAAAGAGGAGACGCCGGCTTGACCGGTTCCTCGAGGTTTCCATCAAAGCCACGATCCCAATCCACGGAAGGAAGAGGGATCATGACCAATGCCTCATGGGTGGTGTTGTTACGCCTTCCAACAATCAGGGTTATTTTGCAGTTCCCAGACGCCCCGGCCTCCTTGGAAAGGGAATCGGGAAGTTGGATGGGGTTGAATGAGTCGAGGCTGAATTTTTTAGCCTCCTTTCCTTCAGGAGTGATTTCGATGCTTGCGATCCTATCGCCCACCTGAACCCCGGCTTTCTCGCCCGGGGATCCCTTTCGAACGGCTGCCACCTCGCCCATTTTCATGTTCATTCCCGTATCCATGTGATACGCGGGGGGAACGAACATCATCAGTGACTTATCCTTTTCACCGCTGCGCTTGATTTCTATCACGACGGGCTTGCCCGCAAGCTGGTGGATGCGGCCGATGAATTCAAAGAAATCCCCCTCCGGTCGGGGTTCAAATGACTTGACTTCGCTTAACTTTTCAACGACCAGCGGGTTATAGTTTTTCTGGCCCGTCTTTGTTGTCCCCACGATGGCATCGCCTGGCAAGAAGCCTTCGGTTCCGAGCTCGGTTTCAATGGGATTCTCAGATTCCTTTGAATAATAAAGAATCTTGCATGGTTTTCCCTCGTGCTCCAACAGGACCTTCGAAAATTCCAGCGCATCAAACGATCCAAGTTTAAGATCGTGATCAATGGAAATGAAACCTTCACCCTTGGGATTGCTGATTCCCATGATGATGTTGCCTTTTTCCAAGGGAAGCATCCGCGCCATGGAGGCCGGGCTGTTCTTGGTGAAGGGGGTTATCCATTGAAGATTGGGCTTCACCTTGTTGGTGTCTTTCTGGGGCAGGGGGGCGAGTACGGCTCTTGGCGGGGGCGCCACACCTATCATCGGAACCATGTCGTTTTTATCACGCCTAGGTTCAAGCTCAACCTCCTGGATGGGGCTGCCATTCTTGTTTTTAAAAACGAATGGGATCCTGGTATTATGCCCTGAAAGGGCAACAGCGATCCTGAGGTCGTCGAATGTCGGATTTTTAACTTCCCCAAGTTGAGTGATGGAGGCACCGGTCTTGATTCCAGCCTGCCATGCGGGAGATCCTGAATCGACCCGCCAAACCACGGCGGGTGGACGGGGCACCCCATGGAACCGGTAAACCACGATGAAGCAAATTCCACCGAGGATCACATTCATGATCACACCAGCGGAAATGATCATCATGCGCTGGCCCACGGTTTTATTTTTGTAGGATCTTGGGTAATCCTCGCCCTCTTCTGCCTCGCTGCCTTCACCAACCATGGAAACATAACCGCCCAACGGCAATGCGCCGATCATGTATTGCGTTTCCCCACGCTTGAAGCTGCATCCGGGAAGTGCGGGACCGAATCCTATGCTGAATGTTTTGACATGCACATCACAAAGTTTCGCGGCGACAAAGTGACCCAGTTCGTGGATGAAAATGACAAAGCCTAGCCCCAATGCGACCAGGCCCGCCTTGAT
>SXGQ01833626.1_pt1 | contig 25763 bp, 31 predicted proteins | sample 3178371 | NCBI WGS metagenome assembly SXGQ01 (sample SAMN11356859, study PRJNA531348) | freshwater metagenome | isolation source: freshwater sample F1-20 | place: China: Fuxian Lake, Yuxi | collected 2017-12-25 | reverse complement strand
TTTGTTTTGAATTGAATTCTTGTTGATCAAAACATTGCTCAATTGTATTACGCATTTTCCTTGAAACTTCATTTTCTGCAGAGTTATAAGCAATACTTTTTACGGAGCTTGATACACCAATCATCATTAAGAATGTAAAAATTGCACATACAAATATTGTTAAGACAAATGCAAAACTTTTTGCAATATATCGTAAAACTTTTGCATTAAATTTAATGTTTTCAAAAAACTTTTTAAATACTGCCAAAATTAAAGTTTCAAAGATTTTTAGTAAAATATTCCACATTTCAAATAAAATAAGAGTAACTTAGACCGTAGGAATATTTTGTATTGAATGTTTCCGAAGGAATGAAATATGTCAATGATAGGCCGTTTTTTTCAAGGAAAATATATGTGAAACCAAAACCATACATAAAACCATTGGTTGTAATATCTTTACCACCATTTATTGAAACAATTGAAGTAACATCGCTTGCAACGAAATAAGGCACGATTTTACGCGAAACTGGGTGTGAAATGATATAAGACTGTGCTTTTGATTGAAGCATTAAATTATAGCCTCCACGCGTCTTGTAAGACTCGGAAAAATTCAAAAGGGAATTTGTTTTATATGTAAATCGTATTTCACTTGACTCAAATGGCTTTAGTGTTGTGCCAATTGAAAGTTTATTTATTGATAAAAGAGGGTTTGTGAAAATAGAATCCGCTCTGTTGAGCTTGACATTTTGTGAAACTGAATCAAATAAATCAACACCAACTGAAAAAGTTAGCTTATCACTTGCGTGAGTGCAAAAACTAAAAAGAAGGAAAAAAATTATTGGCATAATTATTTATAAATAGGGTTTGCAATTACATGTTGTGGATTTATGGCGACTGCCTTTCCGTCAACAAAAGTAATAAGTGATTCTTGAATTTTTGACAATTGCTTTGAAATATATTGCCTTGATAAATCTTTTGGATTTGTGCCAAGACCCTCAAGAATATTCCAATTTTCTGGCTTTTGCACTTGACCTGTAACAATATCTGCAAGGTACTTTCCTTGAACACTGCAAAAAACTGAAGGTGTTAATTTTTTATAACCAATAAGACGATTGATAGTTTTTGCAAATGGGAATGGGCTTAATTCAGCTCTTAACAAAGAATATTTAGATTCATATCCATTAATCCAAGGCTTTTTATTTGTCAAATCAAGCCCTAGTTGAAATGCCAAAGCAAGCGTTTCCTTTGTAATATATTCAGGTTTTATTTCTTGTAAATATACATCGCCAGTCCATTTTGAAGTTCCTTTTTTGTTAATATCATTTAAGGAAGGTTTTTCAAGTCTTTTTGTAAGGTTTGTGCATATTGAATCATAGTGTTTAGTTGCTTCAAATAAAACATATCCTTTTTCAATAATATCTTTGCCATTATATCTATCCTCATATTGTAAATTAACAAACTCTTCTGGTACTTTAGAAACATAACCAATATGTTCAATACCTGCACCAGTTGTCATTTTAATAATCCCACGACCAATAAATGGTAACTTATTGTTTTTCCAAGAAGACTGTGTGTCAAAATAAATAAAACCTGCTTTAATATTTTTGAAGCCTTTTATTTCATAGTGCGAAATTTCTTTGTTGATTCGCGTTTGCATATTCTTTTAAAATGAAGGAGCTACCTTAACTAAATGAACAACACCATCTGCATCCTTAGATTGCACAAGCAAATCTAGAACATATTGCGGATGTTTGTCTTTTTCCTTTGAAAGTTTTTCAACATATTTATTAACATTAATAACAATGCCATCTGGATTTTCGAATATGCAATTAATATTATTTAATTGATTTAGTGTTTTTGCGTTTTTAATATTATTAATTGCAAAGTCGTATACCCTTTTATTTACTTGCCTACTAATCCAATAATCCTTAAAAACATACCGCCACAAATAAGCTACTAAATTAACATAGTAATTCTTTTCTTCTGGTTGGTGGTAATATAACACCTTAGATAAATATTCTTCGTTACAAGTTACAGCTTCTTGGATGTTTTGTAAAAAAAAATTACGAGTTTTTGTGTCGGCGTTTACCACTAAAGTGTTTCCATTTTGAATTGTAACCTTTTTTGATTTTGTAAAGAGTAAGTTAATATTTGCAATTTTATCTTCCTTTGCTTCTGCAAACTTTGTCGCTTGAAACAGCTCTTCTTGCTCGGATTGTGTCATTACTTTACAAGAAAACCCAAGTTCATTCTTAATTATAGCACAATCGTTGCCATTACTTAAAGAGTTTTTTATACTCAGGTATTCATTATATACATCATTAGGAAGGTCGACAACAGCATAACGATTAATACCATCATCTGACTCTGAATTTGACATATTGTTGAACTCGTCTCCAATAAATATTTGAGTAGATATCCAATAATTTAGTGATTTAGAATATAGTAAAAGTATTTTCATGAAAGTGATAAAAAACAAAATCCGTATAATTGTTGCGCCCAATTTCCACCATCTGGACGGTAGATTTCACAATATAGTGAGTTTGTTGTGATATTTTGTGCAGTTATACAGAATGCGTCATTGATTCCATTCATCGTTTTTATTGTTAGCGAGACATTTGGTGCAGAAGGATAGCTTATTGGAAATACTACGCTAACGCCTGTTTTATTACCACCAGAGCTTCCAATGTAAAAGCTAAATGACCTTTGGTAGAAAAGCTTGGTATAGTTGCTGGCTGATAATGTCCCAGCATTACTGGCTGTTGCCTCATTTATAATAACTACAGAACCCGAGGTCGCACCAGTTGTTGGAGTTATGTATACTTGTGATGTATTTGGGTAAGTTACACTAAGATTTGTTGCAGTTGCCCCTCCACCTCCACCTCCACTTCCTTTTCCACCTATAACCTCATTAGCAACTTCGTTCATAACTCCGCAACAGTTAAATTTGTTATAATATTTTCCTTTGGAAAATTAATTCCATTAATTGTAACCACAATGTTTGTGGATGCACCTACGCTCAACAACCTAAGAATATATAAATTACTTGGCATTATAGCAGAATATGATACTGCTTGGGGCTGTGTATATACAATGGGTTCGCCACTTCCATCTGGTACTGGTGCTTCGCAGTCACCAATAGTTCCATCTAATTTTGTGAAGTTTCTATAAAAACCAACTTCAGCACCATTAAATACAGAGCTTGACGCAAGGTTGATACAAAATAGGCTTGGTTTAAAATCGTTTGTTCTAATTGCAATCTCGTGGCCAACTTGTGACAATATACATTTGTAATAACCAGTGGACTGTAAAGTTTGTGACATATTCTTAAAAAGTAATTACTACAAAAATCAACTCAGCAAAACCAATACACGGCTTCAAATTGATTTGAAATGAAATAACAACTTAAATTTAATTGTCAAGCAATTTCAATTATTTTATTAATTTTTGCAAATTCTGCCTCAATATTTATTGCATCAATATCTGCAACTTTTTCCGAAGTGGATACTTGTTTGATTAATATTGCTGCAGTTTCATTACACAAGAAAGTCCTTTCTGCAATTATATTCCTAATTTCTTTAAATTCATTAAAACTCAATTCTATGACATTCCCACTTGCGTCAAGCCATTTTATCTTTTCAAATGGCACAACTAAAGAGGCAATAATATTATTCTGTGCCCTTTCACTTGCTTTTAATGTGATAGCTTTATATTGCAATGATGCGTATAATATAGACTTTTTTAATGTTTCAATTTGAAAGAATTTATGTTGTTTAACTTTTTCAAGTTCATATTTAACAATCTCTCCTTCGGTTAATTCTTTCCAAGTAATAAAGCTAGCTCCTATTTGATTTTCAGTTTCAAAAACTTGTATTTGAGTTTTTTCAGGGTTTTGTAAGTATATTTTTGACATATTATTATAAATTTAAATCTTTTAACCAACCGTAATTATAAATTGTTATAGAAGCTAACAATCCATACCCTTGATATTTTATTTGTGATAATAGATTTGTTTGCACTATAGCATCACCAAATGCACCTAAGTTTCCACCGCCAGCTATACTGCCATACCCTCTTGCTTCACCCATCTCTAACCCGTCACCAGAAAATAATTTTACCCCAGAATATCCAGATGCTGAGCTAATTTGACACCCAGCATAAATTATATTTTTTATATTTCTACCTAGTGGTGATCTTATGGTGAGTGTGTTTAATATCGTGCCTGAGCCAGTTGATAATTCCGTGACTGGGCTAAAAACTATGCGGTCGCCCATATCTTTAAAACTCATTATAGCACCGCTTGATAATACATAAATACTTTCAATTAATTTATATTTAGTATAGCCACTAGGTAAAGTTGGAGTTGTGGCATTTGTAGAAAATATAAAATCACTTACACCGCTTGTAGGATTGTAAATAGCATAGGAATGATACCAAGTGCTATTTGCTTTTGAGCCAGTGTCTAGCCCACCATTGTTTGTGCCAGCAGTCCACGAAGCATCAAGCCTTTTAGTCATTGCACCCACACTTGCCATACCTGTGTAATCACTAAAAGTAAAAGTGCCACTTGTAAAATCTATATCGTTATTGGCATCGGTTACATTATTGGCAATAGTGATTTGTTTATTAATGTACGAAATACCAGCTACTGTTTGGCTTGCGTTTCGAACTGGCACTGTTAATAACATAAACGCACCTGCTGTTGAATTATATCTTAAAATTGCGTCCCTTGTTGTTAAAAAATCGCCTGCTTGAATTGCCGTTCCATCTTCTCGCAAAGTATTAAATGGAAGCCCACCGTTTAAACCTGCTAATCTTAATGTTGCAACACCTGTGTTATTATTTGTTGGGCGAAATCTTATAAGCATTCCGTTCCAAGTTGTTGTTGCGTCTATTGGTGATTTAAAAGCCCCTTGTGGATTTAAAACATATTCCGTTGCCGTTCCTGTGTCAATATAAAAATTTGCAATTGAAGCATAAGAGTTCAGTGCTTGGCGGAATTGCAACGAATCGCTTTCTATCAAAGTTCCGCCTGCGTCTGTGATAACGCTTTCTACTTGTTGCAAAAATGGCGTGTGTTGAGCACCAGTCATTTGCGAAATACCATCTACTTTTGGAGGAGTTCCAGCCTTAGACATAATATGTTATAAATAAGTTATTTTTAAATTGATTATTTTAGTATTGTCAAGCATTTTCAACGGCAATAAAGCTTCCATTTTCAAGCGTCAAAATTGAACCATCTTCCGCAGAGAAATACACTGTGGTGTCAACAAATGGAATTAGGAATTGATATATTATTTTTACATTTGCAGGCTTTAATTTATCAAATATACATTGTAATTTTGGAATAATAGAGTTGTAAGGTATTGGGTATGGCAAAGGGTAGGTTGTTGGCGTTAATTCTGCTGGTAAAATCACAAACATCGTGAAAGGTGCTTCATCAACAGACAAATAATAAAATGGATATTGTAAGGGATATGCTATACCTGCAAAACCAGTCTTTATTTGTATTCCACTATAACCAAGCAAGTTAATCACATATTCAAACTGTTCAATTAAAGTGCCTTGCAACCCCGCCAATTTAATCAATAAGTTTATACGGCGTTCTTCAATAGTTCCGTTATTTGTCAAGCAATCATCAGGAATACCAAAGGTTTTTTCCCACTCGATAAGTAAACTTGTGGCTTTTGCAATGTCTCCTTCCGCAATAAATATGTTTAGGTTATTGTTAAATTCAACAAAACCTTCCGCCAAACCAATTAAAAGCTTGCGTAAATTCGTGCCGTCAACCCACTTATTTTGGTGCAAGCGGTCATTTCTTAAATAACCTGCCAAAATGTTTGCCTGTTCGTTTGGCGTGTTATTTTGTATAAGCATAATCAAAATTCAATAGTGCCTAAAATTGGAATTTGTCCAAACCCAACAATAATATCAGTCAAGCCAATTGAAACCTTTGGCGTGTTTCCGTTGTCATCGGTAGTTTGTAAAATAATGTTAAACAATTCGTCCCTTGTTATTGAAGTTTCAAAATCTGTGTTGTTTTTGAAAAAATCAATTAAGTTATCTTTTATTGCTTGTTTCATTGCGTCTGTGTTTGGCGTTACACTTGTAAATATAAAATTAACCGTTACAGGCGTTGGTGCAAGCACAATAACATAGCTATCGGGTGTATTGGAGGGCTTTATTAAGTCAAGTTTATCAGTGCCGTTTATAATTGCATTTTTTGCATCATTAATTTGTGTTGAATTTGGCAAAATATTAACATCATTATCACGAACGAAATAAATTGTTACCTTACCTGCTTGTGGATATGCGTCTTTTACCCACACTCTTGCAATTCCAGCAACGGCTTCTTTTAAGAAAATTGGAATGCCAACTTTTGTAAATGGGGCGGAGAAATAACTTTGGAATTTCTCGGCAACTCTATTTTCAACTGACAAATCACTTTCAACATCAAGCCCACCACTTATTCCGTCAAAAGTTGTGAATACGGCAGGATTGACATTTATAATTGCATTAACAAGCGTCAATTCTATGATACTGCCAATGTTTGTATTCGCACCAAGTGTCGTTGAAGTTACATTTGCAACGGCGTTTGTGAAATTTAATGTCAAGGTGCCAGTCGCAGGCGTTGACGGCGTGCTTGCAATATTAAAGGTAAATGTTTTTAATCCAGTGACTGCAATTGTTTGACCTGAAACATTGTATGCGGTTTCATTTGCACCAAGAATTGAAATGACAACATTATTTGCAAGGTTGTGGTTATCAACGGTTTCAACAGTTACCTGCGTCCCAGCCCTTGTTATGCTTGCAATATTTATGGTTTGGTTCGCAATTGTAACATTTGCATTCGTTGAATATTGAATTGAATTTGCATTTGTTATTAAAGTCCCTGCTGAAATTAATGTGCCTGCAGTTCCTGTTAAAACAATATTTCCATTTGAAGTTGTTGCGTCTTGGCTATTAATCCCAATCTTTGAAGCCCAAAACTCACGCCAGCTGTCTCCACCTAAAAACGCTTCCGTTATTCCTTTTTGAATGTTCTTGTTATTTTCATAAATTCCAAGTGCAAGTGATTGACTCAAGCCACGCAAAAAACTATTTCTTATTGTAGGGTCAACTTTTTTACTAGGGTCAGATTGACCAGTGTTGATTGACTTTACAAGTGCGTTTGTCAACACCTGTTCGTTTTGTTGTATTGTTTTAATTTCAATTGGCATTAAATGTATTTATAAATGCTTGTTTGTATAATGTTTCGGTTTCGCTAATTTGCAACTCAATATTTATTTGAATTTGCGAAATATTTCTTACAACTTCAACGGTGTAATTTTTTATAATCTTATCTTGCACCAACCAAGCCAAGCCATCTTGACAAGCGTTTTTTATTGCTTCGGCATTTTGTGCGGTGTTTTTTGCTCTCGTTATAAAAAGCCAAAGTTTTGAACCAACCTCATAACCCTCAACTTCACTAAATTGGTTTGTAAAATGTCCAGACCTATGAAGTGGGTTTTGTATTTCCCACGACTTTGCACGAACTTCACAAAAAATAGACATATAAAGTGCGGTATCAAAAGTATATGTTTTTGCAATGTCTCCACCTTGAAAATCAATATCCCAATCATTTTCTTGAAAAAGCTTGACATCAGCAGGCATTTGATTATTGTAAAATAACTATTTTTTAATTATGCGTTGTTGTTGTAATGTCAAGGGTTTTATATTAAAAGTCAATGAAAAAGAAGGAACGGCACAAGTACAGGGCGAAGATGGCAGTCTTTACGAAAATGTTTTATTGATTAACCCTTTTGGCACGCACTCAATTCCTGAAATTACAGACAATATGGAGGTGTTAATTATGAAATCAATGGGAACAAAAGATGTTGTTTTGGGGTTGCCATTTAATTACACAAAAAAAGATATTTTGCCAGCAGAAAAACAAGGTGATTACACAGTTGGAAGCGTTGCTGGTGGTAATTATACACAGTACAAACAAGACGGAAACACAGTTGAAAAAACAACAACAAAAACAGTAAATGGCAATATTGACATAAACGGCAATTTTTCAACAAACAGCATTACAAATTTAGGGGACGCAACTGCACTTGTTTTAAATAAAAATGCAGTTATGCAAGTTATAATTCCAAGCGGTAGCAGTGCGGGAATTTATCCAGTGCAAATAACAAACGCAGGACAAACAAAAACAAAGGCTTGACATTTACAAAAAAGAATATTGTTTTTAAGTAGTTTTTTTTAAGAAAATGCAACCTACTAGAAAAATAAGTGAATTAGGCGATGGTGGACTTTTACAAACAACAGATGAAATAATAATTAGAAGAGGTATAGGAAATTATAAAGTAAACGGTGGCAATATTGTAGCAGATGCAAGTCAAACAGTAAAGGGGAAAATTAGAATTGCGACGCAAACAGAATATTTTGCCAAAGATAGTGCAAATGCAATAACTTCAAACAATATTGCAAATGATGTTCGGCTTGCAAAATTTTCCGTTGCGAATGGTGTAACAGGGTTGACGCAAGTAGTTGCAGTTGGTACAACTTATAATATATTGACATCACTTTTAACAGCTAATGAAGTGCCAAACACAAATATTCCAATTATATATAAAAACACGGCAAACGCAACACAAAATACAATACTTGACGAAATAAATGATAAATTTCTTTTTCCGTCAAACCTTAACACATTTAATTTAAGTTATGTTCCTTATTCAATTCGTGTTATTTTTACAATAGACATTCCAATTATTGCAAACGACCGCTCAACAGAATTTGCAATTGCAATTCGTAGGGTAATTGATAACAGCGAGGTTGCATCTATAATTTTTTTCAAATCAACTGGTGCAGCCGTTATAAATAAGCAATACACAGTGATTTTAAAAACTTTTGTAAATGGTGAATTTGACCCCTATGTTCTCGATGGCTGCCGTCTATTTATTGAAAATAGTGCAACAAGCGAAACGCAAATTACATTAAAAACGGTGAACATAAGAATTTTCAGAGATTAGATTTGAAATTGATTTCCAAAGTTATTAACCCTTGCTTTTGTTAGTGCTTGCTTTATATCAAGTGTATAAGCTCCCTTGTTAACAAGATTAAGTTGCGTTGTTGTCCCGTTTGTATCTTTTGTAAAAACAACACTATCAATTAAAAACTCACCATTAAAACCCTTCTTATTATCAAGAACTTCAACATAAGTATTTATTTTCCAAAAATCTTTGTTTGTTGGCGAAAAACTAAATCCTTGCACACTGCAAGAGTAATTTACGCTTTGTGAACGCTTTATATTAACATTCCATTTTGCCATTTCTTCAAGTGTTGTTGAATTCGTTGGATTATTTGTACCAACTCTTAAGCGGTTTGCAATTATAATTTGCTCGTCCTTTGCTATACTTTTTGGGTTTGCATTCTTGACATTATGGTTCGTGTTGCCACTTTGTGAATATATTTCAACAACTTGGAATCTATTGAGAACACTATAAGAAAAAGTGCTAGAAAGCATATTAGTTTTTCTTTTATCAATAACATCATTTATTAAAGCAACGCCTGCCTTTGAATTGTTTGGAAACTTTCCATTTGAAGTTCCAAGGTCTCCCTCTCTATAAATAACAAACCCCCCAGTGCCAGTTGTATTCAACAACACTTGTGCTTTTTTTGCATACTTATCAAAGAAATTGAATAAAGTCTCGCCATCTTCAATTTGAATTTGCTCTTGTGTGTCAATTGGCAAGGCTTTAAATGTAATATTTTGGACTGTAATTATATCCGCAAATCCATTGTCTGCAACTGCCGTTCGTACTAATTCAGTGAAATCTTTTATTTTATAAGTTTTGGGTCTTGGGTGGTGTCTTAATAAACAATAAGAAACTGCGTCCATTCCCTGAACTGTGATTGAGTCGCTGTTTGCACTCTCGCTCCATTCAGTGCTTACAATATAACCAGTCAAATATTTTATATCATTGATAAAAATAAAGACAGGGTCTTGTGGTTTTATCAAGTCAATTAATACATACTGACCATTTATAATTTTGCTTTTTGGTGCATAAGTAAAACTAAAATCCGTTGTCGCACTACTCATTGAGTTTTTTAATTCAAAACTTTCAAAGGTTTGTAATTCAAGCCCATTAACAACTAATTTTACAACATCTTGCATTCACGAAATCACAGTTATTATGCCATTCACTTGCCTTGCGTCCTTCACATTATTAATATTGTATATGTTATCATAATTATCAAGACTTCCATAATAAGAATATAGAAAAACGCCAAGGGGTTGCTTGTTAATATTCAATGTTTCAAGTGCTGGCAAGGTCAAAATTTGTCTATCAAATAAACGGTTTGCATTCGTTTGAATTTCTTGCAAAATTTCAGCAATTTCATCTGGCAATTTTTCAAACAAATCATCGTACTCATTTTTTAAAAGCTCCCTTCTTGCATTTAATTCATTAGTTGTTTTATATTCAATTAATGTTGAAAAAACATAAGCACTCGCTAAAGCGTTGCTTCTTATAATGTTGTTTATGCCTTGCTGGTTTTCTTGAATTTGTTTTTGTATTCTACCACTGCCAATTGCGTTTGCGTCGCCTACATTGTAACCGAAATAGCCTTTTAGAACATTAAATAAAACTTGCGTATTTTGAATACTTTGCTCCAAACTATCAAAACCTAATTTCAATTGTGTTGCAAGCTCTCGTGGGGAATTTGCCAAACGCACGGCATCGCTCGTCAACACTGAAATTGTATTTGCAAAATCACTCATTAAACTTCCCGCACCTTCAACACGCTTTGCAATATCAACCATTGCTTTACCTGTTTGTCTAATTTTTGCAAGGGCTTTTTCTGCTTGTGCTTTTTTGTTTTTTATGTTATTCCAAGCTTTATCAAAAGCTGCAACATTGTCGCCAAGTAGTTTATTTTTTAAGCGGTCAAGAAAACTTGTATTTATATTGGTTGAAGCTGGGTATTGGTTTGGGCTTGTTTGTGCAAATTCAATTGTATACTCAACATAGCCAAGCTTAGATTCATTTCTTTGTGAACTCCAAGTCAAAACCTCCATATCTTCCACCGTGCCAAGTGTTGGTAAAACCAAAGTACCTGCACTTGTTACCCCGTCTTTTAAAACTATTTCAAATGCCTCAACTGTGCTGTTATTTACTGTGTTATAGACTCTAAATGTTGCACTACCTTTCAATATTGACAAGCCAAGGTTTTCAATATATCCACGGTCTCGGTTTGGGTATTCGTGTAATATTTTTTTATAACCTGAGCTTATACTATCATTTAACCAGTGAAGGTCTGTAAAGCCCTTATAAGAAGCGTTTGGAAGGCGTGCAAGGTTCATAAAGCAAGTGAATTAATTCCAAGTTTCAGAAAGTCCGCACCCCTTGTCTTTGTTTGCACATTTGAACCTTTTGGCATATTTGCGAAATTAACATTAACATCTGCTTTTGCCGTTGCGCCTGCTCTGTTTTGCACAACTTGTTGCATAAAAGACATTCCACCATCTTCGCCAATTGGTTTTGGCTTTTTTCCATCTTGACCTTCGTCAACCCCACTTGGCATGAACCCTAAAGCTTTGCGAAAGGCGTTGAATTTATTAACAATAGAATCTATTTTATCGCCAATCCAAGTAAAAAGCTTTTTAAGTCCATTACCAGCAAGTTCTACTACGCTCCATATTTCTTTTCTAAAAATTACAATTCCTGCAACAATTCCAATAATCAAAGTTGAAATTGCAAAAAATGGTGCAACGGCAACGCCCATAACCCCCAGTCCTGCTGAAATCAAACCAACGGTAGCAGCAATCAAACCAATTGTCATAAGAATCGGTGGCAATATAACTGCAAGCAATGTAAAATAAAACACAAACTTTTTTGCAGTTGGACTCATTTTGTCAATTTTCTCACTTAAAAAATTGAAAAATTTTGTCAAGTCATCTATCATGTCACGGTATCCAGCTTCGTCCATTAATTCCCCAAATTTTCTTGAAAACTTTGAATATGATTCGCTTAAAATTTGTAATTTACCTTCGGCACTATTCGCAAATTTTTCTTGTGCATTTTTGTGAATGTTGCCATATTTATCAAGCATATCTATGATATTTTTGGCACTCACACCTATTGCACCTTTTGTACCTATAATATCAAGTAGTTGCTGTGGCGTTTTTTTAAGAGTGTCGCCAAGCATAGTAAATATTGGCAACCCAGCTTCTGCCATTGTTTTAATGTCTTCCAATTCTAATTCTCCCTTGGTAAGAACTTGGCTAAATTGCCAAGCTATTCTGTCAAATTGTTTGCTTGCACCTACACCATATACTGTATTAATAAGGTCATTAGTAACTTTGACAATTGCTTGATTATCCAGATTGCCAGTTTGTTTGATTTTTGATAAAAGTTGGAATGCCTGCTCTGGTGCTAATGCCGTGCTGTCGGCAATCCTATTACCTTCCTTAATCATTGCGTCAGCTGTCTCGCCAAAAGTAGTACGCATTTGCAATAAGAGTGTCTCGTAACTTGCAAAGTCGTCATAAGCGTTTTTCCCAAACAAGGCAACTGGTGCGGAAATGAACAAAGCTTGATTACGAAATGCAAACATCTTTTGTGAGAAATTTTGCATTTTGTTATTAAACTTTTTCATTTTATTGCCAGCTTGTTCCAAATAGAGTTCCACCCAAATCGGAATATCTTTGAAGGCTTGCGGTATATATTTCCCAATTTTATTGGACACGCTTTGAATTGTATTTTGAAACTTAGATAAACTGCGTGAAACACCGCCTGACATATTGTCAAACGAGTCTTGTATCTTTTGTGTCTGCTGTTGCACTTTCCCTGAAAAGCCTTGCATTTGCCTACTTATTTTATTAAGTTTGGCAGTCATTTTATCTTGAATTTCAAAGATGTAGGAAATGTTAAATGACATATTATTTTTGATTTTCTAGTTTTTTAATTTCCTTTTGATATTTAAGCAATATCTTAAATTTTCTATTCAACTCACTTATTGGCAAATTTTCAAGATATTCTACCGTCATTCCGCCTTGCGTTTCACAAGCAACATACACAATACTTTCTTCCAAAGTGTCTATATAGTCGGAATGAAATATATAGAAAAAAAATCTAAATAAGTTTCAATAAGTGTATCAAGACCTTCAGCATCAAGTGTATCAAGGTGGCTTGATTTAAGTGGTTGTTTTTTTTCAGCATCAAGAAAAACCAAACCATTACAAAGCATTTCTTGAATAGTGTTGTAAAATTTTGCACAAATATCAGCGTCCATTGCAACGATTAACAGGAAATCTTTTGCACCCATTTCTTCTTGATTTGCCTGTAAATCTTTTGCACCCATTTCTTCTTGATCTACCTTTTGCTTCTCTACTGGCGTTTTACCACCAAACGCTTGCCTTTGCATTTGCATTTGCGTCATAGATTTTATATAGTAACCCCTAATTTGTTTCAAACTAATATAACAATGTCTTGCCGTTGGCTCTTTGAAATATAATCTTGTAATTTCAGCGTGGCTATAAACACCGTCAATTTTAATGTGTGCATTCAAAGGGTTTGGCAAATCGCAAAAGTGTTCATTCATAAAGTTTCAGCGTATGAGTTAAATTTAAAAGTATATGTTGTTGTGCCACCATCTTCAATTTCAGGTAAATCTTCAATTGCTCCACCGCTCAAGTTAATTGGGTTGAACGGGTCATTATCGTATGTAATAGTTGCAATCAATGTTCCCTCACTATTTCTCGTAAGTGGGCTTTTGTAAAAGTTAATCATCAAGTCCCTTGAATCTTTATCTTGGTTGTCAAGTTCAAATGTAATCATAGATGCACTATCGTCAAGCGTTTCACTCACTCTTGTTGTGCCATTAATATCAGTTTTATACTCTCTTTTGCGAACACCAAGCTTAAACTTAGGTTTTCCAATGAATGGAATTTCTTGCCCGTTTATTTCAATTCTGCCTATTGTAGTTGCCATATATGTTATTAATTAAATACTGGAATAAAGTCAAGAAACACTTCACGCAATTGTGTTGTTATTGGTGCGATTACTTCGCTTGTTATTTTGCCATTCAACAAATCAAAGTTTAAAGTATCGCCCGCTCTTGTTAAAAATTCTTTTTTACGCCCACCTTGAAATAAACCAAATGCAACAAGGTCATCGTAAAACCGCCCAAGCGTTGCAATAAAACCTTTTTTTGTAACAAACGCCTTTGCTTTTGATGGTGCTTGCTCTGCCGTTGTCATTGTGTGGCGTGGGTATGTTTGCTTTAACCCATTGAAAAAGTATTCCCTACAAATTGTCAAAGTATCAACATAGTTTAAAAATTTGAAAGTAGGGTCTGCGTCACCAAGCAAGTTTGTCTTGTATGTTGTCGGAACTTCACGGGAAATCAATGTTGTATTTGACTTGTTATTTTCAAAGGTATAGCCGCCTGAACTTATCAACTCTTCAATTTCCTCTTTTAAAAATGTTTCTCCTTGTGGAATTACTGGCAAGTTAATAAATGGAATGTTGAAATATGGGATTGAAGCGTATCTAATCCCGCCTTGTGTTTCGCCATTTCCTTGATTAATTGAACTTACATTTGAACCTTGTGTCAATTGTAATGCACGGTATGCACAAAATTGCGAATTAATAACATCAGGGTTTTCAAATACACCTGCACCAAGTTTATCAAAACCAATTGTAATTGTTTTATAATTCAAGCCGTCAAGTAGTGTGTTAAGGTTTGAATAAGTATCAACTTTAAATGTGAAGCCGTGTGAATACAAGATTGCGTTGTCAACATTAAATTTCGGCTCGGTAAAGCTGTAAAGCGTTGCTAAGTCCCAAGACGAAGGGTAGTCTATTGTTTGATAAGCAATGCCATCAACTGCATTAAATAAACTCGTCAAAACTGGCTCTGTTGCACCACCCGTTAAGTAGTTACCACTTTTTACAACTGTAACACCTGCAACTATACCTTCAAAGCCCAAGCGAATTTGATTGCCGTTCGTTCCTGCATTTGCTGCTGTAATTGTAACAACTCCTGCACTATTTGAAGCTGTGTAATTTGCATTTGTGTCTGCCGTAATAAGGTCAACAAGCTTACCTGCAAGAATAGTTGGCGTGTCACCACTTACAACACTCACTGCATATTTGCCGTTGATTTTGCTATCAACATAAAACACCAAAGAACCATTTTCTGTTGCATTGTTTGTAAATGTAAATATTCCAGTTGCCTTTGTTGTTCCATTATCTGCCAAAGCAATTGCGTCAATTTGTGGTTTTACTCTTGAAACAGAAAGATTTTTAAGAATTGCACGCAATTTTTTTGCAATGTGTGACTTCCTACCGAAAAGTGTATTGATTTGACTTTCAGTTATAATATCACTTTGCAAAGAACCGCTTGTTGCCGTTCCGCTTGAAAGCTTTTGCCCTGTAACAAGAATTTTATGATCACTTAATTTAATTCCTGTGTCTGCACTCAAAATATTAGCAGTAACTCGTGGATTGGTTGACATATTTATTTTTTACTAATGATAGGGTTTTTTAATTCGCTTTCCAATGTATTAAGATTTTTAATTGAAAGCTCTGTTTCTTTTTTTAATTCTTTTTGTTCTGCTGTGATTTTATCATTTGGAATTTTTGCAATATTATCAAGTGTTTGTTGTAAAACATCAATATGCTGTTTTGCGTAAAGTTCAAATTGCTCTATATTTTTTTGTACTACATAATACTCACAATATTCTTGCAATGTAAAGCCGCGGATATCTTTGTCTTGCAAACGATTAAACCAAAACGGCTCTGTTGGAATGTTATGTTCGTCTTTGATTTCAAGTGTGTCCTCTGCTTTGTATTTTTTACCTTGTAATGAAAAAGGTTTTAGTATTTTAATGAACATTAAGTTATTAAAAATTTGTTATATTCTGTATAAGCAATGAAAAAATAATTGTCAAGTATTTTCAAAAAATATTTTTACTTTCCATTCCGCCTTGATATTCAATTAATATTTCTTGTAACGGTGCTTCTGCTGTATAAGAATAAACATCATCATTTGTAATTCTAACTTGCGTTGTAAATAACCATTGATATAATGAATAAGAACCATGAAAAAGCCCTTCAATCAATGTGTCGTTTTGTAATGTCAAGCCTTCGTAATTCTTTTGCTTAAAAGGGGACGGAATAACAAAGCGTGCAAGTGTCTTTTGAATTGCTGGCGTTATCACTGTGTGTATTTCATCTGAAAGGTCGCCTTGTAAAATGTTTTTATTACTTTGGTCAAATGGCAAGATTGCATAAACCTCAATTACTTTTTGATAAACCATTTCATAATTTTGTGCCGTAGATTTTGTAGCTGTTACATCGCTTGTTGGTACACCATCTTGATTACTATACTCGCCCGCACCAAGCACAACATATAACCAATTTTGTGAAATGCCAGACTCATCTGTGTTATGACATCTTTCAATATTAACCTGTGAAAGTGAATTTGCAACCCTTGTAACATTTATAAAAGGATTCCCAGTTACTTGAAAATTAATATTACTTAACAGAGGATATGTGAAAGTTGTTGCGTTAATTACTGTTATGGTTTTATAACCGTTGATATTTTCATAATCATTTAATACAAGCACGCCGTTTGTCGTTGCTGGCGTTGTTGGTGCGGTGTTTATTTTAAATGTGAACTCGACCTCAGTTAAGCTTGTATAAACTTCCCAAGTGCCATTGTATTCGTTTGGAGTTACCCCTTGAATTGTTATTGAGTTTTTGTATTTATTCTTTGTAGAGCTTGGCGTGTTATCCGTTTCAGGAAGGTAATGGTTTGTTGCCGTTGTTACCGTTACAATGTTACCGTTTCTTGTAATTGAAGTTATGTTAATTGAAGTTTTTGCACCTGTAATTGATATTTCCGCTCCCGTTGTCAAGCCTACTGTTGAAGCAACCGTTGCCGTTGCAATCCCGTTATTTGTTATTATAGAAATGATTGGAATTTGCGTTGTAAATTGTGTTGTATATTTTGGTAACTCTTTCGCAATATGCTTAACAATATCACTTCCTTTCATTGCCTTTTAGCTTTAATTGCTTGGTTTATTCTTTTTACAATATTTATTTGCGTTTGCTTGTCAAGTTTTTTTACTGTCTGTTTTAAAAATTCCCGTGGTGCCATTTTTGAAGTTCCAAGCTCCAAATATTTCGCATACCTTGCCTTTGCACCAAACTCAAGACGTTTTGAACCAAATACTGTGAAATCAATTGAACGAAACAAGTTGCCACTGCGTCTTGCTGGGAACTCGCCACCTGCCGAAGCCCTGTGAAATTTTGGGTTTGTCAATTTCCTTCCATTCAAGCCTGTGTAGACCTTATAAACACGCCCTGTTTTTGCACCTTTTACCATTTGCTCCTTTGTGTACGCACGCAACTCTTTCCCCGATTGCTCCATTCCAAGCCTTATGGCAAGTGCAATATGTGGTGCAAGTCTTTTTGTGAACTCAATGCCTTTTTTTGTGTTAAGTGGTTCGTGTATTTTAAATATCATTTACTTTTTGAAAACTCTACAGTATCTTTTCCACGAAGACTTGCAACCAAGCGAATAACTTTGTCTGCTTCATCAATGTTTTCAAGTGTTGAAACATAATATCTTTTTCCATTATATAAAACCCAAAAATCTTGCGTAAGTTCTGCAAGGGCTTGATATATTACACTTGAATATTCTATCGAAAATATATGTGTAATTGAAGTGCTTGAATTAATGCCGTTTATCATTTGTGGCGTTGTTCTTGTTTTAATGTCGGCAAAAGCTGTGAATAAAGTTGTCAGCACCCATTCAGTATTTGAAATTGCACTTAATGTTGCTTTTTGTGAATTTCTTTGAATAGAAATTGATTTGTCAAAAACAAGCCCCAAGTTGTCAATCTTTTTTGAAGTTTTTGATTTGCAACATTGACCATTTTTACCCCAAGGCATTTAAATTGAAATAGTTATTGTAAACGGCTTGTATTTTTGATATATTCTTTGAGCCTCATAAGAGTAAAATCCCCCGCCGTCACACATCTCATTATCTGCGTCAAAAAGGTCGGAACATTGCATTGCAAGGCAGTTCGTTATATCTTGTGGAATATTTGTAAAGTTATTAAGTGCATAACCACCTGTTATTGTTACCTCAAGATTGTTATAAACTTCAAATAATGCAAGATGACATACACCACTTTTTAATTGAAACATTGCAGGAGTTGTTCCGCTTTCAGGCATCCAATAGTATAAATCCGTTGACAATACTTGTTTTGCGTCCGTTTGATTCCAATTGCAAGGGTGGTATAGTATGTTGCCAAAGGAACGAATGTTGAGTCTCGTCAATCCGCCTTTAAAAGGTTCATATATTACCCTTTGATTATATAAGCTTGTTTTGAATGTTTGGTCAAGCAATAAAAAACCACTTTCACTTTCCCAGTTTAAAACCACTTGTGCAATTAGCTTTTGAATAAAAGCGTCTTGCGTGTCATCTTTTGATTTTCTATAATATTTTGAATAAGCCTTGACATCGGCAACTGTAATAGGGTAGCTTGTTATATTCCGTGTTAATGTTTTGACATCGGAAAAGTATGTTATCATTTCACGATTTTTACTTCCATAACTTTTTCTTCTTGCAAAAGCTCTGCAATTTTTTTCTTTGTGAAGCCTTTTTCCTTAAGTTCTTTTTGTGTCAACTGAGTTCCAACTTCAATTTCACTTCCGTCTTTGTCTTGAATTTGTTGTGTTGTTTTGTACATAATTTCGATAGTAGGTTTTTCAGTTTCAACTTTAGCTTCTTTTGGTGCTTCAATATAACTTGTTTCAATTAAGCATTTAATATCCTTTTCATTAAAATACACGGTTAATGCGTCAAGGGAGTACTCCTCCCCTGACTTAAATACAACATAAGACTTCCTATCGTCTCTTATTTTTTTAAAAGTATTCAATACTAAGAACTTTGTCATATTTATTGCACTAATTAAGACTGTAAATCCCTTGCGTATTTGATAACAACAACTGCTTTTGCTCCTGTTGTTACACCGGTGGAAACAAGTTTAACACGAAGATATCTTTTATTAAGAACATACCCAAGCTCCTTTTTGCCAACAGCAGCAAGTGCTGCCAACGCCTCTTGCCCCGTTTGGTTGTCATCTGCGTCTGTAATATTTTCATCAGCAACTGGTGTAAATGTTACATTATCAGCGGACTCTTCCAATAGTGGTGTAAAAGTTCCGTCGGTGCGAGCAGTTAGATTGAGGTCAATTCCAATGGTGCTATTAATAGAGGCATCATTTAAGTCAACTACCGTACCAACTGTTGTGGTGTTTGCTGTAATAGAAGCGTCGATTACAACTTTTGTTTCAATGCAAGAACGAGCATCAGCATTTATATTTATTGACATATATTTATAATTAATTAATAACCTTAAGAAGCAATTTTCAAGAATACTGCAGCCTGTGGGTCTGCAATCATACCTGTTGAATATTTTTCAGCACGAATATTTACTGTTGTAGTACCACCGTAACTTTCTTTTTTTTCAACGAGAGTGTCGCCATAAGCGTCGTAAATTGTGTAATATTCACGAATATTTGTCAATGCAAGGGGAAATGCACCTCCGGCTGTATCCTCCATGTAATAATCAACAATAACTGGTCGTCCCATAATTTCACCTTGTATTAAACCATTGGTTAGACCAATGCCGTAACTTTGGTTAAATAAAGGCTGCCCTGTTGTTGTTTTGAACTTTTTTACGATAGCAAGCGTTTTAGCGTTCATTACATAAACAGCACCTTGCGAAAATTCCTGTGGGAATACCGCTTCAAGGTCTGCAAATGCATCAATGGTAAATGTTGATGGGTTACCAGATCTGATGTAGCCAACCTTCTGTTCGTCAAAATGATATGCACCATTTTTTTCAAAAGAGTTTGCAACTGTTGGTGTAAATCCTTCAATTTTGCCACCTTTTTGCACATCTGCCCCTGTCATATAGCCTTGTTCCAGCTTCATTGCGATATTGCGTACAAGTTTATCAGTAACATAAGAAACAAAATTAATGCCAAGTCTATTTGAGGCACTGTAAAATTTATCAATTTTATCACTAAACTTTGCCATATGACCAACTTTCATTGCTCTAATTGGCTTAACGCCAAATGTAGCAACTTTTTCTGCTGTAAAATCTTCGCCTTCCGCCATAAACGCAGCTTCGCCAAATTTTTCAGATAAGATTAATTCAATAGAATCAGATCGTCCCGTTATAATTGTAGCGTTTTGTCTTAATGGGCTAGATATAAACAATCTTTCTTGAATACCAATAATCATTGGTGCTTGCAACAAGATACCACCAAGGCTAAAATCATTTGTATTGTGAATAACGCCCTTAACTTCGTTTAAAAGTTGTCTTGCAACGCCTGATGTGGATTTTTGCTCTTGTGCGGCTTCTAAGTAATCACATAAAGAGTTCTTGTAATCTTCGTGGGAGTGTTCTTTTTTTACGCCAAGAATATAGCCTTCACACATTTCTTCTACCATTGGCTTCAAAGACTTCATTTCTTTTTTCACAGCCGTTGCACCACTAACATTTACGGATTTTTTTTCATTCATCTCGTCAAGTCTTGCGTTGAACTCTTCTTTCACGGATTTTATTTCCGCTTCAGCTTTTGCTTCAATCTCTTTTGATTTTGCTTCAAACTCCTCTTTTGCGGATTTTACTTCGGATTTTGCTTCTGCATTTGACTCAAAAACGGATTTAATGTTTTCCGCCATTGTAGCCAATACAGGACTTAGTGCGTGAGCAACTGCTTCACCTACCATAGCCTCTGGGGTTTTTTGATTTTCACTCATTTTAGTTGAGAATAGTTAATTATTTTTTAAAGTTTTTTGCAACTGCGTTTATAGCATCTGCGAATGTTTGATTTTTAACCTCTTGAATGAGGTTGTCGGGAGAATGAGCCTCGGGTAAATGAGGCTCGGATTTTTGTTCATTAACATCATTATTTTGATTGTCAAGTATTTTTTCAATTTCTTGTGTTGGCAATTTTGCCTTACATACTGTGCCAACAACCGTGTCAACAAGTTTTCTAATTTCGTAGTGTGAAAGTGAAAGCTTTCCTTCTTTTTTCATCTTAACAAGCATTCTTTCAAAATTTGTTTTTGCATTTGGAATATTTCTATTTTTGATACTATCCAATGCAATATCAAACTCACCTTTAGTTTTAAAGTTTGGCATCTCCAACGCTTCCATTCCTTCCGCAACACGCACACGGTTAATCTTTGTGTATAGCTCATTAACCGCCCCTTGAAGTTTTGGCATTTCATTTTCAGGAACTACTTTCAAACCATTTCTTGCACCATTTATAGCTTGATAAACCGCAAACACCGCCCTTTCAATTATTTTAGGTTCACCGTCAATAATATCAACAACTTGTAAATGGTACGAGCCGAATAAATCTTGATTTTCAGCATCAAAGTATAAAAAGCCGTTCTTGTAATTTGTGTTTGGCATTTCAACGGATTTTGTGTACTCTCTCCATCTTTGTTCCGCTTGAGTTCCGTCCCAAGAGCTTTCAATATCAATAGGGTATTTTGGAAGGTTAATGCTTTTTAAATCAAAAATTTTTGCTTGCATATTTGCTGGATTAGTTGTGAATGAAAATTCTCTTACTTTTATTTTTTCTAAATATCTTGTCTCCCCTGACAACCTGTTGCCAACTTCTTGTGAATCTTTGACAATGTAAACCTTTTGACCACCCCTTATAACATAAGCGTCTTTTATAAAAAAACCAACTGACAAAAAAGCCTTGCCGCTTTTAAAACCATCGATAATTCTTTTAAAATGTGTTGGCATTTTATTTTTTGCAAATTCACTTACAGATGCCTGAATGGGTGTGCCAACATTATCGGTTTCAAATTTGTCAATATTTGAATTTAATTCCAAACTGTCTTGATGCTCAAAAAGATATTTTACATTAACACCTGCATTATAATCTTCTATGCTTTCCTGTAATGCACCTTGTAATATTATATCATTAACCCTGTCTTTGTTGCTATAAGTTACACCGTAGCCCTTTATAACTCCTTTAATTTCATCAAAGTTTTTCGCTTCAAGCTGAATATGTTTGTGTTCTATTTGTGACATACTATTAAAAGATTTATTATTTTGAATTTGATTGTATATTTTATTTGACCAAGTTTTTCCTTCATCTCCGCCCCACGCAAGGTGCATTAGGTAGCCGTTATCACGCCAAGGTTCGTTTCTATATTCAGGTGCGACTTCTTTACTTCCTTCGTGCCTCGCAAAAAATGAAACCATTCTTCCGATTATATCTTCACTTACGCTTTCGCCATTCGCAAGCTGTCTCGCCCGTGTCCAACCTACTTGCGTTCCTGCACTACTTGTTTGCTTTGGATATTCTTCACGCCATTTAATGGCTTTTTTTGCGTTATTCACCACACCTATTGGTGGTTTAAAAACAGGCACAATTTATGCAATTAAATTCTTGCTTTTTTAAAAAACTACTTTATGTTAAGTAGAAAAAAATAATTGTCAAGCTTTTATTCATAACAAATGAACCGTATTCTCGGCAAAATAAAAAGCACATTTTTGCAGTTTAAAAAGCCAGCAGATAACACAAAGGAAATTATTAAACTTTCACTTTGGATTTTTGGTTCTTATCTAACAATTAATTTATTGTCGCGTATTAACAGTTCGCTTGCAATGTTGCCAAATGGTTTGTTTTTAGTTTTGTTTTTTAATCTTGTATTGCTTTTTGTTGTCATAGTAAAGGCTTATCTTGATATATTGATTGTAAAAGCACAATTCAGTCAAAACAAATTCCTAACTTATATTTACGCAACGCACTCAATTAATAAAGTGTTGTTTTGTGTGTTTATCATTATTTATATTATATGCTTAGCCACGCACTTTTAGAAAAAAAATCATACCAACCGACTCCAAGTGGTTTTTATTCTTTTTATGATAACTATACTGGCGAAATAATTGGTGGCGTTCAAAAACTTTCACTTGAAGCCGAAATAAATAAAAATCTTGCAATTCAGACTGTTATTTCAAACCAACTTGGAATTATAAATGATTGCGAATTATACGCACTGCAAAAGGATAAAAATAATACGGACGCACCAACCAATTACAAGCCAGCATTAGACTTTTTAGACATACTTAACTGCCCGAATTCATACCCAGCACCAAAGCACTGGAACGACATCGTTGAGGGTGTTTATAAATCATATATTTCAAATGGGATAGTTGCAATTATCTTAGTTGATGGCCTGACAAAATCAATAAAAAACATTGAAGTTGCACCTTGCGTTCAATATCGTAATAACAATGATATTATAAGCTATAATATTTCCACAATAGGTACGGGATATAGGTATAATAGGGAATTTACAAGAAATGAAGAACTTGGTGCATTTGTAAATGGAAATGATATTGCAATTATTTTCGGCAATTTTGATTACAAGACAAAAACATATAAAAGCCCGTTAGAACATATACAAGATGTTATTCTTTGGCAAAACTATATTATCCATTCAAGCCGTGTATTTTATGAAAACTCTTGCAGACCAAGTTCAATTATTACTGTCAAATTTCTCAACGAAGAAGGCAAAATAAGTAACGATCCAAGGGATGAAGAAAAAATGCAAAAAATTATGAAAACTATTGCAGGACAATTAAAGGGAACAAACAACAATGGTAAGGTTTTTTTAGCAAATCACCCAAATATTGACATCGATGTCAAGCAAATCTCAGTTGTGCAAAATGCAAATGATATTGAAAAGCAACTAGCATTGACAAAGCAAATGATATATTCAACATTCGCAGGTGCAAATACCAATGTTATTGAGGGCGTTAGTGAGTATTCAAATAATAGACTAGCTTCATTGCGTGAATTTTATGATGGCACAATATCTGGATTTACGGATATGATTTTAGATGACTTAAACGCATTTTTACAAAAATGGCTTAAATATGTTGGCGCTGGTAGTGATATACTTATAAGAAAAGGGGTATATCTAAGTTTCGACATCAAAATGATTCAGTTTTATAAAGACTTAGCAAAACAGGAAATATTAAAAATGGCAGAAAAGCAAATAATAAAAAAACAAGAAGCACGCACAAAACTTAGCGAAATTGACGATTCTTATGCTGACCTTAAGATACTCGATACTGAAGATGATGGATTCGTTGGTGAGAAAAAACCTAATACATTGTAAAAATGCAAAATGGTGAGCATTTCATATTTAAAATTGACGCGATAAAAAAGGAAATTGAAAATAGACACACACGAGAGTTCAATAAACTTTATCGCAGAATCGGGAATGATTTAATCAATATCGTAACAAATTCAGGAAGCGTGGATTTTCAAACTATAATTCAAAATTATAAACCCGACTACATTTACATATTCCGCAGAATTTTCCAAGATGCAAAAGATAGTGGAATGGGTTTTGAAATACGCAGTCAATTCAACTTCAATAAAAGAAACATCATTGAACTTAAAAGCGTTGAAGTTAAAAGCGTTGAAGTTCCAACAGAAGAGCAAGATAAGGTCAACAATAAATTTGATATTTTATATACACTTCTTGTAAATAACAAGACGGAGGAATTGGCAAGCGATGAATTTATACAATCTGAAGCAACATACTTTGAAAACGCTTATAATGACGCACAGGGAGATTATATAAACGATGTCAACAAGCTAAAAGAAGAAACTAGCAAATTAAGAAACGAATTGCTATTTTTGGCTGGTGCAAGGCTTATATCAGAAATTGCAAAACGCAAGGCAAAACAAAAACGCCTTGAAGTTCTTGACAAACAACTTGAAAGAGTGCAAAAAAACGCAAAAACTGAAACCGTCAAAAAATTCAAAAACCAACTTGAAAAGAAAATTCCTACTCGTTCACAATCAAACGCAGAATATGGAACTGGTAAGGCTTCAAGTGAGATAAGAAATACGGAATATCAAGCAGTCAAGGAAAGTGGTGCGAGTGAGGTAGTTAAGCCAAATCTTGTTACATTCGTAAGAGGAAAACTACTTATTGACCGTGTAAAAAAAATTTGGTGGGAAAAAAGCCAATTTATAAGAGGTGCAAAACCAAGACAAAATCATTTATATATTAGTGGAAGCCAATCAAATAACCAAGGAAACTTTTTTGTTGGTGGTTATGAAGTTCCAACGCCTCGGCACGAAAGCCTTCCTGCGAAGGAAAGTGTTCGTTGCCGATGTGAAATAGAATATGTTGTTGATTAAAAAATCTATTAACTTGCTTACAATTACTCAGGAAAGGTGATGTCTTTTTTCACATCAGTTGTTTCAGTTTGAACTTGCTTATGTTGTTCTTCTTGTTTTTGATTTACTATGCGTATTCTACGCACGCTTTGTTTTAGTTTCTTCATAATTTCTTCTGTTGGCAGTGGTGCGTTTTTTGAGAAGCCGAATCCTGTGTTAATTCCCTCTGACATATATTATTTATTCATTAAATTCATTTTTTCACTTTATTACGAGCTTTGTTTGCAATTTTCACAAAGTCAACTGTTTGATTTCCTAAATATGATTTATTGTTTGGATTATTTAGTTTATCATTTTCCAATTGTTTCTTGCGTTTGATTTTAGTTATTAGATATTTCAGTATTGACATATATCATTTATAAGTTATTTTTTAATTTTTGTGAAATATACTACGAGAACAACAAATACACGAATGTTGGCGACCTAATTGTAATTTACGACGCCAATCCATATAGTGTGGAATTTTAACTGCCAA
>SXGQ01266877.1_pt1 | contig 25766 bp, 20 predicted proteins | sample 3178371 | NCBI WGS metagenome assembly SXGQ01 (sample SAMN11356859, study PRJNA531348) | freshwater metagenome | isolation source: freshwater sample F1-20 | place: China: Fuxian Lake, Yuxi | collected 2017-12-25 | reverse complement strand
GGCGCCGAGGTGATCGACATCAAGGTCCCCACCTACAACGCCTGGAACGACCCGGAGTTCAGTGTGCTGTTGTACGAGTTCAAGGATGGCCTGAACACGTACCTGAAGAAGAGTGGCTCACCGCATGCCTCGCTCGAGGCGCTGATTACCTGGAACAAGGCGAACGCCGCGAAGGCGATGCCGTTCTTCGGCCAGGAGATCTTCGAACAGGCGCAGGCCAAGGGGCCGCTCACCGATCCCGCCTACAAGAAGGCGCGTGGCGAAGCGCGTCGGCTGGCCGGGAGAGACGGCCTGCTGGCCGTGCTCGCGAAAGAGAAGCTGGATGCCGTGATTGCGCCCAGCCTGTCGCCGGCGTGGCCAACGGACCATGTGCTGGGTGATCACTTTGTGGGCGCCGGCTACGGCATGTCAGCTGTCGCCGGCACACCGAGCCTCACGGTGCCGATCGGCGACAGCCACGGCCTGCCCCTCGGCGTGACGTTCATGGGGCCGGCGTACAGCGAGGGAGAATTAATCGGGTTTGGCTACGCGCTCGAGCAGGCGACCAAGGCGCGCCAGGCGCCCACGTATCAGGCGACGCTCAATCCGTAGCTACTTGGTGACGGTAATCGTGACCTCGCCGTCGCCGGTCAACGCGCCGTCGTCGGCGCGGGGCCGGTGGACTCGGCGTGCGACCGCAGCCGGCCACCAGCCACATCGCCAGTGGCGCCCACATCAACCTCGGCATGAACCGCATCAGCTCGTGAGCCGGCGCTTGGCCGCTTCGATGCGTTCCACGTTCCACTCGTACGACATGAGGGCCGGCTGGTCGGTTAGTTGTGGCGGGAACTGGTGACCGGCATAGACGGGGTAGGCCTCCGTCCGCAGGTGGGCGAGCAGGTGATGCCCCTGCCGCGCGGCACGTTCGTGACGTAACGCGGTCACGTCCACGGGCGCCACGACGATGCGCTCGCCTGGGCCGGGCGAGGCCTCGGCCAGCAGCCGGCCGTCGTAATCGACCACCTGAGACCCGCCGGGCCACGAGTAGGGTGGATAGTGCCGCAGGCTAGCACCCTGGTTGGCGCCAACGACGTAGGCCATGTTTTCGATCGCGCGCGCGCGGTTGATCACCGTCCACCAGTTCATCGGCTCGGTGGCGCCCCACGGGTCCATGTATGCGGACACCCGCAACAGCACCTCCGCGCCATTGGCGGCCAATTGGCGAATGGCCTCGGGGAACAGCCAGTCGTAGCAGATGGCGCAGCCGATGCGGCCGATTTCGGTGTCGGCCACCGGAAACAGCGGCTCGTCGTAACCCGGCAGGTCATGCGGACTCGACTGCAGTTCGTACGGGATCCAGGGATTGACCTTTCGATACCGGTAGAGCAGACCCTCTGGCCCGATCAGGCACGTCGTGTTGAACACCACGCCCGGCCACTTGGGATCGCACTCGATCATCGAGCCGGTCTGGACATAGATGCCAAGGTCGCGCGCCTTGCGCGCGATCAGGTCGGTGTGCTCGTTGGGGATCGAGACCGCCAGCTTTTCGAGCAGCTCCGCCACCGTGGAAAAGACCGGAGCCGAGTGCGCGAACTCCGGGAACACGACGAGGCGCACCGGGAGAAACGGCCGGCTGCCAATCACCGCCGAGTCGATCAGGCTGAGCATGCGGTCGGTACTCGCCCGCATCTGCCGCCGGTCAGCCGGGTTTGGCATGTCGGTCTGGCAGGCGGCGACCGCGTAACGAACGTGGGCGGAGCTCATCTCAGCGGCCGGCCTCGTAACGGGTATTGAACCGGCGATGCAGCTCATCTCGTTGGGGCGAGGCACGGCCGGGCAGTGGCTCCACGGTCTCGCCATCCTTGGTGTAAAGGTCCATGTCCTTGCACCAGCCTCGCACTTCGAGGACGATGCGCCGTGTCCAGCCGGGCGGTGGTGGCGGCGGCGCGACGAACTCGAGATGCACTTCCTCGCCAGGACCAAAGATCGCCACCGCGTCATCGGTCGCGGCGACCAGCGGCTCAATGGCGCCGGTGGCGGTGTACCACCCGCGCGGGTGACGGGTATCGAGCAGCGGCGCGCGGCGGTCGTAGTCGTAGTGCGGCCGTCGTTGCGAGAGTGTCGTGCGGTGAGGAAACCCGGTGACGTCCAGGCGTGCGGCCGACACTGGCAGTCGCCGGTGCCGGACCGCCGGCACCGACTCCGGATAGGCGACGGCAAGGCGATCCCAGTAGATTTCCTGGGTGGTGGAGAGGCGCAGCGCACTGGCGCCGCGCGGCAACTTCGGCAGCGGCACGCTCATCTGCCGCGGCATGCCGGCGGGGTAGCCGAATTCCGGCAACACCATGTGCCACCGGCCGTCACGATCCCGCGCTTCGATCGAGGGCGCCCGGTAAGGCGCATTGGCCTGCCACGCCGCGAAGATGGTCTGGGCGTACGGATACTCGATCCACCCGTCGATGACGAGGAGCGGCGGCGTGCCGCCCGTCTCGAGGGGGCGGTCGAACTCGAGGGTCACCTGCGACTCGGCCGTGCGTCCGATGAAGCGCGGGTCGGCCGTCCCGGTGGGCGCGGCGACGTCGTCCGCGGTGATGATGGAGCGCGTGACATCCTCCCCCGACCGGGTCGTTGCTCGAGACGGCACGAGGTCGCGCGCAAAGAAGCGCGGTTCGCCGGTCGGCATGGGCCCCGCGATCGATTTGCGCTCGTCGAGTGTCATCTGCCAGCCGGGCGGCAGATCGTAGACGCTGAGCGAGGCCGCGTCGAGATAGGTGATCTCTTCCATCGGCTCGCCGAGCTTCAGCTGGTAGCGGCCGTCCTTCGGCACCAGGCTGCCGACCGGGAGCAGCACGTGTTCCGTGGGATACGGCTCGCTGTAGACGCCGGGCCGCTCGAGAAATCCGATGCCGCCGACGCCCAGCACGTCGGTCACGAACCCGAAGGTGCGGCCGTTGAACGCGAACAACACGGGACAGCTCGATAACTGCCGCTGCGTCTCTTCGATTCGGTGCACTTTACCCGCCGCGAGCGACAACTCGGTCTGGAACACGCCGTCGGACCAAGTGACGGCCAGGAAGTCGGCCTGGGCGGCGCCACCGAGTCCGAGTGCGACTGGCTGGAGGCTTTGCCCGGGGCCCGAATGCCATCGCCACGTGTTGAGCGCGGTCCAGTGGGAACCAGCGCGCACCGCCGCGCTGGCGCCAATGCCCGAGAGATTCGACCGCAACTGATCGCTGCGGCTGTCGCGGCCCGTCAACACCAGCGCGAGGAACGGATGGCGGCCGGGCCCTGGCCCCCAGACGACGGGCCCGCCGTCGGCTGGCAGGCCGATCACCGACGGTCCTCGCGCCGGATCGAGCAGGCCCAGCGTCCACGTCGCGGTCGCTGGACCCTGCGCGGTGAATTGGGTCGATCCCGATTGCCGTGCCGACGGATCGATCACCGCCCACGACGAGCCACGAGTCACGATCAGGTCGAGCGAGCCGTTGCCGTCGATGTCGGCCAGCGCCAGTTGCCGGACCGTGGCGGGGCCGCCGAGCGCGCCGGTGTCGCCGGCCGCCAGCTGTGCGGGTTGCCATACCTGCTGGCGATCGCGCACCCATCGTTCGATCCCGCGCGGGCCGTCGGTGTAGAGCTCCGTGTCGCCGTCGGCGTCAACGTCGCCCGCGAGCACCGTTTCGATTGCTGCGTTCGCGAGAACGTCCGTGCCGGGTGCACGGTGGTACTGCCACAGGCGGTCGTTGAGATAGAGGTCGTGGGGCGGTGTTTGCCGGATGACGATCAGGTCGGCGTCGCGATCGGCATCGAGGTCGGCGATCGCCAGACCTCGAGCGCCGCGCTCGTCGTTGGTCAAGCCGGCGGCGGCGGCGATGTTCCTGAACGTGCCGTCGCCGTTGTTGCTGAGCAGTCGAATCGAACCGCGGGCGCTCAGCAGCAGGATGTCGAGGTCGCCGTCATGATCGGCGTCGAACATCGCACCGTCAACGGCGGGCTCGGGCGCCACCGCGCCCGCCGCGCGCGTCACGTCGCGCCATACCCCGGACGTGACCTGCCGCCATAACTGGCTGCCGCCCTGCGAGCGGCCAAGAAAGACGTCGACCAGGCCGTTGTTGTCGTAGTCGCCCCACAGTGCGGTCCGCACACCAGCGACCGACGCGAGCGGGTGGCGGAGCTGCGGCTGGAACGATCCATCCGCGTCGCCGGTCAACAAGGCGTTGGGGGTGGTTCCGCCTCCGGCGCCGGCCGCGAAGACGTCGAGGGTGCCATCGCCGTTGACGTCCACGACCGTGATTGACGGCGACACTGGTGCACCGGATGGTCCTGATCGCCAGGGAAAGGGCTGGGCGACGAGCGGTGCCGCCGCGGCAAACGCGGATCCGGCTGGCATGGTTGAAGCGAACGCCGCCCGATCGCGATCGATCGTGATGGCCTCCGCCAGCGGCCCCATGTGCAAGTACTTGAACTCGGCCACCACCGCCTGCGGGTTGCGGTCCAGATCCTCGAAGCGCTGGAGCAGGTCGCGCCCCTCGTCGCCGCGTCCGAGCCGCTGCATCGCCTGAAACGCTCCGTAGTAGGCGCTACGGAGCAGAGGGTCGAGGGCAATGGCCTTGCGGTACCAGAAAAGTGTCTGATCGGGCTGGTCGGCCGCCAGGCTGCGCGCCGCGAAGTAGGCCGCAAACGCATCCGGCGGATCGGCGTCGGCGACGTCGCGAAAATGAGGGAGCGCCTCCGCGGTCCGGCCATCGTTCAAGAGCAGCAACGCCAGGACGTAACGGCCACGCCGGTGTCGGGCGTCGATTGCCAGCACGCGTTCGCGCAGCACGCTTTCCGATCGCGCCAAGTCTTCAGATTTCTGCTGATTGAGGAGGGCAATGGCCAGATTGACCTGCGCATCGAGCGCATCGGGGCGCGCACTGGCCACGGCGCCAAACGCCTTCGCGGCGTCGGCATAGTCGAAGCGTCCCATTAACCCAACGCCTCGATTATTCTCGACGACCAGTTCGGGCGTAAGCGGTGAGGACGGGGCCGGACCCGGACCGCAGGCTGCTGAAACGCCCACGGCAATTGCGCACAGCAGCGGCGCGGCCAGAGCGAGAAAATGCAAAAGCATGTCAGCGCACCGGATTGTACTCTAGACTATGGCCGATGTTTCCCGTAGCGGCCTGGTTGGTCGCCGCCTACCTGGTCAACACCGCGTACGTCGCGGTGGCGGCATCGCCCACCATTTTCTACATGCTCAACGTGCTCGCCCACCTGTTGGGGGGCGTGGCGCTGACGGCCGTGATCTTCGCGCGTGCCCGCCGGTGGTTCGGGGCCGGTGTGGGGACCAGCGTGCTGTGCGGGGCGCTGGCGCTGGCGGCTGGCCTCGGTGTGTTTCTGGCCTGGCGCGGCAACACCACCGACATGCGGCTGGTGCTGGCCGCCCACATTGGCGCGGGCGCGGTGGCCGCGGTCGCGTTATCAATGCTGGTCGGTTGGCCCGTCGTCCGGGTGTCGAGCCTGGTCGTGCTGATCGCGATCGGCGGTGGTCCGTTGTGGCGCGCCCTGTCGCCACCGGGGGCCGACGATCGCATCGTGAATCCAGCCACACCACCGTTGACGATGGACCAGGAAGGTGGCGGCCCAACCTCACCGTTCTTCCCTTCATCGGCCAAGACCAACGTGGGCGGCATCATTCCGTCCAACTTCTTCATGGACTCGAAGGTGTGCGCGGATTGCCATCGCGACATCTACGATCAGTGGCAGTCTTCAATGCACCACTTCTCGTCGTTCAACAACCAGTTCTACCGCAAGTCGATCGAGTACATGCAGGACGTGGTCGGGACCAAGTCCAGCCGCTGGTGCGCCGGGTGTCACGACCACGCACTGATCTTCAGCGGGCGTTTTGATACGCCGATTGCGCAGCAGATCGACACGCCCGAAGCGCAGACCGGGCTGGCGTGCACGTCGTGTCACGCCATTCAACGCGTCGAAGGATCGATGGGCAACGGCGGCTTCACCATTGCCTACCCGCCGCTGCATCAACTGATGACGAGCCGCAATCCGGTGGTGCGCGCCGCCGACCGGTTCCTGACCTATCTCGATCCCGAGCCGCACCGCAAGACCTTCATGAAGCCGTTCATGAAGTTGGATGCCTCGGAGTTCTGTTCGACCTGCCACAAGGTGCATCTCGACGTGCCGGTCAATCAATACCGTTGGTTCCGGGGTTTCAACGACTACGATGCCTGGCAGGCGAGTGGTGTGTCGGGCCAGGGCGCGCGCTCCTTTTACTACCCGGCCAAGTCGTCCACCTGTGTCGACTGTCACATGCCGCTGGTCCCCTCACGGGATGCCGGTAATCATGCCGGCCAGGTACACTCACACCGCTTCCCGGCCGCCAATACGGCCGTGCCGTTCGTGAACCACGACACCACGCAACTGGCGACCACCGAGGCGTTTCTCAAGTCCGGGTTCATCACGGTCGACATCTTCGCGGCCTCTCCCGTCCCTGAAACCGAGATGGCGGCCGCCATCAGCCAGGACGGTCCGACCTCGCCGCAGGTGATGAGCTCCTTCGCCGCCGGCGAAGAGGTGGAAGCGACCGGTCCGGTGGTGCTGCGCGATCTGGGACCGGTGCTGGCGCCGCTCGACCAGCCCGGTGCGGCGTTGCCAAAGGGATCGACGGTCCGCGTGGATGTGGTTGTTCGCACGCGGAAGATCGGCCACTTCTTCCCGGGCGGCACGGTGGATGCGTTCGACGTCTGGCTCGAGCTGCAGGCCCGCGATGCACGCGGGAAGCTGGTCTACTGGAGCGGCCGCGCCGAAGACGAGGGGCGTGGCGCCGTTGAGCCGGGCGCCCATTTTTACCGGTCGGCGCAGCTTGATGCCGACGGCAACGCGATCGACAAACGAAATGCCTGGCAGACACGGAGCGTGCTGTACGTGCGGCTGATCCCTCCCGGCGCCGCGGATACCGCGCACTTCCGGATGGCGATCCCGCCCGACGCGGAGGGGCCGCTGACTTTGACCGCGAAGCTGAACTACCGCAAGTTCGCGCACGGGTATACGCAGTTCGCCTACGCCGGGCAGCCCAAGCCGGGACAGGCCGGGTCGTTACTGAGCGCCCATGCCAATAACTTGGAGTACAGCTTCGATCCCAAGAATATCCCCGCCAACGTGTCGGGCAAGATTCGCGATCGCATTCCTGATCTGCCGACCGTCGTGGTGGCGCAAGCGACGACCACCGTGGCACTGTCGGAGCCAGGCGCGTCCGTGAATTGGACGGCGGCAGCGGCCAGGCCCGATCGCGAACGGTGGAACGACTGGGGTATCGGGCTGCTGTTGCAGGGTCACCTGAAGGGCGCGGTGTGGGCCTTCACGAAAGTGACCGAGGCCGAGCCCGAGTATGCCGATGGCTGGCTCAACATCGCGCGCGCGCTGATTCAGTCGGGCGACACCGAAGGCGCCAAGCCACACCTGGCGCGGGCGATGGCGAGCGATCCGTCACTCGCCCGCATCCACTATTTCAAGGCGCTGGTGCAGAAGGCGGATGGCGACTTTGCCGGGGCCATCACGTCGCTGCGGCGGGTGGAGCGACAATACCCGCGCGACCGGGTGGCGCTCAATCAGCAGGCGCGCATCCTGTTTCTCGATCGCCGGTATCGGGACGCACTCGAGGTGCTGCGGCGGGTGGCATTGGTGGACCCTGAAGATCTGCAGATGCACTATACCGCCATGCTGTGCTACCGCGCTCTTGGTGACGAAGCCGCCGCGGCCCGCGAAGAGCAGCTCTACCGCCGATTCAAGGCGGACGAGTCGTCTACCGCCTTGACCGGCCCGCGGGCGTTGACCCACCCGCACGAGAACAACGAGCGCCAGCCCGTGCACGATCACGTTAGCGTGCCTCTGAAGCCGTCACGGCCATGACCCCCCGAGATTCACCAATGGGTGCGATCGCCGGGTTGTGCTTCGTCACCTGGATGCTGTGCGTCGCCCCGGCCGCGCGGGCGCAGTCCGCGGTCACCTTTACTGACATCACGGCCAGCGCCGGCATCACCTGGTCCCGCAACAGCGGCGCCGATGGACGGAAGCTGCTGCCCGAGTCGCTCGGTGGCGGCGGTGCGTTCTTTCACGCCGATGCCGACGGACTGCCGGACCTGCTGCTGATCAACGGAAAAGACTGGCGGCCGCGCGGGCGCAAGACCACCCATGCGCTGTACCGCAACCTCGGCCAGGGCCGTTTCGTTGACATCACCAAGGGCAGCGGCCTTGATGTTGAGATCTACGGCCTCGGCGTGGCGGTCGCCGACTACGATAACGACGGCCGCGAGGACGTCTACATCACGGCCCATGGCGGGGATCGCCTCTTCCACAACAACGGCGGCGGGAAGTTCAGCGACGTCACCACACCCGCGGGACTGGACAACACCGGTCTCGGCACGAGTGCGGCGTGGCTCGACTTCGACAAGGACGGTCTGGCCGACCTGTTTGTCGGCAACTACGTGCGGTGGACGGTCGCGACCGACCTGCGCTGCTCGTACGACGGCGTCAGCAAGGGCTACTGCGGTCCGCAGCCGTACGCGGGAACGTCCTCCAGGCTGTTTCGCAATCTTGGCCAGGGCCGCTTCGCCGATGTCACGGTGCGGGCCGGCGTCGGCGGCGCGATCAACAAGGCGCTCGGCGTGGCGGTTCTCGATGCCGACGCGGACGGGTGGCCCGATCTGTTTGTTGCCAACGATCGGGTACCCAGCCGCCTGTATCGCAATCACCGGGACGGGACGTTTGTTGACATCGGGCTCGGGTCGGGCGTCGCCGTCAACGAAGAGGGCATGGCCCGCGCGGCCATGGGCGTCGACGCCGCTGATTACGACCGCTCCGGCCGCCCGCATCTGGTCGTCGGCAACTTCGCCAACGAGATGCTGGGGCTGTATCACAACGAAGGCAATGGGGTGTTCATCGATGAAGCCCCGAGAACGGCGGTTGGGCGCGCCAGCCTGCTGATGCTCACATGGGCCGCCTTCTTCTTCGACTACGACCTCGACGGCTGGCTCGACATCTTCACGGCCAACGGTCACATCGACGAGAAGTGGGCCGGCACCATCGACCCCCGCGTCACCTACCGGCAGCCGCTGTTGATGCTGCGCAACACGGGCGCGCGGGCCTTCGAGAATATGACGACGCGACTCGGCGGCGCCTTCTCGATGCCTCGTCTCGCCCGCGGCGCGGGCTACGCCGATATCGACCGTGACGGCGATCTCGACGTCTTCGTGACGACCATGGACGGTCCGGTGTCGCTGCTGCGCAATGATGGCGGCAACCGCCAGAACTGGTGGCGAGTGACGGCGGTCGGCACCAAGTCCAACCGCAGTGGCCTCGGTGCCGTGGTCCGCGTGACCAGCGCGTCCGGCACCCAGATGCAGACCGTCAGGAGCGGATCGAGTTACCTGTCGCAGAGCGAGCTGTCACTCACGTTCGGCTTGGGCAAGGATCCGGTGGTGACGGCGGTCGAGATCCTCTGGCCGAGCGGCGCGCAGGAGCGCCTGACCAACCTGTCGGTCAACCGCCAGATGACCGCCACTGAGGGAAAGGGCTTGGCGCCGTCATAGTTGGTTCCTCAAAAAGTCGACAACGGTTCGCTCCGCGAAGTACCCGTCGTAGCCGTTCGCGGGCTCGACAAACGCGCAATGACCACCGTGAGTCGTGACGATTGTCGTGATGTGCGGGTTGTTCCGGACGGCCGGGGCGTCGAAGATGTGAGGGGGCACGAACGGGTCATCGGCCGCGCTTAGGATCAGGGCTGGCCGCGCCACCTGGTCGATCACCCGCATCGCGCTGGCGCGGTGGTAGTAGTCGGAGGCGCCGTGATACCCGTGGTGCGGTGCCGTATAGCGATCGTCGAACGTGCGAATGGACCACACGTTCCGCAGTCCGGCCAGGTCGAACTGGCCGGGGAACACTCGGTCCTTGCGGCGCATGCGGCGCTGGAGGTTGCGGCAGAAGTTCCACTCGTAAAGGCGGTTCTCGCGACGTTCGATCGATTGCATGCAGTCTTCGAGTTCGATCACGGGCGAGACCGCCGCAAACGCCCTGACCTCTGGGAAATCGTCGGCACCCAGCTCCCCGGCCAGCTTCATGGTGATGTTGCCGCCGAGCGAATAGCCAGCGACGGCAAAGCGCGACAACCCGTCAACGTCGCGCAGTTCTCGCAACACGAACAACGGGTCGGCCGTCAGCCCCGAGTGATACAGGCCGCGCGACAAGTGCTCGGTACCGCCGCAATTGCGCTGATTCAGGCGCACGACGTTGAAGCCGGCGGCCAGCGCCTTGTCGGCCATACCGCGCATGTAGTGCGCTTCGCTCGAGCCCTCGAGGCCGTGCAGCATCAGCAGAGTCGGGGCCGCGGCGCGGTCAGGCTGCCAGTTGCAGTGGGCCAGGACGCGGGCATCCGCGGCGACGTCGAAATAGCGGGCCTCAAAGGCGGCTAGCGACGGGAAGGCCCGCTTGCGCGCCCAGGCATACAGGGTCATCTGGTGCCCGCCGGCCCAGCGGGGAAGGGGAGTGTAGGAAGTGATGACTGATTCTATAATTACGGGCATGAAGACGACACTGAGGGTTGGCTTGGTGCTGGCGGCCTGGTCTGGCGCGGTCGCCGCCCAGGGCCTCTCGTACCCCTCGACGAAGAGCGTCGGCCACGTCGACACCTACCACGGCGTCAAGGTGGCAGACCCCTATCGGTGGCTCGAGGACGACACCTCCGCCGATACTGCGGCCTGGGTCGAGGCTCAGAACAAGGTCACCTTCGCCTACCTTGACAAGATTCCGTACCGGGCGGCGCTGACCAAGCGGTTGAAGTCGCTGTTCGACTACGCCAAGTTCGGCTCGCCATCGCGCAAGGGCGACTACTACTTCTTCTCGAAGAATGACGGCCTGCAGAACCAGAGCGTGCTTTACCTCCAGAAGGGCCTCAACGGTACGCCGGAAGTGCTGATCGATCCCAACATCTGGTCGGCCGATGGCACGGTCCGGCTGGCGGGTTTTGCGCCATCGAAAGACGCCAAGCTGGCCGTCTACGGCGTGTCGCGCAGCGGATCCGACTGGCAGGAATACAACGTGATGGACTTGAGCACCCGGAGGGTGCTCAGTGACAAGGTGGAGTGGGTCAAGGTCTCGAGCATTGCCTGGCGCGGAAATGGCTTCTATTACAGCCGCTACCCGCAGCCCGAGAAGGGCAAGGAGCTGTCGTCGATCAACGAGAACCACCAGGTCTATTACCACCGCATCGGCACCCTGCAGTCGGCCGACGAGCTGGTGTTTAGCGACCCCAAGAACCCGCAGCGCTTCCACACCCTCGACACCACCGAGGACGAGCGGTTCGCGGTGCTCGACGTCTCGGACCGCGGCACCGGCAAGCAGGGTAACGCCGTGTTCGTGCAGGACCTATCCAAGCCCGGCTCCAAGTTCATGCCGTTGATCCCGAATATTGGCGACGACACCTACCAGGTGCTCGCAAGCGTCCGCGGCGAGCTGATCGTCTTTACCGACAATAACGCGCCCAACGGCCGCGTCGTCCGGATCGATCCTGCCAATCCGGCGCCGGCCAATTGGAAGACGCTCATCGCGCCCAGGAGCGACACCATCGACACTGTGCGGGTTGCGGCGGGCAAGGTGATTGCGACCTACATGAAGGACGTCACGTCGAAGGCCTATGTCCACAACCTCGAAGGCGCGCTGGAGAACGAGATCGAGCTGCCCGGCCTCGGCAGCGCCAGCGGGTTTGCCGGCAACATGGACGACACCTCGCTGTTCTACACCTACCAGTCGTTCACCTATCCAACGTCGATCTTCCGCTACGACGTGGCGGCGCGTAAGAGCTCGCTGTTCCGCGCGCCAGAGATTCCGGGGCTGGACGTCAACCAGTACGACACCAAGCAGGTGTTCGTCACCAGCAAGGACGGCGCAAAGGTGCCGATGTTCCTGGTCCACAAGAAGGGCCTCGCGCTCGATGGCAACAACCCGACGCTGATGTATGGCTACGGCGGGTTCAACATCGCGACCACGCCGGGCTTCAACTCCCTGCGGGTGGCATTGCTCGAACAGGGGTTTGTCTACGCCAGCGTCAACATGCGCGGTGGCAGCGAGTACGGCGAGGCCTGGCACGACGCCGGCACCAAGCTGAAGAAACAGAACGTGTTCGACGACTTCATCGCCGCGGCCGAGTGGCTGATCGCCAACAAGTACACGTCGCCCGCAAAGCTGGCGGCCCAGGGCGGGTCGAACGGCGGCCTGCTGGTGGGTGCCGTGATCAACCAGCGCCCTGACCTCTTCCGGGTCGCGATTCCGCAGGTCGGCGTCATGGACATGCTGCGGTTCCACAAGTTCACGATTGGCTGGAACTGGATCGCCGACTACGGCTCGAGCGACAATGCCGAGGAATTCAAGGCGCTACAGGCGTACTCGCCGCTGCACAACATCAAGCCGGGCGGCAAGTATCCGGCGACGCTGGTGACGACGGCCGACCACGACGATCGCGTGGTGCCGGCGCATTCTTTCAAGTACGCGGCGACGCTGCAGAAGCACGCCCGCCCCGACAACCCGGTGCTGATTCGCATCGACACCAAGTCGGGCCACGGCGCCAGCAACGTGACCAAGCAGATCGAGGCAACCGCCGATATCTACGCCTTCATCATGTATAACCTGGGCTTGACACCAAAGTTTTGATCGACGGAATGTGTGACGTGACGGTGCGCAACAACGACGGGAGAGCGACGATGAGATACGTGAAGCAGTGGTCGGTAATGGCGGGAATCGTGGCAATACTGGCTGGCGCCGCTGACGCGGCGGCGCAGACGAACCCGAAACTGGCGGGCTACAAGACAGAAGCGGTCAAAGGCGTCGACGAGATGGCGAAGCTCGCTCAGGAGATGGTCGACTCGGTGTTCAGTTTCGGTGAGCTGGGCATGCAGGAGGTCGAAACCTCGCGCTACCTGACGGCGCAGCTCGAGAAATTCGGCTTCAAGGTCACGCGCGGCGTGGCCGGCATGCCCACCGCCTGGGTGGCGACCTACGGCTCTGGCAAGCCGGTGATTGCCCTGGGGTCAGACATCGACGGCATCCCGCAGGCGTCGCAGAAGCCGGGCGTCGCCTATCCCGATCCGATCATCGCTGGGGCGCCCGGTCACGGCGAAGGCCACAACACCGGCATGCCGCTGAACATCGTCGCGGCGATTGCCGTGAAGAAGATCATGGAGCGCGACAAGCTGCCGGGTACGATCATGCTGTGGCCTGGCGTGGCGGAAGAGCAGTTGGCGTCGAAGGCCTGGTATGTGCGCGACGGCGTGTTCAAGGACGTCGACGTGGTGCTGTTCACGCACGTCGGCAACAACTTCGGCGTCTCGTGGGGTGAGGGCGGCGGCAACGGCATGGTGTCGGTCGAATACAGCTTCGAGGGTGAGACTGCGCACAGCGCCGGCGCGCCCTGGCGCGGCCGTTCGGCTCTCGACGCCGTCGAGTTGATGAGCGTGGGCTGGAACTACCGCCGCGAGCACCTGCGGCTGTCGCAGCGTTCGCATCAGGTGATCACCAACGGCGGCGACCAGCCCAATGTGGTGCCGCGTAACGCCAGCATCTGGTTCTACTTCCGTGAAACTGACCAGCCGCACATCAAGGAGTTGTGGGAGATCGGCGACAAGATGGCCGAGGGCGCGGCGCTCATGACCAACACGAAGTGGACCTCGCGCCTTCTGGGTACCGCTTATCCGCAGCACATGAACAAGACGGTGGCGGAAACGATGTACGAAAACATCAAGACCGTCGGCCTGCCGGCTTGGAGCGCCGCCGACCAGACGTTGGCCAAGGCCCTGCAAAAAGAGCTCGGCAACAGCAACCAGGACGGCATGCCGATGAAGCTCGGCAACCTGGGTGTGCCGAATCCCGATCGCGAGAACACGGGCGGTGGTTCTGATGACATCGGTGACGTCTCGTGGAACTACCCGACCGTGACGCTGCGGTTTCCGGCGAACATTCCCGGGCTGCCCGGCCACAACTGGTCGAGCGCAATCGCCAGCGCCACGCCAATTGCCCATAAGGGCGTCGTCGCGGGCGCCAAAGTACAGGCGATGACGGTGCTCGATCTGCTGACGCGGCCGGAACTGGTGCAGCAGGCGTGGGATTACTTCAGGAATGTCCAGACCAAGGACGTGAAGTACGTGCCGTTCCTGAAGAGCGACACGCCGCCGCCGACGCATTTGAACACCAACATCCTCGCGAAGTACCGCGACGAGATGAAGAAGTATTACTACGACCCGACAAAGTTCGGGACCTATCTGGAACAGCTCGGCATCAAATACCCGACGGTGCGCACGACCCCGTCGCAGCAGTAGTAGGGCACCCCTTCAGGGGGTGCCGTTTTAGCTGGAGGACAGTCGATGAAGTACGTTCGTTTTGGAGCAATCGCGGCACTGATCGCGTCGCTCGCCACCACCGCCTCGGCGCAGGATAGCGCGAAGCTGGCCGAGCAGAAGAAGGACGTCGTCAAGGGCGTCGACGAGATGGCCAAGCTGGCGCAGGAGATGGTCGATTCCGTCTTCAGCTTCGGCGAGCTCGGCATGCAGGAAGTCGAGACCTCGAAGTATCTGACGGCACAACTCGAGAAGTTCGGGTTCAGGATCACGCGCGGGCAGTCGGGCATACCGACCGCCTGGGTGGCGACCTATGGCTCGGGCAAGCCGGTGATCGCCCTGGGTTCCGACATCGACGGCATTCCGCAGTCGTCGCAGAAGCCCGGCGTGGCGTATCACGACCCGATTGTCGACGGCGCTCCGGGACACGGCGAGGGCCACAACACCGGCATGCCGCTTAACATCATCGCGGCCATTGCGGTGAAGCGGATCATGGAGCGCGACAAGCTGCCGGGCACGATCATGCTGTGGCCGGGTGTCGCCGAAGAACTGGTCGCATCAAAAGCGTGGTTCGTGCGCGACGGCATGTTCAAGGACGTCGACGTCAACCTGTTCACGCACGTCGGCGGCAACCTGAGCACCTCGTGGGGGCAGCAGGGCGGCACCGGCCTGGTGTCGGTCGAGTACATCTTCGAAGGCGAGACCGCGCACAGCGCCGGCGCTCCCTGGCGCGGCCGCTCAGCGCTCGATGCTGTTGAGTTGATGAGCGTCGGCTGGAACTATCGCCGCGAGCACTTGCGCCTGTCGCAGCGCTCGCACTCGATCATCACCAACGGCGGCGACCAGCCGAACGTCGTCCCGCGCAACGCCAGCATCTGGTTCTACTTCCGAGAAATCGATCAGCCGCACATCAAGGAGCTGGTCGAAATCGGCAACAAGATGGCCGAGGGCGCGGCCCTGATGACCAATACCAGGGTCACCTCGCGCATCCTCGGCACGGCCTATCCGCGCCACATGAACAAGACGGTGGCCGAGACGATGTACGCCAACATCCAGACGGTGGGCCTGCCGACCTGGAGTGAGCAGGATCAGATGCTGGCCAAGGGGCTGCAGAAGGAACTCGGCAACGCCACGCAGAACGGCCTGGCCGTGAAGCTGGGCGAGCTGGGCAAGCCGGTGGCGCTCGAAGACAACAACGGCGGCGGCTCCGACGACATCGGCGACATTTCGTGGAACATGCCGACCATCACGCTGAGCTATCCGGCGAACATCCCCGGACTGCCCGGCCACAACTGGTCCAGCGGCATCGCCAGCGCCACGCCGATCGCCCACAAGGGCGTCGTCGCTGGTGCCAAGGCGCAAGCCATGACGGTGCTCGATTTGCTGACCAAGCCCGAGCTGGTAAAGCAGGCGTGGGCGTACTTCAATGATGTGCAGACGAAAGACGTGAAGTACATCCCGTTCATCACCAAGGACACGCCGGCGCCGACGCATCTTAATAAGGCGATTCTCGAGAAGTACCGGGATCAGATGCGGAAGTACTACTACGACCCGACCAAGTTCAAGACCTACCTCGAGCAACTCGGGATCACGTATCCGACGCTGCGTAAGTAACCGGCCTAGACGCCGGACTTGAGATATTTCGCAACAGCCCCGACGAGACGGTCGATCTCTTCGGGGCTGTTGTAGAAGTGCGGCGAGGCGCGCAGGCCGCCGCGATCGTTCGGGCCGCGTCCCGCCGTGCCGATCTGGTCCTTCTCATACAGCAGCTGTCCGAGCTTCGCCCCGTTGAGCGAGCCCGGCTGGAATGAGACGACCGCGCCGTTCAGCGCCGGGTTGGGCGACGTCCAGATCTTCACTTCAGGTAACTTCGACAGTCCGGCGATCAGTTGATTTGCCAGCGTGCGCGAGCGTTGCTCGATCGCGGTGCGTCCGACCTTGGTCTGAAACTCCAGCGCCTCTCGTAGCGCGATCATCGTCGCCTCGTCTCTTTGTCCGAAGCTCTCGAACGTCTTCGCGATGCCGACCGCACCCGGGTAGGCGCTGTAGATCGACGGCCAGATCTTCGTGTGCGCGCGGGCGTTGATGTAGAGCACGCCGCACTCGCGCGCGCCGCAGGGCCACTTGTGAGAGCTGCCGGTGTAGAAGTCGGGCGAGATGTCCGCCAGGTTGACGTCAAGCAGGCCGAAGGTCTGGGCGCCGTCCACCAGCGACAGAATGCCGCGCTCGCGGGCCAGGGCGCACAGCTCCTTGGCGGGAAACAGGTCGCCGACCGAGCTCGACAGGTGCGTAAAGGTCAGCACCTTGGTCCGCGTGGTGATCGCCTTGGTGTAGGCGGCGATGTAGTGCTCCATACCCGGATGCGGGTTTACCTGCGGGATGGTGATGACCGTGAAGCCGAAGCGCTTGGCCTTCTCAGTCCACGCCACCAGGTTGCTGGGATGGTTGTCGGCAAAAATGATCACCTCGTCGCCGGCCTTGAGATCGAGGCCACTCGAGACCATGTTGTTGGCTTCGCTGGTGTTGCGCGTGATGACGATCTCTTCCGGCGTGACCCGCAGGAAGGCAGCGAGCGCCTTGCGGGTGTTCTCCTTCTCGCCTGACAGGCGCGCGCGGTTCTGGCCGGACGGGTCGCGATCGACGCTGTCGCTTTCGCGCTTGAGCGCCTCCAGCACGGGACGCGACGCGGGGCAGAGGTTAGCGGCGTTCAAGACGCCGAGATCAGGCGGCATCACGAACTGGCCGCGGACCGACTGCCAGAACGCTTCGCCGGAACCGGCAGTCGCGGGATTAAAGGCCGACGCCTGCGGCATGGTCCGCGCCCAGGCCGGATCGGCAAACAGGGCCGCCGAGCCACCGACAGCAAAAAGACGAGCGAAGTCTCGACGGGTCACTGATGCAGCCATGAGCCGCAGATTACTCCAAAATGCAGCCACAGATTAACTTCAGATTAGGCACAGAGCAAAAAAGGCTTTTCTGGAATGGCGTGTCATACTCGGGCGAGTGTCGGCCAGATGAACTGGCCGGACCGGAGGTGTTCATGACCAAAAAGATTGCGGCGACGATGGTGGTGCTCGTCATCACCGGCCTGGGCGGCTACTGGCAGGTGGCGGCGAGCCAGGCCAAATCCCAGACGGAGCTGAGAAAGCCGTTTGTCGGAAGCTGGCGGCTGGTCTCGATCGAAGGCGGCACCAACCAGACGACCCGGGGGTCCAAGCCCACGGGCATCATCATCTACGACGCGCACGGCAACATGGCCGCCCAGATCCAGCCGGATCGGCCGCGGCCCACCTATACCGGGACGCCCAGCCTCGAGCAGATGGCCGATCGGATGCGCGGGTATACGGCGTACTTCGGCACCTACACCATCAATGAGAAGGCCGCCACCGTGACGCATCACCGGCAGGGAATGCTCGATGCCGGCGCGGTCGACTTCGTCCGAACATTCCAGCTCACGCCCGACGGCAATCGCATCACGTTGACGCCGGTTGGTGACACGGGCGCACCGACGCATCTAACCTGGGAGCGGGTCAGATAGCCGGCTGGTCGCCGGACGGACCGTAGATCGACGGCATCGGCACGCCCAGCATCCGCAGATACACCGTCATCTGCCCGCGGTGGTGGACCATGTGGTTCAGCACGAAGGTCCGCATCACCGACGCCTTCGGCATGGTGAACATCTCCTTGCCCCCAGCCTTGAGCGTCCACGGCGCGTCGAATTCGCCGTCGGTCTTGTTGACGAGGTGAGCGCGGCCGATCTTGCGGTTGGCGTCGAACATGGCCAGGACTTCGGCCCGCGCGGTGGGCGACTTGTAATCCGCAGGACGCGGCGTCGCTATGTCCAACGCACTCTGGGCCATCGTCATCGTGGCCCAGAGTGGAAACTCGGCGAGGTGCTCGGCCAGGCGGCCGAGGGTCATGCTGGTCGGGTGCGGACGCCACTCGAACTGGTCGTCCGGCACGCGGTCCAGCACCTTGCGGGTCTGGCCCATCTCACGGTCGAACTCGGGTAGCAGCACGTCGATCAGCGGCATCCCGATATTCTAATTCGCACTACTGCTTCGGCTTGGCCTTGCAGCGGTCGAGTTTCGTCCACTCGATCTCGCCCCACCAGTTGGCGACCATCGCCACCTTGAGCGCGCTCAAAGAGGGGTCGTCCTGATACTTCTGGATGCCGATGGTCTTCTCCATCGACGGCCCCTCAAGCACCGACACCGGGTCAGTGTCGATATGCTAAGATCGGCCAGTGGGTCGAGTCCTGCTCCTCGCTCTGCTCGCCAGCGGTTGCTCCACATCCGCCGATAGTGTCCCAACGACGGGCCGTTTTCGAGCGGTGGTCTGGGCAGACAACTGGTTCTCGTTCAGCCTCGGCGAAACGTCCGTGTTCGAGGATTCTGTCCCGTTCACGACCGAGCGATCGTTCAACAAGGAGAGCTTCGGCTTCGATGGCGACTTTCCCCTTGTCCTGAACTTCGTCGTCAAAGACTACAAAGCCAACGACACCGGGCTCGAGTACATTGACACCCGCAGGCAGCAGATGGGCGACGGCGGATTCATCGCCCAGATCAAGGACATGACGACCGGGCAGTACGTCGCTGTCACGAACTCGGCCTGGAAGTGCCTTGTGATCCACCGCGCACCGCTCGACACCTCGTGCGAGACGTCCGACGCGCCGGCCGCCGCTTGCACGGCGCGAATCGACGCTGAACCAGCTGGCTGGAAGTCCGTCGGCTTCGACGCCCGTGCCTGGCCTGCGGCGGTTGAGTATGCGCCAGCGGCCGTTGACCCGAAGATGGGATATGACGAAGTGGATTGGGCCGCCTCGGCGCGGTTGATCTGGTCGTCGAGCCTCAAACAGGACAACACCCTGCTCTGCAGGCTCGTCGTGAACCTGCCGTGAGCGCCAGCGATCTGCCGAACAGCAATGTGTGCGGAACTTCGTCGATCTTTTGGTGACTCCGTTGGCGGCCCTGAAGGTTGCCGATCCCGTCGATGCGGAGATCGGTGACGAGGCCCTGCAACTCGAGGCCGTGAACCGCTTCGTCCTCGCCCGACCCTTTGGCTCATATCGGCAGATCAGCTGACGAACTGCTGGCGCATTTGGACTACATGCTGGAGGGAACAATGTCATCGAGTGCTGGCGGCGGCTCGTGCCACCGACAACATCTCGGCAAACGCCGCCTCTCTGAAGCCTCCGCTGTAGCGCCAGAGAATCCGACCGTCCCGCCCCAGTAGAAAGAGATAGGCGTCGTGGTCGTCGGTCACGCTGGCCCGGCTCTTCCATTCGTCCGTCTTACCCCAGACGGTGATGACGTTCTCGTGCAGCGCTTTTGGCGTGCCACGACGCATCCCTGAATCGATGAACCATTTTCCCATCCGAGCCAGGCCGCCAATGACTGGCACCTCGTAGAACGTGGCCCTATCGAGACCAGCGAAGGCGGGCTTTACATGGTCCGCCCATGCTTCCACCGGCATCCTCGAGGCGTAAGTAAACCCCAGCAGCACCAGGGTCACCTGGCCAGCTGCTGCGTCTGGCAATCGGGCCTCGCGGCCTGTGAGGAATTCTCCGGTCAGCAGGGGGAAGAGACTTCCGACCGTCATCGTGGGACCTGGAGGGACGCTTCGCGTCTGAGCCTGGCCGAGGGACGCTGAACAGCACAGTAGCACTGCACAGCATGTGACCCAGCAAGAAGAGGCATACATGAGTGGGGTGAATCGGCATTCAACGGTCGAAGCACGATCTCCCGCCTGAGAGACCGCCATCGGCTGGGGTTCGTCCATGTTCGCGAAACAGTATCAAACTGGGAATGTGGGGTCCAATGAGTCGGTCACGCGAGACTGTATCGTACCGGGAACCTCGGAGGCGGAATGCATCGACGCAGGCCACTGCAGCCGGCGCAAAGTACTGCATTTCGATCCCGGCCTGGAACTCCTGAGGCCTTCAGCGCCCTGAGGCTCGATAAGGCTCGGACGATTCGAAACGCGATGCTGACCCCTGATTGGATGACAGGAGATAAAGAAGAGTTGGAAGGGGGTTGCCCCCCTGTCCCTTACTGAGGCTTGGTGAATTGGACTTTCGGCGCGACTTTCGCCTCGGGCGGCGCCTCGAACAGCTTGTAAGTGTCCTTGAACCCGAAGATGCCGGCCGTGATGTTGGCCGGGAACTGCCGGCGGGCCGTGTTGTAGGCCTGGATGCTCTCGTTGTACCGCATGCGCTCCACGGCAATGCGGTTCTCGGTCCCCGCCAGTTCGTCCATCAGCCGGGCGAACGTCGCGTCGGACTTGAGCACGGGGTAGTTCTCGACGACGACCAGCAGCCGGGCGAGGGCCGATCCCTGCTCGTTGGCGGCGGCCATCTTCTGGTCGGGCGTCGTGGCGCCGGCCAGCTTCGCGCGCGAGTCGGCAATCGCCTGGAAGACACCCTTCTCCTGTTCCGCGAAGCCCTTGGTGGTCTCCACCAGATTGGGAATCAGGTCACTGCGCCGCTGGAGCTGGTTCTCGACCTGCGCCCACTGGGTCTTGATGGCCTCTTCCTGGCTTACAAACGTGTTGTACGAACAGCCAGACGAGGCGACCGCCGTACTGCCAAGGGCCACCATCACGAGCAATCGCTTCAGACTCTTCATAGCTACCTATTCTACAGATCAAAAGACATACAGGAGATTAGGAGTCAAAGACTCACCAGCCGGCGCCACCGCCGCCGCCACCTGAGCGGCCGCCGCCGAACCCGCCGCCGAATCCGCCACCGCCGCCCCCCCAACTGCCGCCGCCACCGAACCCACCGCCAAAAGGCCCCACGCCGCTCATCCATCGGCTGCCGCGACGCATGCCCCGACCGCCGCCACCGTTCCTGATATTCAGGAAGATGATGATCAGGATGACGAACAACCCGACCGGGAAGTTGCCGCGCCCGCTGCTTCGCCCCTCGGCGCGCGGCGCCTGGATCGACGCGACCTCGAGATTGACGTTACGCCCCTGCGCGACGCGCTGCGCCACGCTGGTGGCGCCGGCGAGCAGCCCCTGCCCATAGCCACCGCCGCGAAAAAACTTCGTCATGGCACGGCTGGTCTCGCCCGCGAACCCGTCGGTGATGAAGCCTTCGAGACCGTACCCGGATTCAATCCAGACCTGGCGATCGTCGAGCGCCAGTACGATCAGCACGCCGTTGTCCTGGCCCTTGGCGCCAATGCCCTTGCCGCCGTTCTCGAACATCTCGACGGCGTACGACTTGAAATCGGCCCACGGTTGAAACGTCTTGACGGTCGCGACCACCATGACGTCGCCCGAGGCCGCCTGCAGTTGTCGACTCAGCGCATCGATCTGCTGTTCCGATCCGCTGTCGATGATGTCGGCGAAATCGTTCACGGGCGCTGTGAGCTCGGGGAGTGCCGGTTGCGCCTGGGCCGGCAAGGCCCCTGCAAACAGACACAGTACGAACCACACCGCATGGCGGGGGCTGCTCACGCCAGCTTCCAGGCATCGATGAAGAGCGAGAGTTGCTCGACGGCCGCAAGATATGCCGGGAACAGGCGAGCCGGGTCGACGCCACCGGATGAAGCGCCCGAGGCCAGCGCGAGAACATCGCCGACCACGCGCGGGTCGAGCCGCGGCCGTCGCTCGGCGTAGGTGCCCAGGTCGGTGTGGCTGTCGGCCGGGTAGCCGTCGAGGCGCGCCAGCCGACGCAACAACAACCCGAATGCCGGTGCTGAGTCGGTGACCAGAGTCGCCACCGACGAGGGCCGCCCACCGCAATCGACAAAGTTCTCACGCAGGTGCAACAGGTGGCTCTTGACCTGGACCTCGCATGCGCGGCGCAGGTCGTCCGGCCGAATCGAGAGGCCGGCAAACGGATCGACGCCGAACAACAACCGATGCGTGTCGATGATTTCGCCGAACTCAATCGGAAACGCGTCGCATGAACCCGCGAACTCGTCGCGGGTCAGCAATAGCGGAGTGGCGGAGCCGTCGCGGTGCCAGGCGGTGGCGCGCGCGGCGCAGGCCGTCAGGTCGTCGCTCGTGAGCGTACGGACCAAGGCCACGCTGGGCGCCAATGACGCGTGCGCAGGGCCGTAGGCCACCAAGGCTTCCAGTCGATCGCCAAAGATGTGCTGAAGATCGTGCAAGGTGTCGGCGAGTGGTCCGCTGTTCGAACTGTCCATCTCTTGTAGGATACGACTCTTCCGGGTCAGCTGTTCGAATATGCGCCTTGGCCGCCTCGCCTGTATCGCCGGTCTTCGCGGGTGGGTTGTTGAGCCACAAGTCGGGCGTGCGCCCCTGAAGAATCTCGGCAAAGTCGGCGTTCGGTGTCTTCACGCTGAGCGGTGGGAACTCGGCAATGTCAATGGGACCGGACCAGTCGTCCAAGTGCTCGCTCAACAGCCAGCTGTTGCCGGCCTTCGTCCGCTTCGGCGCCGCATCTCCGGAAGACTCGGGCGACTTCGTGAAGTCGCGTTTCTTTCGATAGTCGTCCAGTGCCATACAAATACCGATTGCCGGAGTCGGCGAAGTATAATTCGAGCATTTTCAACATGCCACTGAGCTGCAGCTTTGTCTCTAATTGTCTTCGTCGCGCGACTCGAGCGGCACTGAGCGTCGGACTCGTAATACTGTTCGCCGGGCCAGCGAGGGCACAGACGCCATCCGCGGCGGCGACCCCGCCGATGGTGCCGGTGCCACCGGCCACGATCGTGCGCGATGGACAGGGGCAGGCCACGGTGCGCACCATGCCGCTGCCCGCGCCCCTCACGTTTGATGGCCGGCTGGACGAGGCGGTCTACCGCGACGTGTCGTCGTTCGGCGACTTCATCCAGCAGGATCCCATCGAAGGCGGCCCGCCCACGGACAAGACCGAAGTGTGGGTGTTCTATAACGATGACTATCTGTATGTCAGCGCCCGGTTGTGGGAGCTGCATCCGGAGCGCCGCGTCGCCAACGAGATGCGCCGCGATTCGTACAACTTGTACAACAACGACCACTTTGCCGTCAGCCTCGACACGTTCAACGATCGACGCAACGGCTACGGCTTCTTCGTTAATGCCCTTGGCGGCATGAGCGACTCGCAGGTCATCAACGAACAACCCAATCCGAACTGGAACACCTTGTGGGACGCGCGTACGGCGAACTTCGATGGCGGCTGGACGGTGGAGATCCGGATCCCGTTTCGCTCGGTCCGCTTCAGGGAAGGTGGCGATACCTGGGGCGTCAACTTCCGCCGCCTGGTGCGGTGGAACAACGAGAGCACGTTCCTGACGGCCGTGCCTCGCTCGTGGGGGCGCCGGGGGCTGGCGAAGATTTCGTCGGAAGGCACGCTCGTTGGACTGTCGACGCCCGCGAAGCAGCGCAACGTCGACGTCAAGCCCTACGGGCTCGGCTCGCTGCTCACCAACCGGCTGGCGACGCCGCCGACTGACAACGACCTGAACGGCGAGTTTGGCGCCGACGCCAAGTGGGCGATCACCCAGTCCGTCGTTGCCGACTTTACCTATAACACCGACTTTGCGCAGGTGGAAGACGACGAGGCGCAGGTCAACCTGACCAGATTCAGCCTGTTCTTTCCGGAGAAGCGCGAGTTCTTCCTCGAGGGGCAGGACTACTTCAACTTCGGCGCCTCGGGCGGTGGCGGCGGTGGCGGCGGTGGCAGTGGCGGCAGAGGCGGAGGCGGAGGCGGTTACAACCCGGCACCGCTGATGTTCTACAGCCGTCGCATTGGACTCTCCAACGGTATCGCCGTGCCCATTTTTGGCGGCGGCCGGCTGCTCGGCCGTGGCGGCGGTTTCCAAATAGGGGCGCTGCAGATCCGCACCGAGGATGAGCCTCTCGCCGGTGCGGTGGCCACCGACTTCACCGTCCTGCGTATTAATCGCGACGTGTTTCAGCGCAGTCGCTTCGGCGTGATTGCCACCCGGCGCGCGCCCGGAATAGCGACCGGGATCGCGGAGAACTACGCCTACGGTGCCGATGCCGCGTTCAATTTCTTCACCGATCTGTCGATGACCGGCTATTGGTCGAAGTCCGACACCCCCGGTCGTGACGGCCGCGATTCCAGCTATCGGGGCGAGTTCAATTGGAATGCCGACCGCACCGGCCTGCAACTTGAGCATCTGTACGTCGGTGACAACTTCAACCCCGAGATCGGTTTCGTCCGTCGTTCGGCGTTCAAGCGATCGTACGGGCAGGCGCGCTACAGCCCGCGGCCGACCAGTGTCCGCGGGCTCAGGAAGGCGTTCTTCGAGTCCAGCCTCGACTACTACGAAAGCACCGCCGGCCAAGTGGAATCGCGCGAGATCCAGGGCCAGTTCCGCATGGAACTGACGACCAGCGACCAGGTCGGGATCGAGTACACCGACGCGTTCGAGCATCTGGCCACCGCGTTCACCGTGGCCCCCGGCGTGACCATCCCGCCTGGTGACTACCAGTTCGGGCAGACCAAGGCCACGTGGTTCATGTCAGCCTCGCGCCGCATGTCGGGTTTTGCCAGCGCCACCGTGGGCCAGTTCTATGGTGGCACCCTGCGTGAGTTAGCCTGGCGGGGCCGAGTCGAGCTGTCACCGCAACTGTCGGTCGAGCCGCAAATGTCCCTCAACCACGTCGACACACCCTACGGGATTGGCGACACCAACGTGGTCGGCGCACGCGCCACCTATACGCTGACGCCGCGCATGTTTGTCAGCGCGTTGCTGCAGTATCAGTCGTCGGTCAAGGCGGTCACCAATAACTTGCGCTTCCGCTGGGAGTATCAGCCCGGCAGCGAGTTGTTCATCGTCTACAGCGACGCGCGCGATACCGACAACACCGGCTTTGCGCCGCCGATCTTGAATCGCAGCTTCGTGGTGAAGGTAACCAAGCTGTTCCGACTCTAGTCTTTGCGGCCTACTTGCGCGTCACGGCCGACCAGGTGCCGGTCGCCATCCCACCGAAATCCGCAGCGCCAGCCATGCCGTCCTTGGTGATCTCGCCAACGTAGGTGATGACCATCGGCGAACCCTCATACTGGATCGTGATGACCAGCGTGATGTCCTTGCCCCTCACCTCAATGCTGTCGTACTTGCGCTCGCCGGCGGGGCTCTTGCCGAAGGCCACGACCTTGTCACCCTCCTGACGAATCACCAGCACGGACTTGGTGGTGCTGACGGGTGATTCGGTCGTGAAGTCCCATTCGCCAATCGCGGTGTTCTGGGCGTGAGCGACGACTCCGGTGGCGACAACGGCAAGGGCGAGGATGAGCGCGGATAGACGTGCATGAATGGTCATGTATTTCCTCATGAAAAGCATTAACGGTGACGACACCGGTTGGCTAAATCATACCCGCTGGGCGAGGCTCCAGATCCGGGATTGGAGGGTAGAATACGCTTCGCATATGACCACCCCGACTGCTCAGGATCGCGCGTTTTTCGGCCACCCCCGTGGCCTGTC
>SXGQ01344262.1_pt1 | contig 25768 bp, 16 predicted proteins | sample 3178371 | NCBI WGS metagenome assembly SXGQ01 (sample SAMN11356859, study PRJNA531348) | freshwater metagenome | isolation source: freshwater sample F1-20 | place: China: Fuxian Lake, Yuxi | collected 2017-12-25 | reverse complement strand
CGCTGACGCGAGCGCCGCCGCGACGAGCGCGTTCTCGAGGTTGTGGTGGGCAAGCCCGCCCCAGCCAGCTGGCATCGTCGCGAGGTCCATCACGCGGACATCCCCCGTGGGCGACCGCCGCACCATCGCGGTGCCGTCAAGGACCCAGGCGATCGCCCCTGCGCGGCCGTGGGATGCGAGACGTTCCGCGGCCGCGCCGAGCTCGGGCCGCCCCGAGACGAGGACCCAGCGCCTCGGGTCCGTCAGCAGGCCGTGCGTCACAGCGGCGGCCCAGGAGGCCTCGCAGTTCGCGTTGACGACGCAGGCCCCGCCAGGCTTGACCGCCTGCCACACGGTCGCCTTGGTGGCTGCCATGCCCGCGACGTCGGCGATCCCGTGCTCGCCAAGGTGGTCGGCCCCGACGTTCGTCACCGCCGCCGCGTCCGCGCCGATGGCGCCCAGCCCGCGCCGCAGGATGCCGCCACGCGCCGTCTCGAGGACCGCCGCCGAGACGCCGGGGTGGCGCAGGATGCGGCGGGCGGCGCCAGGCCCGGTCCAGTCGCCCTCCTCGAAGACCACCTCGTCAAACGTCAGCGCGTCGGTCGAGGTCGCGCCGACCCGAAAGCCCGCGTGGCGCAGGATGCGGGTCAGCGTGCGGCTCGTCGAGGTCTTGCCGTTGGTCCCGGTGATGAGGAGCTTCGGGAGGTCGTGGAAGGCCGACGCGTCGAGCGTGGCCGGGTCGGGCAGCTCGGTCGCGGGCCAGACGCGACACGAGGCCCCGTAGCCGAGCGAGACCTCATCGTCGTCCCACAGGAAGGGGACGTCGTGCGCGTCGGCCCAGGCCTTCAGGGCCAGCAGCGCCGGGGTGACCTCCGGCTCCTCGTCCCGCTTCCAGGCGGCGTGGCGCGCGAGCAGCCAGGCCTCGCGGCCGACCTCGCCAGGGGCGGCCCCGGGCGTCGTCGCGGCCCCCTCGAGGAGCTTCTCGCCAAGGCGAACCGCGGCATAGAGGCGATCGATGGCGGCTGGGAAGACAAGGGTCGCGGCGCAGCCATCGGGCCAGCGCCGGACGACGGGCGGGTGGCGATCGCGCGGCGGGAGCATCTGCGCGAGCTCGGGGTAGAAGTGATCGAGATCACACAGAAATCTGGCAATGCCGGCGTCGCGTGCAGCGGTGTCCGGCCAGCGGACCTCGACGACGACGCCCGGCCCTCCGCTGTCGAGGTTCAGGCCGGTCAGGCGTCGCGCGTCGAGGATCTTCATCGGGGGGCTCCGGGCTGCGGGTCGGCGGGTGGGTGCCAGAGGGCACCGACCTCAGTCCTCAGCCTGCGGAGCGTCTGCGAGGATGACGCCGCGCGCGTCGATGAAGAAGGCGTCGCCGAGCGAGCCCTCCTTGACGGGCGCGTCCGAGAAGAGCGCCGCCACATCGTCGGGCCCGCGTGGGACGGTCGCGGGCGCTGGCACGGGGCGCTGGCCCGACAGCGTCTGACCGTGGCGCGTGATCTGCTTCCAGCAGCGCGACACGGCGTCGCCAAAGATCAGCAACAGATCGTCACGCTGGCAGTAATTGAGCGCCTGATCGATACACTCTCGTTCGTCTGGGACGACCGAGATGTGGCGCTCGGGGTAGCCGTAGGCGATGAGGTTGTCCTTCAGCAGCTGCGGGATCTCGTCAGGCCCGCGCCCGCGCAGCGCGTCATCACGCTTGACGAAGACGCGCTCGAAGATGCCGGCCTCGGCGACGATGCGGGCGATCTCGCGGACGTCCTCATCGCGTCGGTCACCTGGCACCGACAGCGCCACGACGCGCCGCTTCTCGACGTCGAGGCGGCGGACGAGCTCGACCATCGCGCGGATCGCGGCCGGGTTGTGCCCGTAATCGAGGATGACGCGGAAGGGCAGCTCGTCGAAGACGTTGAGGCGGCCAGGCACCTGGAAGTAGCTCGTGTCGAAGGTGCGGAGGCCCTGGCGGATGTTGTCGACCTTGACGCCCATCGCGTAGGCCATCAGCGCCGCGGCCAGCGCGTTCTGGACGTTGTGGAGCGCCTTGCCCTCGAGGGAGGCGGGGATGAGGTGCGTCCAGAGCAGCGGGATGTGCTGACCGCCGTCGAAGATCGTCACCATGTCGCCGTTGATGCCCTCCTCGAGGACCGCCGCGAGCCCGCCCGCGCGGATGTGGCGGCGGACGAGATCGTTGCGCGCGTTCATCGTGAAGTAGCCGACGCGCCTGGCGCCCGTGTGGGCGGCCATGCGCAGGCAGTGGATGTCGTCGCCGTTCAGGATGGCCGCGGTGCGCGCGACCTCGACGACCACGCGCTTGACGTCGGCGAGCTGCTCGAGGGTGTCGACGCCCTTGAGCCCGAGGTGATCGGACGAAATGTTGAGCACGCAACCCACATCACAGTCGCGATAGCCGAGGCCCGCGCGGATGATGCCGCCGCGCGCGGTCTCAAGCACCGCGAGGTCGACGGTCGGGTCGCGGAGCACCATCTGCGCCGCCACCGGGCCGGTCATGTCGCCCGCCACCGTGCGCGCGCCGTCGATGTAGACGCCGTCGGTCGTCGTGAGGCCGACGATGCGCCCCTCCATCTTGTGGATGTGGGCGAGCATGCGGGCGGTCGTGGTCTTGCCGTTCGTGCCCGTGACCGCCGCGATCGGGATGCGGGCCGGGGTTCCGGGCGGGAAGAGCATGTCCATGACCGGCCCTGCGACGTCGCGCGGGCGGCCCTCGGTCGGGGCGACGTGCATGCGGAAGCCAGGCGCCGCGTTGACCTCGCAGATGCCGCCGCCGATCTCGCGGTAGGAGCGCGAGATGTCGGGCGTGATGAAGTCGATGCCGGCGACGTCGAGGCCGATGGCGAGCGCCGCGCGTTTGGCCATCTCGCGGTTGTCGTGGTGGACGACGTCCGTCATGTCGATGGCTGTCCCGCCCGTGGACAGGTTGCCCGTCGAGCGGAGGTAGAAGACCTCGCCCGCGCGCAGCACGGTCTCGAGCGTGTAGCCCGCGTCCGCGAGGAGACGCTCGGCCTGGTGGTCGATCTCGAGGCGCGTCAGGACCTTCTCGTGGCCGATGCCGCGGCGCGGGTCGGCGTTCACGACCTCGACGAGCTGCGCGATGGTGTGGGTGCCGTCGCCGACGACGTGGCCTGGCACGCGCTTCGAGACCGCGATGAGCTCGCCGTTGACGACGAGCATCCGGTGGTCATGACCCTGCAGCATCTGCTCGACGACGCAGGTCCGGCCTGTGACCTGCGAGGCGGTGAGGTAGCCGGCCTCGACCTGCTCGGCGTTGGCCAGGTTGAGGCATACGCCGCGCCCGTGGTTGGCGTTGTAGGGCTTGACGACGACGGGATAACCGAAGCGCTCGGCTGCGCGGACCGCCTCGCGGGCGGAGCGGACGAGCTCCTGGCGCGGGATCGGGAGCCCGAGGTCGCCGAGGATCTTGTTCGTCTGCTCCTTGTCCGACGCGATCTCGACCGCGATGTGGCGCGTCTCGCTCGTCACCGTCGCCTGGATGCGCTTTTGGTACTTGCCGTGGCCGAACTGGACGAGGCTCTGGTCGTTCAGGCGCAGCCACGGGATGTCGCGGGCCTCGGCGGCCTTGACGAGCGAGCCGGTCGACGGCCCGAGCTGGCGGCGCTGGGCGAGCGAGATGAGCGAGCTGAGCGACTCGGCGTAGTTGAAGTCGTCGGGCAGCGTGAGGTCGCCGTCACGCAGCTCGGCCGGGACGCAGGCCGCGAGGACCTGGAGGGCGAAATCGCACGCGGCGAGGCCGACGCGCTCCTCCGAGTAGGCGTAGACGACGTGATACTCACCGGTCTTGCCAGTGCCGCGCGTCTTGCCGAAGGTCACGCGGGCCCCCGCGAGCTGCTGCAGCTCGAGGACGACGTGCTCGAGGACGTGGCCAAGCCAGGTGCCGTCCTCCTCTGACAGGCGGCGGAGGAAGCCACCGGCCTCGCCGTAGCTGCAGGTGTGCTCGCCAAGCGAGGGGATCATCGCGACGAGGGCGGCGTTGAACCCCGGGATGGCCGCGCTCGGGAGCGTCTCGAAGCGCCCGAGGTCGACGGTGAGCCGGATGCAGGGGAAGTGGGCGTACAGATGGGGCCCGCGATAGACCCGGCGCTCGGTGACCTTCATGCAATGTCCTCCGGAGGTTCTGGCGTCGGGTGCTCCCGCGTGCGACCCGCATGCTCCCGGCAGCGGACGGAGCTGCCGGGACTCTCGCATCCTCGCATGCCACGATTCCGCGATCTCGGCAACCGCCCGCGGTGCCACGGCGTGCGATGCGACGCAGCGGACGCAGCGGACGTGGAGGGCTCGACCCGCGCCGTTCGCCACCACCGACATACACTGACGTTTCGTCAGTAATACCACGCAAGGTCGCCACCGGCGCACACGTGGAGATCTCTGACGTTCCGTCGGTTCTTGACCGACAGCCAGCCGCATGCCGACCCCCGAGGGACCGACCGCGCCGCGAGGCTTGAAGAAGCGCCCCCGAGCTGTTCCACTACGCCCCGGCCATGCACACACCCACCCCGCTCTCCGAAGCGCCCCACGCGACCCCCCTCGAGATTACCGGCCTCGACGTCGCTCGAGCCGCGCGCCGCCTCGCCGCCCTCGGCCTCGAGCCCGGGGTCGTCGTGACGATCACGCGCCGCGCGCCCTTCGGCGGGCCCCTGCTCGTGGCGCTCCCCTCGGGACGCCTCGCGCTGCGGGCGGACGAGGCCGCCCAGGTCTTGGTGGTGCCGAGGTGAGCGCCGACAGGACACCGCCCGCGGTGGCGCTCGTCGGACGCCCGAACGCAGGCAAGACGTCGCTCCTGATGCACCTCAGCGGGCGGCTTCAGACGCCCGTCAACTTCCCGGGCAGCTCGGTCGAGCGAGAGGAGGCGCTGCTGCGGCATGGGCCCCATGTCCTGCGCCTCGTCGACCTGCCGGGCGTCACCTCGCTCGAGGCCGCAAGCCCGGACGAAGCGGTGACACTCGGCTGGCTGCGCGACCCCGCGACGCGGCCAGACGCCCTCTGTGCCGTGCTCGACGCGACCCGCCTCGACCTCGAGCTGCCGCTGCTCGCCTCGCTGCGCGAGCTGCAGCTGCCGACGGTGGTCGTCCTGACGCGCGTGGACCTGACGCCCGCCGACCTCGACGCAGACGTCCTGACGCGGGCGCTCGGGGTGCCGGTCTTCACCGTCAACGCGCTCACCCCCGGTCCGTCTGCCAACCTCGACCCGCTGCGGATGGCGCTCGTCACAGCCGCCAGTCCAGGGGCGGTCGTGCCAGCCTCGGAGGCGCCGACGCCCATCGCGACCCGGAGCGCACGCGCGGCGCTCATCACCGCGGCGACGCGACGCCCGACCGCCCCGCGCAGGGACCGGCGCGCGTTGTCGGACCGGATCGACGCGGTCGTGCTGCACCCCGTCCTCGGGCTGCCACTGTTTGGCGCGCTGAGCTTCGCCATCTTCTGGCTGCTTTTCCAGGGCGCGGAGCCGCTGACCGCCCTCATCGAGACCGGCCTCGGGTGGCTTGGCGACACGACGCGGACGGGCTTCGGCGACGCGCTGCCCGGCCCGTTCGAGAGCTTCCTCGTCGACGGGCTCATCGGCGGTCTCGGCGCGTCCCTCGTCTTCCTGCCACAGATCGCGCTGCTGATGGCGGTCCTCGCGGTCCTCGAATCCTCGGGCTACATGGCGCGCGCGGTCTTCCTGCTCGACCGCCTGATGTCGCCGTTCGGTCTGTCGGGTCGAAGCTTCGTGCCGCTCGCGTCGTCGTTTGCCTGCGCGGTGCCCGGCGTCCTCGCGACGCGGACCCTTGACAGCACGGCCGAGCGGCTGACGGCGATGTTCGTGGCGCCGCTCATGTCGTGCTCGGCGCGACTGCCGGTGCATGTGCTGCTGCTCGGTGCGTTCTTCGCGCCGACAGCGGCCGCGCTGCTGCTCTTCGGGCTCTACCTGCTCGGCATCCTGACGGCCCTCGCCCTCGCCCTCGTGCTGCGCAAGACGCTCGTCCGCGGCCCGCAGGCCGCCCTGATGCTCGAGCTGCCGGTCTACGAACGCCCGGCACCGCGCGTCGTCCTCTTCCGCGTGGCGGGCGCCTGCCGGGATTTCCTGACGCTCGCGGGGACCGCGATCCTCGCGGCGTCGATCCTCATCTGGGCGCTGGGCTGGTTTCCGCGTGACGCGGCCCTCGTGGCGGACTTCCACCGCCAGGACGCGGGGCTGCTCGCCGAGCTGGAGGGGGCCCCGACGACGCGGCGCGAGGCGCTCGAGCGCGAGCGGGAGGCGCTTCGGCGCGAGGTCGACGGGGCGCTGCTCGAGGCCTCCGCGCTCGCGGGGCTTGGCAAGGTCGTGGCGCCCGTCTTCGCGCCCGCGGGCTTCGACTGGCGCGTGACCGTCGGGATCCTCGCCGCCTTTCCGGCCCGCGAGCTCATCATCCCGACGCTCGGCATCCTGTACCGCGAAGGCGCGGTCGATCCGGGCGACTACGCGACCGAGGCGCTGGCGGCAGACCGGCCGGAAGACGCCCACGCCGGCCTGCGGGGTCACCTGCGGGACGCCGGGCTGACGCCACTCGGCGCGCTCGGTCTCATGGTCTTCTTCGCGCTGTGCAGCCAATGCATGGCGACGTTGGCCGCGATCCGACGGGAGTCGCGCAGCTGGCGCTGGCCAGCCCTTGTGTTCGTGACGATGACGACGCTCGCGTGGATCGCGGCGGTGGCGGTCCACCAGCTCGGTCGCGCGCTCGGATTCTCGTGACGGGAGGACAACTTGAAGGCAACGCCTGACGTGATCCCCTGGGGCTGGCAGGACACCGCGACGCTCGTCACCTGCGCTTTCCTGCTGATGCTCGCCTTCCTGCTCGCGCGGCGCGTCAAGGCGCGGACGACCGTTGGCTGCCATGGCTGCTCGCCCCATGGACCCGCGACCTTGTCGCCCAGGGCCGCGAAGGTGGTCATCCCGACGGCTGGTCTGCGGCTCGGCCAGCGAACGACCGCCGCCTCAGGCGCTCGCGGTGCGGACCGACCGGGCCGCGAGCACCGCCTGGAGCCCGAGCGCCCCGAGGATGACGACACCACCGAGCAGCGCCATCGCTGAGGGCGACTCGCCGTGGACGAGGTAGACCCAGACCGGGTTGAGGACGGGCTCGATGAAGCCGATGAGGGCGGCCTCGGCCGAGCGCACGCCGCGCCGCATGCCGAGCGCGAAGAGCCAGTAGGCGAGACCGATCTGCAGGCCGCCGAGGGCGAGGATCACCGCGACATCGACCGCGGTAGGCGTGGGCGCGGGCTCGGCGAGGACGAACGGCAGCGTCAGCACGACGACCCAGAGGTTGCCGATGACGACGGTGGCGGCGGGGTTCGGGGTCTGCGCCTTCGGGTGCTTCAGCAGGACGAAGTAGAGGCCGAGACAGAGCCCCGAGATGAGCGCGAAGACGTTGCCGAGCGCGAGGTCGGGCAAGGTGCCTGCCGGGGAGGGATCGCGCAGCAGCAGCGACAGCCCGGCCATGCAGGCGAGGATGGTCGCGACCTCGCGAAGCCGCAGCCTCTCGCCGAGGAGCAGCGCGCCGAAGACGAGGACGTGGAGGGGCGCCGTATACTGCAGGAGGATCGCATGCGCCGCGGTCGTCCGCGCGGACGCGAGGACGAAGCAGGTCAGGAGGACCGCGTAGAGGAGCGCCGCGAGGTGGCTCGTTCGCGTCATCGCGAGGCCGTCCCGGCGCGTCAGCGCGAAGACGAGCGCCGCCGCAATGAGCGAGCGCGAACACGCGATGAGCCAGGGGCTGAGGCTCGTCGCCTTGATGAGGACACCCGCGGTCGACCACAGCAGGATCGCGGTCAGGACGAGAGCCAGGGCGCGGGCGCGGGGAGAGGCAGGCATCGGCCCGCTTCTAGCGCGTCCACGGAGGGCTCGGAAGCCGAATCGGCGCCCCCGCGAGGAGGCGCGGGTCACGCAGCGCCGGGTCCAGCAATGTTGACGGTTCGTCAGGTCAATGCCGCCGCGAACCGCCAGGCGGCTCCCGAGGGCTTTCCACGGACCCGTGCGCAAATAAGTGACGTATCGTCAAGGATTGTCGCGGGACCTTCCCGGCGACCCCGCCGTCGTGGTGCGCGAGGGGTCCGACCGCCCCGGTTCGCCTGAGGCTATCGCGGCTCTCGCTTGCCCTCGCCCGCGGGACGTGCGACGAACACGAACACGCCGCGGGACCGCGTCCCCGCTGCCTCACAACGAGGGAGCCATGCGAACGGGAGCCGAGCTCAACAACGCCGTGAAGCCTTTCCAGGTCGAGGACCGACCGCGGACGCTGCGCCTCCTCGCGGTGACCGTCGCGGCCCTCCTCGGGGCCATCGGCGCGGTCCTCCTGCTGCCTGACGACCTGTGGCCGTTCCGCGTCCTCGCGTCGGTGGTCGCGGGCCTCGTGCAGGTCCGCCTCTTCATCTTCTTTCACGACTACCTGCACGGCGCCATCCTGCACGGCGCGCGCGGAGCGGGCGCCTTCTTCGCGGTCGTCGGCGTGTACATGCTGGCGGTCCGTTCGGTCTGGAAGGAAACCCACGACTTCCATCACAAGCACAACGCGAAACTCATCGGGTCGGCCATCGGCAGCTTCCCCGTCGTCACGACCGGCATGTGGCGCGTCATGACCCCGACGCAGCGGCGCCTCTACCGCTTCATCCGCCACCCGATCAGCATCTTCGGCGGCTACTTCACGGTCTTCCTCATCGGCATGACCTTCTCGCCCTTCCGCCGCGACCCGAAGAACCACTTCATGGGCCCGCTGTCTGTCCTCATTCATTTCGGGATGTTCATCGGCGTCTCGCTCGCGACCGACTGGCTGACGGGCGTGCTGGTCGTGGTCGGGCCGTCGATGCTGGCCCTCGGCCTCGGCAGCTACCTGTTCTTCGTGCAGCACAACTTCCCGGCCATGCAGCTGAAGGATCGCCGGGCGTGGGACTACAGCTTCGCGGCGCTGAAGAGCTCGAGCATGTTCGAGATGTCGTCGATGATGCACTGGTTTACTGGCAACATCGGCTATCATCACATCCACCACCTGAACCATCGGATCCCGTTCTACCGGCTCCCCGAGGCGATGGCGGCCGTGCCTGAGCTGCAGGAGCCCGGGCGCACGTCGTGGGCGCCACAGGACGTCCTCGCCTGCCTCGATCTGGCCGTGTGGGACGCCGAGCGGCAGCGCATGCTGACCTGGGCCGAGGTGCGGTCGCTGCCGTCGGCGCCCGCCGAGCCTCAGCCAGCCTGAGGTGGCGTCAGGCTCGCGCGGGCTGCGGTGACGCTGACGCCGGTGACCGCGAAGGTCTTCTGGCGCCCGGAAGCGCCACGCAACAGCGTGACGTCGGCGTGGGTGACGCCGAGTGTCCGGGCGAGGAAGGCGATGAGGGCCGCGTTGGCCTCGCCGTCGACTGGGGGCGCGGCCACGGCGATCTTGAGGCGTTCGCCGTGGAGGCCTGCGACCCTCGTGCGCGACGCGCGCGGGGCCGTGTGGACCGCTACGTGGACCGCGTCACCATGGGCCGAGATAGCCGCCGCGAGGCCGATCGAGGCGGGGCTCACGGTGTTCTCTGACGCAACGTCAGGTGTCCTGACCGAGACGCTGTCGGACCTGCCTGAGACGGGTGGACGGGCCGTGCGGCTCACGCCTCGCCCGTCACCGGGTGGGCCGCGAGCCAGGCCCCGTAGCCGGTGTAGCCAAGGGCTGCGTGACGGGCCGCAACCCAGGCCGCGACGCGGGCGTGGTCGGCGGGCGTGGCGAGCGCCGCTGCGACAGCGCCGTCGACGACCTGGGCGAGCGCGGGCGTGGCGGCCTCCCCGTCAGACGCGTCCGGAGCCGTGAGGCCGAGGGCGTCGCGGGTCACGAGGTCCATGATCTTCTTCGCGTTCCGGCGGCTCTCGACGATGTTGCCCTTGCCAGTCAGGACGTTGCCGAGGCCGAAGAGCCGGGCCCCACCCGCGCCCTCGGTGGCCAGCTCGCCGCGCTCGGCGTCGCGCCAGCGGTAGAGTTCGCCGTCCATCGGGACCCCGGGGATCGGCGCCGGGATGCTGCCGATCGAGGCCACGACGAGCGGCCCGCCGACCTCGAAGGTCTCGCCCGCGACCGCGGTGAGACGCCCGTCCGTCATCGCGTTGCGCTGGAATCGGAGACCGGCGAGGGCGTCGTCTTCGCCGACCACGACGCCGACCGGGCTCGCGAGCGGCTCGAAGCGGAAGGCGTATTTCTCCATCGCCTTCTCGAGGATGCGGACGCGCGTCTGGGCGAGCTTCGCCGCGCGGCTCGAGTCGCCATCGTCCGCCGAGACGAGCGGCATGTCCTCGGCGCGGCGGCGGTAGACGAGGGTGGGCCCGCGGATGCCGAGGCTCGCGGCGTCGACACCAGCCGCTTCGCAGAGCGCTGCGACGCCCTTCTTGTCGAACTGCTCCGGGTCGAGCGTCAGGCCGCGGGCCGCAAGCGCCGCGGCATAGCTGCGGAAGCTCAGGATCTTGCAGACGTCGATCGACGCGAGCCCGCCACCGATGACGATCGCGTCGTCAACGACTGGCGGCAGCGCCGCCTCATGGTGCCGGTTGAAGGCCATGACAAGGCTGTTCTGGTAGAGGAAGCCGCGCTCGAGGAAGGGCTCGAGGCCCGAGACGGGCAGGGGACGGTCGCGCCATGCGCCATTGGCGAGGACGACGGCCGAGAAGCCGAGCTCGCCGACGAGCGCCTCCCATGTGAGATCGCGGCCGATGGCGGTCGCGGGTACGAAGGTGACGTCCGGATGGTCGAAGTTCCCGTCGATGCGGGAGAATTCCTTCTCGCGGAGGCTCGCGTGCCAGCGCGGGAGACCATCCTCGATCTTGCCGTAGGGGCGTGGGTTCTGCTCGAAGACCACGACGCGTGCGCCGCGCTCGGCGGCCATGCGGGCGGCTTCAGAGCCAGCGACAGCGCCACCGACAACGGCGACGAGGGGACGGGGGGACGGAGTACCGGTCATGACGCGCTCCTCTCTCGGACAGCAGGCGCGCGGTCTCTAGCGCCAATCGGGGCGCTTGTGAATCCGGCGCAATCATCGCCGCGCGACGAGGGCGGGCGGTGATCTGACATTGTGTCAGACGACCGCCAGCGACCCGCTCACTCGGCGGAGGACCCCGCGCCCGCGCGGTCGAGTCGCATGACCGTGCCGAGGCTGCCCACCACGACCACGTGGTCCGCCCCGTCGCCATGGATCGCGTGGAGCGTCGCGACCGAGCCGGTCTCGACCCGCTGCCAGTCCTCGCCGTTCCAGTGCAGGATCTGCCCCTCGTTGCCGACCGCCCACAGATCGTCGGGCGCCTGCCCGTAAAGCCCGCGGAGCGTCACGGTCCATGGCGTCTCGACCACGCTCCACGTCAGACCATCCCAGCGGAGGACGCGACCGCCAGCCCCGACCGCCCAGGCGTCGGTACCCGAGAACGTCCACACCGCGTGCAGCTCGTCGGTCAGCTCGGTCTCGGCGTCGACCATCACCGGCACCTTCGCCCAGCCGAGCCCGCGGTAGCGCAGCACCGTGCCCTGGGCGCCAACCGCCCAGCCATCGGCCGCGTTGCGGAGGTGCACCGAGCGCAGGTTGTTCGTCGTCCCGCCCGTGACGCCCGCCCACGACTCGCCGTCCCAGACGAGCAATACGCCGCCCGACCCGGCCACGTAGAAGCGGTCGGTGGCGTCCCCCCAGACCGCGTTGAGCGCCGCCGTCGAGGGCGTCACGACCCGCGTCCAGGCCGCACCGTCAAAGTGCAGCACCGTCCCGGCGCGGCCTGCCACCCACACATCGTCCGGGCCGGTCCCCCAGACGCTGTCAAGCGTCTGCGAAGTTCCGGAGTCCGCCGCCTCCCAGGCCCCGCCGTCGCGCTGCGTGAAGATGATGCCGCTCTGGCCGACAGCGACCGCGAAGGCGCCATCGGACGTGGCCCAGAGATCGAGCAGGTCGTCACCACGCCCGAGGGTCGCGACCGTGGTCCCGGCGTCGCTGAGCTCGACGAGCTGCCCGTCGGCCCCCGCGGCGAGGACGCGCTCGGCCGAGAGGCGCCAGACGGCGTGGAAGTCACCGGTCAGGACCCCCGGCATCAGGCCCCAGGCCTCGCCGTCGTAGTGGATGAGCGCCCCGCCCTCACCGACGACCCAGACGTCATCCGTGACCCCATGGACGTCGCGCAGATCGTCGCCGAGCCCCGTCGGCTCGCGCCGCCAGGTCGTGCCCTCGCCGACGAGCAGGATACCGCCATCGCCGACCGCAACGACCGCGGTCTCGGAGGTCAGGTGGACAGCGTTGAGTGTCCGCGTCGTGCCCGTCGTGACCGTTGTGAAGCTCGCCCCGCGCGCGATCGCGGCGACCCCGTCGTGACCGACGAGGGTGAGCGTCGCGCCGAAGCCCGACATCGCGTTCCACGTCGCCGAGGTGTCGGCGCCGCGCGGCCGCTGCCAGGCGAGCCCGTCCCACTGAAGGATCGCGCCACCCTGACCGACCGCGACAGCGAGGTTGCGCTTCAGCGTGAAGACGTCCCAAAGCGAGGCACCGCCGCCCGGAATCGCGGGTTCGCCGAAGCCGCCAGCCTGACCGGGCAGGATGGTGGCGCCGCTGCCGACAGCCCAGAGGTCGGCGATCCCCGCCCCGTGGACGGCGTTGAGCATCGCTGCGTCGCCACGCGCGACGACCTCCCAGGGTGCGTCAAGGCTCGGCTGCGTCGCGATGACGCCAGCGTTGCCGACCGCCACGGTGTAGCCCGCCACCCCAGCCCAGACGCCCTTGAAGACGCTGTCCTCGGAGAGGCCGGTGACAGCCTGGACGAAGCGGCCCGGGCCTGGCCGGAGGACGACGTCCTCGGGCGGCGCGGCGCCGTCACCTGCTGACGTTGTGTCAGATAACGGGTCGACGTCCGCCCCGAGGGCGGTGTCAGCCGGGGCGGCGTCCTCGGGCTCGCCTGTAGCATCCGCGACCTCGGGGCCCGCGCTGACGTCGTCGAGGGAGGTCGGGACATCGGCGGGGAGGGTCGGGACGTCGGTCAAGGTCGCCTCGCGGGACAGCTCGGCGCCGCCACAAGCCCCGCCGACCGCGAGCATCATGAGCGCGCCGCAGCCTGAGACCAGCGGGAGTCGTCTCGGATCGCCCCTCATGGTGCCCTCCCGGAGGTGTGGCCGACGCCCCAGGGTGCGAGCCGGCGCTCGAGCGAGGCCTCGCGTCGGTTCGAGCCAAGCCAGGCCACCCCGTCGGGAGTCACCACGACAGCCGCGAAGCCGCCCTGGGGTGCCGTCGGAGTCTCGGCCGCAAAGCCCGTGGCGGCCGCAGGGCGGGTAAGGATGGTGCCGCCCGCACCGACGGCCAGGATCCCGGCCTCCGTCACCGCGACGGCCTGAAGGAAGACGCCTGGGGCCTCATGGGTCAGGGTCGCGGAGGTGGCATCCGCCGCGAGGCGAAGGATGACGCCGCCGTCACCGACGGCCCAGCCGGTCGCGTCCGCGCTGGCCTGATCCGGGAAGGCGAGGTCGTGGAGACTCGCGCCCGTCCCCGTCTCGAGAGCCTCGAAGGCGCCTGACACAAGCGGTCCGCGCAGGACTGTGCCAAAAGACCCGGCAATCCAGAGCGTGACTTCATCACTTTCAGGGCCGCCAGTCGTCGCGACCGCGCGGAGGTCGGCGGTCGTGCCAGTCGCGCGGAAGGCGAGCGTGCGCGCCACCTTGTCCCAGACGAGCGCGGTCCCGCCGCGACCGACAGCCACCACGTGCCGCGCGGTGACCGCGACGTCGTGCAGATCGACTGGCACCGGAACCTCGACGCGGGTGAGGGCGCCAAGGGCCGTGACGTGCAGGAGATACCCCGCGGAGCCCGCCAGCCAGACGCCCCCGTCGGGGTCGGCCGCGACCGCGTTAAGGTCGGCCTCCGTCGGAAGCGGCAGCATCGAGAAGTCACCGCTGTCATCCCGGACGACCAGCGTACCCGCGGTGCCAGCGGCCCAGAGGCGACCGTCGCGATCGACCGCGAGCCCGCGGATGGCGACATCGGGGCGGGTCGGGATGGCCGACCAGACCCCCGCGCGCAGGAGAAGCGACCCACCATTCCGCCCGACGGCCATCAGACCGGATGAGGCGCCCGTCCCGAAGCCGCTCGCGGCGGCGAAGTCGAGCACGCCCGCGGCCGGTCCCGGGACCGAGTCGAGCTGCCAGAGCCCGCCCTCGTCCCGCGAGACGATGAGCCCGTCGGCACCGAAGGCGCGCAGCGTGCCGTCCCGAAGGGCCACGAGGGCGTGGACGTCGCGCTCGCGCGTGTCGTTCGAGGTCTCCCCCTGCCAGGCGGGGGCGGTCGGACGCAGGGCGGTAAGCGTGTGTCCGGTGCCCGCCGCGACGCGGGTGCCGTCGTCAAGCGCCGAAAACGCCGACAGCGTGGCTGTCGCACGCGCGATCTGGGTCGAGCGCCACGTCCCGCCCACGACCTCGACGAGCTGCCCCCCCGAGCCGACCGCGTGCAGGCCGGCGTCCCCGTCACCCGCGCCCGCGAAGACCCCGCGGAGCCTCAACCCCGGGCGCGTGTGGCGCGTCTCCCAGGCGCCCCCCTGCCAGCGCAGGACGACGCCGTCATCCCCGACCGCGACGAGATCGTCTGGCCCGCGACCCGCGATCGCCCAGAGGTCGGTCTTGATCCCTGACGCTTCGTCAACCCACGGACCAGCCCCGCTCGCAGGGCGGCGAGCGATGAGGCCGCCAGCGCCGACGACGACGACCGTGACCCCGTCGCTCCAGACGCCGTGGAGCGCGGCGGGGGGCTCGGCGTCCGCATCGGGCGTACCGAAGGCGAGCCAGGCGACGCCGTTCCAGCGCAGGACGCGCGGCCCGGAGACCGCCCAGATGGCGTCGGCCGAGACCGCGGAGACCGCGTCGAGCGGACCGACGTCGCCCAGCACGACCGCCTCCCAGCCGGGCGCGGACGGATCGGGTCCGCCGACGTCAGGGGCGTCGATGGCCGCATCCGCACCGTCGGGACCGCTTGGGCCGGCATCGGCGGCGATGTCTCCCTCGGCGTCCGCAGCGTCGGACGCGACGTCGACGCCCGCGTCAGGCGCGGCCGGAGCCGCGGACCGCTCGAGACCGGAGCCGGCACAACCTGCGGAAAGGAGGGCGGCCGCGACCGCGAGGGTGCTTGAGAGGGGACGATGTCGCATGAGGCGTGGCTCTCCGCTCGGGCTCAGAGCTTTGTGAAGTTGATCGACTGGGAGGACCACGAGCGCCATCCCCACAGGCTCATGTCGGCGTTCGAGTGGTTGTCGATGTCGAAGCCCTCCTTGTAGACCCGGATGACGCTCAGGATCTTGCCGCCCGCCGTGATGCCCGGCGTCCCCTCGATGCTCGGGAAGTCGGGGAGCAGCAGGGCGCCGACGTCGTAGTCGGCGATGATGGTCCACTCGGGGACGGGCCCCATCATCGTCGGGATGGCGACCTCGACGTAGTGGAAGTGGGGCAGCGTGCCGGGCTGGCTCTCCCAGCTGATGCGGTAGTCGTTTGTCATGACGCTGCCCTCCGCTGGCCGAAGACGCTCGGGGACAGGCAGGAAGGGCCCGAGGACGAGCTCGTTGCGCGCCGTGATGACCCGCGCGTCAGGGGTGCCCCCGACGGCGAGCAGGTCGAGCTCGGCGGCGACAGGCCCGAGATCGACCCGCTGCCAGCGCGTCCCGTCCCAGTGAAAGGCCTGCCCGCGGCTGCCGACGACCCAGACATCGTCGGCCGAGAAGCCGTGAATCGCGCCGAGCGTGCGGGTCGTCTCGAGCGGCACGCGCGTGAAGCCGAGGCCGTCCCAGTGGAGCAACACCCCGCCCTCGCCCGCCACCCAGACATCGTTCGGGCTCGAGCCCCAGATGGCGCGCAGCGCGAGGCTCGTGCCGGTCGGCAGCGAGGTCCAGGTCGTTCCGTTCCAGCGGCTCGCGAAGCCGCCGTTGCCGACGATCCACACATCGTCCGGCGCGAAGCCCCAGACACCGTTGAAGCGCCGGAAGCCAGGCCGTGGGTCGACCGTCCAGACGCCCGCCTCCTGACGCAGGACCACGTTGTTGCCCACCGCCACGGCGGTGTCGGACGCGGCGGCCCAGACGTCGAGCAGATCGGAGACCGTGCCGCTCGCCTCGGGGACCCAGCGGAGCCCGTCCCAACGGGTGATGACACCCCCTTCGCCGACCGCGACGAGCTGGCCCGCACCACCCGCCCCGACGCCGTGGATCGCCCGCAGCGTGCGCGCGACCCCGGACTGCTGGCGCGCCCACGTCGAGCCCGCGCTGCGGATGATGAGGCCGTCGGTGCCAACGCCGACGGTCGTCTCGCCCGCCCGCCACAGGCCGTGGATGTTCTGCGTGATGCCGCTGCGCCGCCCCGCGAGGTTGTCGCCAGCCCCGAGGAACATCACGTCGTTGTCGAGGCGCGGGAGCCCTTGATGGAAGGTGATGGTCTGGGCGTTGGTCGCGTAGGAGAACGAGCCCGCGATGAAGGTGAAGGTGGCGCCCGCGATGTCGCCATCGGGCGTCCCGAGGAAGTTCTGCAGCGTAAACGCCGGGAGGCCGGCCTGGAAGATCGGCGGAAACGCGATGTATCCCTCGGGCCCGAGGTCGAGGCTCGTCCACAGGGCCTCGATGTCGGGACCGTCGGGACCGCGCGGGATGTCGTCGAGGGCGAAGCGCCACGTCTGGTTCATCGGGTGGTTGAGGTCGACCTCGCCGCTCAGCGTGTCGCCGGGGTAGGCGAAGCGGTTGCGGTCGACGCCGAGGGCGTACGGACGGAAGACGCCCGAGAACGGATTCTCGACGCCCGCGAAGCAGAAGACCGCAAACTCGCCGAAGGGCGGGTTGAACGAAAACGTCATGTCGGCGGCGACCTTGACGCCGGGGTCCTCGAGGCGGTCACGCGCGAGGGGCGTGGGTGCCGTATTGGTCACATCACAGTAGGCAACCACCTCGCCCGCGGACGGTAGGCATTGCATCTCGGACATGCCGTTGTAGGGAAGGCAGTTGAAGCCCGCCCCACACTGGCTGTTGGTCGCGCAGCTGCGGGTGCAGAAGCGGCCTGGGCGACCTGAGGTGTCCTGATCGGGCAGCTCGACGCAGCGACCGCTCGCCCCGCACTGCGCATCCTCGGTGCACGGATCGCAGAGGGACCCCGAGGCGTTCGGGTAGTCGGTGCAGCGTCCGAGCGGGACGGGGACGGCCTTGCCGAGGCCCCGCAAGACCCCGTTGTAGGTCGCGGGCGGCGGCGGCGGCGGCGGCTCTCCAGGCGAGGGCGGCGTGATGGGCGTCAGGTAGACGGTCACGTTCTTCGCGTCGTACTCGACGACGGAGGCGCGCGAGTAGCCCTCCTTCGAGGCGCTCACCATCTGCTCGCCCGAGAGGTCTGGCCCGCTGAAGGTGACCTGTCCGCGAACGTCGGTGAAGCCCTGGTAAGGGGTCCGCGGGTCGGTCCACAGGATGACGAAGGCGTCCGGGATCGGGCTGCGGGCCTCGCCATCCATCACCGTCACGTTGACGTCGCCGCCGATCGGTCCGCCCCAGGTGCCGCCGAACTGCGTCGTCGGGTCGTAGTAGGTGAAGGCGTCGGCCTTTGGACGGTCACCCACGCGGGCCGACTCGACGACGACTGGCACGGTGCCGAGGGTGCCTGGCGGCGTGCGGCACGTGATGCGGGCGGACGAGACGACCTCGACGTGGGTCGCGTAGCGGGTCCCGAAGCGGACGCGCGCGTCATCCGGAAATCCACTGCCGACAAGCACGACTTCCGTGCCACCGGCCTGCGCCCCGCGCACCGGATCGACGAGGAGCAGCGCGTAGGGTCCGGCGTAGGCGAAGGCGTCATCGCGGCGCGCGACGCGGCCCTGCTGCAGCACAACGACGTCGGCGAGGCCAGGCGCGCCAGCGGGGGTGACCGCGGTCAGCGTCGTGTCATCGACCACACGCACCTGCGAGGCCGGCAGGGCGCCGAGGCGCAGCTCGAGACCGCTGCGGAACCCAGCCCCGCGGACCGTGATCGCGGTCCCGCCAGCGGCCGGACCACCGCTCGGCTCGACGCTCGTGACGCGCAGGCTCGGGCGGTAGAGGAACGCGTTCGCGAGCGTCACGGTCGCGCCGTCGCTCGTCAACGCGACGTCGACGCGCCCGTCGCCTGGCGGCGTCTCGACAACCACGAGGCGAGCCGCCGCATCCACCGCGACGACATCCGCTCGGCTGCCTCCGAAGCGGACCTCCGTGCTGTCGGCGTCCCCGAGCCCGAGGGCCACGAGCGCCACCCGCTCGCCACCCGCCGCGTCACCGACGCCCGGGCTCACCGCGACGAGCGTCAGCGGCCCGTCGGCGGCGGTCTCGGCGAGGTAGGCGAAGCCGTTCGACAGCGCGCCCGTACCCTCGGCGGTCGTCACGACGACGTCGCGGACACCTTCCGTCGTCACCGCGGTCGTGACACCGCGGAGACGCGTCGCCGAGAGGACCTCGACCTCCGCGAGCGGGGCCTCGCCGACGAGGACCGCGGCGGGGGCTTCGAATCCCGAGCCGCGCAGCTCGACCCGCGTGCCGCCCGCAAGGGGCCCGACAGGCGGCACGACAGCCTCGACGACGGGCGCTCCGGCGTACCGAAAGCCGCGCTCGAGGGTCCCGACCCCGAGGTCGTTCGTGACGTGGACGTCGACGGGCCCCGCGGCGCGCGCGGACGGCGTCGTCACGGTCAGCGTCGTGTCGTCGACGACCTCGACCGCGAGGGCTGGCTGCTGCCCGAAGAGGACGACCGAGCCCTCACGGAAGCCCGCCCCGCGGACGGTCACGCGTTCGCCACCAAGAAGCGCGCCGCGGTCGGGCTCGACGGCCGTGACTGCGACCTCGCTGAAGTAGAGGAAACCGCCTTCGAGGACAGCGGTCTCGCCCGTCTCGGGATCGAGCATGCGGACGTCCGTGAGACCAGGCGGGCGCGGCGGTGTAAGCAGCACGATGCGGGTCGTGCTGAGCACGAAGACGTCCTGGGCGAGGCTCTCGCCGAAGAAGACCTGGAGCCCGTTGCGGAACCCCTCGCCGACGAGCTCGGCCTGCTCGAGGCCCGCCGCGAGCCCACGGGCTGGCGTGACCTCGAAGAGCGCGAGCCGGGTGGCCTCGACGGGTCCGCTGTCGGGGACCGCGTCGGGCTCGGCGAGCGCGTCGTCCCCCCGGGTCTCGCCAGGGCTCAGACTGTCGGAGGCGCCCTCGACGTCGACGGGCGCAGCGTCAGGCTGCGGCGCTGGGGCCCCGGTGTCGTCGGTACAGCTCGCAAGCCCGAGCAGCAGGGTGAGCGCGGCCGTGACCGGGCGAAGCGACAGGCGCGTCATGAGCATGGCGTGTTCCTTGTCGTGCAAAATCAACATCTGCGTTCAGGGCGCGGGCCGCTCGGCCCGGATCTCCTCGAGGTCGAGGCCGCCGGTGTAGGCATAGGACACGTACTGATCCCAGCCGTAGACGATGACGCCCGCGTCCTCGCTCGCGCGGATGGCGTGGGTCCCGGGCTCGAGGAACTGTCGGTAGACGCTGTACTGCCCGCTGCCGATGAGGGTGAAGGTCGACGGGTCGACCGGGACGCCGTCGATCTCGAGGCTGGCGCCGGTCGGCAGCGTCACGTTCAGGTAGTTCTCGGCGTATTCGGCGGGGACGAGGATGACGAAGTCCTTGCGGTACTGCTCGACCGGGATCTGCAGCATGAAGGCCGGGTCACCGATGCCTGCGTCGTCGCCCGAGCCGACCCCGCCGACGTTTGGGTCAGGCGCGTCCTGGGCCGCGAGGAAATGGCCGACCATCAACGGCTTGTTGTCCGCGGCGACGATCTCGAAGTTGCCGCGGCTCTCGAACTCGAAGTGCTGCCCGCGGTTCAGCACCGGGACCGTGACGCCTGGCTGCGGAGGGACAAGCATCACGCGGGTCGCGTCGTCACCGGCCATGATGCGGTAGAGGTCGGTCTCGCGCCCGCGGTCCCAGGTCTTCGTCGCGACGAAGCGGCTGCCCCAGGTCTTCAGCGGGAACAGCTGCTGCTCGAGGTGGTCCGCGCAGCACGTGTTGAAGCCCGCGTTGACGCAGTCGGTCAGCGTGCGGCAGCGCGTGCGCCCGTCCCATTCGCAGACGCCGTAACCTGACACTTCGTCGATGTTGACGCAGCGGGCGGTGTTCGGCGCGTTGGCCGCCTCGGAGCCGCCGAAGACCGCGATCCGCTTGTCGGCGACGACGCGGGTGCCGGTGGGGTCCGCGCCCGGGCGATCGGTCTGGATGCTCAGGACGTCGAACTGCTTCAGTCGGAAGACCCGCGTCTCGCCAGGCTCCATGTGCGGGATCTCGGCCTCGTCGGGCGAACCCTCGTAGATGAGCCCGGGCTGCGTCGGGGCCGAGGTCGTGACGCTGACCGTCGTCGTGCCCTCCATCACCGCGACCACCGTGAAGTAACTTCTCAGGATGTCGAAGGTCTGCTCGCGCGACATGACGTAGTATTCCTGTCCGAGCAGCGCGGCGGGCAGCAGCAGGGACGCGTCGTTCGAGAAGACGTCCTCGTTCTCGAGCGGGTTGAACTGGTAGGCGATGATGGGCACCGTCGCGCTGAAGCGGTACGCGAGTGGGGCCTGGACGGTCCCGTTCACGTCGCGGCGCGGGAGGCGATAGACGCGCAGCTCGCCAGGCTGCAGGGGTTCGGTCGGGAACGGCACGCCGAGCGAATCGTAAAGCACCGGCTCGACCACCCCCGCTTCGTACTGGTCGACGCTGACGGTCGCTGCAAGCGGCGAATCGGGCGGGTTCGCGACCGCGACGGCGAACTGAGCCCCCTGGGCCTCGTAGTAACCGCGCCCGCCGCCGGGGACGAAGGCGTTGTCGAGGTCGACGGCGAAGTAGTCACAGCCGATGTAGCTGTTGTACTTGACGCTCTGCTCGCACATGGCCTCGCAGACCTGCCCGGTGCAGACGTGCGAGATGCTCGCGCACGTCTGGTACACATCCCAGCCGCTGCCGTCGGCGCGACACTCGAGGACGGTCTGGTCATCCTGACACTTGCGCGCACCGGGAAAACACGCGGTGCAGGCGCCATCGCGGCACTGCGACTCGTTGCCCTCGGGGCCATAGCAGATCCCCGGGACAAAGGCGGTGGCGCTCTGGTTGCAGATGAGCGCCTCCTTCGAGCCCTCGGCGACGCAGGCCTTGACCTCGCCGGGGTAGCACACGGCGCCATCGGGGAGATCGAGACAGCGGGCGTTGCGGCACTGCGCGTTCTCGCCCGGACAGTTCTCGACGATCGTGCCGGTGCCGGCCGCATTGCAAAAGCGGGCAGGTGGCGACCCCTCCTCGACGCAGGCGACGACCGTGCCGGGGTCGCAGCTCTGGCCGTCGGGCAGGGTCTCCTCGACGTCGGCGCCAGCGTCCACGCCGCCATCGTCGGAGCAGCCCGCGAGGGCGAGCGGGGTCGCGGGGAGGAGGGCGACGAGCGCGAGGCGGAGGGCGTGCATGGGTGTCCCGGGCGTCGTGGGCGAGGCGCCCGGCCAGACGACCTTCCGGCGTCCGGTCCCGCCACGGCACTCGCCGCGGGCAGAGGCGCAAGCCGCCATCATGCGAGAAGAAGCCCTCCGGAGTCAAAGGGCTTCGCCGAGGCGACCACGAGCCCGGAGCGACAGCCTGCCGCGGCCGGGCGCCTGCGGTTTTTCGACGGCGGCCTCAGGTCGTGGTAGCGTCCCACGGATGTTCCAACTTGAGCGCGTCACGGTCCGCCACCCCAACAACTACGAGGCCCTGCGCGCCATCGACGCGCGCATCGCGCCAGGTGGGCTCGTGCGCATCATCGGGCGGACGGGGGCTGGCAAGACGACGCGGCTGAAGCTCTTCGCGGGCGAGCTGCAGCCGACCGAGGGGCGCGTCCTCGCCGACGGGGTCGATCTCGGGACGCTGAACCCGACCGAGCTCGCGCTGCGCCGACGCCGCATCGGCCGCCTGACACGGACGCCCGATCTGCTGCCCGAACTCGACGTGGCGGGAAACGTCGGCCTGCCGCTCGAAGTCCAGGGGCTCGCGCGCGCGCTCCGCGAAAACCGCGTCGCGATGGCGCTCGAGGCGGTCGGACTCGAGGGGCACGCGGGCACACCTCCGCGCTGGCTGAACCGACACGAACAGCAGCTCGCGTCCCTCGCCCGCGCGATCGCGATGGAGCCCGACCTCATCCTCGCGGACGAACCGCAGGCCCTCCTCGATCGCGAGGGGGCGGCCGACCTCGAGGCCCGCCTGCGGCGACTCGCGACGCCGCTGCGGACGGTCGTCCTGACGAGCCGCGAGCTCGACCCGAGCCAGGCGGGCGACGGCGCGCAGGTAATGCTGCTGAACCAGGGCTTCCTCATCGACGGCCGCGTCGGGGCGAGCCAGCCGGCGCGCCCGAGCGCGCGGAACGCGTGACGCTGCGAAGGGACGGGAGCAAACGACATGTCCGCATCCACCACGCTGCTGCCCCGCGCCCTCCTCGCGCACTGGACAGCCCCGCTCGCGGCCCTCGCGACCGCGACCGCGCTCGTGGCGCTCGGCCTCTGGCTGTGGGGAATCCGCGCAATCGGTGACGTCATGGAGGCTGTCGGCGAGTCCGTGACGATCAGCGCCCACCTCGAAGCCGACCTCGACGAGGCGGGCGTCGAGGCCCTGCTGAAGACCGTGGCGGCCCGCCCCGACGTGTCCTTCGTCCGGTTCCTCGGCGCGAGCGATCAGGCCGCACGCCTGACCACCCTGCTCGGCGAGACGTGGGCCTCGGACACGGACGCGCGGGTGCACGCGCTCGGGGCGATGATCGAGGTCGGCGTGGCCTTCGAGGGGCTCGACGCCGAGGGCCTCGCGCGCCTCACCACGGCCCTCGGCGGGATCGCGGGGATCGCTGGCGTGGAGGCCGTGCCCGAGGCGCCCGAAGCGATGGAGGCGTTCGTCGACCTGCGCGAGACGTTGTCGGAGGCGAGCCTCACGTGGGCGCTGCTTGCCCTCCTCCTCGGACTGGGCGCGAGCGCCGCCTGGGCCTCCGGGGTCGTGGTGCGCAACGGGCTCCTCGTGCGGCTCGCGGCCCGCTTCGGTGCGACTCCGACTCAGCTCGCGGCACCGATCATCGTCGCGGCCATCGTCATCGGGCTCGTCGGCGCGGCCCTGGGCGCGTGGCTCTTCGCGCGCGTCACGGGCGGTCTCGAGGGGGTCCTCGTGCGCCTGCCAGGCGGCTCCGCGGGCGGGGCGGGTCCGTTCATCGGACTCTTCTTCCTCGCCGGGCCGGTCATCGTCTGGGCAGGTGCTCAGGCCGGACTGCGCCGCCTGCGGGGGCTTGACGGGCCGGAGGCGGAATCGCGCCGGGAGCGGGGCGCGCGCGGCCGGACAGGCGAGGGCGACAGCGGAGGGGCCGCGTGACGATCCCGCTCCTCCTGGCCGCAATCCTCGCGCTCTCGGAGCCAGCGCCAGCGATGACTGACGAACTGTCAGCCGACGCAGATACGGGTGAAACCAACGAGAAGATTCCGGCCCCGCCCGACATCGACACGCTGGTCGTGCCGCCACCCGAGCCCATCCCGAAGCGACCGGCCCTCGACATCCGCCGTCACCTGATGCCCGAGGCGTCGATCATCGACGCGATGGGGCAGCTCGACGAGCGCATCCACGCGAGCGCCGCCGAACACCGTGCCCTCACGGCCTCCCTCGCGGCGGTCCAGCGCGACCTCGTCGGCCGCGAGGCCGCGTCGAAGGGGGCGGCCTCGCGGCTCGCGGCCCTCGAGGCGAGTCTCATGCGGCGGGTGTTCCTCGTCCGCGGGCTCGAGCGGGCCGACACCCCGCTCGTCTGGCTCCGCCAGACGCCGCCGTTCGCGTGGCAGGACCTGCTCGACCGGGCGAGCGCGCTCCAATGGACCCGCGGTCGCGTCCGGTCGGAGCAGCTCGCGCTCGAGAGCCTCCGCGCCCTCGTGGCGAGCTTTGACGCGGATCTCGCGCGACGCCAGCAGAACCGAGCGCACATCGAGGGCCGCCTCGCCGTCCTCGAGGCCCGCACGTCCTGGGACGCGGACGAGCTCGCCGCGCTCAAGAAGGCCGTCGTCGAGCAGCCAGGCTACTACGCCGCCTACGCCCGCGACATGGAGACCATCTCGGCGCCGCTCGGGGCGCTCATCGCCGACGCGATCGCGAAGGCGCCCGCCCGCCCGCGCCTGTTCCTCGGCGACGGCTACCCGCGGCTCTCGACCCCCCTGCGCCATGGCGACATGATCGCGCCCTACGGGTCGCGGACCTACCTCGGCGTGCGCTCGACCTGGCGCGGCATGCACTGGGCGCTGTCCGAGGACGGGCGCAAGGACATGCGGCGGCAGGGGGTTCGGGCCGCCTATTGGGGCTACGTCTTGTGGACGGGGTGGTTCAAGGGCCTCGGGCAGGTCGTCATCCTCGACCACACCCGCGGCGTCACCTCCGTCTACGGCCACCTCGCCGACGTTGCGGTCAAGGTCGGGGAGCGGGTCGCGACAGGAGCGCGTCTCGGCGCCATCGGGGAGACCGGCAGCTTCTTCGGGCGGCGCCTCTACTTCGAGCTGCGGGTCGAAGGCGAGCCGCAGAACCCGTTGCCATGGCTGAAGTGATGAACGGTGGCCGCCTTGTGCCCGTGGCTGCCCCGTCGGGCGCGCGGGGCGTGGCGAGGCGTGGCCCGCCCGGGCGCCCCTTGCCAAGCGGCAGCGTTGGACTAGACTCCTGGACGGTCCGGCGTGCGCGCCAACGCGTCGCTCCGGTCCGTCTCCCGCCCCAACCCCGAGAGGAACTCCGATGAACATCATGCGCCTCGCGGCCCAGGCCGCCTCCATGCGTGGCTGGCCCTGCCGTCAGGAGATGAACGGCGATCTCCGCGTCGAGATCGTGACCCAGCCCGGCCGCACCCAGGTCGTCAACCTCACCGCCGCACGCGATGGTGACCAGGAGCCGACGGTCTTCATCTGGTCGAAGGCCGCCGACATGGCCGCAAAGAACGACCCATGGGGCCTCCTCGCGCTCAACATGAAGCTGACTTGGGGCCGCGTGGCCCTTCGCGGCAGCGAGCTCATCGTGCTGCACGCGCTGCTCGATCGGACCTCGGACCTCACCGAGGTCGGCAAGGCCATCTTCTGGGTCGGCAAGAGCGCCGACGACATCGAGCAGCAGACCTACGGCGCCTACACGGACGTCCTCTGAGATATCCTGACGGTTCGTCAACCCTCCGTGCCACCGGGCACAACCAGAAGACAAGGAGCCCCGCCATGCGCTTCCCGCACCTCGCCCGCCTGACCGTCGGCCTCGTCGCCGCCCTGAGCCTCGCCGCCTGCGGCCCCCGCACCGTCGAGAACGAGACCAACTACTTCAAGAACAACATCAATCAGATCGATGTCGCCGCCACGAAGCTGCCCCACCTGAAGCCGACCCTCGACCAGAAGAAGGCCGAGTTCGTCGCCGAGTTCGAGTCGCTGAAGCATGGACAGGGCGAGGAAGGTGCGAAGAAGATCGCAGAGTTGAACCACCGCATCACGAGCTATCTGAACCAGGTAGCTCCAACGCAGCCGACAGCGGGCGTCCCGATGCAAGGCTCGGTGCCCGGCGGCAAGCTCGGCGTGCCTCCAGGCGGCATGGTCCCGGCTGGCGGCATGATCCCAGCTGGCGGCATGGTCCCGGCCGGAGGCATGGTCCCGGCGGGCGGCGTGCCCGGCGCAGTCCCTGGCGGCAAGCTCGGGGGCGCCCCTGGAGCGGCCGTCCCGGGGGCGGTCCCGGGCGCGGTCCCGGTCGGGGGCGGCGGCTTCGGTGAGG
>SXGQ01484324.1_pt1 | contig 25778 bp, 29 predicted proteins | sample 3178371 | NCBI WGS metagenome assembly SXGQ01 (sample SAMN11356859, study PRJNA531348) | freshwater metagenome | isolation source: freshwater sample F1-20 | place: China: Fuxian Lake, Yuxi | collected 2017-12-25 | reverse complement strand
TCGTTTATATTTCCGTTGTACCCCAAACCTGTCCAATTTCTTGTTATATTTGACATTTTTTCTCCTTAATTAACCATTATCCATTACTTGAACTGCTTGATTGACTACTACTGCTAGAACCACTACTACTGCTTGATTGACTACTACTGCTAGACATACTACTGCTGCTAGACATACTGCTACTGCTACTGCTAGACATACTACTGCTTGATTGACTACTACTGCTAGAACCACTACTACTGCTTGATTGACTACTACTGCTAGACATACTACTGCTGCTTGACGTACTGCTACTGCTACTGCTTGAATTGTTACTACTGTTACTGCTAGACATACTGCTACTGCTACTGCTAGACATACTACTGCTGCTTGACGTACTGCTACTGCTACTGCTTGAATTGTTACTACTGTTACTGCTAGACATACTACTGCTGCTAGACATACTACTGCTGCTAGACATACTACTGCTGCTGCTTGAATTGTTACTACTGCTACTGCTGTTAGAACTACTGCTTGAACGACTACTGCTACTACTGGAAGATGAGCTACTACTTCTCTTGAATGGTAGAGCGAATTCTACAGTTTCTCCAACAATAAATCTAACACTACTACTACTGCTTGAACGACTACTACTACTGCTGCTGCTGTTTTTGCTACTTGAACTACTGCTGCTGCTTGACAAGCTACTACTGCTTGATCCAGCGCTGCTACTGCTGCTAGATGAGCTGAGACTACTTGAAGAACTAGAACTACTTGACCATAAACACTGTGCTATAGAAGAACTTGAACTGTAATTTGATACTCCGTCTGAATAAGTTCCATTAGCACTGTTGTATATAGATCCATGTGGAGCCAAATCTTGCAGATTATCACCATATAGAGGAGTGTGGTGCCACAATTTAAATTGAGATGTAGCTGGAACAGTTATATCCAAATACCTGCCGTTATACAACAAGTTAGAAGGGTTAGGCTGAAAATAAATCTGATCAATTATTGCGCCTATCCCGTTTACCCCTACAAGATTCATGGTCTGTCTGGAGTTAGTCATATTAAACTGACTACTTGCTCCAAAATTTAAAGTATCTCTAAGTAACTGCAATCTACCAATTCTGAAACCAACAGGTTTGGAATAGCTTTCAGCACTAATCTTTCCAACAGGATGATAGGACATGATTGTTTTAATAGCTTTAACCCCACTACGTATATCAACACCGTGTGTCCACTCCCAATTTTCTGGTACATTCCAATCCCAACCCTGAGTTGCTGGAGCTCCTATTAGAGAACTACCATTCACGGGTTTATAAATTGATATTTTATTTACAAAAAGTTCTTTACTGTATACTACGGACATATCTCCATTAGTTAAGACAGCATCAACCTCGGCAGGTATACCATCAAGTTGTATGTAGCTAGTAAATGGCTTCCTGTCTTTAATTCCCCATGCATGGCCATCTCCTAAAGGGTAGAGTTCATCTATATAAGAAGCTCTTATATAGGCATAAGAAACAGCACTAAAACTAATTTTTCCTATGTAATCTGCGGTAACAGAAATTTTGTTTCTGTGACGAGTAATATTTACTATTGGCTCTCCGATTGTTTCGTCACTGTCAGGCGCAGTATAAATGCCGCTAATTCTACCTTCTGGGTCATCGTAAACAAAAGTTTTATTTGACAAATTTTTATTATCTCTGCAAACAAAAAGAATATGCCTAGAGTGTCCGGAAAAATAATAAGAACTTACATTATCTTCATTTTCATCGTAAATATATATTCGTCCTCCGGTTATTGGACCATAAAGGTTTGGTGGATTAGAGGCGCCTCCAGGGTAATCAGAAGGAACAGTAGAGCATAGTCTGTGAATAACTATTGGAGCAGATATCTGCTTGGTTTCATTTGCTTTTGGCCTATAAATAGTAAGAGTACCAAAATTAACTTGCAAAGCAGTTAAACTCAATGGCTCGTTGGGACTTTTTGGCTGACCTATTGGTTTGTTGAAACCTTTTTGAATTGTTATGGTCCTAAAAGGACGATCATCGCCTGGGCCTCCCACGCAGGGATAATTGAAATTAGGAGAAAAAACTATGTCATCACCTTGCTGAGGAACGGTACCATCACTCCAATTGGATGCTTCTTGCCATTGAAAATTAGTACATCCAGATGTATTTCCGCTATAACTAGAGCTTTGAGTGACTATATCGCAAGGTTTCCAAATTTTTGTGGCCATTTTTAATCTCCAAAATTTATTGTTTATATACTATAAGTAAATTTTTACAAAATACCTTCTTGTTTTGACATCATAATTTTTATTTTTTCTATTATTTCATTTGCTTCATTTCTTACACTTTTAAGAGAGTTAACAACCTCTTCTTTTTCCATTTTTGACCACATTCTCATATAAAGAATGCAAGACTGCTCAAAATCAAAAGGAATTTTAAAATATTTCAAAACCATGTAGGATATCCCCTCTGCCTGTATCTCACCAGCTGCATATGATTTTATATCTCTTTTTTTTCTATATTCTTGAGTATGCACTATTTCGTGTGTCATTTCATGTATTATTGTTGAAAGAGCCCTCACTCCAGACGAGTTTGAATTTATATTTATGTTGCCATCAGAATGAGAAACACCCATAGATTTGCCCTGACCAGCAAAATTAACTTTTATCTTGTAATCCTTTTCAGCTACCTCAATAACCGCCTCTGTCATTTTGTCTACATATTCAGAAGTATCATTGGTTCCGTAAACTTCTTGATTTTTAGAAGGATCGTAATGGTCCCTTCCAGGAATTGGCTCAGTGAAACGGACATCATACACCACATAATCTGTAAATTTAGAGACATTTATAACCCTATTGTCTTTTCTTTTTATTACAGGCTCAGGAACACCCTGAGCTCGTAAGGCAGCCTTTTCTTTATCTGTTAGCTTAATTACAGTACCAACAGGCCTAATAAGCACAACGGGAATAGCACCTGGCTTTAGTTTTCTGCCAAAATCAGAATCCCATTGAGATGCCGTTGCAACCTCACTAGCTTCAGGATCCTGAAGATACATAAGTATTTGATTGTTGAAACTAAAGTGATTAAAAGCAGCCTGAAAATTTAGGAATTTTTTCAATGCCTCTACTTTTGCATCAGTATCTTTTGAGAAAATCTTTTCTGATATTTCATTGACAAAATTTTCTATCATAGAAGAAATGCCAAAAGTAGTGTTATTTGAAAGTATTTCACCTCTTATTTGAGATGCCTGCTTGACATCAGTGTTTTCATTAACTTCCTCAATAACTTCATTTATAAAATTTACACCAAGACCAACTAATTTTTCAAACTCTTCTTTATTTAATTTAAATCTTTTAGCCCAAACAGGTGAATATTTTTTGTTGTCAGGACCAGGATAAATTGTTTTTTTAAATCCAAAACCCATGGCAGAAAGTGCATCTTTTATTGGTTTGGTTTCTCCTGAAATAACAGTAGAATTTGAGGAAGAATCAAAGAATCCAGTTATGCCCTCATTAGATAAAGCTATGGATTCAATTTTATGAGTGTTAACTAAGTTTACCTCAACTGAAATATCTGAAAGAGATTTTTTTATTAAATCCATAGAAGATATTCTACTTGCGCCCTGAATCCATCCACCAGAAACATCTTCTCCATCAACAGAAACTTGAAGATTCCCAGACCAAGAGAAACCCAAAGATTTTATTTTTTCTTTTATAGAAAATGTTTGACCAATTACTGCGTATGTGTCAACTTTTATTGGCGAAAGATTCGCAGGTAAAAATATGAGACTTGGTTTTATTGCAGAAAATTTGAATAAATTAAACTTGCGAAGCATACAAAGTTATACCATAAATAGACAATAAAACCTTCGCTATTTAAGCTCCCATCTATCATTACTTGGATTTTTTGCATTGTAAGGTTTGGGCTCGTGCTCTATGCCCCTACAAACATGACATGTATCTGATCTTTTAGTGGCGTGAAAGTTCCATTCTGAATGTGGAACTATTTTTATTCCATTTAACTCCCAGTTTTTACTCCAAAGAGACTCTTGATTAAAAGCAGCACCATGTTTTGTGTATATTTTTTTAATATCTACAATAGACTCGCCCCATAAATGCATGGCTTTTGATGTTCCAAAAAAAGCAAAATCTTGAAACATCCATGGATATGGATTTGGCCTTGCATGAATTTCTTCAATTTTATTATTATTATTTTTTTCATAATTTTTCATTATAATAGAATGAAGAAAATGCATATCAAACCTACTCTTAAATATCCAATCGAATTTATTATTGGATTTTTCATATTTTTTTATTAACTTCATAACCTTGTTTGCACTGTCAAATTGCCCAAACACGTTTGGAGGAAAAGAAAGAGGACCTGTTTTTATTTGGTTATACCAGCATCCTTTTACAAAAGAAGTATCATATATATCTCTATTTTGAGGCTGCATGTGATAAATTGCTTTTATAGATTTTAATAAACTTTCAACCTTAGGCAATTTGGCGTCATATCCGTTAGTCCAAACATGTGCGAAAACCACAGCCTTGTTGGGTTTTATTATATTTTCATATATAGAGTCAAAAGAGGAACAGGCATATTCGGGAAAGCCTATCAAACAAACAGCGTTTGTACTTGATTTTTGATTTTTTGTAAATAAATTATTTTTTTTATTTATACTTTTATTTTTAACTGGCTTGTTTTTTTTAATATTTTTTCTTAAATTATCAAAATAAGCAGAAGCATCTTTTTTCTTCTTGCTGTCAATTTTTGATTTATTGATTTTTATTTCTTTATTGAATTTCATTTTAAAAAATCTATGACGATAAATCTATATGAATTTTATCGGAAAGTTATTTAATATGAACGAAAATATATTTGATTTTACGCTATGTATTGTTGCTTGTACAAAAAAAGAAAAATACGCAGCAAGGCTTAAGGAATACGTATCTTCCTACGGATATAAGCAAAAGAACAAATTAATAAAGACAAGATTTGTCTATCTTGTAGAGGACGAGCCAAGACCAGATTTTATACCACAAAAAGACATATGGTATAATTGTCCTGGCATACCCATGAGTATGAGGTTTTTAAAATACCTAAAAGATTTTGACAACAACTCAAGCTGGGTTATGCAGGTTGATGATGACTCAAGTACAGATATAGACAAAACAGTTGAGATACTAAATCAATATTACGACTTTAATGATCCAATGATGCTTATGGGTGGAAGAAACACAGATTTAGAAAGTGGACAACAAAGAATTTTAAAATCTATGAAGGTAGATAATTTCTTTTTCGAGTCAAACGACATAACAAATTTTGAAGGAATACCATACTTTACACATGCCTGGGAGCCAACAATAATATCAAAATCCGGAATAAAAAGAATAAAAAATTGGAAAAGAATGGAAGAGTACTATAAACTTTGCAAAAATACTAAACCAATTTTTACTGATCAGACACCATATGTGGCAGCCAGACTGGCAAAAGTTCCAATTGTAGAGGCTTATTTTTTATGTCCTTTTGAATGGGCTCAATCATACAGCTGTATAAATAAAAACGGTAGATACTCCCATATACACTATGTAACTGACAAATGGAAAAGTTTTGAACCATTCAAAAAAGCCATGAAAGAAAATATTGTTTTTAGCAATGAAGAAGAAACAAAAAAATATCTTTCTGGTAATATAAATATAAACAGGGAAGAAAGCGCAGAAAGTCTATCCGGAAGTACATGGAAGTTTTCTGGAAACGGAAAGACATACGGTATGATGAGATTAAATGCAGACGGAACAATAGGAATATACTCAAATGATAATGAAAGATTTTGGGAATACAAAGAAAATTCTGTCTACATATACAATAAAGAAAAGAAGCCAACAAGTATACTCAAAAAGGTAAATGATAATAAGTTTGAAGGAAAGTTCCTTTTGTCTGACAGCATGACACACAGACTTACAAGAACATAATTACCAAATGTTCATTGGGCATTTGCTGTCATACTGATGAACAAATTTAACCAATACTTGTTTGTTTAAAGAACAAACGCCCCTGTCGTTTAAGCGACAAAGGGCGCATTTGTTTTTTCTATATGAGATATTTTCTTGGCTAAGCGTTAAACTACGTTGTTGGCCATTTTTTTTTCTGTCATAGCTGGAGAAACTACAGGATCAACTACGACCCCTTCTACTGGGATAGACTCATGCATACCTTGCAGTGAATCATTTACAATAACATCAGCGTTTGCTGCAGAAACCTCTTGGTTCTGAACCTTATTTGAAGACTTCTTCTTCCTGCCACAGCCGCAGTCTTTAGAAGAACTGCTAGACGGCTTCTTTGTTTGATCGTCTATTACCACAGAACCCGCAGGAACATTAGACCTCATAGCAACATTAGAATTTACCATAGATTTTATTTCCTCCCATGTCATAAACTTTCTTTCATCTTTGGTTTTTTCAAAAATTTGCCTTCCATTTTGAACCAAAGCGTTTTTGCTTCTCATTGCATGAACAATAGATGGGTTAACCATAAATTTCTTACCCGTCATGTATTCATTAAATTCCCACTGATTTCCATCTGGCAATCTATCTTTTAATGCACCAGTCCATTCGCTTGCCCATATGTCATATAAATTTTGATGAAGTCTCTTATTGTAATCCATACTAAACATATGAGAAAGAACGCCGATAGGAACTTCTTCTGGTAAATTTAAACCCTTCTTTGACTGCATATCTCTGAAAAGATAAACAGTGTCCTTGGCCTGTCTTGCAAATTCTCTTTTGCAAACCCAGAAACCTCCATTTGTGTTATAAACTGTCTTTTGATGAACTCCGAAATCTCTCCACATTTTAACCATGTCTTCGTTTTTAACCTGCCACCAATCAGCCCTTGAAGTAATTGGGCTGTTAAGGGGAGACTCAAGGAAAGAATGCCAAGGATCTCCTGCCAGCATTTCATGGAAATCCAATCTTGGTTTACGCACAAAATAATGATCGCTATCTATGAAAACAAGAACATCGTAATCCAATTGAGCTACTTTATTAAGATATTCAAACTTCCAATACTGAGTGCCGTCAAGATGAATGCTCTTGTCCATTTCGCAAGATATCACCTGAGAAAGCGGCTGATCAGAAAAAGTCAATATATCATGCTCAATACCAACAGATCTTATAGAAGACATAAGACTCTGCAGCATATACCTATATTCACCCCAAGCCACCGACCAAATCAATGTTTTCATTTATTTTCTCCTTTAATTCAACACGTAGTCCAAAACTTTATACCATTTTCTCTTGGCTGCGCCAACGTCACACCAAAGATCCCTAGTGCACTCGCTAGCAAGCTTGCCATATTTATTCCTAAAATCGTAATCCATGAGATCTTTCATTATATCTCTAAGTTCTGATGAATTTCTCCATAAGAAACCGGTTCTCTGGTCCCAAATCATATTTGGGAAATTCCATTTATCAGGAGCAACCACAGGACAACCGGTCAACTGAGCCTCTATAATTGCCCTGCTTTGATTCTCTATAAACCTAAAGTTGCAATTATAAAGGAATATATCAAGAAAACTAAACCAATTTTGAGTTGGTATACTATTAGAATTTAATAGCTTCCATTTATCTGGAGAGAAATTAAACCAATTGTATTTCTCTTTTAGTTCGTCACTCCATCCCATTACATGGAAATGTACAGGCATGCCCTGTGTGACACTTTCATAGAAAACTGGGAAATCCTCGGAGAATTTCATTATATCTGGTCTGCTTACTTTTCCGCATGCAACAAAATCTCGCTTCTGTCTTTTGACGTAAGGCCAAGTAGAAGAGTCAAAGAAGTTCTCAAGAATTGCCATTTTTTGAGAAACATTAGCACGCAGAATAGAGTTCTCTAAAACACTCTGATGGAAAGGAGAAGTAAATAGCACGCAATCAACCTTGCCTGCTGATATAGCAGCCAACTCTTCCTTATCAGTCCACATCATGTCATTAGACCATAAAAATTTCAAACCAGATTTATTTATAAAATCTATCCTGTGCTTTTCTGAAAATAGTCTAAAATTACAATTTGCGTAAGCAAAGCCCTCTAATTTTGCAGGCAGATCAGACATCATGGAATACTTAACGCCATGAGAGTCAAGAAAATCAGTGTTTTCTTTTTCTTTTAGCCTAAAATCATCGTTTGGGATACAAGTAATATTAAAATCATTCTTCAAGAGAACAATTAATTCTTTTAGTCTTGTATCTGCACCGCCTAAATCCGATATCCATTGAAACATGTATAAGTTTGGTTTAATCATAATAATTTATATCGTCAATGTGCATTTTTTTTATTCATTGAATTCCACAATTTAAGAGAACTAATTGAAACTTTTTCAAGCCTCCCGCCATGCTTGATTGGCTTGATAACAGCCTCATGTTCAGATACTACATCAATTAGCCTACAACGAGCCCAATGAGGGAAGCTAGAGTCCTTCCTTTTGTGCCTAACCCAAACCTGGCCATTTGACCTTAGCATTTGCCTTAGAGTGTTTGAACTTTCCATATGTGTCGAAGTATATACATGGAAAAGAAAAAAAACATGGAAAATACAAAAAAAATAAGAATTTTTTTAGAAAACAAGGAAATAGAAAAATGCATACAAATGGCAAGAAAAAGAAACAGTCAATCAAGAGTAATGGGCCTTAAACACAAATACGGGCTGGAAGAAAAAGATGGACTGGCCATGGATGTTATAGGGTGCAAGGGGGAATTTGCAGTTATAAAATATCTGGGCATAAAACAAGAAATAACAATTAATACTTTTAAAAATATACCAGATGTAGGAGAATATGAAGTGAGGTCTGTCACGAAACCCGGATACAGGCTGATTATAAGAGAAAAAGATGATAAAGAAAAGATATACATTCTTGTAGAGGTGGGATTTAATTATTGTGACATTGTTGGATACACAAAAGGGAAAGAAGCACTTAAGTACCATAAAGAAAACCAGGCAGGTAGAGAGCCTGCCTGGTTCATACCACAAAAAGATTTAAGACCAGTTACTGAATTGAAGTCGGAGAATCTTGCTTAATGCCCATTCTCTTCCTTCTTCTAGCTTCTTTTGCAGCTAAGGCTTCTGCGATAGCCTCATTTTTCTTGGCCTTTATTCTATTTTTTCTTTTTCTGTGCTTTATCTTAACTAATCTGCCTGCCTTATTCATTTTTCAATCTCCTTTAAAATGATGAAACAAAACACTTTACATTGCTTTCACTTACATCTTTGTAAATGAAAAAACTGACAAGATCTTTTAGTTTTTTTCTGTTTATAGTTTTTGGGGCATTCATCATGCTATTATCAACAAAAAAACTGGCATGAGTAACTGGATCTATAAAGTCAAGCATAAAATACCAGACATTATTGCCAGAAGATGAAATTTTTATTTCACATCTAGTGCCAATTTTCTTGAGAGAAAAACTCTGATAGAACCCATTGTCTTTGAAATTTGAAGAACAAGTTCTTCTGATTTTTTCAACATCATATTCTTCAAGACCGCACAATTCGCCTATTTTTTCGGCGCTGTTATCTATTGTCTTGATCATGACGGACATTAAACAGAAAGTTTTGCTCTGATATAGTCCTTGACATCTTTTTCAAGGCGAAGCCTGACAGCTGTTTCTGCCTTTCTTGCCTCTTTAATTGTAGGATAGATGCCAACAGACAGGTATATGGAGTCAACCACTACATAAACGTCATAGCCATAGATTGTCTCTATGCCTGACATATCTCCACCATTTTTTTCCATCATCTCGTTGTAATCATTTCTTGATTCAACGTAAGTTTTAAAAAGAGATGATGAAGGAGTAAAGCTTTTAGCCTTTTCCCTTTTTTGGTCTTCTTCGTAAATGAAATTTAAAAAATCAACATCTGAATTAAAAATATTATCTGGAATAATGTCTTCTCCAAAAAACTCTTCTTCTCTTTTATCCATAAAATTCTCCTTTAACAAATTTTACGAGCCCCCAATCACATATTCATCGACCAATCTCGATTTTGCCAGTCCTGTCCTCCAAAGACTTAATAAAACCATCAATGATTTTTTCTTTTAATTGTAAATTTAAGAATTCTTGTGATTTTTTCTTTATTAACTCATCAGATATCTCATCTTCTTCAATAGAATCACAATAATTTTTAAAAATACTTTTTTTTATTTTAATATCAAGAGATATGTCTTTTAGGACATCAAATATCTGCTTCGTTTTATTAATTAAATCATTCCTAGACGGATTTTCCAACCCATCATCTGGAATACTAATCATAAAACTCATTTTAACTTTGTACATTTATGAAAACATTCCGTTTAGCTGTCTATTCACAACAACAAATTTAGCATTTTGAGGCATCTTTTCAATTACTTCGCAGTTTAAATAAGTACAGCAACTACGTATTCCACCCATTATCTCTTTTACTGTCTCTACAACACTACCCTTAGACTTAACCTTTACGACCTTGCCTTCAGAGGCTCTATATTCTGCTATTTGTCCATAATGATTCCTCATAGCATGCTCACTACTCATCCCATAAAAAGTCATATGACAATCTTCTTCGGTATGGACACATTCCTCATGACCTGCAAGCATGCCGCCGAGCATAACAAAATCAGCACCGGCAGAAAAAGCCTTACATATGTCGCCAGGAACCTGACAGCCACCATCACTCATTAAAAATCCACCTATTGAGTGAACCTTATTTTGAATTTCCATAATTGCAGAAAATTGAGGATAGCCTATTCCTGTTATTTTTCTGGTTGTGCAAACTGATCCAGATCCTATACCTATTTTTACAATATCAGCACCGGCATCTATTATTTTGCATGCTTCGTCAGCAGTTACCACATTCCCCGCGATTATCACCTTGTCCTTAAAGTCTTTTCTGAAATCTTTTATAAACCTCCTAAAAGACTTGCAATAGCCATTCGCAACATCAATACATATTGTGTTAACTTGTGGGAAATTTTTCATTAAAGAAAAAACTCTATCAATGTCCTCTCCTCGTGTGCCTAAAGAAAATCCTATTGAGCTCATGAATTTACATAGTCTATTAGAGTCATTGAAATCTTCTATTGAATCTAAAAAACTGTTAATCCTATCAGTGTCTATGTGCTTAGACAGACAGGTCATCATGTTGAATTCAGACATTTTATGAGCTAATTTAAGAGTACCCACCTTGTGCATGTTTGCAGCAACAATAGGAGTAGTAGTGATTTTATGAGGAGACCAACGAAAAGAAAAAGACCTCGAGAGTGAAACCTGCTTCCTACTCTCGAGGTCCGATTCCGTTGGAACTATCAAAACGTCACAGAAATCTAATTTTGGGTTTGTATCGATTATCATGGCTAATGATGATCGACCAAAAACAAAATCAAAAAATCACTCTATTGTCAATTCTTTTAACTTTTCTTCTTCTGGAAGAATCTTCATTAAAGTTATCTTTAATATGCCGTCATTGTATGAAACTTTGCTTATTCGACTTTGGCCTTCGTAAATAAATTTTTTGATAAAATCTTTTGAGGATATTCCATGGTACTGATATACCAAGCCATCTTCTTGATTTTTTTTGGCCTTCTTTCCTGAAACCGTTATTACCTTACCTTCTGCTGTAACACGCAAATCGTCTTTGCAAAAGCCAGCACAAGCTAATTCAATAATAAAATCAGTTTTTGTTTCTATGATATTGTGAGGCGGGTATTTATATTGATCTACTCTAGATTCTATCTCATCAAAAAGAGCAGACGCCCTGCAGAAACCGACACCAAAAGGCTTAAATAAATTGCTATTTGTCATAATTTTTTCTCCTTATAAAAAGCAAGATTTGTGAGCCACCCAACGGCATGGCTCACAAAGACATTAATTAATCGACAGAAAAAATCCTTCTCATAGTTATGTGAACACTAGGATTAATTGATTTTAAAACAGGAAGAATTTCTCTTCTAATTTTTGATCTAGCTCTATCTGAATAATTAGAAGGGTCAATGACAAAAGGGATGTTATGATTTTTTAAAATACTCTCAATTTCAATTTTTGTAAAATCAAACATGGGTCTAATCAAAGGAAGACCTTTCCAATTGGAAATTTCCTTAATGCCAATTTTTGATTTATCTACACCCCTTAAAGACTGCAAAATAACAGTTTCAACAAAATCGTCACCATGATGAGCGGTCAAAATACAGTCGCATCTGTTTGAATTTGCAAAGTCAAACAAAGCGTCATATCTTGCCTGACGGGCCCTGTGATATATATTCTCTAAAGAAGAAAAATTAAGTTTAACGGTACCAATAGGAACATTAATTTTTTTGCAAAAATCAACACAAAAATCTTCGTCGTGTTTTGCCGATTCTCTCAAATTGTGATTTGCGTGAAAAGCAAAAAAAGAAAAATCTGCTGGAGTTGATTTTCTTTTTGAAAGAACACTAAGACCGGAAAGCAAAAGGCACGAATCTGGGCCACCGGAAAATGCTACAAGAGGCCTCTTAAAACCTTTTTGGACAACTGATTCATGCAGGCAAGAGATCAACTTTGATCTTCTTAATTTTAATAGGTCTTTCATTTTTAAGAATGTCCCTAGATTTGAACATAGACATTATCTCATTTCGGAAGCCATTGTCAACAGGCATAAGCTCAAATTCAGGTATAAAATTTCTAGCATGATCATCAATGTCGTATGAGTCAAGATCAAGCTCATACATCATAGAGCAATTTTCGTGAGAATAAACTATCCTATCAAAATAAGACTTGCACCACCTCATGCACTTTATGCATGGCCTCGCCATCCTTATTTCACCCATTCTGTTAAATCTAAAATTTATTAAAGTTAGCTCCCTGTACGAACTTCTTTTACTCATTTTAATTATAGCGTCAAGCTCAGAATGATACTCTCCGAATTGATATCCATACCTGGTCGCTATAGGCTTAGTGTGATGAGTATTTGCGCCTATTGATACTACTTGATTTTTTTCTAAAACCACAGATATGTGCTTTTTGGGATGAGATATTTCAGAAACAATGCCCCTAATATCATCCCAAGTTCTTTTAGAAAAACCAAGGTCTATAGAAGAGGTCTTTTTCATGTTAAATCGTAAAAATATACGATAGAAAAAAATAGGAAGATAATTTATGTATAACGAATTAGAAAACGCAAATCTTTATTTTGAAATAATATCATCTATTTCTGAAGAAAGAAAATTAAATAAAAATAAAAATTTAATTATAGCAATAGCTTCAATAGATTCTTTAGATAAATTTTCTAATTTAAAAACAAAAAATAAAGCCCTAGTGAAAATAGCTATGGGCAACGAGGGATTAGAAAAATTTGACAATTTTGCAGACACGGTAATTAAGCAAGCCCAATTACTCAATGTTATGAAAGATGTAGGGGTAATTGGAACGCTAGGTAGAGATGTAGTTGAGACAGGAGAAGAAAACGTAGAAAAAGGCCTAACCAGCCCAACAGATCAGTTTTCTGGAACTGGAACAGATTTTTTAAAGGGATTTCTTTCATATATACCAGTAGTTGGAGGTGGCATAGCCGTATATGAAATAATAAAAGAAATAAATAAAGAAAATCCAAGCTATTTTAAAATAGCTATTTCTTCACTTATTATAACTGCAGACGCATTTTTATTGCATTCGATAGCAACTAGGGATAAAAAAGGTCTTCCAATTGGATTTGGAGGCAAAGCTCTTGTGGGAATACTTACAAAAATTAGAAAAGGACTCCAAATAACAAAAGCAGAGCAATTCGCCCTAAACAAATTCGGACCAAGTCTTATAAAAGTTATAGACAAAATGACGCCAAATATAGGAAAAATTATAGATAAACTTCCAATATCTTCGGCAAAAAAAGTAGAGATGAAAGCTGCATTGCCAGTAGAATTTAGTATATTAAAAGAAAAAATCAAAGCTAGAACAACAGCTGGAAATTTAGCAACAAATGAAATTTTGCAAACAATGAATTCAGTATACGGATCGATTAAAAAAGGCCAGCAAACAATTTACACAACAAGAGGAAATCAGTTTATACATGTATCTGGTGACACATTTTTAACTCCTGTTGCAATGAATACAAACGGAACAGTAAAAGAATTTAATTTAATAAAACTAGAAAATGTTAGCGGAAGTGGAGTAAGAGAAGTAGCGGGCTCTTCCATTAAAGCACCTAAAGGAATAATCGCCCAATCCGAAGCAGCAATAGACATGATGACTAATCCAAACTGGAAAAATCCAGGTCTGAACATAGATGAAAATCTACTATCTGAAACCATGAAAAAACTTTACAGATCAAATAGATCGATTTCACCTGCCGCAGCAGCTACAGCAGGTGGATTGGGAGTTGCTGGAACTGGTGCTGCAATAGGAGCTGGAATAGCAGGAGGCCAAGCAGCAACAGGATTAGCTGGAGAGGTTGTCAAGGGAATAACTCCAGGTGGCACAGCAACAGGATTAACTGGAGAGGTTGTCAAGGGAATAACTCCAGGTGGCACAGCTGGTAATTTATCTGACGCTTATATTGATGCCCCGGGGTCATATTAATGAAAATATGCGGATATGACAACTTAGGTAATTTTTTAGAGGGCACGATGACATCTAAATCAATAGATGCATTTGGAAGAGTTTTAATAAAACTTAAATCTAATGATGGTAAAACACACGTAATAGTTTCTAAATGCCCGTGTCAAATTGACACTAAATCACAGAATTTAGTACCTCTTAAAAAGAAACCAGCAGAGATACTTTTTTCTGGCTACATATATGAAGCAGAGCCAATGTATTTAAAAAAGCATATGGCTTTAGTAAAAATTAAAGAACCATTTGGAAAAGAACATAAAATTGTCGAGATACCACTATCTCAACTTTTTTATGTGGATAAGTAAAATACTTTTTACAAATAATGGAAATAAGAAGCTGTTTGAAAATCTCAAACAGAATGATATAAATATATTTATTGGCCCACCATCATCAGGCAAAACAAAACTCACCAGGGGTATGGCTCATGCATGGCAAAATTGCATAAATAACATACACACAGAAGACTATGTAAAAATAGAAATCAGGCATTTAAATCTGACCCTCGGTGTACCAGATCCAGCTAACGCAAAAAAAATTAAAGAAATTTTTGTAACAGAAAACAATGATGTTTCATGTGGGATACTTTACTATCCAGTTGAACGCATAGTCTTACCTCATGAAAAAAATACAGAAAAAATGTCAACATCATCAAAATGTTTTTATAAAATAAAAAGCGATTTCGATGCACATTCAATTAAAAATTCAATTGTTATAATTGATGATTTTGATTTAAAAATTGACAAAAAACAAATAGAAGATTTTATAAACGGATATGCTACAAAAATTTTAAAAAATGATAACCAAATTATTATAACATGCTGTAGTGAAGAGATTACAGAGCATATATCAATTCCTTACAGGAAATATATTATATAATATTATTTACACACGGCTGCAAAATTGAGCCTAGGCTTTTTTGTGGCATAAACCCAAGAATTGCATTCGCTATACATGGGTCATAAAAGTGCACAAACTTATTAGAATTTGAAAAAATTGGGACGGGAACATGCGTCAAGAGTAAAAAAGCCCCGTTGTAATAAAAATATCTTTTTCTTGTATTGTATTCATAAGAATCAAATCCCATAGAGTCAAAAACATAAGAAACATCATATGCCAAATCGTCAAGTGATTTAATAGACGAAACAGCAAGAACCACATTGAAGTCATCGTGAGTCCCATCGGCTATAGACAAAAATTCATGACAAGCCAGATATATTTGTCTTTTTAATGAATCAGATGCCGATTCAGAAAAGAATTTTTCGTAAATATCATCAGGATCCATTTATAATTATTTTTCGATCATTTTTAACAATATGTTTAAATTAAATTGCCAATCTTTACCAATTATATTATTACCTGAATAGGAAAATAAAATTTGACACAACCTGGAAGGACCAAATAGACTAGAAACAACAAGGTCTTTTTGATTTTCAGTAAAAAATAATTCCTCAATACAATCATGGTCTTTTGTGTAGGTCATAATATTAAATTTATTTGGATCTGCATCTGTACCAAGAATATCGTAATCTAAATGTCCATCAACTGTATCATCACACATATCTCCTCCGTTGTTAAAAGTGTGGAGCAGACCAAAGTAATGACCCATTTCATGTGTTAAGGTTATATCATTTTCTTTTATTGTTGACATGAATACAAAAGAACCGGGCATAAGATACGGATGAGAAGAAAGACCAAGAATATTATAATCTACAACAAAACAAAAAAATAGGTTTATACTTTCTTTATTTTTTTCTGAAATAGAAACCATTTCTCTGTCCATGCCATCAAAGCATTTAGATGAAATAAAATCAACAAATTTTCTGTCTCTTTCTTCTTCGTCGTTACATTCTATTTCTGTTTTTAACAGACAAATTCTGTCTGCTATAAAATTTAAGTTTATAAATTCAAATTTTTTAGCTGCAATAGCTAGTGATTGAGCTATTTTTTTAGGATCTTGACATAAAAAACTTTCTTTTTTACCATCAGGATAAACAAAAGTTAAAGATTCAATGTAAATAGATAATTTTATATAAATGGGTCTTTTTTCTTCTAGGCATTTTACAAGAGAAGCTCTTTTTGAAAATGAACTTAATGAATTTTCTCCAGCAATTATTAAAGAATTAAATAAACAAAAATTTATAAATACTAAAAATATTATCGATATTGTTTTACATTTACTATTCACAATTTAAATTTGTGAATAGTAAATGTAAATCCTTCTACAAATATTTTAAAATGGTATGTCTGGCAAAGACTCACCAATAGAAAACTCCAAATCTAACTTTGGGGCTTTCTTGATTTTTATTTTTCTGTATTCATGTTCAACCATACTGTACATGTTAGAAACAGAAAGCCACTTCAATTTAGAGTCACTTGCCATGGAAAATCTAGCAGAAAATTCTTTAAGTTTTTTCTTAAGACAAGACTCATTTGTCCATTCTTTTTTCGCAAAATTAAGCAGCTCAACAAGGGAATCGTCCTGATTTATAGTGCCATGCTTTGAATCTGGAGCTACAGAACAAAAAACAACCATCCAAAACATCTTAAAAAATTTCTTTTTATCACTAAACTCTATATCATCAAAATATAAAGAAACATTCCTTCCCCAATCAAGAGAGGAAATAAAATTGCCAAATATGTGCCCACATGAATGAGGCATGTTATCATAGACATTTTTATAGAATATAGAACCATAATTTGAAAACAAATTATTAGCACAAGAACCAGAAGAATCTCTTAAGCAAAAATCTGAACCATTCCATTTAAAAAAAGTAGACAAATACACATAAGAATTGTTATTTGTCATGTGTTTGTATAAGTCTTTATTTAAAATTTCCTCGCAGTATATTCCACAAAAAACTGGAGGAAGGAAGTTTCTACCCCATGAAGTCCTTCTTTTTGCAGAAGAATAACAAAGAGAAGATATTCTTTTAAGGCAATCAATAGTTCTAAAATTCTGCCTTAAATACATTTCATTACAGAAGTCATACAGACCTTTCATTATTATTTTTTCTATTTTACTTATTGCCCATGACTTTAAGGACATTAATTTTTTACTAGGTGTTAAAAAGTTGCATTTTATTGATTTTAATTTCTTTATGTGATCCATACAAAAATCAGAAATTTCAAAAGAAATTATATTACATATTGAACCAAGAGACATCATGTGAGCCTTGGTACTGTTAACCAAAACACCACCACCATCATACATAGAAACATCAAAATGCATGAATGGAACACGCACACCATCAAGACTAAAAGACTTTATTGTGGGTATAAAAAGTCCGTCTACTGACTCAATTGTGCTTTTGTTTTTTAACTCAAATAAAGAACAATACTCCTCCACATCTTCAATAGAGATATTGGAAGACCCTTCAATCAAAATTGAGAACTTAACCAATAGAGAAAGGTCTTCTCTATTGAAGACCTCTATATCCAGCTTTCTTTCAGAATGTTTTGAAAAGTTTATATCAAGATTGCAAAAATTCATTTTAAATTTTCAGAATGCCAGAAATATGACTCTTAATTTTCTCTAAAGCAGAGATTGTCCTGTTCTTGAGAGTTCCTCTGCTGATTCCAAGATCACTTGCTTTATCGTCAAGATTGCGGTCATCATCGCCAATAACGTACATAACACATTTAACCTCGACATCGGTAAGGCCAAGCACAGATGGTTCATTCTTAACCATATCTATGATTTCAGAAGCACAAATGAACGTGTCTGACATCTTGGGCTCAACAAAAACCCCGGCATCAGTCGAACTTGACTTCTCAAAAAAGTCATTAATCAACTTTGCATGATTCTTGTTTTTAAGAATCAGGTCTTTAAATGCATTGTTAAAAGATGTGTATGCGTATGTGGAAAACTTGTTGCTTCTAAAAGGATCAAACATTTCAACAGACTTGACAAGAGTACACATGCATTCAGATCTGGCATCCTGCACAACAAAATCAGAACATCTGAGCTTGCTGCAGAAACTCTCCACAAGAGGAATGTTCAAACAAACAAGTCCAGACCTGACCACAAAGAGCATTTCGAAAATTTGCTTATCCGACTCTTCTTTAAAAACGACTGTCTCATGGCCTGAAGAAGAAACAGAAAAGCAAATATTGTCAATGCCAACGATTCTCAAAGAATGAAGCAAGCAAAAAAACTCAGTCTCCTCTTCTCTTTCGAGAACAAAAGAATCAGATATTTTGCAGCCATTTTTCCTAAGAGAAGAAAACCTCTCTTTGAACTTGTCAAAAGAAAAAAGCATCCTATCCTTGTCCCAAATTGAAAAATCAACTGGAACAGGACAGGCACGCCTCAGGGTAACAGCCACCCCCTGGCCATTGCTGATAAAATTTTGAATTTCAACGGTAGAACAAAACCCGAACGATGAGCTATTGGACATTCTTGACCCCAAAAATGAAAGATTGATTGTTTTAAAGAAGAATCTCTACACTCGGTACAGCACACCCATTATACCAAAAGAGAGGTCTTTTGGGGAACGAAAACAGGATTTTCCATCAAAAAGCTAAATTTTTTCATAAATCCTTGTCAAACATAGTGATATGAATATTCCACATTGAGAAAAATTTGTCCCTTATGGGCTTTTCATCTTCAATTGAAGAGAAAGAACGATTGCCAACAATTAATTTTTTGATTCCAACCCCAACTATATGCTTGAGGCAATTTTTACATGGCAATCCAGTTATGTACATTGAGCAACCTCTTAAATCACATCTGGCATTAAGTATGGCATTCATTTCTGCATGGATTATAAAATCATACTTTTCTGGCCTTGTATTTGGAAGCTCATTGTCTGGACCTCCTGCTGGAAAACCGTTATATCCAGTAGATACGATCTTGTGAGAAGAGTCTACGATCACACAGCCATGTTTGGTATTTGAATCTGGAGAACGAGAACTTACGTCTACAGCAAGCTTCATAAAATACTCATCCCAGCAAATTCTGTTCATTTAATGCCTTTGAACATATCTATCGGCAAAGTTCTTCCCAGCCTGATCGGCATCATACTCTGGATTGTCTGAAACGCTTTTATTTTGAGATATATTTCTCAACGTTCTTATTTTATGTTCAATCTCATGCCTAGTCACAAAAGCAAGCTGATACCTTAGCTCGTTTAATACTTTCATGTAAAGATTTTTTATGAAATCAGGATCTTTAGATCTGTTAAAATCTGTTTGAACTGTAGGAGCCAAAGGCTTTTTAGCGTAATTTTCAAATATTTTTTTTACATCTACGTGAATAGTGTCCCTTTCAGAATCAACATAAACTCCGTTTTCTTTTCTTGGCTGATATTTAGCGAGACCGAGAATATTAGACACAGGTATCGAAGAGACATTTATTTTTTTAATACCAGCTCTGTTTATATCTGAATACAAAACTTTTACAACGTCTCTCATTATTTCCATAGGATCTATCCTAAAAGAAGTTCCAGGTATGGTAAATACGGATATTCCCGGAGAGCCGACTAAAGTGGCTGCTTCTTTCACAAATTTACCATCTGATAATTTAAAAATGTTTCTCATATGTTTTTTATCGATATAAAAACCTATTCGTATCTTTCCCTACCATGAACACACTAAACAAGCTACAGTTTTATTTCAAAAATAAAAAGAATGTCCTTCTTTCTGGGCCACACGGAGTTGGCAAGACATCAATAGTGAAAGAGGTATTCGAATCTAATGGCCTAGTAATGGGTCAGGATTGCCTTATATTCTCCGCAGCTACCATGGACCCATGGACAGACCTAATTGGCATACCATACCCTGTAAAGTCAAATAACGAAACAGAGGTAAAATATCTAAAGCCATCTCATATAGATGAATCTAAGATACAGGCAATATTTTTTGACGAATATAACAGGTCTCACAAAAAAATAAGAAATGCCGTTATGGAGCTAATACAGTTCAAATCCATAAACGGAAGAAAGTTTGAGAATTTAAAGGTTGTTTGGGCTGCTATAAACCCAGACGATCACGAAAGTCATACTTATGACGTGGAGCCATTGGACCCAGCTCAAAAAGACAGGTTTCACATCCATATAAAGATTGAAAACGAACTTTCTAGAGAATTCTTTATTAAAAAGTTTGGAAGCACTTGGACAGATTCTGCATTTGACTGGTGGAGCAATCTCCCAGAGAAGATAAAAGAACACGTCTCTCCAAGAAGACTCGAATACGCTCTTGAAATATATTCAATCAACGGAGATGTCAAGGACGTTCTCCCGGAATCATCACTCCCGTCAAAACTTGCACAGGCATTAAGCCAGGGATCTCCGAAACAAAAGTTTATAAAAATAATAGATTCAAATAATAGCAAGCATCTTAAGGAGTTTTTGAAAGATTTTTCAAATGTCCACTCAATAATGGATATTTTAGAAAACAATGAAGATGTGGCAAAAAAATGCATGCCCCATATTCCAGCTGAGGCCATGGTTAATTTGGTATCAAGGTCATACAAGATAAGAAAATTTATAGAAAATAGAATTAGTGAAATAAAGCAAATACCCAATGAGGAAATTTACAAAATCACTGAAGAACAAAAAATGGCCATCAAAATAGTTGCAGACATGGCCAAAGTAGAAAGTGATAAAACTCTTTCTAACTGGGCAAAAGGAATAAGAAAGTCAATAATGCCTGGTTCTTCAATAATAGATGAAGAAACACTTACTGCAAAAGAAACCTTTCAGGCAGCAAAAGAAAGGTATAAGATAAAGGACAGCTTTTATAAAGGCGATATTTCTCAATTTATGAATAATAAAAAGTCGTATAAGGAATACGACAAAAAACACTATTCAAATTGGAAGAATTCTATAAAAATAGGGAATACCTATGAAAGAGCAAGTGCTATTGCAGATCTTGCTAAAGAAAACAAATTTGATGACACCGACTGGCGACCATATCTTGACTGCGTAGAAGAGTATGTAAAAAGAAGTCAGAAAAAAACCATAAATAACTCTACAAACAAGTCTAACGTTGAGTCAATGACTTCTTGGGCAATAGAAAAAATGATATTTGATGAAAATATAAATAATTCATCTTACGAAATACACGACAGAGAAAGTCAAGTTTTTCATGAGCTTGTAAACAGATATCCAAACGTGTTTGTTAAAATAATAGCTGATGGCATAGAGACCAATCATACCTTTGGTCAAATTGAATTTACCCAAAAAGCAAAAATGTATGCAAACATTTGATAATATATCTGTATCAGATGTAATGAGGACCAGCAGACTACTGGAAAATCATGATGTAATTTTCCATCAATTTTGGGAACTTGGAAACCCAATATTTACAGAAGATATACCAACCGCATGTGTATCTTTTGATAAAAAAGGTGAATGCATAGACTTTCTTTTTAATCCAAGCTTCTGGAAAAATCTGTCTGAATACCAGAGAGCCTTTATAATAGCTCACGAGTGCCTTCATGTCTTTTTAAACCATGGAGCAAGAAGCATGGAGGAAAAAGACAAGGTACTAAACAATGTTGCGCTAGATCTTGCTGTAAATCATTCCTTGATAAACAATTTTGGTTTTGAAAGAGAAAAGCTTGGTGAACTTTCAGAATCATTATGCTTCATTGATAACATATTTGGCAAAGAATCCAAAATGTCAGATGAAGAAAATTATGAATTTTACATGCGAGAATTAAAAAAGAATCCTGAAAAAGCGGATAAATTCAAATCCATTGACTCTCACGAGTTTCTAGGTAGTTTTTCTGATTCAGAAAAAATCAAGAAGGCAATAGAAAAAGCAATTAAGTCAAACAAAATAAATCCTGAGGAATTAAAAAAATTCCTTAATAGAAACAACGATAGTAAAAATAAGCAGCCAGGAGACCAAGAATGGATAAATGAAATTATATGCTCAAAAAGTCTGGTAAAGCAGACAAAAAGCTGGCTTCGCGTAGTGAAGAAACTAGTTCACAAACACTGCAACATTACATTCCAGGAAAGATGGGGAATGTACGACCATAGAAGAAATTCATTTTCTGAGCTTTTGCCATCTGAAAAAATGATTCTCGATGAAAGCAAAGAAAAGATTAAGGTTGCTATGTTCTTAGATTCGTCTGGAAGCTGCTATCATCTGGCAGAAACTTTTTTTAGAGCATCAGAAAGCATACCAAGAGAAACATTTGATGTTGAACTCTACAGTTTTGACACTAGAGTAAACAAAATTGGCAAAGATAGAAAAATTAAAGGCGGAGGAGGCACATCCTTTTCCTGTATTAGTAAATACATTGACTCCATGGGGAAAAAACCAGAACTGGTATTTGTAATAACAGATGGATATGGAGGCAAAGTAAAATGTACAAATCCAAATAAGTGGGCTTGGTTTTTGAGCACATCATATAAAGCAGATATCCCTCATGAGTGCAAAGTGTACTCACTGAAGGATTTCTACGATGAATGAAATTACTTAGGCACTTCTGCTTGACCAGAAGACTTCATCTTGCTGTTTTGATCTATGGCGTAGATTATTCTAACCTGCAATTCAGCAATCTTAACTTCGAGATCCCTGAGCCTAGTAGATATGTCAAGCAAAAGTGCCTTTTGACTAGAGTCTATTTTTTCTATTCTATCATTTATAGCTGAATCGTATTCTGATAATTTTTTAATTTCAGAATCGAGGTACTGCATTCTTGAAGAAACAAGCGCCTGATTGGTCCAAAGAGTGCCAAAAAATACTGCAGAACTTAGTAAAATTGGCCAAAAAAACGATCCTAAATTTGTATATTTTTGTATAGAGTCTTCGGTATCAGAAGTTTCTTGTTTTTTCATTAAATGCCACCCTCCATTATAAATTTTTATAATATATATAATATACCTTCTTAAATAAACATTAATTTAAAGATTTTAGATTTATAAAAGATATATATTTAAGATAAAGATTCTTGTCAATATTGTATAAAATTTGCATCATATTATTGTCATTGTCAGAATCGTACTTATGACTATGTATATGGTGAAAACATCCATTCATATTTTTTAACTCCGTAACAAATCTACAGCTAAATTTATTATGAAGTATACAACAGCCCAAAAAATACTGCTCACATATAGCAGACATCATACCAACATTAGGACATTCACCTCTTGGAAGAAATGTATTTTTAATACTTCTTAAAGATTTTATAGCTTCTTGATAATAATAAGAAAGATCACAACCCTTATTTATGCCCAAAATTGCAGTGTTTGGGATTTGAATGTGATATAAATTATTTTCCATTACCCTGGGCATATAAACACTATTTTTAACATAAGTATTTTTTATTAAATTATGATATACTGAAGACAAACCAGGCTCCGGGTGAAGAGAAAGAATGTTAGAATTAAAATTAAAATCAACACGTTTTTTAAACAAAACGTCACAATCCATGTGAACAAAATTGTTTTTAAATTTGCTATAAGTTAGTATTTTTGGCAAACAGAATAAATCATTTTTATCAAGCTTATTTTCATCCAACATTTCATAATCATATTCTAAGCCAAAAAAATCTTTGAATATCTTAATACCCAATTTGTCTGTAGAAAAAATAATTTTTTGGTCATTAAATTTTTTATAACTCGAATAAGAAACAAGCTCTAAAAGAACATGCTTTCTTGCCAAGTTAATCATTTTATTTCCATAAAAATTATGAAAAGAAAAAGTTTTTAATAAATTAAGATTGCCCATACGGAGTAAATTTCATTTGAATATTTAAACCAGAAATAAACGAATTTTCGTAAGAAGAATAAAGAGTAGCCAGATATTCGTTAAAATTACTGAAGCAGTCATTGCAAGTTAATTCAGATCCAAGATTTATATTAAATTTTATATCGACTGAACTAATTGCATCACAAGATCCCAGAGCGGATTCATACGAATCGCACAAGGTTATTCCGAGGGATTCAGCAAAAGCAGAAGCATCGCCTGTGGGATTCTGTAAGAAAGTAGGAATAACAGTACCAGTGCCTCCAGTAGCACTGCTACTGCTACTGCTACCTTTACCAAACACAAAACTGAAATCATTTCCGCCTGGTAATCTAGATGAATCCTCTATATTATTAAGGAAAAGAACCGCATTTGAATCCTGCATAGCAAACATGGTAGACTTTCCTAGTTTTGTTAAATAAGACTCCAAATCACCAAAGTAAACAGAGCTTTCGTCATTAAATGAAACATTATTTGCACCAGATTTTTTAATGCCAGAAAGATCATTTGAAGAATTTACACTCTTATATTGACCGCTATGAACTAGTACATTGCCATCCGAAACTAAAGTATTAGCTCCAGAAACTTTTATAGATACAGTAAATCCCTCTCTCTGTAAATATGCTATATTATTTGACATAAACTTTACATTTGAAGAAAAACAAGACACTATAGATTCGTCATTTTTAACATTTGAAATACTCTTGAAATACAAATAATTATTTTTTGCTACAAGTATAGGATGTTCGTATGTCAATGTTAAATTATCAGATATTCTGTAAAAATCTTTATCATATCCATAAGAAATTTCTTCAACAATTGCTTCTGATTCTCTTAATTGAGAGCTACTGTAGTATCTGTTTGAAACTAATAGGTCATCAAAATTTGGATTGTTATCACTTTCAAAAGATGAGGCATTAAATACATAACCCTTGAGCCTTTGACCTATTTTAATGTCCTGAACGTCTATGCCAAATCCCCCAGAGTCTAAAAGTATTGATCCGAACAAGAAGCATAAAATACTGCTACTAGAAGGTTCACTATTACTAGAGGATTCACTACTACTGCTGGAATCGCTACTGCTGCTAGAACCACTACTACTGCTTGATTGACTACTACTGCTAGAACCACTACTACTGCTGGAACGACTACTACTGCTAGAACCACTACTACTGCTAGAACCACTACTACTGCTGGAATCGCTACTGCTGCTAGAACCACTACTACTGCTTGATTGACTACTACTGCTAGAACCACTACTACTGCTGGAACGACTTGAGCTGCTGGACTGACTACTACTACTAGATCCGCTACTACTGCTAGACTCACTACTACTACTAGATCCGCTACTACTGCTAGACTCACTACTACTACTAGATCCGCTACTACTGCTAGATCCGCTACTACTGCTAGATCCGCTACTACTGCTAGATCCGCTACTACTGCTAGATCCGCTACTACTGCTAGACTCACT